>Ga0316217_10007616_pt1 | contig 10264 bp, 9 predicted proteins | sample 1anoAmetaG_FD_203633 | JGI IMG/M metagenome (GOLD analysis project Ga0316217, IMG submission 203633) | Freshwater microbial communities from Trout Bog Lake, Wisconsin, USA - 1anoA | ecosystem: Environmental > Aquatic > Freshwater > Lake > Hypolimnion/Profundal zone | place: USA: Wisconsin... | reverse complement strand
TTCTTCTATGTCGTGGGTGTCTCCGCATGCCTTTGTGTAGAGGTCAGGGACCTCATAGGAGGCGGATACCTGAAGGGTGACGGTTTTTGTCTGATTCATGGCGCATCTACTATGACATACGCGAGGATGGTTTAGGCCCATGCAGAGCGGCATCTAAACCACGCGGTACATGATACGATCAATCGGATGATGTCGGCTCATCACATGATCACGGTGACCCAATGGACGACGCTGATCCTCTTAGGATGCTATCGGTGCTCGGCGGCTCCCCCGTTGTTCCTTGTGATTCCGTTGACGCTTGTGAATACCGTGCGATTGTATGAATTTCTTCGCACAGAATGCCCATGGGAGCAAGCGAAGCGTGGCGCGATGCTTCTTCTGTGGTATGGGGCGATCCTCTTATGGGTGTCGTGGACATCCTAACAGGATTTACTTCATTCCATGGTGACCCGGGCCATACAGCGAGCGCCACACGATCTTATGAGTGTAGTGGTAGACGAGGGCAAACACCACAGCGTGGACAAGCGCCTTGGTCACAAAGGAGGCGCCTGGCGGGAGCGACAGCAGAATGCCAGGGGTCAGAAGGAAAAACAGCACCGCGGTGAAGAGCGACATCATAGGGTGAAACATCTCTTGGTGATACTCTTGCATCCGAAAATGTGGGTGCCGGTCTCTCTGAAAATCATGAGTGTCCCTAGAGATGATTCGGAACGAGGTGGATGACTTTCGCGCAGCCTTTTTTGATCGAGTGGTTCAGCCGGAACAAGAGCGGGAACGGGCGGTGCGACGGAAACAGGCGAATTGCTTTCACCGTTATGTGCCTTCGGCGCCTTTAGGTGCTCAAGGCGAGCGGGTGTCTGTAGGTCCTCTGGGGCCTATTGTAGAGCCCTTTGTGGCCCTTCAGTGCGTCATGTGTCAACATGTCATTGTTCGCCATCGCGGCAAGCGCGCTGCGTAGTGCTACAAAGCGCTACAAAGCGCTACGCGTGTTCGAATCGTGCCCTTTCTTTCCCATCGGTGTAGTATCATGGAGTGGTTTGATTCCCTGTGCGGCTGGATCATGTCCCTTCTTGCGTCCCTTTTCGCCCTGTTTGGTGTGTCCACTGTCTCCGAAGCATGCCGTGTCGTGGAGAGCCCTGTAGCGGCATCTGAAGGGTCTGTAGCGGCTTCTGATGTCGCATCAGAGGCTCCGATGGCCGCCTCCGAGGCGCCCTCGAACATGTGATCCTAGTAGAATGTGTTACAGCGCAGAAGTCAGCTTTGGAACCGTCGGCGTTGTCGCCCTTATTGCCTTCTACCATCTGACAAAAGCACGTGTGGCCCTTGCCTTGATTCTGCTTCTCTTTGTGTTCATGCAGGCGGTCGAAGGCGTCCTCTGGCTTCATCCCTCCTGTGATGCCGTGAATCAGGCGGCGTCCCGTGCGATTCCCTTGGTGCTCGCCGCACAACCCATCCTCTTCGCGGCGATTCTTCTTGGATCCTCTTTTGGCACAACCCCGTCCCTTTACAAGGGTCTCTTGCTACTAGGGCTAGTAGGACTTCCCTTCTATCTTCAACGGATGAAAGAAGACACTCCTTGTATCCGTGCGGGTGCCGATGGACATCTCGAGTGGCACATTCAACCCTTTGGCGAACTCGGCGCGCCATGGACGACTCATACGCTGTTCACCCTCTACTATTACGGGGCGATCCTGCTGTGTACGTTGACGATGCGTGACCCCTTCTTGGCAGCATCCTTTAGTGCGATGTTCATTGTATCCTTTTTGTTGATTCGTGATCGCTATCCACGCTCCTGGGGATCGGTCTGGTGTCACGCCATCAATGCCATTGCGATCATCAGTGTGCTCGCGTGAAGAGGCAACAGACGACACAGAAAACCGACAGGATAGATAGAATGGAACTCGCAAAGAGGGTGCGAGGGATCACCCACCACGAGGCGGTGGCCTCCTACCAGGCGCTCTGTGAGACTTCTGTCGGGCCTCATGGGGAACACATGCATAGTCGTGCGGGGCTCGATGCGTTAGACTATTTCTTTCTCGGCCATCGTCTCAAGGCAAAAACAAAACGGCACCTGTCTTTTTATGATGCGATGCGCGATCCTGAGCGGGTGGCCCATCTCACCGATCTCGTTGTGCGTTATAAGAAAAAGCCTCTTCGTGACTACGACGAAACAGGGCTGTTAAAGGCACAGTATCAGGTGTTTCAGTTATACTATGGGACCATCAATCAGTTTCGACCTGTGGTGGCACGTTGGATCTATCAACTTCTTCAGCCTCGTGTAGGTATTCTGGACATTAGTGCGGGGTGGGGAGGACGAGCGCTGGCCGCCATGAGTCTAGGGATTCCCTACATCGGCGTGGATGCCAATACGAAACTGAAGACCGCGTATGAGCGCCTGAAAGGACTCGAGCCTGATGCATCGGTTCGAATGATCTTTCAGCCCGCCGAGGACGTCTCGTTTGCCCGCTTTTCCTATGATCTTGTCTTTACGAGCCCGCCCTACTTCATGGTAGAAGAGTATGAACAGATGCCTGCCTATGGTTCCAAACAGGGGTTTATCGATCGCTTTTTGATCCCCGTGGTGATGAAGGCGTGGACGCACCTTCTAGTGGGGGGTCACATGGCGCTCAATATGCCTGAGGAGATGTATGAAGCGGTGCGGCCCCATTTGCCGAAGATCGTGAAACGGCTGGCGCTGCCGCTGTCCAATCGTCATCCTGTCAATACGGCGAAAGGACAGGCGTTCGGCGAGGAAGATAAGGAGCGTCACGAGTGGATTTATCTATGGAGAAGGGGGGCACTTCGTTCCCCCCTTGCCCCTTCCCGTAAGAGCAGACGTGCTTCTGCGAAGAAGACGAAAAAGGCACAGAAGACGAAGAAGGCGAAGAAAATGTCTTAGAGTATCTTTCCATAAAAAAGACCAATCACACTGATGTGATCGGTCCTTTTTAGAAATCGTTATGATTTTTGATGGTGGCTGATACGCCCTCTCCTATGGAAAGGGATGTGGTGGCTGATACGCCCTCTCCTATGGAAGGGGATGTGGTGGCTAATACGCCCTCTCCTATGGAAGGGGATGTGGTGGCTAATACGCCCTCTCCTATGGAGAGGGGTGTGGGGACGCAAAGCAGGCCCGCAGGGACTGCGAGCCTTGTGCGCAGTGTCCCCACTCGATATAGGACAGTCCGTGATCGACAGGAGGAGCCGACGCATCCAAGACGACCACAGGGCGGTATCGCTTCTCTTGAAAGCGGATATGGACCGCATGGGTCCGCTCCAATTGATCACATATCTCTTTCAGACGCTCCAAACGGTTCCCATACGCCACACGGGACAGACGAATGGCCTCTCCTTCTCGTAACGACGTGAATGTCCGTCCAAAGAGGCCAATGCCCGTTTTTGCGATCCGAATGAAATGATCCATCTGCTGAAAGAACGCCTCTGGGTCATGGAAGATGGCGCTACTGAATCCATATCCGCTTCCCGCAACGCAGGCAGAGAGGACAGGGTCCTCTTGTATACTGAAGTGCGTGCTCCCACTGTGAAGAGGAATACGAGAGCCGCGATGAATCGATCGAAAGAGACCTGGCGCATCCGTATAGAGAATCGCATACACTTCGCCTTCTGTGGGACGAAAACGGGCGCCTGCGGCAGGTTGGAAATCTCCATAGACCACACAGAAGGTCAGGAACGGGGACTCGTCCATGTGCTCACTTGAGGCCGTCTGCGTCTCAAAGGCGATCGTGTGGGCCGTATACATGCCTTGATTCGAGGTCCCTTGGTAGTGTCGGATATGGGTCTCGCGACTCGAAAGGTGCGACAGACGGTGTTCGATCTCTTGCTTTTGTTCGATGGTTAAGACGGCATGATGTGTGATCCATTCAGGATGCTCCTTCATCGTCAAGAGGCACTGTTGCTTGATCTCCGCATCCGAATCGTGAAGGATCTCTCTGGGGAGGGTGAATCGGATCGGAACACACGGCGATCGGCGGGGTGCCTTTGTGACGACTTGGCCTGGTAGGATATGGGAGGCATATCGCGGGATCATCTGGACGGCGTCGTTCTGATCCTCTTTCTGATCCTCTTGATCATGAGCCGCATGGGAATAGAGATATCGCTCCAGATCCGAGTAGGGAAGGACACTCTTCTCTTGTCTCTGGAGCAGGGCGGGCGGGAGAAAGATCAGAGGACGGCGCTCGGGCACATCATAGCCTGAGAGGCGACCCAGAAGACTCTGGATGATCGTGTCTGTATTCGCATGCTTGCTCATCTCCCACGCGAGACTCACATACTGCTTCGGAACGCGCTTTCCGCATCGTAGGCGACCTTTCAGGAACACGACCGTCATCACCGCGGGCGACTCCTCCAGACATGGGATATGGGTGTGCCATTGTGCTAGATGGTCCTGTTGTTCGTTTTTCGTCAGCACAATCTCTCGATCCTTATCCTTCTTGTCGGAGTTAAATTCCACAATCTGAAGGGCGTTTCCTTGGGCGCGCCAGTCCATCAGTCGCGCGTGAAGGTGTTTGAGTTGTTTGCTGTGGGAGGACACGCGGAACAAGAGATAGCTTGGCCCTTGTTCCGCGAGACGATCGAGCAAGAGGGGAAAGTTGTTTCGGCCACGGAGGTCATGGAGGGGATAGACGGGGCGAATGTGTCCCTCTTCATAGTAGTTCTTGGGGCCATAATATCCTTGACCAGGACGCATGACGACGCGCCCTTTCTCTCCACTGTCCCCGTGGATCATGGCGGACTCTTCCGCGTGGGGAGTTGCTGAGACGGAGAGGATGTAGGTGCCACGGTCGATCATCTGTTGTGTGGTGCCGGCCATGGAGAGACCGTGCTTGCCCAGAAAGCGACTTAGCGTCTGATCCTTTTCCGCCACCAGATGCGTCTCGTCCACAACGATCAGGGCACGGCATGTCGTCATGGTGTTTTTCTTGAAGTCTTGACGGAAGATCACACGGATGCGCTTCTGGATCTCGGGTCTATGATGTTCTTTGACGTCCTCGTGACACTGAGAGCGGAGTTCAGTTTCATGCGACCCACACAGGAGGTAGGCGTGGTCAATCAGGCCCTGTTCGAACATCATTTGGATGATCCCATGATACGTGCCCGTTTTGCCCGATTGGACATCGGCGCGGAGGAGCACATAGCGGGTCATCGTGAGAAAGATCGTCAACGCAGCGAAGGCCGCGTCGGCTTGTTGGGGGAACATGGTGGGGGCAACCGTTGCGGAAGGAGTTGGGGATTTCAATTTTTAGGGGGAAGAGGCATGTAAAGGGCATGATGGATCTTTCTTTATCGATGACCTCCACCGTTGTCTCCTTGTTCCACAGTGTGGCCCGTGCGCTGTTCACTCCTGAACCGAAGATTTCTCCGAGGACCGTCTCCCATAACGCCATGGCGATTCTTGGCGGCCTGGGCATTCATGCGGCCTATGTCTATTCCACCGAGAAACAGGAGAAGATCTATGTCATGGATGTGTATCAACGGGTTCACCATGGATCTACCGTGTTTGCGGTAGTAGACGGTGAGGGGCGACATTTTACAGTCAACAATAGCCTCTGGTTCTGGAAGTGGGATTCCATTGAGGATTGGCATCGTATTCAACGAGGCTATCCGCTCACGGTTCGATATTATGGATGGCGGATTCCTGCGGTCGGACTCTTTCCCACGATTGTTCGATCGATTCACGAGACGTCTACGAAGATGTAACGCGCAGATGCGGATGGGCATCCTATGGTCGTATGGAGTGTACGAAAAAAGAGACAATGACGAAGAGGCGACGACGCGGATCGCAATCATGTGAGCTACGCGTGGCAGACCGTAAAGAGTGCCTCTAATTGTTTTCGTTTTTCGTCGGCTTTTTCATTGACCATGGTGTCAATGTTGATGCCTTTTTTTTCTGTGATCAGGGACAAATGATACACCTGAACAGCCTTTGTTTGTCCCATGCGGACGGCTCGGGCCACGGCTTGATCCATGAGCGCAGAGGTCCAGTAGGGGCTCAGAAAGATCATGCGGTCGTACTCCTGGAGATTGAGGCCCACGCCTCCCGCTTGAAGCTGTAAGAGAAGAACCGTGGTATCTGTGGTCTCTTTGGATCGCTTGAGGCAGGCCGCGCGCTCCGCATAGTTCATTCCGCCATGATACATCAAGATGTGATCCTCCTTGACAAGTGCTTGTGCTTTCAAGAACGTGTCAAGGAGTGTCATCTCATCGTGAAACTGGCAGATCAGGATCGTCTTCCGCACACCTTCCTCTTTTTCCATGATCTCTTTGATGGCGCTAAACTTCGTGCTGGGTGCGGTCCAGTCAGGGCGCGGATAGGGCCCTGTGCGCTGTTTGGACATGATGTAGACCTGCGGGTGGACCGAGATCTGTCGCAGCCGAAGAAGCATCAGAAAGGGATGGTGTACGCGATCCATCGGATCGCATGGCCCGCTTTGAATCGCGTGATAGAACTGTTCTTCTTCGGTGGTGGTAAACGGAAGAAGAAGAGAATGAATCTCAGGGCGGGGTGGACCTTGGATCTGTAAGGAGGCCAACGAACGATGGATCATGAGCTGCGGCAGCAGGGTCATATACCGTGTCTCCCAACGGAACGTGGGGGCATGTGGAACGCCCAGAAACGCAAAGAGACTCGTCACGTCGCGCAACGAGTTGACGAGTGGGGTTCCCGTCAGCGCCCATCGAATCGGCGCCTTGATTCGGCAGCACGCACGGGCGATGTCTCCTGTTGGTTTGCGAATCTTGTGCGCCTCGTCCATGACGATACGGTCCCATTCGCGTGCGAACGGCGTGTGGAGACGATAGAGCTTCTCATAGTTCGTGAGGTAGATCGCGGGGCGTTTCTTCAGGAAGACCGTGGGAATCGGATACAGAGACGGCACATACGTCCACTCACAGTCCGTCAGATGGTAGACAAGAAGTCCCGCGTGCTGGCACACGTCCGTCCAGGTGTCCAGCATCGCCACGGGGGCCAGAAGAAGCGTGGAGGGAAGAAGATGATTCACCATCGTGGAGACCATCTGGATCGTCTTTCCGAGGCCCATGTCATCGCACTGGCATCCTCCGCGGATGGTCTTGTCTTCGATGCGTGTTCCCGTGCGCTCTTTGTCCAGCATCCAACGGATGCCCGTTTCTTGATGGGGGAAATAGGTAAAGGGCGCCCAGAGGGGACGAAGTGGCTGCGACTGCGACTGCGACTGCGACTGCGACTGCGACTGCGACTGCGACTGCGCTTGCGCCATGGAGGGGGAGAGATAGTGGTTACCTTTTCTTATGTCGCGGAGGGCTTCAATTTTTTCGGGGGACTCTGGGCCCCAAGAAGATCCCAACTTCCTTGGCGGGTGGTGGGGCGTGGGACAGAAGGACACATACGAAGGGGCTCCTCTGACGGGAGGGCTCGGTTGGTGCTTCGTAGGCGTTCGAGAGCCTGTTGACGACGGTCTTCTTGGAGTTCCTTGTCGGTTGGGAGTTGAATGGTGAGGGGTGGGTGTGAGCGTTCTGACTGCGCTTGCGATGGCATCGCTTGCGGAGACAATGCGTGAAGAGGAATGGACGCTGGATTTTTCATGCCCTTGATGAGGACATACTGCGTTACGGTTTTATATGCTGTTGGCCATTGGCCTTACAGAAAGGTCTGTGTCACCTGATCATGAATGGACAACACCATCGCCTCCCTTCTCGGATTGTCGTCCATGATACGTCGTAGCGCCTTCTGATCTCGTTCCGAGACCGTTCCATACACCGAGAGAAGATGAAGCACCTGAAGCGTGTCATGAGTCGGCAGAATGCGTCGGATGCTATGAAGGATCGCCTGAGACGCCAGATGGTCCATGTCGACTTCGATCGTGCGATACGGACCACGGGCCCATTGCTCCATATAGTCGAGTTCATGTGGTTTCACATCATAGAGACAGAGCGTGTCTTCTGTGCGATAGGAGGCGGGCACCGCAAGCGTGAGCGGTTGTTTTAGATGGAGCACAAGCTGATGGCGATGTGGAGGAAGCAGACAGAAAAGCATCAGATCGTCGTGAAGTAGATAGGGATAGGCGGGGCCGAGTGTGATCCGTTGGCGATGCGGAGGGATCTCCAGCGCATCGTCTCGATACAGTGCGTCGGAGAGCATGCGTTTGAGGAAATGAATGGTGGCGTCTTTCGGTAGTGTCATGGTAAAGTGACGATCCTCACATTCAATGCGGAACTCCATCACCAAAAAGGGGATGCCTCTTTGTAAAAGACCACCGTCTTTTAGGTGTTGCGAATACGCAGTACTGCGCAGCGTTACGCTTCCATCGAGCGCTCTTCATGATAGCCTGGTTCATACAGCATGAGTTCCGACATGGGAATGCCTGCAATCGGCGAATCAAAGAGGCTGGCATGAAACGGTGCGCGTGGATCCACCCATCGCACTTCTACAATCGCCTCTTGTAACTGGAGGCGCGCAATGATCATTCTTAGTGTTGCCGTGGGAGGCAGTTGAAGGGGATAGGCATGATTGTGTTCCGCATAGATGATGCGGGAGGTAGGAGGATCCCATAGGATCCGGAACTCATGGACACGGAAGCGGTGCTGACTATCTCGGTAGTGATAGGTGATCGCAGAACGCCCCACGCATGTAGGAGAAATCCGCTGCGCCGTGGGGTGGCTTGGACGGCCCCCATAGGGGCTGGAGTGGATGGCCTGCTGCGGGTGGAACATGGGTGGGGACATCCTGTCCCCACACCCCTCGGCCCTTTCAAATTTGTGGGGACGCAAGCGTGTGCTTCACAAACACACCCCTCTCCCACGAAGTAGAAGCGTATTCACCCACACCCCCGTGGGGACACTTAACCCACACCCCTCTCCCACGAAGTAGAAGCATATTCACACACCCCTCTCCCACGAAGTAGAAGCGTATTCACACACCCCTCTCTTTTTGGCACGAGACGTACATAAAAAATACCCATATGGGCCCGTTTTTATTGTTTTCTGTGTTTCTATACTATCTCCCATGGAGTGTGTGTTTTGTGTGTACTCCAATGGAGAGGGGTGTGGGGACGCTTGCGTCTCCACCAAGAAAAAGGATCCTCCTTTTTCCGACCGCCGTCTCTCGTTTTTTATTTTTTGTTTGCGTTTACTCGTCCGCATAGGTCGGCTCCGCCGCCGTCTCGTCGATGCGACCCTCCGCAGGGAGATACACGCCCGCCCAGTCCGTTACCTCGCCGTTCGCGTTGCGATGCCACACATCGTTCGTGAAGTTGCGCGCGTAGAGTTTGCCCTCGTGCTCCCACGCGTGCGCGTTTCCATCATCAGGACACGACCACGCCTTGACCGCCGCTTTCACGACCGCCTTCACAGGCGCTTTCACGACCGTTTTCTTGACTGGCTTCGCGGGCTCGTCGATCACTTCGATTTTCATCGGTGACGGTTTCGCTTTCACGACCGCCGCCTTCGGAATGCTCATCGCCTTCAGCGCCGCCGCCTCTGCCGCCTGACGGATTTTCTCCGCTTTCACCGCCTCCGCCTCAAGCGCCTTCTTCGCCTTGAGTTCCGCCGCTGCCGCCGCTTTCGCCTCCTTCTCCGCGTCCTTGAGCGCTTTCGCTACCGCTTTCTCCGCGTCCTTCGCCGCTTTCTCGGCGGCCTTCTCGGCCGCTTTCTCCGCTTTCGCCGCGATCTTCTCCGCCATCGTCAGGCGGACTTCCGTCACCGCGGAACCCGAAGAGGACACCGATTCCGTGTCGTTCTCGTCGTCATCGTCCTCGGGGACAAAGGACGCCGCGAACTCCTCGTAGAGGTGCGCGTTCGCGCCCTCCTTCCACAGCTTGGAGAGCGTCATCGCGTGTTTGTGGCTCACCTGAACGCCCTGCGGCGTTTCCTCCGTGACCGAGCCATCGAAGACGTAGGCGCCGTCGTAGAGAACCGACGCGGGAAGCTCCTCCACCACGCGCGTTTTCGCACCCGTCATCTTGTTCGTGAGCGTCGTCGGCACGGAAAACGCCTCCCAGCCGTTCTGGTTGACGTAGTCCTTCACGTGCTTCACCCACGCGTTGTTCAGCTTCAACTGGTTCGGGCACACGCCCTTCGGCATGCTGCCGATTTTCGCCTTCGGCTTCGCGGACTTCGCCTTTTTCTCCGCCTCCGCGAGGCCGACTTTCAGCGCCTTGAAGAGATCCGCGCTCTCCATCGCCTTGAACTGCTGCGTCAGTTGCTCGATCATGTCGTTCTTGATTTCCGTTGCCATTGTTGTTCGTTCGTTCGTTTGCTTGCTGCTTGC
>Ga0316217_10007615_pt1 | contig 10264 bp, 10 predicted proteins | sample 1anoAmetaG_FD_203633 | JGI IMG/M metagenome (GOLD analysis project Ga0316217, IMG submission 203633) | Freshwater microbial communities from Trout Bog Lake, Wisconsin, USA - 1anoA | ecosystem: Environmental > Aquatic > Freshwater > Lake > Hypolimnion/Profundal zone | place: USA: Wisconsin... | reverse complement strand
GGCCAGCGGTTGGCGGGGGATTTGGAGAAGATACTGGGTAGCGCCGGCTGGGGCGTGACGCGCGTGGGGGTGGATGCGGCCGAGGAGATTCGGTGTGTGATCGACAAGGGGATCAAACATGCCCAGGGATATTGCCTGACGATTGGGTCCGGGGGCATCGAGCTGCGCGCGTCGGCGGCCGCGGGATTGTTTTATGCGATGCAGACGATGGTGCAGATCGTACGGGAAGCGGCCTGGCGCGGCAGCAGGAAGGCGGGGGCGTTTCTAAGCGTGCCGGCGGTCGCCATCGTCGATGAACCGGACTTTGAAAAACGGGGCGTCTATCACGATGTATCGCGGGGCAAAGTGCCTAAGCTCGAAACGCTGTTGGGGCTCGTCGATGATCTGGCGAGCTTGAAGATCAACGAGTTTCAGCTGTATGTCGAGAACGTATTTGAATTTCGCCGGCATCCGGAAATGTATGACGACACCGATCCGCTCACGGCTGAGGAATTGATGATTCTGGATGCCGCGTGTAAGGAGCGGCATATCGATTTTGTGCCGTCGCTGACGAGCCTGGGGCATTTTGAGAAGATCTTGAGCCGGCCGGCGTTTCGGAAACTGGCGGAGGCGGAACCGGCACAGCTTAAGAAGATGGGGGCGGATTGCTGGTGCGACTTGCCGTGGTCGTTGTGCGTGACCGATCCCCGGGCCAAGGCGTTGCTTAAGGATATGTACGACGAGTTTTTGCCGCACTTTTCAAGCGGAACGTTCAATATCTGCTGCGACGAGTCGTACGATTTGGGGAAGGTGCGCTCGAAGAAGTTGGCCGACAAGATCGGCGTGGGGCAGATGTATGTGGATTGGGTGAAATACTGCCATGGGATGGCCAAGGCGCAGGGGCGCAAGGTGCAGATGTGGGGGGATATCATTCGGCATTATCCGGAGTTGATTGAGCAACTGCCGAAGGACGTGACGTTGCTGGAATGGGGCTACGAGGCGGAGCATCCTTTTGCCGAGAGGTTGCCGCCGTTTAAGAAGGCGGGGCTGAGATATTACGTATGCCCGGGGACGTCGAGTTGGCTGACGCTGGCCGGGCGGACGTCCAATGCGTTTGGGAATATGTGGGCCGGGGCGCAGGCGGGGATGAAGTATGGGGCCGCAGGGTTTTTGAATACCGACTGGGGCGACAATGGGCATCAGCAGTTCTTAGCCGTGTCGTTGCTGCCGATGACTTACGGAGCCGCGGTGTCGTGGAATGCCACCGACAAGGGGCTCGAACCGCCGGTCCATCCGAAACGGCAGGAGAACGATGCGACGGCGGAGCGCTATCGCGGCAAGGACGCTCCCCTGGCGGACTTCTTGCGGGCGGCGTCGATCCAGGTATTCGGCGATCCGACAGGCCGGTTTGCGGCCCTGGCCGCCGACCTGGGCGAGACGTATGCCCGGTTTGGTTGGAAGCGGTTCAATGCGGCGTTGGAGTGGTACCTGTTTCGCGAAGAGTGGAACGTCGCCAACTATGTCAATCGCGCTCCGATGAAGGGGTTGGATGCGGTAGAGAAGGCGGCCGTGGAACTGATGGAAGCGATTGCCGACACGCCGCTGGAGCGGGAGGACGATGAACTTCTTCGCGCCGAGTTGGTGGTGACCGCGATGGAGCTGGAGCATACCGTCAAGCGCACGCGGGCGCGGAAGCAGTGGCTCGCGGCAGATCCAAAGCGACAGATCGGAAGTTCGGTTGAAGCCGAAGCGCTCAAGCCCGCGGTCAAGCTGGATAAGAAACGGTTTGCCGCCAATTTGAAGGGACTCATCAAGGACTCGCAGGAGATTTCCGAGGCCTTTGAGAAACTGTGGCTGGAGCGCAATAAGCCCTCCCGGCTCGATGATGTGATGGCCTGCTTCCGGCGCAATGAACAAGAATTCAAGAAAATGGCCGGCAGATAAACCAGCGGATCACCAACTCGGCGATTGAATGATTTCATGCTGTATTGATTCATTTCATACCCGGCGGTATCGTGCTGCGTCACTTAGGCTTCAATAAACGCAATGTTTGAAAGGTTTGCTATGTCATTGTTGGTGACGGGATCGGTTGGTATTGACTCGGTGACGACTCCAGCCGGATCGGCTTCGAATGTGATCGGGGGCTCGGCGATCTATTTCTCGTGGGCTGCAGCAGCATTTTCCAAGGTGCGCCTCGTGGCCGTGGTCGGCGAAGATTTCCCGGCTGATTTTGAGAAGGCCTTTGCCCATCCGAATATCGATATCGCAGGCTTGGAACGCCGCAAGGGCTCCAAGACCTTCAAGTGGACCGGAACCTACGATCCGACCATGAATGAAGCGACGACCGTCGCGGTTGATCTGAATGTGTTGATCGAAGCGGGCCCCAAGGTGCCCGAGGGATTCCAGGATTCGGAGGTCGTGTTTCTCGCGGCCACCCATCCCCACCTGCAACTGGATTTGCTCTCGCAGGTCAAAACGCCCAAGCTGGTCATCGCCGACACCCGCGATCTCTGGATCAAGCAGTTTCATGCCGAGTCGCTCGCGGCCTACAAGCAGTTTGATGGCATGGTGCTCAACGACCTGGAAGCCCGGCTTCTGACCAACAAGGTCAATCTCGTCGCGGCCCTCGATGATCTGCGAGCCATGCTCAAGCCCAGCGGCCCCAAGATCGTCATCTTGAAAAAAGGCGAGCATGGCTGCCTGGTCTCGGCTGATTTGCCGACACGGGCCGGCGCCAAGAAAGGGAAGCAATCGATCTTTGCGCTGCCGGCGTTCCCCACAGGACGCGTGGTCGATCCGACCGGGGCAGGCGATTCGTTTGCCGGCGGCCTGCTGGGTTATATGGCTGCGGCGCAGCAGTACGATCTCAAGACGCTCAAGAATGCCATTGCCGCGGGCACAGTGATGGCTTCGTTTACGATCGAGGATTTCTCGCTCGGGCGCATTTCGACCGTGACGCCGGAGGAGATTGCCGCGCGGCGTGAAGCCTATCGGAAGATGCTCTCGCTATAAGGCGCACGGGAAAAGGCCGCGGTCCGGCGACCTATCAGCGGCCGGTTCAGGCAAGTGATGGGCTCTTTTGGCCTTTTCGGAGTTGTGTTGGGCTTTACGCCTGCCGCGATAAATCGTACACTACCTGACTCAGTGTGAGATTCTTGAGTTTGAGGGATGGGCCTGGCTCAGGCTGCTTTTTGCTTCAAGGAAAGTGAGTAGAAGGTTATGGCATTTACCGCAAAAGACGTCATGGTTTTGAAAGATCGCACGAACGCCGGCATGATGGAATGCAAAAAAGCTCTGACACAGGCCGATGGCGATATGGATAAGGCCGTGGGCCTGTTGCGGGAATGGGGCGTCGCCAAAGGTGCCACTCCCAAGAGCACCGAGATGAAAGAAGGCCTCGTGGCCGCCAAGATCTCTGATGATGCCAAGACCGGCGTCATCATCCGCTTAGGCTGCCAGACCGACTTTGTCGCCCGGAACGAAATCTTCCTGAAATTGCTCAGCGATCTGCTCGAGCTGGCCTATACCTCAAATGTTACAACCCCGGCAGAACTCCATGCTTTGCCATACCCGGATAAGTCCGGCCGCACCGTCGACCAGGTGATCAAGGAACTCATCGGCAGCACCGTCAAGGAAAACCTCGCGGTCACCGGCCTGTCCAAATTCAGCGCCCCCACTGGCGTCATCGGCAAGTATGTCCACCACAACAGCAAGGTCGGAGCCATGGTTCAGCTCAACGGGGCTGACAGCGCCGAAGTTCGGGCTCTCCTTGGTGAGATCGCCATGCATGTCACCGCCGGCATGCCCACGGTGGCCATCGCGGTGAATCGTTCGGGCGTCGATGCCGCCCTCGTCGAAAAGGAAAAGATCGCCGCCGCCGAGGGGATCACGGGCAAGCCGCCGGCAATCGTGGAGAAAATCGTTTCTGGCAAACTGGACAAGTTCTTTGCGGAAATCGTCCTGCTCGAGCAGCCCTTCGTCAAAGACGAAAAAATGAAGGTCGGCGAGCTGGTCACCCAGACCGCCAAGACCGCCGGCGCCCTTGAAGTCGTCCGCTTCGCCCGCTTGAAGGTCGGCGAAGTCTGAGCGAAATTTGAATCAACCAACCCATTAATCATCCAGCCACTGGGACTGATGAGCTCGGTCTGATCCCACAGCCGCAGGTGGCCTTTGCGCCCGCAAACCGCGGTTCCGGGTTGACGAAGCGAGCCCCGTGGCGTAAAACCATGCGGAAGGTAACCACGGCGGCAGGGGTTGCGGCGCATGTCAACGGTTGGCGGTTTTGTCTTGAGGCGTTATGAGTGATGCGCGGTTTAAGCGGATTTTGCTGAAAATCTCAGGCGAGGGGCTCTGCCGCGAGGGCGGCTTTGGGCTCGAGACCACCGAGTTGGTGGCTATGGCCGAGCAGATCGCCGCCGTAGCCCGCAGCGGCGTGGAAGTGGCGGTCGTCGTCGGAGGTGGGAATTTCATTCGTGGCGAAACCCTCTCCGGTGGAGGAGACGGCGGACGAATCCAACGCGCCACCGCCGATTACATGGGAATGCTCGGCACCGTCATCAATGCCATGGCCCTGCAGGATGTCCTCGAATCCGTCGGCCAGCCCACCCGCGTCGCCAGCGCTCTGACCGTCGCCCAGGTCTGCGAGCCCTTCATCCGCCGACGCGTCATTCGGCACCTGGAAAAAGGCCGCGTCGTCATCCTGGCCGCCGGCATCGGCAATCCGTTCTTCACCACCGACACCTGTGCGGCCCTGCGTGCCACCGAACTTCACGCCGACGTCCTCATGAAAGCCACCAAGGTCGAGGGCGTCTACGATTCGGATCCCAAGAAAAATCCCCAGGCCAAGCTGTACCGCCGACTCACGTATCGGCAGGTCCTCGCCGACAACCTCCGCGTCATGGATCTGACCGCCATCAGCCTGGCCCAGGAACGGAAAATCCCCATCCTCGTGTTCAACCTCAAAAAATCCGGCAACATCGCCCGCGCCGTCGCCGGAGAAGAGATTGGCACGCTCATCGTGGCCGAGTAAAATCACTTACAAGCGAGGCGGCCGCAATAGCGGGTCGCTCGCGGTTTCTACCGTTTAACCCTTGGGAGGGCCCACCATGCCTGTCGATGAAATCCTGTTCGAAGCCGAAGAACACATGGAAAAAGCAATCGAACACCTCAAGCACGAGTTCCGCGGCCTGCGCACCAGTCGCGCCACCACTGCCCTGGTGGAGTATGTCAAAGTCGATTACTACGGCACCCCCACCGATCTCCGCGGCCTGGCCTCGCTGACCACGCCTGACGCTTCCAGCATCCTCATCAAACCCTTCGATCCCAGCAGCCTCAAGGATATCGTCCGCGGCCTCGAGGAGGCCAACCTCGGCATCAATCCCCAAAGCGACGGCAAGCAGATTCGCATGGTGCTGCCGTCCCTCTCGGGCGAGCGCCGGCAGCAACTGGTCGGCAAGGTCAAGGAAGCCGCCGAGCAGATCCGCGTCAACCTGCGCAATGCCCGCCGCGATGCCAATAAAAAAGTGGATCACGAAGAAAAGGATTCACTCCTGACGCAGGATGCCGCCAAGAGCGCTCGGGAAGACATTCAAGAGCTTCTTAAAAAGTTCGAAGCCAGGGTCGATGAACTCGTGGTAACGAAGAATAAGGAAATCCTGGAAGTGTAATAAACAGATCAGTGCAGCCACGCAAACATGAAACGGTCGATGGAATAAGCCCGCTTTTTGCTGTATTTACCGTCGATCGCCTTGGGCTCGCCGCAGATTGGCCCGTGGCCCATCCCCATATTGAGATCCCAAGGCACACGGCCAAACATTCGCCATTGGGCATCTCTTTAACAATTGCTTCATCTCCTTTGATTATCAGCCGATAAGAACGTGGATAGAACTATCAACGGCCTGTTGCGTGAAACAGGCCCGCGTCAATGCTATGCTAAATGAGAGTGTGTTTTGCCTCTCCGCCCAACACCGGCAGGAGTCCATCTCATGGAAGGCACACCGCCAAAAGCAACCCCCCAGCCCGCCAAGGCCAAGGTCACCGTGCGCGGCCGCATCGAGCTCTTACGCCCCGAAGTCGAAGGCGATCAAAGCAATTATGACCGCAGCATGATTTTTATATGCACCGCCGGCCAGGTCATCGCACGCGTCGTCAGCGAAGAAGTCGTCGATCCCGCCGCGGCCCCGCCCACTCCACCGGCTCCAGCCACCCCAACCACCCCTGCACCAAAAGACGTACGCGAAGTCGTCGCCATGGCCACACTCGGCCGCAATGTGACGCTCAACCGCGATATGACTATCGTCGCCGATATCGACGGCCGCGTCCTCCAACGCAGCAACAGCGTCAGCGTCGAACCGGTCCTGGAAGTCCGAAAGAATGTGGACTTCGCCACCGGCAACGTCGATTTTAAAGGCGACGTCATCGTCCATGGCAACGTCGTCGACCTCTTCCACGTCCGCAGCACCGCCGAGGTCATCGTCGACGGCATCGTCGAAGGCGCCGCACTCGACGTCGGCGGCGACCTTACCGTCCGCGGCGGCATCGCCGCCAAAAACAAGGGCATAGTCCGCGTCGTCGGCAAGCTCATGACCCGCTACATGACCAACGCCACCGTCGAAACCCATGGCAACATCATCGTCGATAAGGAAATCACCAACTGCGAAGTCCGATGCGGCGCCCGCGTCGAAGTCCCCAACGGCACCGTCATCGGCGGCCGTGTCTCGGCCCTCACGGGCCTCCTCTGCCACGACCTCGGCTCCCCCGCAGCACTCAAGACCATCATCGAAGTGGGCGCCAACTATCAGCTCCACGACATCGTCGTCGCCAAAACCACCGAGTTGGAAAAAGTCATGCGCCAACTCAATATCCTGCGCGAAGCCAATAAGCATCTGCTTTTCCCCGCCGGCCGCCTCACCGCCCCTCAGAAAGAAACCGCCACCGAAGTCCTCTACGAACTCCAGGAACTCGACACCGCCGCCAAGGCGCTGCGCGCCGAGGTCAAAACCGCCGTTGATGGCGGCAAGCAGGTCCCCCGCGCCGAGATCCACGTCACCCACCACGTCCATCCCGAAGTAGTCCTGCGCTTCCCACTCGTCGAGGCCCATATCGCCACCGCAATCAAAGGCCCCGTCGTCTTCGTGGCCGCATCCGTGGGAGGCGACAACACCATCGTGCAACTCGACCCCATCTCCAAGAGAGCAAAAGTGCTCGAGGTCACCGCCGTGCTCGATGGAGTCGGCGCCAAGACCGCAGCCTTGTACGCCCGTCATATCGAAGGGAAATAACGCTCAACTCACGCCGTGCTCATTGAGGAAATGGCCGTATTTGTGATCGCTCCCCTGGATGTGCTCACGCAGCCAATCGCTCAAAAACTGCATCACCTGTATCGACAGCGCCGCCCGCCCATTGGCAAACGCACTCCTGAACTCGGCTACCTTTTCCACAAACGCCGCGTGTTCCTGCTTATGGACTGCTGCGCCCGAATAGCCAAACATGTCGAAGTATTTCTCCTCCGTGGCAAAGTGCACCTGCGTGTAGCCGATAAGCTCGTCGAGAATCTTCGCCAACGCCCCCTTCCAATTCCCCGCCAGCATCGCATCATAAAGGTTATTGACGATCTCAATGAGCCGCTTATGCTGCCCATCAATCTCCGCCACACCGACGCTATAGCCGCTGTTCCATTCCATCAAAGCCATCGCATGTCCCTCAAAAGCGTGTGCTCACCGGCCCGGCTTACTTTACGCCATTTTGCAGAAACACCGCCGCATATTTCTTGTCGCTCCCCTGGATATGATCGCGCAGCCAATCACTCAAAAAATCCAGGATCTGCATCGAAAGGCCCATCTGACCCGAATTGAATCCCGCCCGGAAATCCCCCGCCTTTTTCACGAAGGCCGCGTGCTCGCGCTTGTGAACCGCTGCCTCGGCGTAATTGAACTTTTCGAAGTACCGCTCCTCGACTGCAAAGTGGCTCTGCGTGTAATTGACCAGGCCATCAATGATCTTGCCCACGACAACCTTCCCCTTCCCCGCCTTCATGGCGTCATAAAGCTCGTTGATCATCTGCACCAACCTCTGATGCTGCTGATCAATCTCGTTAATCTGAACGCTGTACGTACGGCTCCATTGGATCAACGCCACGAGGATTCTCCTTTAAGGCTGGGATCACAATACTGATCGAATTGCGCTAAACGCTATCTCAACTATTTATCGGTTTGCCCCCGGACCCGCGTTAGCCGCTTCGGCGATCACGTGATCAGGCTCTCTTTGAGATGACAAAGCCGCAGCAGAACCGCCAAGGCATTGCTCAGACGAATGACCTCAACAACCGCACAGGCAGTCAAGACCCTCGAGTTATTACGGGTCATGGCATTGACGTTGCCTCTTGTATGGCGCCCCAGCCTTACGACAGCCCCACCGCTCGCCCATCCGGCAGCACCTTCATCTTCGCGGCCGCCGGAACCTTCGGCAGCCCCGGCATCGTCAGTATGCTCCCGCAAATCACCACCACGAACCCCGCCCCCGCCGACAGTCGAAGCTCGTTGACCGTAACCTTGAAGCCCTTCGGACGCCCCCGCAACGCCGGATCATCCGACAAACTTCCCGAAGTCTTCGCTATGCAAATCGGAAGATTGCCGTACCCGTTCTTCGTCAGCAACTCGATCTGCCCCCGCGCCGCCTTGTCGATCGTCACGCCCTCGGCCCCGTACAGCGTGCACGCCACCTTGCTGATCTTCGCCTCCAGCGAATCGCTCAGCTCATACAGGAACCGCAGCTTGCCGTTCTGATTATTCTCCGTCGCCCGCACCACCGCCTCAGCCATCTTCATCGCCCCCTTGCCGCCCTGGCTGTAATGGTCCGCCAGCACCGCCTCCACATTCAGCGTCTTGCAGAACGCCACGATCGCCTCGAGATCCGACGGCGCATCGTCGGCAAAATGATTGATCGCCACCACCGGCTCAACCCCAAACGCCCGGATGTTCTCAATATGCTTGGCCAGATTTCCCGTGCCCCCGTCCGCCGAGAATCCTCCATGGTAGGCAATCGCCTTGGCCGTCACCACGATCACCGCCGCCTTAGGATTCAGCCCCGCCGACCGGCACTTGATATGGAAAAACTTCTCCGCGCCAAGGTCCGTCGCAAACCCCGCCTCCGTCACCACATAATCCGCCAGTTTCAACGCCAACCGCGTCGCCAGGCACGTATTGGTCCCCTGGGCAATATTGGCAAACGGCCCGGCATGCACAAACGCCGGCGTCCCCTCCAGCGTCTGCACCAGGTTCGGATGCACCGCGTCACGCAGCAGAATCTGCATCGCCCCATCCGCCTCAATCTGCCGCGCCAGTACCGGCTGCCCCTTATACGTAAAGCCCACCACCATGTCCCCCAGCCGCTTGCCCAGATCCTGGTAGTCCTTGGCCAGGCACAAAATCGCCATCACCTCCGACGCCGGCGTAATATTAAACCCGTCCCGCCGCGGAATGCCGTTGCTCACGCCCCCCAATCCAATAATAATGTCCCGCAGCGCCCGGTCATTCAAATCGATCACCCGCTTCAATGAGATCCGCCGCGGATCCAACCCCAGCTCATTGCCGTGCTGCAGATGATTATCCACCATCGTCGCCAACAGATTATTGGCCTTCTCCACCGCATACATGTCCCCCACAAAATGCAGATTGATGTCCTCCGCCGGAACCACCTGTGCCAGCCCCGCCCCCGTGCCGCCGCCCTTAATGCCAAAGTAAGGCCCAAGCGACGGTTCGCGCAAACAGATCGCCGCCTTCTTGCCCAGCTGCCGCAGCGCATCGCCCAGCCCGATGGTCGTCGTCGTCTTGCCCTCCCCCGTCGGCGTCGGCGTCATCGCCGTAACCAGAATCAGTGTCCCGTCCCGCACATCCGCACGTTTCGTCAATTCATCCAGCGGAATCTTCGTAATGTAATGCCCATGCGGAATCAGCGTCTCCGGGTCCAGACCCAGATCGCGGGCAACTTCAAAAATCCGGCGCGGAGGCAAAGCAGGCAAGTCAGACATTTGGGTACTCCATCAAGCAACAGGCAACCTGCGCGCGAAAAACTAGCGCATGGCAAGACAATCGATATGGCTCAAGTCAGCATCAACCCATGATAACACATGCGGCCAACCGGATGAAAGCCCACTCCCCCCCCGCCGCCGCCGACCAATCCTAGAGGCTGTTATGAATTCTGCGCGAACTTCGGGGTCTTGCTGAGTCGTAAGCAGCAGTATGGATACGACTAACAAGACGACGACAACGCAATATCCCAGTGATGT
>Ga0316217_10007614_pt1 | contig 10266 bp, 9 predicted proteins | sample 1anoAmetaG_FD_203633 | JGI IMG/M metagenome (GOLD analysis project Ga0316217, IMG submission 203633) | Freshwater microbial communities from Trout Bog Lake, Wisconsin, USA - 1anoA | ecosystem: Environmental > Aquatic > Freshwater > Lake > Hypolimnion/Profundal zone | place: USA: Wisconsin... | reverse complement strand
TATTGTGACTATTGTAGGGAAAACATGGCAGGTTGAATTGCCTGATTCCTTGAAAATTGACATTGACAAGAATGACTTTAGTTTTACTTGGGACGGCATAAAAACAGAGATTGATTTTGCCTACATTACTATACATGGCACGCCCGGCGAAAATGGTATATTACAAGGATATTTCGAGTTAATAGGCTTGCCTTATTCCTGTTGCGGAGTATTAGCTGCAGCTCTCACTTTCAATAAATTTACCTGCAACACCTACCTGAAGAGCTTTGGAGTAAAGGTTGCCGAGTCACTTGTGTTACGAAAAGGACAAACAGTGACCGATAATGAAGTAGCCTTGAAAATAGGTTTCCCTTGCTTTGTGAAGCCAAACGTAGGGGGAAGCAGTTTTGGAGTCACCAAGGTAAAAGACGCAGAACAGGTTCAGCCGGCTATTGCCAAAGCTTTTGAAGAAGGGGAAGAAGTGATGATCGAAGCATTTCTTGCCGGAACTGAAATCACTTGCGGCATTTATAAAACCAAGGCTAAAACACAGGTATTACCGGTGACAGAAGTGGTGAGTGAGAATGAATTCTTCGATTACGACGCTAAATACAAAGGACAGGTTCAGGAAATTACTCCTGCCAGGATAAGTGCCTCATTGACCGACCGTGTCCAGAAACTGACGTCAGCCATCTATGACATTCTGGGATGTAAGGGTATTGTACGTGTGGATTATATTATTTCAGAGGGCGAAGTGATTCATCTGCTTGAAGTAAACACCACCCCAGGCATGACCACTACCAGTTTTATCCCTCAACAAGTGGCAGCAGCCGGATTGGATATCAAGGATGTCATGACTGGGATCATTGAGAATGAACTGAATTAATAATTAAAAAACATAACAAAAATAGATCTAATTCGATATTTCAACGATTCAATAATTAGACTTCCAATGAAATCATTCGACGAAATAACCCAACTCATTACTTCTGAATTAGAACAAATTAACTGGAGCAAAGAACCAAGTGGTTTGTATGAACCTATCGGATATGTCCTGTCACTCGGGGGTAAGAGGATTCGTCCGGCACTAACACTGATGGCTTGTAACCTGTTTTCTGAGGATGTGGAACCGGCTATAAATACTGCACTTGGGTTGGAGATATTTCATAATTTTACCCTGTTGCACGATGACATTATGGACCGGGCTGAAGTACGACGGGGGCAACCTACAGTTCATACCAAATGGAACGATAATACCGCCATACTCTCAGGTGACGTTATGCAGATAGCTTCCTATCAATTTATAGCCAGGACTCCGGAAGCTTATTTAAAAGAGGTGCTTGATTTGTTTTCTCAAACAGCGGAAGAAATCTGTGAAGGTCAGCAATATGATGTTGATTTTGAGAAACAGGAACATGTAAAAGCGGAAGAGTACCTTGAAATGATCCGATTGAAAACAGCCGTATTGTTGGGTTGTGCTTTGAAGACCGGTGCCTGGATTGGTGGAGCAGGAGAGGAGGATGCACAATATCTGTACGATTTCGGTATCAATATCGGACTTGCTTTTCAGTTGAAAGACGATTTGTTGGATGTATACGGTGACGAAGCAACATTTGGGAAAAAAATAGGAGGTGATATCCTGTGTAACAAGAAAACTTATTTATTGATTCACGCACTCCAGTTAGCGAAAGGGAATAATGGTGCAAGTTTACAAAATTGGCTAAATATTACAAATGAAAAATTATCCTTGCAAAAGATAGAAGCTGTTACCTCATTATTCAATACTCTTGGAGTTAAAGGAATCTGCGAAGATAAGATGGAGTTTTTCTATACACAGGGCATCGCAAAACTTGAGAAAGTAAATGTTCCGGAAAATAAAAAGCAAGAATTAAGAAAATTAGCCGGGAAATTAATGTTTCGAAACGATTAATTTTTTATCTTTGCTGGCAGAACAATCTAAATTATAAATTAATTGTTATGCCCTATCGCCGGTTACCCAACACAGATCAAGCCCGTTTACGCGCTTTGCGTACAGCTATCCAACAATCTGACAAAGAGAATTATGGTGATCAGATTGTTTCTTATAAAACGATTCATGAAGCAAAAACTTATCTCGGTGGATTCGAGAAGCAATTGACTCAATACCAACAAATGTTGGAAAGCCAGGTTTCAGCAAATAGAAAGTACCAGCAGATTGTTCATAACGCCCGGCTTTATATTTCACACTTTATACAGGTCTTTAATCTTTCCGTTATCCGGGGAGATATAAAAAAAGAGCATAAACTTTTCTATAACCTGGATCAGCATGTTCATACAGTGCCTGATTTAAGTACTGAAGCAGCCTTACTAAGCTGGGGAAAATGTATTATTGATGGTGAAAATGAACGTCTTGGGAATGGAGGTTTACCCATTTACAATCCAACTATTGCCAAAGTCAAGGTGCATTATGAAGTTTTTAAAGAATATAAATCCAATCAAAAACTTTATCAAAGCACTACCAACAGGAACTGGGAAGAATTAGTCAATCTACGCGAAAAAGGCGATTTGATAATTCTGGATATCTGGAATCAGGTTGAAACCAACTATAAAGATGAAAAACCTTTTTCCCGATTAAAGAAATGCCAGGCTTATGGATTGGTATATTATTACCGGAAAGCGGAAAAAGTACTCACCAGCACAGATGATTTATAAAAACGGTGTGATTCTCGGTTATTGTTTATAATCTGTTTTCTTCCACAAGAATAATTATTCTTTCCACTATTCTATCTTTATCCCTCCCATCGTATTCGGCCTTTAAATTTGAGCCGAAGAGTCGAGCAACCCCTTGCCAAAAGTAAGCCGTAAATGCACCCCTGTATGCTTTTATCAGATCAAACGATGTTTCGTTACATTCCCTGTCAATCAGTTTAAGCAACATTTTACCCTGATTAATATCCATCTTTTTTAATTCAGGTTCATATTTCTTTAATACTTCTTTTTCATACAGGGAAAGATATTTCTTTCGTTCTTTATCATCCGGCAACTTCGCCAGTTTCACATTCGTATTGTTTAATTCATTAGCAATCATCCTGGCATACGGCAGGGTTAGCTTTACATCCCTCACTGTCAGCCAATAAAACTTTTCCTGTGATTTATTCTTGAAATGTTCGGGTGGAAATATATAGATATCATTCAGGTATGCCATGAACATAGTGTCCTTACCATTTTTTTCAATCCACACAATTGGAGCACCCGAAGGAAGGCTCTGATAGGTTTTTTGAGCAAAGACATCCCCCCATAGTACAGAATACAATACCAAAACAATTATATAAACTTTCTTTTTCATACATTGAATTTGTAAATATTGATTTAGGATAATACAGATACACTAGCAATAATTATTCCAAACGCTTACATTATCGAACAAGAGTTAATAAATCACAAACATTTACGCTTTACGTCACTTTAAATATTAATGGTTGTTGTAGTATTTACAGTTTTTTTATCACAAAAAAAGTGGGACTATGAAGAAAATAATCAGTGTTCTTATTATTACAATTCTTTGTCAATCCTTGTCCTCTCAAATTTCATCTATCATTCCTTCTTCAGAATCAATTGCTTCGACATCAGTTGCTGATACTCACAACTGGACAGCATTTAATAACCCGGCCATGTTGGGTTACCTTGATAATGCGGAGTTTGGGTTGCAGTATGAAAACCGTTATATCCTGACAGAATTATCAACTAAGAGCATTCAACTTGCAGTACCTTCCGATTTGGTGAACACCGGTATTTCATTTTCCTATTTTGGCTATTCGCTCTATCATGAAATGATAGCAGGATTAGGGTTTGCCCGTAATTTCTCCGATAAATTTGCCATGGGGGTTCAATTTAATTATTATACTGCTTTTTTCTCAGCCACAAATACCTATAGAGGAGCTTTTATGCCTCAAATAGGGTTATCAGTGAAGCTAACCTCTAATTTCAGTTTAGGATTTAACACGTTTAATCCATTCCAATCCAATATTCAAACAGAGTATGTTATTAAACGGATACCATCTGTTTTCAGTCTGGGCACCGAGTATTTTTTTTCAAAGAATTTTGTCTGGCGAACCCAACTAGATAAAGAATTGAGTAGTGATTATCGGTTTGCTTCCGGGTTTGAATACGATATGTTGCAATGCTTTTCCTTTAAATTGGGCGCTTATGATTCCGGGTACCTGGTCCCTTGCCTGGGAGTAGGAATCAAAACAGGAGTACTGATGATTGACCTGAATTGTGAAATGCATCCGTTGCTCGGGTTAAATACGCTGGCTGCAATTAAATATAGATTTTGAAATTAGGTAATCACTTTTATCCATATTGTCGTGAAACGATTGTTCCTTTTCCTTGGGCTGCTGCTATGTTCTTGTCCTTCGAGGGCACAGGATGCGGTATCTACCATTGAACAAACAATTGCCGATATATTTGAACAATACACAGCTGAAATGGACGTATCAATTGATTATAATACATTTTATGAAGATCTGATGTTATGTTCTACGCATCCTATCAATTTGAATAAAACGACTCAGGAACAGCTGGAACGATTGCCGTTTTTATCGGATATACAGATTGAAAACATTCTTTCGTATGTATATCAGTACGGTCCAATGAATTCTATTTATGAACTTCAATTGATTGAAGGGTTGGATATGACGGATATTCGCCGGATGTTACCTTTTGTAGTGGCAGGGAAAGCAGGTGAAACCATCAGGAAGATTTATTGGAACGATTTACTGAAATACGGTAAAAACGAGTTGTATTTCGAGCTGGCTAAAGGTCTTGAAACCAAAGAAGGATATCAGTATTTACCGGATCAAAATGGTACTGCAACCGGAACAAGTGTCCCTAATTACCTGGGGAATGATCTTTACAACTCGCTCAAGTATCGCTATCATTACAAAGACCGTGTTTTGGCAGGAGTAACCGGGGAGAAGGATGCCGGGGAGCAATTTTGGGGACCAGTACACAAAGGATATGATTTCTATTCATTTTATGCCCAGTTAAATGACTTTGGTAAATTCAAGACTATTGTTCTTGGTGATTTCAGGGCAAACTTCGGACAAGGGCTGGTACTTCATCCGGAATTTAGTATTGGGAAAACATCGTATGTGATGAATGTTACTGCCCGAAATTCAGGATTAATGAAATACAGTTCTTCAGGTGAAAGTAACTTTTTTCGGGGTGCAGGTGCTACTCTCAGGTTTAAAAAGCTTGACATCACGGGATTTTATTCGAATAAACAGATTGATGGTGATACAGTGAACGGAACTTTTCCTACAATCCTGAAAACCGGATATCACCGCACGTTGAAGGAATTAAGTGAAAAACAAACGGTTAATCAACAAATTTTAGGTGGCAATATAACTTATACGAATATGAACCTGCAAATTGGAGTAACGATGGTGCATACGGTAATGGATAATAAGCTGGAACCAGATAAATCGGTGTATAATTATTTTTATTTTTCGGGCTCTGAACAAATCACCGGTGGAGTCTTTTACCGGTACCGCTGGAAGAAACTCAATTTGTTTGGGGAAACAGCCATGACTGGTAATGGGGCTATGGCTACAATAAACGGTTGTTTCTTCAATCCTGTATCGCAAGTGAACCTTGTATTACTCCAGCGGTATTATTCGCCGGAATATGACACTTTTTATGCTTCCTCATTCTCCGAAACATCGCTGGTAAATGATGAAGCGGGTTTGTACCTGGGTGTCGAGGTTCGTCCATTCAAAAAATGGAAGTTTGCTGGTTATATCGACAGTTACAGGTTCCCGTGGCCAAAGTATGATATAGATGAACCTTCGATAGGAAAAGATTATTTGTTTCAGGCAGATTTCACACCCAAAAGAAATCTGGCTATGTATTGGCGTTTCAGGTTTGAAGAAAAACAAGCCAATCAATCCGATTCCAGTGCAGTAACAGCAGTGGTTGTTCCTATTCCAAAAATATCGCTTCGGTATAACATGACCTATTCGTATGGCAAATTCAGTTTTAAGAATGTCATCGAAGGAAATCTTTCTCGCCAGGGAGGTGCTGAATGGACGTATGGTGTGATGGCTTCGCAGGATATCAGCTATAATTTTCAACCATTTCCATTAAAAGTAGATTTTAGCTATCTGTATTTTGATGCTGTGAACTATGCCAACCGTATTTATTCGTATGAAAAGGATGTCCTCTATGCATTTTCCATCCCAATGAATTACGGGCTGGGAAGCCGGTTTTATGTCAACCTGAAGTATGACCTGACTAAGCATTTTTCTATTTGGTACAAATTTGCCCAAACAGTGTATGCCGATGGACGTGAAACAGTGAGCAGTGGTAATGAGACTATTTCAGGGAATAGAAAGACGGATATCAGGTTGCTGGTTCGATGGGAGTTTTGAACAGTCGTGTAATTTGAAATCCAACCATCCATCAAACAGGAAGAATTTAACGTATTACAATACGTTTTAATATATAAGCGCGGATAAATTTCCAACCGGATAGATTATCGAACTAAGCGATCTGGAGTGGAATAAATTGAAGTCGAAATTTTCGACTTCAATAAAAGGTGGTAAGATTAAATTGCCAAATGCATTTACTGAAAAAAGGTTTTATATGTTGGCAACCATTCTTAAAAGTGAGATTGATACCCAAACGACTTTGGCTATTAATGAGACTTTTTCAAAGATGAAAGAACTGAATCGTAATATCGCAACCCTATCTGATATGAAAGATGAAACAAAACACCAATCGCTCTTGCAAAGAAATGGTAGTATTCTTTCAGAACTATTTGATGACGATCAACGGATTGCTCACTTCACCTAAAGGATTTAGGAGTTTAATTTCTACCTTTCCACCATTCTGAAAACACTTGTGTATTGTCTTTCAGATTTACTTGTTCACCGATCATTGGCGTTATCAGAGGGATATCAAATTTCTTGCTTGCCGCTGTAATTTTTATCAGTGGTTCGTCCCATGCATGATTGGCAAGAGCGAATTTCGAAGAATGAACTGCCAGGAGACGGCGGGCATTAAAATCATGGAATGCTTTCAGGAGGTCATCAGGCAATAAATGGATGTACTTCCACTTTTTATTATATTGCCCGTTTTCCAGGATGGCTAAGTCAATTGGACCAAACTTCTTCCCGATTTCTGCAAAGTGTGTATCATAACCACCATCACCACCCAGATAAAGTTTCATAGTAGGGGTTTGCAATACAAATGCTGCCCAGAGGGTCTTATTCCTTGTTAATCCACGCCCAGAAAAGTGCCTTGCAGGTACTGCATTGACTGTAAAACCACTATCCAACACTACCTGCTCATTCCAGTCCATTTCAATAATAGAGTTTTTGTCGAATCCCCAGTATTCAAAATTTTCCCCTACACCAAGCCCGCAAATCACTTTTTTAATACCCGGCTTTAATTTCATCACGGTATCATAATCCAGATGATCCCAATGGTCGTGTGAAATAAAGAGGTAATCAATTTCAGGAAGTTCCTCAGCTGAATAAACATTTGCACCATTAAAGGCTTTTATCGTAAATGAAAAAGGGGAAGCACTGCCGCTAAGTACTGGATCTACCAATATCCTTTTTCCATCGAGTTGTATAAAATACGAAGAATGCCCGAACCATACCAATATATCCTGATCTTTATCAAGGTGTTTCAGGTTTGTTTTTATGGAAGGAAGGACATCAACCGGGGCAACCCGTTTATTTTTGCCTGTAAGCATTTCTTTACCTACAGAATAATAACTTGTATCATCTACCATTACAGGTGTGTAGCTTTGGTTTTGAAAGGAACCATTCTTATAATTCAATGATTTCTTAATTCTCTCCAACCTTTCCCCGGATGGCATTTTACCGAATTTCACTTGATTTAATGTGTAAAATGTTACTATTGAAAATAGAACCAGAATAGATGCTGTTATGTACATAATTTCTTTATTTAGTTGCTGTGGCTTTTGCCCGTAGGTCCATGTTTTTTTGATTTCCTGCTAACAAAGCATTCATGAATAGCGCCAACCAACTCCTTTTAGTCGTTAATCAGTTACTTAATGGTTAATAACCATTTCCGGCACCAATATGTTTTGTGATGAGTTTGTAATGATCTTAAATAAAGATTGGTCCTGTACTATTTGGTGGAAGTTATATACTTGCCTGAATGGCGATTTCAAGCAAAATCAGTTGAATAATTTCTTTTGAGAGATCTCTAATTTATTATTCAGGATGAATCTTTTGATCTATTGTCTTTGTTGCAAAGCCGGTCCTTTCCATTCTACCCCATCCTTTTTCTCCTCTCATATAGGAGATATTTCCTTTTATCGCCCAGAAAACTATCATTGGATGATAGATAAAAGGTTCTAAAAGCGCAAAGAAAATCATCTTTAATATATCGGTTTTTCGTTTATAGGCATTAAAGGTTGCTTCTTCATAGAGGATTGAAAACAATGTCAACATAAAGGCAAAGGAATAAACCAGGGTTGTTAGTGTGAGGAAAAATGTCCAATTAACCTGACCAAAAGCAACAAGGGTCGTAAAATAGATCAATCCGATCAATTCAACAATGGGTGCCAGCCATTCAAAGAAAAACCAGTAAGGATAACTGATTAAGCCAAGCCGTTTGTATTTTGGATTAAAGAACAGTTTCTTATGAATAAAGAGGGTCTGCATTGTGCCTCTGGTCCATCTGTTACGTTGACGTCCCAATACTTTTAATGAGTCGGGTACTTCTGTCCAGCATAAGGGATCGGGTATAAAGCTGACAACATATTTTCCTAATTTATTGTCGTGCATGTACCTGCGCATACGCACCACCAATTCCATATCTTCTCCCACTGTACGGCGATCATATCCTCCCACTTTTATAACCAACTCTTTATTAAACATGCCGAAGGCCCCTGAAATAAGCAACAACCCATTAATTTTACTCCACGCCATACGCCCCAATATAAAGGCACGTGAATACTCCAGTACCTGAAAACCTGCAATCAGTTTATTGGGAAAACGCACCATATTTATCTTTCCTGTCCCGACGTCACAATTATTTGCTACCCGGATTACCCCACCCGAAGCAATCACTTTCTTATCGGTTTCTTCAATGAACGGTTTGACCATTTTAAGAATAGCATCACTCTCGATAATACAATCCACATCAATGGATATGATCAGGTCACTGCTGGAGATATTAATCCCTGCATTCAGGGCATCAGCCTTACCACCATTCTCTTTGTCGATGACAATTAATTTTTGAAAGGCTTTATTCTCTGATTTATATACTCCGAATATTTCATTGCACTCAATCTTGTAATTAACAGCAAATTTTACGGGCTTCAGGTGATAATTCTGAATGAGTTTATACATTGTATCATCTTCACTGCCATCATTGATAATAATTATTTCCATGTTCACGTAATTTAAAGACATGAGGGAGCGGACGTTATCGACGACATTTTTGCCCTCGTTGTAAGCCGGTGCCAGTATGGAAACAGAAGGAGCCATATCACTTGACAGGATAGCTGTATAATCGATAAACTTATTTTTGTGAATGTATTTATATAAGGCAGAGGCTGAAAATACCCCCATGATGATATAAGCAGACAGAACAATAACCCCGAATACGAATATAAATGAATCGACAAAATAAAATAGGTAGTGTAGTATTTCCATTATTTGCTGGTTTCTGTTACGTGTTCATAAAGTCTCTTGTACTTGAAATAATTGGAGTTGGCCATATCCCGGGCTTGTTGTGCATCAATTTGAATTAAGGCACGGAAAAGCTCGATGCAAACTTCATCTTTTTCCACGATGCTTATTTGTTCTTTCAGGAAAGGAACTGTCTCAAGATCCCCGATACGGCCCAACGACCTGATGATGTGGATTTGTGTCGATAAACTCTGGGCATGATGATACCGGCTTAAGATATAGAACCCAATTTCAGACCCATCAAAGAGTGTTAATGCTTGAAATGCTGCATTCTGAACATCCCAGTTCGGGTGTCGGGTGAGTTCTATAATCTGATTCCTGTATTCCACTTCATTAAATTTACGGATGCACTGTAAGGCAAAACAGATCACTGAGGTGTTTTTTGATCCCAGTAAACCGGTTAAATCACCTACTGTTTTTTTATGCTGTGAATAAAAGTGAATCAGATTCAATTGCTCCCACACCGTAAGAGTTTGCTCAAGATCTTTCAGGTAGTCCAGGGGTTTATCCTCCTCGTTTAAGCGTGATAAAGCCAGTTGTGCTTCAAAACGAAGAATGGGGTTGTTGGATTTCA
>Ga0316217_10007613_pt1 | contig 10268 bp, 7 predicted proteins | sample 1anoAmetaG_FD_203633 | JGI IMG/M metagenome (GOLD analysis project Ga0316217, IMG submission 203633) | Freshwater microbial communities from Trout Bog Lake, Wisconsin, USA - 1anoA | ecosystem: Environmental > Aquatic > Freshwater > Lake > Hypolimnion/Profundal zone | place: USA: Wisconsin... | reverse complement strand
GCGCCGGCGAAACCAGCGAGAAGACCGCCCGCGCCCTCCAGTCGCGCGGCGTTCAAAAGATCAGCGTCACCAACCGCTCGCCGGAACGCGCCGCCGCGCTGGCCGCCGCGCTGGGCGGCCGCGCCGTGCCGTTCGAGCGCTGGCCGGACGAGTTCGCGCGGATTGACATCGCCATCAGCAGCACCGCCGCGCCGCAGCCCATCCTGGATCGCGCCCGCCTGGCGCCCCTCATGAAGCGCCGCCAGCACCGGCCATTGCTTCTCATTGACATCGCCGTGCCGCGCGACGTTGACCCCGCCGTCAGCGACCTCGACAACGTCTATCTCTACAACGTGGACGACCTGCAAGGCATCGCCGCCGAGTACCTGAAGCTGCGCCAGGAGGAGGTCGCCCGCTGCGAAAAAATCATCGCCGAAAAAGTCGCGGCGCTGCTGGAGGCGAATCATTTCACCGCCGCGGCTGGCCGCGGCGAAGCGCCGTGAAGGCCATTGGCGCCAAGTCATCAACAACACCAACCGCAGCTTCCCGCGCCTGCTCGACATCGGTCAGAGCAACGCTGCGTATTCGGCGATACAGATTGCAGTGGCGTCTTCACTTCACGCACCAACATCCTGTGGTTCGCCACACGCTGCTGGTTCCCGCACGCGCTGCGCGCCGGGACGGCGCGCGGTCCGTAGTCTTCGGACCGCGACCGGTCCCCGGTCGCAGCACTCCGGATTCACGCGCCGCCGGACATTTTTGGCACGGACATTTTTGGCATTTGACACCAGGCCAGGCTTGTGGAAAAATCGCTTGTCATCAGTCGAACCTTTACAAACCATGCACTGAGCTTATGTCAAAATTCATTCCCCAGGCGGCCGTCTGGCTGCTCCTCGCCACCCTCCACCCGCAACTCTCAACGGCCTCCGCCCAAGGCACGGCGTTCACCTACCAGGGCCGGCTGAACAGCGGCGGTTCGCCCGCCGGCGGCAGCTACGATCTTCAGTTCACGCTCTTCCCCACGAATGAAGCGGGAACGGCGATTTCCGGGCCGGTGACCAATCCGGCCGTGGCGGTGACCAACGGACTGTTCAGCACCACGGTGGATTTCGGCAATGCCTTCACCGGCGCCAGCAACTGGCTGGAAATCGCCGTGAGTACGAATGGGGCGAATCATTTCACCACGCTCACTCCGCGGCAGCAGTTGATGCCGGTGCCGTATGCCATTTTCGCCGAAGCGGCGGGTAATCTGGCGGCCAGTGGATTGTCCGGCAGCTATGGCAGCGCGGTCAGTCTGACCAATGGCGGAAACCAGTTCGACGGCTCCTTTGCCGGCGACGGCAGCAGCATCAGCAACGTAAACGCCGCGACCTTGGGCGGTCTGCCGGCGACTGGCTTCTGGCAGACCACCGGCAACCGCGGCACCAGTCCGGCCTTCGGAAATTTTCTGGGCACGGTGGACGACCAACCGCTGGAATTCTGGGTTAACGACTCGCGCGGTTTTCGCATTGAACCCACGGGTGGCGGCATCGTGTCATCCATTGCGGCCAAAACGGCCAGGCCCAATTTTCCATTCTCGACCAAAAGCACGCCCAACATCATTGGCGGTGCCAGTGCGAACAATGTGGCGCCGGGCGAATCAGGCTCCACCATCGCGGGCGGCGGCGGCGCGTTTTCCCCCAACTCCATCAGCTCCAGCTTTGGCGTCATCGGTGGCGGGGAAGCAAACTCCATCGGGTCCGGAGCCGATACTTCCACGATTGGTGGCGGGCTGGATAATGCCGTGCAAAGTGGCGCCAATGCGTTCATTGGCGGCGGCTCCGGCAATACCATCCAGACCGACTTCTCCAGCCCGAATTTTACGCCGGCCTCAACCATTGCGGGCGGCAATAACAATGCGAGTGGTACGGACGACGCTTTCATTGGCGGCGGGTTGAGCAACAATATTCAGTCCGGCGCCACGGGTTCCGGCATTGCCGGCGGACAAGGCAACCTCGTGCAGTCTGGCGCCAAGAATTCCTTCATCGGCGGCGGCAACGGCAACTTGATTCAGAACCAATCTGCCAATGCGGTCATCGGCGGCGGCAGTCAAAACCAGATCACCACCGTGATGGTCGGTTCATACAATTATGGTTCAGCTTGTACGTTTATCGGCGGCGGCAACCAGAACCAGATTCAGCCGGATTCCCCCTACTCGGTGATTGGCGGCGGTTTGCAAAACCTGATCCAGTCCGACGCCAACGGCTCGATCGTGGCCGGAGGGCAAGGCAACCAGATACTCTTCGAGTCATTCGATTCCGTCATCAGCGGCGGTTTCAGCAATCAGATTCAAAGCCCGGTTCAGTTTGCGGTGATTGGCGGCGGCCAGTTCAATGCGGTCGCCGGCGATGCTTCCTGGTCCTGCATCGGCGGTGGCGACGCGAACAGCATCCAGTTCAACGCCTATTCTTCCTTCATCGGCGGCGGTTATCAGAACCAGATTCTGACCAGCGCGTACGACTCCGTGATTGGGGGTGGTGACAACAACACCATTGGCATCGTGTCGTTTGAGTCGGTGATTTCCGGCGGGGGCGGAAACAGCATCGGAAGCAGTGCGAATGATGCTTTCGTTGGCGGCGGTTCCGGCAATGTGATCGCTGCCGGAGCCAATGGCGGGGTGATTGTCGGCGGTCAGGACAACGAGATTCAACCGAGTGGATTGGGTTCGGTTATTTGCGGCGGCGTCAGCAATCAAGTGAGTTACTTTGCGACCAATGCCGTGATTGCCGGGGGCTGCCTCAATACGGTCAGCAACAACTCTGCGACGGTTGGAGGTGGAGACAATAACTCAGCAAAAGGCTATGCTTCAGTTGTTGCCGGCGGCGGCCAGTTGGTGGTCGAAGAATCCGGACACCTTTTTTATGGCCTCGGCAATACCGCAAGTGGAGATTATTCTGCGATCTTGGGCGGCGCCGGCAACACCGCCAGCGGCCGCGGCGCAACGGTTGGCGGCGGAATCGGCAACACGGCCGGCGGCAACTTCAGTTTTGCCGCCGGTGATGGCGCCGAGGCGGCACATCCAGGATCCTTTGTCTGGGCTGATTCCCAGGGTTCCGCGTTCGGTTCCACGGCGAATGATCAAGTCAGCTTCCGTTGCGCGGGCGGGGTGGTTTTTGCCAGCGGTGGCAGCAGCGTGACTTGGACGCCCGGCGCCGGCTCGTGGTCCTTCACCAGCGATCGCAACGCCAAGGAAAATTTCCAGCCGCTCGACACGCAGGCAGTGCTGGCAAAGGTCGCGCAGCTTCCCTTGACCGAATGGAATTACCGGGGCTACGCCGACCGGCATGTCGGCCCGATGGCGCAGGATTTCCACGCCGCGTTTCCGTTCAACGCCAACGACAAGCTGCTGAACAGTGCCGACGAAGCCGGCATCACCCTCGCCGCCATCCAGGGTCTGAACCAGAAACTCGAAACGGAAGTGAAGCGGAAGGATGAAAAAATCAACGATCTGGAAAAGCGTTTGGATGAGCTGGAACATCTGGTTCAAGCCATCGCGGCAAAAAAATGAAGCCGTCAGGAAGAACCGCCGACGGGCGATGGCCAAGATGGATTTTGCTTGGACCACGGATTTGACAGATTTCGCGGATGAAAGGGACGGCGAATATTGAACCGCCAAGGCACCGAGACACCGAGGCTGGAAATCGCTCCTTTATTCTGTGTCTCTGTGTTTCTCCGGCAAAACGGCGGGACTTTCCTTTCTTAGCTGGTGGTCGTTAATTTAGTTTTGCCGTTGCCAGGAATGGCTCGATTGCTCCACAAACCAAGCATCGGCCAGCGGATCTTTGGTCATAAAGTCCAGCAACAGTTCGGCGACTTTTTCACGGCCGGAATTGCTTGGATGAGTACCATCTTGGCCAAAGTCTTCCCGCTCCCAGACCAAATGGTCGAACTTGCGACCCGTTGTCCCTTCGGCCCAAAGATAAGGGCCCCAAAGCAGGATGGGACATTGCTCAAGGGGCATTTCAGGATCGTGCTTCATCTGGCGTTCAATCAGCCAGCGCACCGCAAAGGCGCCTTCGTAGGCATAGGGCTCGGGGTTCAGGCCAGTGCCGGCATACCCTCCGTAAATGCGGCTGCCCAAATAAGCGACTCGAAGATTCGGGAACAAAACCTTGGCGTTGTGCAGAACGGTCAGAGTGTCTTGTTCCAGCTTATGTCCGTGCTCGGCCAGCGACCCGGAAGGAGCTTTATTTGCCAGCTTGATCCAGCACGTCTGTACTTGCTCCAAGGACACATTTGCCGCCTCAAGCCGGCGCTTGGCTTCCGTCCAGGGGGCCGCATTTGGAGGCGCCCATTCCGCCATCGCCTGTCCGCCTTGAGCGCAATCCACAATCACGACTCGGGGAGACTTCAGGGGCGAACTGTCAGCCAACTGCTTGAAGCGGGAAAACTCCATGGTCGCATTGGACATGCTGATCGCTACAAAACCGATAATGCCGTTGGTTTCAGGTTTGCCCGCAGCGTTGAGCGGACGAATCAGCGCCAACTGTTGTTGAGCGGCTTGGCGATGGGTTTCGGGTGGAATATTGCGGCCTTCACCATATAGCCCTCCGTCCTCGCCTGCATAACGATCCATTGCGCTCATATCGGTCAGCGGGGTCAAATGTTCCGGTGCGGGGCGCTGATTGGCAAGCCGGCCGTTGCGGCCGGCCTTGTGCGCTTGAATCGCCCGTTCAAGATAAGCCCGCTCTTCGCTGGTCAGTGTTTCGCCGTCCTGCCGCCGTTCAAACAACTGGCGGGCTTTGGCAAAATCCACGGGTGCATTGGTGGTCTGTCCTTGAACCAAAACGAGACTGAATAGGAGGAAGCAAATCAAACCAAGGTGTTTCATGACAAGGCGGATCAGTGTTAGCTGTCATTTTCGTCCTCGCCGCCAGGATGTCAATGCTTTCACGCGCACATTTTCTCGGTGTCTCTGTGGTTTGAGACCGAGTCGTTCATTGCCCTTTCCGCATCCCCTTCAAGGCTGGTTTGAAGGCCGGAGAGGCTATTCTTCCTTGTCTTTTGAACCGTCGGTAGCCACCAAGGTAACGAACACGATCAATAACACCAAGCCGATGAACCACCAAATGGCTTCGTCATGGGCCGGCAGCGCCGGGTGCGCCAACAGCATTTGCGTTTTCGTAGTTTTTGATTCCACCAATGATCAATACCGAGCTCCGCAAATAATCTTGCGTGGTTTTTTGCGGTTGTCACGGAGGCGGGTTGGCCGCCATCTGGCGGACCAGCAGCGGCACGCTGGCCGCCGTTTCGTCGTCCAGCCGCACGTCCACGGAATACAGCCCCGGCTCGTCGAACTTCAACTGCTGGATGTTCACGATGAAATTGCGCGTGAGAAAATGCGCGTCGTCCGGCAGCGTGACCGGCACCGGTAATTCGATGGCTTGCAGGATGGAGCGGCCGTCGGCATTGATGAAGTTCAGCGACAGCTTGCGCGTGCCTTCGTCGCCGGGCTGGAAGGTGGCGCGCAAGGCCACCGCGCACTGCGGATGGATGGCTGGCATTTGGGGCGCATAGATGGTATCGAACGCGCCCAGGAGATTCAGCTTGCCGTTATCATCCGTCGCCGCGTCGCACAGGACCGCCACTTGAATGTTCATGCCTGAATTTAGCAACGAAACGCCCCCGATGACACGCATTTCTTTTGCGGCCAGGCTGGCGGCAGGGGTTTTTTAGCTGACGTGTTTGCAGTTTTCCGGCAGCGCGTGAGCGCCTTGAGGCAGAGCTTGCGGGCAGAGTCGGCGTGCCGGAGGGTTAGTTTCCCGGCGACGGAGGTTCTTTCCGCAGGCCGCCCGGCCATCGGGCAACGAGGTTTCCGACAGACCAGGCTGCGACGGACCAGCCGGTGCTAGATTATCCAGTGTTCATGGCTTTCGGACGAGGAGTCCCGCCGGTAGTGCGACCCGTGTTCACTGGCCGACCAGTGCTCCCGAGTTTTTCCCAGCAACGGCTGGGCGGGGTATTGCCCGCGGGCAGCGCTGGTGCCGTAGAAGCTGTATTCTTCTGACTCCTCAACGCCCAACATTGAACAAATGCTCCAATTGGAGATACTTGGACGTTCGATGTTGAATGTTGAATGTTTTGGGGTTCGAGGAAAACCCCGGCGCGAGGGGCTTGGTTTTGCCATTTATTTATGCCAATTTGTGGTTCCACATTTTGCAAAAGCGTGACAACTGGAGCTTGAGAGATTTGGCAGCCTTGATTCATGAAAATAAAATTATGCCTCGGCATTTTTCTTCTAGCGGCGGCGGCCGTTGCGCCGGCGCAGACAAACAGTCTCACCGCGCTCCTGCAACAAGGCTTGTTCGAGGAGCAGGCCAGCCGCAATCTCGACGCGGCCATCGCGGATTACCAATCGCTGGCGCTGCAATTCGACCAGGACCGACAACTGGCGGCCACGGCGGTGTTCCGGCTGGGCGAATGCTACCGCGCGCAAGGCCGGACCAACGAGGCCACCGCACAGTACCAGCGCATCCTGCACGATTTTTCCGATCAGCAAACGCTTGCCCGGTTGAGCCGCGAGGATTTGGCGGGCATGGGGGCCTCTGTTCGGCCGCCCGTCGCCGAGCGGTCAGCCGCAACCACGAAGAATGCAGAACCGGAAGGGAATCTGGAATTGGTGAAGAAACTGCAGGCCATGCCGCTGTCGGAAATCAGGCAGATGGCACCCACCCTGCTCACCGATGCCACGTTAATCAACCTCATTTATCAATACAACCAATGCGACCTTGACCTGTTGCGGTTGCAGGCGGATCACGCGACCAACCAGCCCGAAGTCAAAAAAGTGCTGGAAATCGAGGATGGTCTGGCCCTTAAGATCAAGGAAAGACTGGATGGTTTACACCGCGCTCTGACCTTGGAGTTGGCCGCTTCCGGGAGTGTTCAGGGCGATGCCGTTGTTGAAGCTCGCTCCAAAACAGTTACGGACGACGAAGACCGGGAAATCCAGCGCATTCAACAGATGATCCAGAACAGCCCGGATTTGATCAATGCGCCGCTCGGCAATATTGAAATGGGCACGCCGTTGGTCAAGGCCGCCTACCATGGCTGGCTCAAAGTGGCGGCGTATTTGCTGGAGCATGGCGCGGACGTGAATAATCCATGCACTCAGGTGTCATGGTCATCAGAACTCCAACAAGTTGGTCGCGCCACGCCCTTGCTGGCGGCCGTCGCCGCCGGAAATAAAGCCATGACCAAATTCTTGATTGAGCGGGGCGCGGACATCAATTTCCAGGGCGACAATGGGGACATGGCGTTGAGCCTGGCCGCGCGCAAAGGTTTCCAAGCAGTGATCGAAGTGCTGTTGGCCAGTCACGCCCTTGTGAACGCCCAAAACAGTCATGACGGCACGACACCTTTGTTCTCCGCCGTGGCCAGCGGTCGGGTGAAAATCATCCAGATGCTACTGGCCGCCGGCGCGGATGCGAATGTCAAAGACAACAAAGGCCGGACGATATTGAATTATGCCATCAAAACCTCGCCGGAAATCATGCAGGCGCTGTTGGCCGCCGGAACCAAGCCCAATACGGAGGACGCAGAGGGACGCACCCCGTTGAGTTATGCAGCGCAAAGGGACAGCACCGAGGTCGTAAAGCTGCTGTTGGCCGCGAAAGCCGATCCCAATTTGGGAACATTGGATGCGCCATTGCTCTGCGCGATTCACGAGAAAAACGCGGCGACCGCCGAAGCCCTGCTGCAAAGCGGCGCCCAGTCTGATGCGCCGGGAAAAGTTGACTGGCAACCGCACAGTGTGAACTTCCACTACGAAGGCGCTTTGGGTCGCGGTTTGGCCACCCCGCTATGGCTGGCGGTGGACATGGATCAGTCTCCGATGGTGCAACTGCTTTTAAAACACAAGGCCGATCCAAACGATGCGCTGGATGGACAGTCTTTGCTGTTTCGCGCCTTGTCGGACACCAATATCCTGGCGTCGCTGCTGGAGGCGGGAGGATCAGTGGAGGCACGCCGGACGGACGGCTGGACCTTGCTGGCCAGCGCCGTGGCCCAGAAGCAATTTACGTCGGTGCAATGGCTATTGAAATTCAAAGCGGACCCGAACAAATCGCAAATTCAGGGAGAATCAATGCTGTTTTACACTTTGACCGAAACCAACATTCTGGAAGCACTGCTGGACGCCGGCGCAAAAGTGGACCCGGTCACCAAGGATGAATCCAATTGGACGCCGCTGGGTGCGGCGGCCAGGAACAACAATGCCGCGGCGCTGGAGATTTTGCTGAAACATGGCGCGAATCCCAACGTGCGCAGTGCCAACGGCATCACGCCGCTGCATTTTGCGTCGTATGGGCCGGCGGACGGGAAGGTTTTTGAGTTATTGCTGGCCGCCAAGGCCGATCCCAACGTGCGCAACAGCAGCGGCGAAACGCCGCTGGACTTGCTCAAGAGATCAACCACGCAAAAGGCTTTTCCACCCAGTCCGGGAATGCCGAGTCGGTTACCACCGAGGTATCCAATACCCGGGATGCCGGAGGCAACGCCCGATTCCCAACCAACTGCCGCAACGGGCGAACCGGCCGATTTGTTGCGCCAGCACGGCGCGCTGGATGAACTGCCGGATTTCACCCGCATCCGCATCACGCGGCAGGGCTTGCCGCTGCCGCTGGAGGTATTCCGCAATGAGGCGAAGCAGACCAACCAGTTCACCTTGCTGGAAACGGTGATGCGATTTTACAGTCTCCCACAAGTTTCGGCTTTCGGGCAAACCCACGAACCTTGGCGCGCGCTGCCGTTCCCGGATTTTGGGCGGATCAGCATCCGGCGGCCCAGTCAGACCATCGGCGGCAAGGAACAGGAAATCAAGGTGAGTCTGCTCAACCGCAGCAACGTGGTGGATTGCGCGCATGACGTGCCGGTGGAATTCGGCGACGTGATTGAGATTCCAGAGAGCGTCCATGCTTTGAATGCCGAGCTGCCGAATCCGGTCGGAGAAATGGAAGAGGCTTTCGCGCCGGCTTCGCTTACTGGACCATTTTTTGCCCGGCTTGCCTCAATACGCCAGCCAGGGGGAGAGGAAAGTTTGGCGAGAGTCAACGCCTACCGCACCTCGACCCTGTGTCTCCAAAAGGCGGTTCAACTCGTGGTGGCAGGCGAGACGACGACCTTCAAGGTGAATTCATGGAAGGAGGGGTTCTTGAGTCAGGCGCTGACGAAAACCGAGGCCAGATCAGTGCTGCGCTCGTCCTCAGATTTGTCGCGGCTGACGGTCACGCGCAAATCGGTCGGCTCTGGCAAACCCATCATTTTTACCGTGGACGTTTCAGGCAACGCGCCTAATCACGATGATCTCTGGTTGCAGGACGGGGATGTGATTACCGTGCCGGACAAACCGTAGCGTCATTTTTGATACACGCTCACCCGGGCCGGCGGCAGGTTGAGCCAGACGATCTTGGAGGCCAGCAGCTTGAAATCCTCACCGCCGCGGCTGCGGTCTTTCACGATCTGATAGCTGTATTGCACCCAGCGACCGCGCGGTTCGAGGATGCCCCGGATTTTGCGGGCCAGGGCGTCAGCCTGCTCCTTGGGAAAATTCAGCAACGGCAGGCTGGAAATCACGGCGCCAACGGAAGTAATTGGTTGCGGCAGATCGGCGAGCAGTGTGTCCAGATCCCACGCATCACCGGTGATGATCTGCGCCCGCTGAAACCGTTTGCGGAGGATATTGGCGAGCGCGGGATTGTTTTCAATGGCCAGCAGCCGGTCTTCGCGCAAACCGTATTTGAAAAGCGCATCGGTGACGGCGCCGGTGCCGGGGCCGAGTTCAAGCACGTGGCTTTCTGGATTGCGCGGCAGCCAGCGGGCCATGGCCGCGCCCAATTGGGGCGAACTGGGAGCCACCGCGCCCGTGCGCTGCGGGTTGACGAACCACTCGCGCAGGAACACCGTCGAGTCGCTCAAGGTCGCGATGAGTTTTCTGGCCATGTGGTATTAGTCCGAATTTGACCGTAGTTTAGCGCAATTGTTCATTCTTGCACAATGGAAATATTTTTGGCCCGGCGTGGTAGCGCAGGCTTTCCAGCCTGCGGGTTCACGGGACTTTCCCGTCCCGTGTTTCCGTTGTCTTGGGAACTGGCGACTGGAAAGTCGCCAGAACCCGCAGACAAGAATGTCTGCGCTACGTGAGAAAATCCCACCACCTATGGCTCCAAAGTACGTTTGAACGCCTTCAGAAAGTCGGTTTTCACCGCCGCCCGCCGGGTGGTCCAATCGTCCCAGCTTTGCTCCCAGGCCACGCC
>Ga0316217_10007612_pt1 | contig 10268 bp, 13 predicted proteins | sample 1anoAmetaG_FD_203633 | JGI IMG/M metagenome (GOLD analysis project Ga0316217, IMG submission 203633) | Freshwater microbial communities from Trout Bog Lake, Wisconsin, USA - 1anoA | ecosystem: Environmental > Aquatic > Freshwater > Lake > Hypolimnion/Profundal zone | place: USA: Wisconsin... | reverse complement strand
ACCCCAACCCCATTCTCTAGCATTATTGTAATTAACATTAGTCTATAAATGGTCCAATAATATTTATCCAAAAATGACCATTTTTTGCTGTATTTCAGCTCGCCAACTGTAAAATGCACTTCAAAATGATTACAAAACTCTTCAATTTTTAGGCCTCCTAGATAAGGTATCGGTCAGTTAATTTCCCTTTACCCTGTCCTTAACTCGATTACGCATTATCATCAATTTCTCATAATATTAAACATTCTTTTTCTTTAATTTCATAGCTTTTGTGCTTTGTATCTTCAGTGTTTATTTCCAGCCCTTTTTATTTTCCTTCAAGGCATGAGGAGCTCACTTATGCTTCCAAAATCCTCCCAAACCCTACTTTTTTTTCAGTTAACCCTTAACCCTTTTAGACTTTATGTTGTGGGTTTCGCAAATACTTCTGAAGCTATCTGATCATGCTTATAATCGGCTTACATGATGCTGATGATTGTTGATTGTTTGGCGATGCTTGATACTGGTGGTTTCACACCCTTTAAGCCAGCAATAGTGGACATCAGAGGAGCAGAATGGAGGCACCATTATTATTGGTTTTTAGATTGGCTTTACATTTAAAAATCAGAACATGTCTGTTCTCAAGCTTGAACTGGCGCACGCGTTCGGCTCAACCTGCAGCAACCGCTACTAGAACTGCATTGCCATCTGCGACGAAGATAAGAACTAACCCAAAATTGCCTTCCCCGTGGGCAAAGTGCTGGCCAAGAAGCTCATCGATCGGCCCGAGATGGATTTCGTGGCTTTCAGTGGTAACCGCCTTGGAATGCAGATGATACCGACCACGTTGAGACTATCTGTATCCTGCCTACCCGAGTGCACGTGGCAGTTGCCTACAGGCCCTACGGCAGCCAGCTCCAAACCATCAAGATCTACAGCTTCGCCAAGGAGGAACAGCCCATCAGCATCAAGATATTCCATGAACACTAAAAAACAGGCCACATCAGGCTCCTTGCCTTTTCCCCCTCCGAACCCAAGTTCATGGTACCTCCCCGCTAACCCAGTGTGCCCTGCTCGGCGAGCCCCACAACAAGCTCCTCTTCGTAGACACCTTCAAGAACAAGGCCCTGGCCTAAAGCAGTCTAGCGCTCAAGGACATCGACAAGCTGACCATCTGTCCGAGCAACAGCCACCTGATCTGCGTGAGCGGAGGCAGTTCGCTGCGGATGTTCAAGGTCGAGGAGTACACCTTCAAGCCTCTGGAGGAAATCAAGAAGCTGCCGAAAGGGCGCAGGATCACCACCCACGCCTGGTACAAGAAGAAGATGATCATCGCAGCCACTGACAAGTGCGAAGTACTCATCCTGGAATAGGCCCGGCCCAACCTCTTCGAAATCAGGCAGGAGTACAGCAACGTCTTCAACGAACTCAAGCAGGACAAAATGCTCATCACGGCCATCTGCACTTTCTCCAAGGGCTTCATCCTGGGCAGCAACAACGGCAAGTTCGCGTTGTGGACCAAGAAGGAGGACAACAACCTCTAGAGCTAGGAGGCACTCTAGCTTTCTCGGAAGTGGGCTACGAGCGAGGAGCGCGCGTCCTAGGTCACCAACATCAACATCAGCCTGAAGTAGGACATCATCGTCATCTCGCTGGCCAACAACGACGTGGCCACGCTGTCGATCAACGAGCTGATCCCGCAAGTGTCGGACCTGCTCAACAACATGACTGACAAGGAGATAGTGTTCGAGTACGTGTACAAGGGGTTCCACAACTGCTCCATCACGGGCATGGACATCTGCGAGCAGCGCCCCCTCATCGCCACCTGCAGCCAGCAGGACAGCACCATCAGGATCTGGAACTACAAGAACTACGGCTGCAAACTCCTCAGGATGTTCTACTTCAAACTCAAGGAGGAGTTCGACACCGACAAGCCCCTCATCACCCTCGCCTTCCACCCCACCGGCTACTACCTCGCAGTAGCCTGTGTGGACAAACTCAGGCTGTTCCACGTGCTCAACAACGAGCTGCGTCCCTATCGGTAGCTGGGGGTCAGGGGAGCCCACCTGGTCAAGTTCTCCAGAGGGGGGCACCTGCTCGCCGTCTGCTACCCCCTCCGCGAGGAGACTAACATCAACCACATCAAACTCTTCAACGCGCTCACCCTGGAGGAGATCGTGCAGCTGAAGGACCACACCTCGATGGTGCGCAGCTTGGAGTTCAAGAAGTACGACGAGAGCCTGCTGTCGGTGTCCGAGGAGGGCACCATCATCGAGTGGAGGCTGCAGGACTGGACCAAGACCAAGAACATCGTCAAGAAGGACATCAAGTACCGCTGCGGGGTCTACTGGCACAGCCGCAACTCCATCGTCGTCTTTGGAGTCCACAAGAACAAGAAGTACATTGAGGAGTTCAGCTGCGACGGCACCAGCGTCAGCCAGCTCGAGTTCGACGAGGAAGTGGTCGCCATGGCTGAGGCCAGACTTGGCAAGGAGAAGGCTCTCATCCTGTCCCTGCAGAGTGGGAGGCTGCTGGTGTTCGGCGGACTGCAGAGACCCATCCTCATGGACAACAAGGACTACCACATCAGCAAGGCCAACCACATCACCCTCTGCCCCACTGGCAAGCACCTCATCACCGCCGGAGAGGACTGCGTGGTCATGCTCTGGAAGATCTGCCACTAGGTCGAGGGGGTGCTGCAGGACGATGAGCAGACCAACATGATCGTCGACGACTTCCTGGCAGACGTGGTGCTGATCAACAAGAAGGAGATTGAGAAGGTCAACGACAAGGAGAGAGAGTACTCGAAGGTCATCAACAACCTGTCCAAGAAGCTGAAGCTGCTGGTGGAGGAGGGGCTCAAGAGGCACAGCAACAAGATGCTGGAACTGGAGCTGCAGAAGAACAGGGTCATCGACGACATCAACTACAGGATAGAAAGGATCAAGAACCAGGTCGACCAGCTCAAAACCAAGACCAAGGTCGCCCTGGAAGCCCTCGACAAGGGGCACCTCAAGAAGGCAGAGGAGATCGAGAAGACCTTCGAGGAAAAGATCAACTTCGAAGTCGAGAAGTACTTCCAGCTGGAGCAGGAACTCATCCAGATCCGCATGATCCACAAGAGGGAACTCGACGAGATGAAGAAGATCGAGGAGGAGGAGATAGCCAAGATCAAGGCAGAGTTCTAGTCCAAGTTCAAGTAGTCCGAGAAGGTCTACTCCGAGTCCAAGAAGGAGACCGAGAAGGCCATGAACATCTTCGAGGAACGCCTCAAGCAGATCGAGGACGAGGAGGAGGACTAGATCAAGGAGATCCAGTCCAAGAAGCACAAGTTCAAGCTCGAGACTGCCGCCACCCTCGAGGACCTCTACAACAAGCAGGCCAAGCTCAAGAAGGAGCACCAGAAGCTCAGCGACCAGCGCAACGAGGAGAAGCGCAAGAACGAGGAGCGCATCTCGAGCAAGCGCAGGATGGAGAAGGAGGTGGAGGAGGCCAGAGAGAAGCTCAAGGAAATCACCGCCGAGTACAACTAGAAGATAGATGTGCTCAAGATCAAGGAGAAGCGCATCCAGGAGTTCGAGGACAAGATCGCAGACCTGCAGAAGAAGAAGCACATCCTCTCCTACAAAGGTACTCCCCCATCCACCCAGGCGCCGAAATGAAGAAGGCCATCGAGCCCAAGGAAATGCAGATCGAGAAGCTCAAGCTCGACCTCATCAAGCTCAAGAAGGAGTTCGAAGCCTCACTCGAGCGCAAGCAGAAGTCCATCCTCGCCATGGAGAAGAACGAGAAGGAACGGTTCAACCTCGAACGGGTGCTCAACCAGGAGAAGGCCACCACCTACAAGGAGGTCGAGACCTTCGACAGCATTATCGCAGACATCTACCACTGTCTCGACACCTACAAGAAGAACGACGACCTCAAGATATTCTACAAGGAGTTCATCAAGCTCTACCACGTAACCCCCCCCCTACCCAGAAATACATCAACAAGAACGAAAAGATAGAACAGTTCTCGGAGTCCAAGGGCATCGACGAACTCACCAAGCAGGTCCTGCACCTCGAGAAGTCCCTCTTCCAGACCTCCAAGGGCAACGAAAAGAACGTGACCCGCAAGAACGATGAGATCTTCAAGCGCATCAAGGAGAACACCGAGCTGGTGACCAACCTCAACGAGATCAAGAAGGAGAACAAGGAGATCATCCTCCAGATCAAGGCCAAGAAGGAGGAAATCGAGAAGCTGAAGTCGGTCAAGAGCAGCCTGCTCGCAGAGTGCAAGAACGTAGATACCAGCACCTATAAGATGTTTTTGCAGGATGATTTCGGAGATAGCAAAAACGCAGAAAAGTCCAGGGCCTCGCTCGCCCGCAACTCGCTTTCCTCCAAACTCAACATCCTCCCCATCAGCCACAAGGACCAACTCAACTAGGCCAAGAGGGGCTTCCAGAGGGTCGAGTGCGAACTCATGAGCGAAATCGAGTTTGTGAACTAGAAGGTCCAGAAAATGGAGTTTTACCTGAAAGACGTGAAGGAGAAGATAAAGAAGCACCTGCTGGAGCACCAGTGCTCGCCCGATTCGCTGCTGCAGGAAGAGGAGCCAAGCATAATAGCCAGCAAAGATTTTTGATGCCCTACTTCATTCCTTGCAGAGCACCTGATTCTGCTCTACATAGATCCTCTTTGCTTGCCTAGATATGTATAGTGATAAAAGCCAGTACTCTGGCCTAGCCTCAATGTAATCATTTGAGCTAGGAGGTTGGGTAGGTTGGAAGTTGGGTTGATTGGAGGTTGGGTAGGTTGGAAGGGGTGAAATAGTATTATAATGGTTTGTGGGAATGATAATGGTGGAACGTATGGCTGGATTTAAATTGCTTATGTTATTTGATAATAAGGATGGATAAGACGAACAAGCCGAGTGAGCTATTGGGCGAGAAGAAGAACCGCCTGCGGCAGCTGTGGTTCAATCTGAAGCAGTCCATCTTCGACGTGCTGTTCGTGGTGCTGGACAAGGCGATCGGGTAGGCGCACGACGTGACCATCATGAGTCTGGTATACGAGTCAGGGATCGACTACCTCCAGATGATGCAGTTCCCCTTCAACTTCACGATCATCATGGTGTGGAACGGGGGGTAGACCCTCAACAGTATCTTCAACTTGCTGTCGGCAGTGCTCTCCATCAACACCCTCATGCCCGGTATCAACTACACTGCCTTCCTCATCTTCCTCTACCTGGTCATCTTCAGCATCGTGCTGATCATCGTGGACATCGTCTACGTCAGCTACTCCTTCACTAAGAAGAAGTTCAGGTTCACCCTCCCCCTGGTTCTGCTCGCACAGATAGTCCCCCTCTTTGTCACCTTCCTCTTCATCCCCGTCTTCGAAATACTCCTCAACATCATCAACTGCAACCCCTCCACCACTGACCCCTCTATCCAGGTGCTGGCCTACTTCCCCAACGTCCAGTGCTTCAGAGGCATGCACCTCATCCACTCCAGCATCACCCTCTTCTTCACCACCATCTTCGTCTTCATCTCCACCGTTGTGGCCATGACCCTCTTCGAACCTAGGATGACTGCCAATACCATCGTGTCGCGCAGGTCGTCGGACGGGTAGCTGATCTTCATCGTCAACAAGATCATCTGCCAGTTCTTTTTCAGCTTCACGCCGTTCTCTGCCACCTGGCCGTACATCCTGCTGATGTTCGTGCCTGCGCTGTGGCTGTTCTACTTCTACCAGTTCAAGCAGCCCTACTACAACAAGAACGTGGGCAAACTCTACCGCATCTTCTCGGCCTACTACTTCTGGACCGTCCTCATGATCACCATCAGCCAGCTCGCCCTCCTCCTCAACTTCAACTTCCAGGGCTCCATGGTCATCTGGTTCTGCGGCCTCCCCTTCATCGCCCTCAGCATCGCCTACTAGAGCAAGTCCAACATCGACAACCTCTTCTCCTCCAACCTCAAGTTCAAGACCGGCGAGGAACTCGAGTCCCACCTCAACTACGTCCTACAACTGGTCAACAATCGCAAAAAAGATGCCAACGCCAACATGTTGCTGGTGGGCTACATAGAGAAGCACATTGAGACCTGCGTCGAGGACGACTGCCCCATCAAGGTCAAGAAGAGGAAGAAAGAGACGCTGCTGCCCGAAATGGACGAGAACTGCAACCTGCTGATCCTGCAGATCGAGAGGATGTACAAGCAGGGCATCAAGAAGTTCCCCGCCAGCACCAAACTCCATATCTCGTTCGCGTTCTTCTACATGTAGCGGCAGCACAACCAGACCAAGGCCTACGAAGAGTTCATCATGGCCGAGAAGCTGTCGCCCTCCTTCATCGAGGAGTTTATCATCTACCGCTTCAAGAAGATCATCAAGGACAAGCTCGAGGACGAGGCCAACAAGGAGAGCGACCTCATCGAAGTCATCCGCTTCGACAACCACGTCATGCTCTGCGAGGAGGCCATGCTCACCTCTGCCAAGCTCCACAAGGAGTTCTGGAGCGAACTCATTGAGGAAACGCCCAACCTCCAGAAGCTCAACGAAATCGGCAGCAAGATCATAGAGGTGGTCAACAACGTCAAGTTCAACTACGTCGAGGTCAACAAGATCAACAGCCACTCCCCCGAAATCATACACAACTACGGCGTCTATTCCATGTTCGTATCCCAGAGCATTGCCGAAGGTAAACGCTGCCTCTCGCAGGCCAAGAAAGCCTACTACGAGAAAATGGCCAAGACAGAAATGCTGCCTGGAGCAGAGAATAGCATCGAAGACACCGAAGAAAACTTCTCCATGCTGATCAGTGCCCAAGAGCAGTCACTCGGCAAAATACTCACAGTCAATGACAGCTTCATCGAGCTGTCGGGGTATCTGAAGGAGGAGATAACTGAGAAGCCCATCGACAAGATACTGCCGCAGGTGATGGTGTTCTACCACTAGCACGCCATGAACAGCTGGATCCGGGACAACTCGCGGGCCTTCATGAGTGACGAGGGCAACAGCTACTTCCGCGAGGTCCACCGCGGCTTCATCAAGCAGAAGAGTGGCTTCATCATGCCCGTCCAGTATCGAGTCAAGTACAAGGTGCTGGAGGAGAAGTTTGCAGTCTACTTCAAGAACGAGCGCGAGTTGGGCTAGGACTTGGCCCTCAAGATCTACATCATTACGGACAACAAGGGAGTCATCCGAGAAATATCCTCTCTCGGCTTCGCTTACTTCAACCTCACCAAAGACAACCTGGCCGCTGCAGACAGGTACGTCGACGAGTTCGGCATCAACTTCAACCAGGACCTCTACTCCCCCCAAGGCCACTACGCACACATCCTCAAGCGGCCGCTCTTCAAGGAGCATGAGGAGCTGAAGAGCTTCTCCCAGGAACTCTCTCTTGAAGAGAGCTAGGAGTTTCTGGTCAAAGCTGAGAAGCTGATGATGCCTTTCCACGAGGACCAGGAGGACGACTCCGAACTCAACAGCATCTTCATCAAGAACGGCAAGAAGGATGTAGGCACTATTCTCAAGCTAGAGAGGACCCCGCAGTAGAATCACCACGAAGGTGAAGTCAAATTCGACGCTCTGCAAAGTTTCGGCAAAGACATCTTGGACCTGTACGAAGTGTAGCAGGAAGAGGTATTCTAAAGGGACGATTAAGCGCCTCTGATCGAGATAAACGGGAAAAGGTCGCAAGTGAAGTAGTCCATAATGAACCTGAGACGGGCAGAGATGGAGAGCTACAAGTAGCGCACTTTCAAGAGCTACGCCGGAAAAATCCGCACGTACAGACTCATCAACCACGAGTTGAAGCGGCTAGTGGAAGAGTACGGCGACACTTCCAACAGCTACGACGAGCTGGACGAGGAAAAGGTGGCCATGAGTGTGTATGAGATTGAGAAGCTCAAGAAGCCATTGTTCGTCGAGAAGATAAAGTCAGCAATAAACACCAACATCGACCACAGCGAAGTGACTCTCCTCAAGGTCACCTTCTTCCTCTTCCTCTGCTCACTCATCACCATCCTCCTCCTCAACTACCTTTAAGTCAATACTCAGTTCGCCAAAATGCAGTCCTACATGCAGGCCAACGCCCTCTGGGTCAAAGACCAGCACTTCCTCAGCAACATGCTTCATCTATCACTCAACCCCAACGCCACCAACACTACCATGGGCATCGATACAAACTACTCTCTGGGCTACAACATCAGCTTCGATCCAGCAGTGACTGTATCCTTGTAAGAATCTGACGGATCAAGAGTCTCAATATGTTTAAATCAAGCTATGTTATGGATTCAGGGCAATATGCTAAACCTCTTCCAAGACATCCAGCTAGGTTACGACTAGCAACTGCTACTCCGGAACTACTATCTGCAGGTCTACCCAGCCCTGGAGAGCTATACTCCGCCGTTTGAGGTGACCTACACATCGACAGTGCTGTACTTGCTGGCGATGGTGGCTGTGGCTACCACCACCATCCTGTTGTGGATCTACAGCTCCATGAAGATCGACATCAAGTGCGGAGATATCATCCTGTGGTTCCTAGATATCCCTGTGGCCTACGTGAGCTACCTCTACTCCAACTGCAGCACCTTCATCAAAACCTACATCAGCGTCAAGTAGCTCATCGAGAAGGGCATCAACTTCCACGACAAAAACCTCTACCTGGAGTAGTTCAAGTGCGAGGCCGACAGCGAGGCCCAGGACGACAAGTTCAACGAGGACAACAAAGTGCGCAAGACCATGATCGCCAGGTACAAGAAGAAGACCTTCCTCTCGCACTGCGAGTGCGGCTACCTGCAGCTCTTCTGGCTCCTCCTCTACTCCCTCACCTTCTCCCTCACCTACGTCCTCGTCCTCAAGCAGCAGGTCGCCTTCTACCAGTTCATCAACCGCGAGTGGCAGATCAAGGCCAACGAGATGCTCTGGAGCTCCACCATCCCCAACAACCTCAGACTCCTCTTCGACCACAACGTCACCCAGATCGGCTCACTGGATCTGTGGCAGTTCTAGAAAACCCTAGAGAACAACTTCCTCAACCCCATCAGCACCCAGAGTCTCAACGACGAGTACTACTCCCTCCTCAACTTCGGCGGCAACATCACTGACTACTTCATCTATGTCTTCAAGGGCGACATCTGCGAGTTCCCAGAGTACTCCGACGCAGAGACTGTGGCTTGCAAGGCCTTCCTCATCGGCAAGCTCGAAGGAGGCATCTCCGCAGTCTTCGCCTACTTGACGCTCATGGACTACAGCAGGTACGTGGAAGTGGAGCACATGATCTACGACTACGTCAACAAGTATCTGCTGAACCTCTTCGACGTCTGGAGCAAAAGCTTCAACGACTCAGTTTCGAGCATGACCAACACCCTGATCATTTGTCTGGCCCTGTACATCCTGATCTCAGTGGTGGGGTGCATCTTCTTCTGGGTTGTGTATCTCTAGAGGCTCAATCTGAGGCTCAACCAGACCATACAGATGCTCAACATGATCCCCATTCGCATGCTGCCCAAAGGACGCCAGGACATCGCCGACTTCTTCAACTGGATCATCCAGCAGGCCAACTCCTCCCAGATACACGACTGAGCACCCACTGCAGATGGCCGATAATACCAAATACTGTAAAGATAGTTCATAAGTTCATCATCTCTAACTTATAACAGTTACTTATCATATTAGCTTACTTATGTGCTTTTCCTGACATTCTCCGGTTGTTTTCTACTTTTCTATCTTCTCTCCCTGATATCGAGACCAGTGCTTTTACAGTCGTGGCTTCAAAACTTCTGCTTTCTTGGACTTCTTTCCAAGCATAACTAACAGAACTAACACTAGGCAGGATAATAAATGGTTTCTTCCCTATGTTTTTGATCTCCATGATTGATGAATTTTTGAATTGCAGAGATGTCCACGGCTAGTCTACTTTGCTGGCATCTAGCCCTGAGCAACTCATAGCTTTCCTCTTCACATTCACATTGACTTGGAACAGAATCACTTAAGGCTAGGAGACCACTTCCACTATGCACATTCGACATCACTTAGATTAGAGCAATCAAGGCCAAAGACTGCTAAATCTGTTTTTCCCTTCTTCGTGATTTAAAAGTAAGAAAGATCTGGGCTGGCGAGACTCAAGTGGGCTACCTTTAGAGTCAGAATGAATGCTTTGATTTGCTATAATCCAATATTCTATAAAGTATATTGATATATTATTCATATATTGAATCATATGATTCGATTCATTCATATGTGAGGGGCTTTGAAACAGGAAGAGCTTATTTTGACTACTTTTTGCTTAAAAAGGCACCATTT
>Ga0316217_10007611_pt1 | contig 10269 bp, 2 predicted proteins | sample 1anoAmetaG_FD_203633 | JGI IMG/M metagenome (GOLD analysis project Ga0316217, IMG submission 203633) | Freshwater microbial communities from Trout Bog Lake, Wisconsin, USA - 1anoA | ecosystem: Environmental > Aquatic > Freshwater > Lake > Hypolimnion/Profundal zone | place: USA: Wisconsin... | reverse complement strand
AGGTGTCCGGATACTTTTTCTGCATGCTTTCCACGAACTCTTTCACGGCCCGGTCCGTGTAGGCAAGGGAAGCAAAGTACCGCCCGGTCAGCGCCGGCACGACGTCGTCAAAGCGGCCGTCTGACACTAAGTGCTTGAAGTTATTGAATGGTTCGTGGCTGGTCATGGTGATGATGGAAACGTAAAACGGTTTTTCCCCTCCTTTTCCAGATGTCTCTCCACGTAATGCATCACCTCGCCGTCGGGGACACCCCACCCCTTCTCCGGCAATTTCATGACCGTGGGGTCGAAGAAATTGTCCTAGCCCATGGAGGCATAGGCGGAAAGCCGCTTGTAGTACCAGCCGGCACTCCCGTGGAAAGCTTCGGCACTGTACCCCCCCTCCTTCAATACCTTAACCAGCGAATTCGGATACTGATACCTCTCGTCCATCATGAGCGGGAAATCCACCAGCGGCTCGATGCTGTTGTTTACCGCGATTTCGCAGTCCGAAGTGCCGCCCAGCTTGCGGTAGCAAAGGGTGTAGGGGAAACTAAGACATATAGACCGAATTGATCTTGACCCCGATACCGTACTGCGCCGGGCGGGCGACTCCTTCAGGAAATGGTGCCACATAGCGCTTGCCCTTTTGATCAACGAGGACCTCAGCCCGGAATTCCGTGACCACTTTGGCGATCTCCAGATCCAAGACCTGTCTGGACTCGTAACCTGCCTTACGGTACTTGCCTTTGGGCAGGGTGATTCTATCAATCGGGATTGGCTTTATTTTGTCAGGATTAGGCACAGGTTGCAGGGTCGTACCTTCGTGCCCATTTTGTCCACCGGACTTCCTGTCGCTCTTGCTTTTAAGCTCCTTTTTTCGATTTGGGTCTGTTGATGGTTGTTTACTGCTGTTTTAACTGTTGAGGCCCAATCGATCAAGGAGTAGGACAACCAGAAGCAGCAGAACCTCAAGACTGGACTTAAGTGCCGGTGACAGATTCTCTTCAGCAGCCAACTGGGCTTTAACCCGTTCAATAGTAGCTTCAACATCGATATTGCTGATTGTCATGCGACCACCCGTTTGTTGAGATGGCGCATCATAACACAGGTTTCCAGAAGCGATTTTTTCTTTCGAGGACTGGCTGTTAAATTATTCCAGACACAGCCAGGTCTACCAGTAAGAATTTGCTAGGGTCACAGCCAATGGTTAAGCCTTGTATGATAGTACTGAGTGCAAGGGCGTAGTACGCTGGTAAATAGCAAAATTTTACAAAAAACCGTGTCAAGAACTTTTTTGAATTATTTTGCTGAGTAGTTACAATATTTCTTATATGCCCGTCGAGCTTCGTGACTGCATCTGACCCGGCAACGTAGATAAGCTGGAACGCCTTGCCTTCATTGCTCTTCAATTAAGGGTTATACAACAACCAACAGCTGCATGCATGTAATAACAAAGAAAATAGATAGTTAACAGCACAATGTTAATTTAAGTATTGATTACTGTGAGTTATATTTGGTAGCAAGTGCACTGAATTCGCACCAAATTTATGACTAGGAGGTATCAGAGGCAGTGGTATTACAGCTACTGGCCACCTAAGAATATAATGTTACTCAAAAAAAACAACCGGAGTTGGAAATGTCCCAACTCCGGTTGCCTCGATGAAAAGCATGCTCTAGCTACTGAACAGTAAATGTTGCCGTGTAGCTAGAATTTTGCAGACGGTTGCCTCCATCGTCGGTCACATAAGTGGCAAAAGAGGAGTTGTAATAATATACCGAAATGCGGTAGGTAAATCCCGAGGTTAGCGGGGCAGCCGGCGTCAGGGTTAGCGTCTTTCCGTCAGCCGAGAGGGTGTTTGTGGTCGTCACCGGCACGCTCGTAGAGTTTACCAGGAGCTGGATTCCATTGGTGGCCCCGAAATCGCAGGTCAGCGGATCCATCGGGGCGCTGAACACGATTTGGGGTGCGACGTTAGCACTGACATTGATGGTCCCATTGGACGGAGTCAATGATATAACCGTCGGTGGGGTAAGATTTACGCCTGCCCCAGTCGTGAACGTGGAGGTGAAAGTACTGGCCATCGCGGTACCCTGCACATCAAGCACACCGTTGACAGAGATGGTGTATGTCGTGTTTGGATCAAGCAGGGCCGAAGGTGTCAGTAACACTACGGTATTTGCTCGCGACACCGACAAGGTAGCCGCAACCGGGTTGCCACCCTGGAGTAACTGCACTCCAGCCAGCGAGGTGGGCGATATCTCCTTGCTGAATTCAATCTGCATCTGTGCATTGGTCCCCACGTTGGCAATACCCGCCGGCGGGTTCACCTCCGTCACAGTCGGGGGTGTTGTGTCAGGGCCCGAGCCTATGGTGAAGTACCAGTACGGGGAGCCGATGCTGTTTCCTGTCAGATCCCAGGATCCGTTGACCTGGAGGTAGACCAGGTGTCCGGTCGGAAGGGTTCCGCTGGGCAGGAAGCTGAAGGTCTTCCCGTCTGAGCTTGCCGACACCGAGCCAGCTATGTGCAAACTTGTTACGGTGTCATACAGATACAGAGTTGAAGTGTTGACGGAGAGCGGGTCCATCGGCTCGCTGAATTCAATGGTGAAGGCCCCCGTATTGGTCGGGATCGTATCGTTGGCATTGGGACTCACCGCGATCACGCTGGGAACGGTCAGGTCCAGACCGGCACCAGTGGTGAACTGAGAAGTGGCGGTTGTCACGACATTCCCCTCTTGATCAGAAACACCGTTGACGGTTACCGTCATCAGGGTACTCGGCGGCAGTGGCGCCAGCGGCGTGATCTTCACCATACTGCCCGTAGTGTCGAAACTTATGCTCAACGGTATCACGGTCTGTGCACCGCCGCTGATCTGGACGGTTGTTCCGTTGACCGAGGTCGGGTCGATGGGTTTGCTGAACTGCACCCATATGCTCGCATTGACGCCAACACCTGTAGCGTTGTTGGGAGGACCAACCGCTAGCACGGTCGGGGTTGTGGTGTCCGTGCCAGTACCCATGTAGAAGTAGGGGCTCTCGCCGGGGGCGGCAACCCCGTTGGTGTTGGTGACGGTGCTGCTGCCGCCGAAGTCATTCATCTGGTAGTAGTAATATCTCGGGTTCCCGTTGCAGGTTGCTTGCAGCGCCGACAGTGGCTGGAACTGAACCACATTATTGCCACTGCCAGTCAAGGAGACTGTTCCCGCCACAGGGAGGCTATTGCAACCGTCCAGCAGTTGCACGCTGTTGGAGTTTACCGTTGAAGCCAACAGCGCCTGGTTGAACTGGAACCGGAAAATGGCGTTCAGGTTATTGTTACTGGAGTAGGGAACCGGGTTGGTAGAGACCAACTGCGGAGCAACCGAAGTGGGATCCCCCTGCACCGTAAAGGAGCCGCTGTAGGCGCTGGTGAGCGGGTTACCATAGATATCCTTGGCCGTCTGGTCGAGGAATATCTGGATGAGGGCGCCATAGGTGAGGTTGGAGCCCGGAGTAAACTCAATAGCGCCGTTCGCATTGATGAGCGTCGTCCCGGCAATTAATGTGCCATTTTGCGAGACATGCAGCGCGGATTGTACCGAGGCCGTGTCCAAGGGACCACCGCTCACAAAGAGCGTGATTGTCGAGGTGGTCGGCACACCAGTGGCCCCGGTCCCCGGACGTTGGGACACCACGGCCGGCCCCTGGTTCTGCGGAGGAATAACCGCGCCGGTCGTGAACTGACTTTGGAAATTGGTCAGCGGGTTGCCGGAGAGGTCCTGGACGCTCGGCGTGGCAGCCACGGTGATGACCGTGTTGGCGGGGAGGCCGGTTACCGTCAGGGTCACTGTCCGGTTGTCGGCAGAGACTAACGGATTGACATTTAGATAGGTGTCACCGGCAAAGAGCTGCACCGACAGACTGGAAACGGTGGCCGGGTTCAACGATTTGGAGAAGGTCAGTACCACAGTCGGGTCCTGTCCGACACCTGTGGTGCCGTTTGCCGGAGTCACCGAGGTGACGGTGGGGGACGCAGTGTCCGCACTGTTGGCTGAAGTGAAGGTCGAGACCACATATGCGCTGTCCGTGTTCCCGGCGAAATCCTGCACCAGGTTCTGGGTCCAGACCTGAATGCTTGAGTTGGCGGGATAGGGAGCCGCAGGGGTAAAGGTGGCGACCGCGCCGCTCACTGCCCAGGTTCCAGCAATTTGATAGGAGCTCTCCGACAGGTCGCGAACCAGAATGTTGTTCACCGTTTCCGGATTGATCGACCTGGCAAAGGTGATGATGATCTGCTGGTTGTTGTTGGTGATCGTCGTGTTGTTCACAGGGGTTACCGAGAGCGCGCCGAATGATCCGGTGACCGCCGTGGCAGAGCTCCCCGTGGTGAAGGTGCTGGTAAAGGAAGCCACCGGATTGCCTTCCGCATCCTTGAACCCGCTCACCGTTACCGTATAGGTGGTCGATGCAGCGAGGTTCACGGCTGGCACGAAGGTCAGCGTCTGATTGTCGCTGGCGACCGACACCGCCCCTACCACATTGGAGCCTCCGGTGGAAACGGTAATCGCATTCTGGCCCACCGTTGTCGGGTCGACCAGGGTGCTCAGCACGGCCTTGACCTCTGTGTTGACGGGCATTCCGGTGCTGGAGTTAAGAGGACTGATCTGTGCAACGGTCGGTCCGCTGGTTATAGTAGCGCTGCCGGTGAAGAAGAAAGTATTATTCCCGCTGATGTAGTTCCCGACGATGTCAGTTATGTACGGGCTGTTGTAGTTTATATAGATATAGTACTGCGTGTTGGGCTGCAACAGCTCAGTGGGAGTGAGAGTCGCACTCAGGAAATCCGCGGCAACCGACACGGTGGTTTCCACAATACGACCGGTAGTGATATCGGTCAGATAGATGTTGGCGCTGTTGAATGACAACGGGTTGACCTTCTTGCTGAAGTGGACCGTTGGGATAACATTCGTGCCGACTCCTGTCTCATTGTTGAAAGGATTGAATGCGGTGACGCTTCCGTGCGCGATATCGGTCGACAGACCTGTGGTGAAGCTGCTGGTGAACGGCGCTGCGATGGTGTGGCCGGCGAAGTCCACGACCCCGGCAACGGTCACCGTGTAAGTCGTGTTCTCCAGCAGGAGCGCCCCCGGGGTGAGGAACAGCAGTTGATCGCCGCTACCCAGCGAAGCGCTGACGGTTATCGGCTCCCCTGCGGTGCTGAGAGTCACCTGACTTAGTGAAGTCGGCTGGATCGGCTCGTTGAACTGAACTTGTACCACCGTGTTGATTGGTACACCGGTCAGTCCGGTCACCGGGCTCACCCCGGTGACCTGGGGTACCACCGAGCTGGCCACAGGAGCGGTGGTGAAATAAACATAGCTACTTACCAGCGGGTTGCCGGTCAAGTCCGTCGCACCGCTAAGCCACTGGAAGTAGTACAGCCGGTCGACGGAAAGCGCTGCGCTGGGGACCAGCGTAGCCGTCTTCAGATCGCTGCTGAAGGAAAGCGAGGCCGGCACCTGCTGGCCTGTCACGGTATCGTAAATATACAGCGTGCTCGAGGTTATCGTGGAGAGCGCCATCTGCTCGCTGAACCGGACCACCACGGCGGTGTTGGTCGGCACGCCCGTCTGGTTATTAGACGGACTGTAGCTGATCACCGTCGGCTGCGTGGTGTCGGGGGCCGCGCCGGTACTGAAGTTCGAGCTGGTGGTGGCGACCACATTGCCTTCCTGATCGGTGACCCCGTTGATGGCGACGGTCATCAGTGTGCTGGCCGGCAGTGGCGCCTGCGGCGTGATGGTCACCACCGTGTTGCTGGCATTGAAGCTGATGGAGGACGGAATCACGATCTGGGAGGCGCCGGAGATCATGATGGTGGAACCGGTAACCGAGATCGGATCGACGGGCGCGCTGAAGCTGACCACAACGACACCATTTACTCCTACCCCCGTGGTACCGTTGGCCGGCGCCACCGAAAGGACGCTCGGCGCGGTGCTGTTGCTGGAAGTACCGACATAGAAGTACTGGCTCTCACTGGGGGCGGCTATCCCGTCGGTGTTGGTGACATTGCTGCCGAAGTCATTCATCTGGAAGTAGTAGTAACGTGGCGTGCCGTTGCAGGTGGCAGTCAGCGCCGACTGCGGCTGGAACTGTATCACGTTGTTGCCGCTTCCCGTTAATGAGACTGCCCCCGCCACGGCCTGACCGGTGCAGCCGTCATAGAGGCGTACACTGTTGGTGTTAACCGTTGAAGCCAGCAGCGCCTGGTCGAACTCGAACTGGAACATGGCGTTTAGCGGAACATTGCTGGAGTAGGGAAGCGGGCTAGTCGCGATCAGCTGCGGCGCGGCCGAAATGGGGTTCCCCTGTACGGTAAAGTGACCGGTGTAAGTCTGCACCGCGTTGCCGTAAATATCGAGGGCTGTCGGTTGCAGATATACCTGAACCAGGGCGCCATAACTAAACGGAGCACTCGGCGTAAACTGGATCGCCTGGTTGTTGGCCGTCAGTTGCAGGGTACCGTTGATCAGTATCCCGTTCTGAGAGACATAGAGCGAACCGGGAACGGTGGCCGGATTCAACGGGTTGTTGTTGGTGAAAAGCGTAATCACCGCATTTTGCGAAATGTCGGAAAGGCCGTTTCCAGGGCGCATGGTGACGACCTGAGGGGCGGCGCTCGGGATGTCGGCGGAAGTGGTGTACTGGCTTTGGAACGGTACCAGGCTGTTCCCGGAGAGGTCCTGCACCCCGGAGGTGACGACGATGGTAATCGGCGTTAATGGCGGAACCGTCTGGGTGAAATAAATACTGCGACCATCCACGGAGAAGCTGAAACCTCCAGACCCTATGTTGGTGTCGCCGTTGAAGAGCTGAATGGTATTCGTGTTGACCGTATTCTGATTTATCGACTTGGAGAAGGTCAGGATGATGGTCGCGTTACGGCCGACGCCGCTGGCGCCGTTTGGCGGCGTCACCGAGGTGACCGTGGGAGCTGTGCTGTCGGTGCCGCTTCCTGCCGTGAAGGTCGTCACTACGTATGCGTTGTCCGTGTTGCCGGCGAGATCCTGCACCTCGTTCTGAGTCCACACCTGGATGCTTGCGTTGGCCGGATAGGGGTTGACAGGAGTGAACGTTGCGACCGCACCGTTCACGGACCAGGAACCGGCGATCCCGAAGGCGCTGGCCGACAGGTCGCGGACCAGGATGTTGTTCACCGAGGCCGGATTGATCACGCGCTGGAAGGTGACCACGATCTGCTGGCTGTTATTGCTAATGGTCGTGCCGCTGACCGGGGTTGCCGTGGCGCCAAACGCTCCGGTTACCGCCGTGGCTGAACTCCCCGTGGTGAAGCTGCTGGTGAACGGCGTCACCGCATTTCCATCCGGGTCCTTGAACCCGCCCACCGTGACGGTGTAGCTGGTCGAGGCAGTGAGACTGGCGGATGGAACGAAGATGACCGTCTGGTTGTTGCTGGCGACTGCCACCGTCCCGGCCACATTGGAGCCTGCCGTGGAAACGGTTATCGCATTGGGCCCGACCGTTGACGGGTCTATCAGGGCGCTCATTGTTGCCTGGACCTGGGTATTAACAGGCGCTCCGGAGTTGCCGTTGGGCGGGCTGATCTGGACGACGGTCGGTCCGCTGGTGACGGCGCCGCTTCCGGTGTAGAAGTAGCTATCGGCACCGCCGAAATAGTTCCCGGCGAGGTCCAGCGCGTAGGGACTGTTGCCGTTCAGATAGAAGTAGTAGTAGGTGTTCGGCTGCAGTGGCTGCGTGGGAGTGAGAGTTGCGCTCAAACGGTCCGCGGAAACCGACGGTGTTGTTTGAACGGTGCGCCCGGTGTTGGCGTCAACCAGGTAGAAGTTGATCGTCGTGACCGTCAAAGGATCCACCATCTTGGAGAAGTGGATTGTCGGAGTGACGTTGATGCCGACGCCCATCTCACCGTTGAAAGGATTGAACAGGGTGACGGTACCATGCGTGGTGTCGGTTGCGCTTCCCGTGGTAAAACTGAAGCTTCCCGGGTTCGTTAAGGGGTTACCGGCGTCATCAAGCAGAGCCGAGCTATAGCTGACAGTATAGGTGGTACCGGCCTGCAGCGTAGTCCCCGGTGTGAAGGTGATTTGGCTGAAATCAGGGGAGAAGGCAAATGTGCCGGGAACCGGATTGCCTCCGGTTGTGAGGCTCACACCGGCAGCCGGAGTAAGCTGGTTGATCGGCTCACTGAACTGCAGGACCACCTGTGCGTTCTCCGGAACGTTCGTGTCTCCGTCATTCGGGCTGTGGGACAGTAAAGTGGGGCCGACGACCTCCGTGCTGAACGCAGTAGTCACGTAGAAGTACTGTGAAGTCAGGTTGTTGCCACAGGTGTCCTTCAGGATGTTGGTTCCGTCGATGTCACCCCACTCGGTGTAGTACTGACGCCCGACCGCCAAAAGCTGGTCAGGAATCAGGGTCATGAGGCGCCCGGAAGCGTCCAGAGAGACGGTCGCCGCAACATGCTGATTGGTCGTGGTATCGTAGAGGATAAAGTCGGACCCGTTCAGGGTGGTCCGGTCTACCGGGGCGTTGAATAGCACCTGGAATGTGGTGTTCAGCGGAACGCCGGTAGCGTTCTGCGCCGGGCTGTTCCCGATCCAGGTGGGAGGCGTCGTGGTGCAACTGAGCACGGTGAAGCCGTTCGCCGCGGACTCCTGCTCGGTTCCGGTGGTGACTACCACGTTGCGCGGGCCAAGGGTGGCGCCACTTTGAATGGCAAGACTTGCCGTAAAGTTGCCGGAATTGTTGACCGTTACTGGGCCTGGTTGCCCGACTGCAGCGCCACCGACGCTGATTCCGGGGCCGAAGCTTGCCAGCGTAGTATGGTTTACCCAGTTAGTGAAGTTGCCGGTGACGGTGATCGTCGGAGTGGAACTCGGGACGCCGGCGTTCGAGGTGATGGAGGTGATTACCGGTTGGCCGGCAAGCACGGTGAAGTTGGCCTGAACAACCTGCGTTCCGGTAGTGATCGTAACCGTGCGCAGGCCGACTGCCGCAGTGGTGCTGATCTGAATCGGTACCGAAGCCTGCAGGGGGCCGTTGACCGTCACGGTGCCGACAGTGATGTCGTTGCCGAAGAAGACGGTGGTTACTCCCGGGGTAAAGTTAGTGAAGGCTCCGCTAAGTATGACGGTGGGATTGGCCCCCTGTACGCCGTTGTTCGGGTTGAGCGTGGCAGAGGTAATGCCAGCCAGGACCTGGAATCCATTGGCGGGACTCGCGACCACTTCCGACCCTGTGGTGAGCGTCACGGTGCGGTTGCCGATCTGGGCAGCCGTGTCGATCGCGATGACGGCGGTCGCCGTAGTCGGGCTGGTAACTGTCAGAGAGCTTACGGTGATCCCTTGGCCGAAGCTTGCCGTGGTGGTTCCTTGCACCCAGTGGGTGGACTGGCCGGTCAGGCTTATCGAGTCGGCAATATCCCCCTGATTTCCGCTGGAGGGGCTGACGACTGTGAGTTGAGGCGTACCGGCGACAATGGTGAATCCGTTTACCAGGCTTGCTATTTCGCCACCGGTGGTCAGTGTTACGGTTTGGGCACCCAGCGTGGCATTGCCGGCAACGGAGATGTTGACAGTGGCATGAGTGAGGTCGGTCACGTTAACCGAGTTGATACCGACGTTCGGGCCAAAGGTGGCAGTAGTGATCCCCTGCTGGAAGTTTGTGTTAGAACCCGTAACCACAACATTAGCCAATTGGCCCTGGCCACCTTGGTTGGGTAGTAAGGATGTGATGGCGGCGGATCCCTGGGTAACATTGAATCCATTGGTGATTGATGCCGTCTCAGTGCTGGTAGTAAGGGTGACGGTCCGCAAGCCAAGGTTTGTGGTCGGCAAGACGGTGATGTTTGCCGTGGCAGACGTAGCATTGGAGACCGAAACGGAATTGACGGTTATTCCTGTCCCGAAGTAGGCCGTTGTGGTCCCATTCACAAAGTGAGTATTCTGGCCGGTTACCAAAACATTCAGCGTTTGTCCCAGCGTACCGGAGTTGGGGTTAAGCAGGGTGATTGACGGCAGTGTCCATTGGGCGTACAGCGTGGTGTTGGCCCCTATGGCGAAGGTCGCGCCCGCAGGATAGCTCGTGCCGCTGCCGTTGGCCGCGGTGTTCCACCCGGCGAAGCCGAAGCCAGTATTCACCAGGCTCCCCGCACCCAGAACGGTTACCGTACTCCCGGAGACGTACGGGCTGTTGCCGTCAACCGGTGCGCTGCCGCCCGTGTTGCCGTTGCCGTTGTAGGTGACGGTATAGGTCGGACGGGCCGC
>Ga0316217_10007610_pt1 | contig 10270 bp, 5 predicted proteins | sample 1anoAmetaG_FD_203633 | JGI IMG/M metagenome (GOLD analysis project Ga0316217, IMG submission 203633) | Freshwater microbial communities from Trout Bog Lake, Wisconsin, USA - 1anoA | ecosystem: Environmental > Aquatic > Freshwater > Lake > Hypolimnion/Profundal zone | place: USA: Wisconsin... | reverse complement strand
TTCTTTCAACAACAATACTATGTCGCCCATTAGCTTATTTACACGGTTGCTGTCAACGCCGCTGTAATAACCTCTTATGTTGCCGTTTTGGTCAACCAACACCAGTTTCTCGCTGTGTATAAAGGCTTCAGGCCCGCCATCTTCATCATCTTTGGCCGTAAGCGAAAAACCGGTTTTGGCCAGCTCAAAAATATCCTGCTTGCTGCCCCGCAAAAAGAACCATTTGCCGGGTATGGCGTTGTGGGCACCCGCGTATGCGCGCAGGGCCGCAACGGTGTCATTGGCCGGATCAACACTAAACGACACTATCTTAAAGTTGTTATCCCTTATAAAACCCTCCTGCACTCTTTCAAGGCTGTTACTCAGTTTAGGGCAAATGCCGGGGCAGGTAGCAAAGAAAAAATCGGCCACATAAATATTGCCATGTAATGAATCCAGTGCCAGCGAGTCGCCGCTTTGGGTTTGAAATTTGAAGTTGGGTATTACACGGTAAATAGAGTCGTATACCTTGTTGCCTTTTTCATCGACCGATTCTTTTACGCCTATAGCATATTGCTTGTGCGGGGCTTTGGGCCTTGGTATTTTACCCAGCGGCTGAAACACCAGTAAAAAGAAAACAGGCATTACTAAAACAATGCCGAGGGCAAGAACTCTGAGGTATTTGGCGTTCATATTTCTTTTAAAAAGCGATGCAAGTTAAAGCAGAAAAGGCACAATAGGGGCAGTTAATACTTTTTAAGTGCCAGTTTGTTGGTTTTTAATGAATTACGCTATATCAGGGGCGGGTGCTGCCTACCGAACAACCTAAAAGTCAAAGGGCTTATCATCGAAAAGGGGAGTCTAATTTTTATCCTTCTTATAATACTTCAGGGTATAAGTAGCAGTAAGCAACAAATACCGCTTCAAGACCTGGGTTTTGTCAAACTCAACATAGGTGCCGGTTACATCAGGTGTAATGCTGCTGTTTTGGTTCAATATATCGCTGCATCCGAACCTGATATCCAGCGATTGGTCCTTTAAGAACTTATAGCCCAGAAAAGCGCTCCATTTATAAATATCCAGGTTAAAGCCATCGGCAACACCCTCATATAAAGTGTTTACAAGGGTGGTATTAAACACAAAACCTTTGTAGAACATCCAGTTAAATTTAAGTGTAGCGGTGTGGTTAAAGTAGTTGTTGTTGCCGGTATTCTGCAGGGTATTTTCTACAAAATTGTAGTTGCCTGTGTAGATGAGCGAAAAATCAATTTTGGTGCTGATGTTGCTGCTTAACACAAAGCCTCCGTTTAAGTTATAAGTGCTGCTCAAGTTGGTAAGATCATTCAAAAGGCCCGGCGTGCGCGAATAGCTTACACCTGCCGTAAAGTTCATATTGCATTTTATTTTTTCAAGCGGAAAACCATAGTTTACAAAAGCATTTCCGTTCACCGCTCCATTCAGGTTAACGGGCGCTGTTATCTGCGAACCTTTGCGCAGTATAACAGCGTTGGTCAGTATGCTGTCCTTGCTGGCAATAAAAGTTGAACTGCCTACATAATTTTGAGTGTAAGTAGCCGTTAAAAACGCAAACAGCGAAGTAGCTTTTTTCTTGTTGGTCAGCGCGTATCGTATCATCAGCGATTGGGCAAAAGATTGTTTCAGGCCTGGGTTACCTGTGCTTAGCAATAACGGATTACTGTTGTTGATCACATCCTGTAATTGCGAAATGGATGGCGGGTTTGTAGATGTGCGGTAAAAAATACGCAGGCTGGTACCACTGTCTGTTTTAAAAGTTATCATGGCGTTGGGCAGCACATTATAAAAGTTGCGGTGGGTGTTGTACGCATCCGGAAATACCTCGGTACCGGTAAGCAATGCGTATTGGCCGTTTAAACCAACCGAAACATTAAACCCCTTAGACGCATACCGATACGTAACACCGGCCTTTTGGGTCATGTAAATATCAGTGTATTTGCTGCTGAGCGCAGTATCGGGATTGTTGTATGAGCCGGTCAGTGAATCGTAATTATCAGTTGTTTGGTTCGAGTTACTCCATTGGTTTGAAGGAGTGTAGTTAAACTGCAATATCCCGGTTTTGCCCACCGGTTCTGTATAAGCCAGATTTGCACCCAATGTATAGCTGTTGCTTAGCACCGGTGTTGTTTGATTTACCCAAACTGAATCACGATTTTCAGTATAATAACTTAACGACTGCAACGCTGCGTGGCCTTCTTTATAATTATATGCTGATGAAACGTCGATAGAGAAGGTGCGCCTTCTTTTCCTGAACTTATGTTGCCACAGTATATCGCCTGAAATGTTATAACCGAAATTAGTGAAGTTGTAGGCGCTTTGCGTTTGGCTTACCGGTATAAGCTGCTCAATACTTGTTTGCCCGAAGGTGCTGAGCGTTTGAGTGTTTTGCTGTGAAGTGAATTTTGGAGTAAATATCATTTTGTTGGCCGAGTCGATGGTGTACTCCATTCTTAAATTAACCCGGTGGTTAATGTTTCTGCTGTTGGTTGCATCGCTTTCTTTATAATACTCCGAGCTATCGCCCGCATTAAAATATTGGCGGGTAAGCGATACGTCGTTTACATTAATTATAAGATTGAAAAAGTAGCTGCCAACAACCTTAACTTTTTTCTTTTTACCCCATAGGTCAATATAGTTAATACCTGCCGAACTGGTAGTTGAAATGCCTGGTTGATTACCGATTAAGAAGTTGCCTACACTGGCTGAACTTCCACCGCCTCCCTGACCGCCGCCACCGCCGCCACCGCCACCACCGCCCCTGCCTTGGCGCTGTGTTGAGTTTCCCACTACACCAAGCAGGTCTTGCGTTGAAAAATTTTGCTGGTTAATATTATTGGTCATACCTATTACCGAAATGCGCCGGTCGCCGTTAAACCAGTTAAGGCTGCCACCTGCTGTATAAACACTGTTATTTAAGTAGCCATAGCCAGCCCATAGTTTTCCAAAAACACCATTGCGGCGGTTCTTCTTAGTAACTATATTGATTGATTTTTGCGAATTACCATCGTCAAAACCGGTAAACTGGGCCTGGTCGCTCCAATGGTCAAATACTTGTACTTTATCTATCACATCGGCAGGCAGATTTTTTAGCGCCAGGGTAGCATCCTGGCCGAAAAATTCTTTCCCGTCGATATATACCTGCTGCACTGTTTCGCCCTGTGCGCTTACTGTGCCGTTGCTTGAGCTAATGCCCGGCATTTTAACCACCAGGTCCTCGGCGGTAGCATCCGGATTTACTTTAAATGCATTCGCGTTAAACTCACTGGTATCGGCCTTTTGCACTACCCTTTGCTGAATGCCTACAATGGGCACTTCCTTAAACATTTTAGGATCCTTTACCATCAATATCTTGCCCAGGTGCTTGTCGCTTCCGTTTATTTTGGGCCTTAACTTGATGGTGATATACCCCAGATATTTTATTTCCAGAATATAGCTTGCCGATCGCAGATTGGCAAATGTAAACCTGCCCAAACTATCAGACTGGGTACCAGTATATTCAGCGCTGTCAGTCTGATACGAAAGGAAGATGTAAGCTTCAGGAAGTGTAGTATGGTCTTCGGCATCTAATACAGTGCCATCCAGCTTAAAACCCTGGGCTGCGGCCGAGCCGGTAAACAGTAACCAAAAAGATAAAATGCTGAATAAAAACTTCATTACCTGTTTTAAGGTCTTCGCAATGCTACAAATATGGAAGATGCACGCTCATAAATGTAATTAATTCGGGGAAGGATGGATTTGTTTCGGTAAGCAGGGGCGGGTAAACATTTATTACCCCATGCCTTAACCTTGGCAAACGCAGTTATCTTTAAAGCAGCGGGTCTGTGCTATAATCCTTGCGTTTTTTCGATGATAGATGCCGGATGAACTTTGGCTTAGCATATCTGAAGCATACTAATATTCTTCAACGTGCGTTACAATAACAGAGGGCGAGTGCAGTCATGATATTTTACCTGGGATAATATTAATAAACACAGCTAAATAAACTGAGTGAAGTGAAATCAACTATTGCTTTTTTCACCTTAACACCATCCGTTTATGAAAAAGTACATGCTGCTGTTCATCATCCCGGTTTCGTGCATTTGCAACTTGCATGCACAATTCTTTTTAGGTCTGCGCGGAAGCCAGTACGGCGGAGTTACTAACGCTGATTATAATCCGGCTATTGCCAACAGTCCATTTTTGGTAGACATTAACCTGATAGCCGCGGCTGCAACGGTCAATAATAATTATGTGGGTCTCAGCCGGCAGGTGATATGGCATCCTGCACTGTTCAACAACCCTGATTTTCAGCAGGATTTTTTACACGAACGGGTTAACGGACGCGATAAGGATGCTTATGCGGGCGCGCAGTTAACAGGCCCATTGTCATTTATGTTTTCGTTTGGGCGTAAGAACCACAAGAACGAAAATGCCATTGCCTTTACTTACCATGCCAATATTATAAGTAATGCTGAAAATGTAAATGAAACACTGGCGCGCATTGCTTATTACGGGCTGGGCACCAATGCACAGGCTGCCACTAATTTTCTGGGCCAAAGCCTTTCAAACGCAAACCTGGGTATAAAAGCCGCAGCATGGAGTGATTATGGAATTACTTATTCACGAATAGTGCTTGATAGAGGAGAGAACCTGGTAAAAGTTGGTGGTACCTTAAAGCTGGAGCAACCCCTGGCGGGCGCATATGCACAGGTTAGTAACCTCAATTACAAATGGCCGGAGTATGACCTTTTAAGTATTAACCGAACAAGTGTTAGTTATGCTTATTCCGAAGGATTGATCACTTCAAAAGGGTATTCGGCTTCTGCTATTTCGCAAAATATGCCGGCGTATTTAAATAATGTTTTTGGCACCAGATACGGCACACCCACAGTTGCCGCCGACATGGGCGCTGTATACGAATGGCATCCCGACCGCCAGAAATACAGCGCAGACTATAATTGCGATTGCCAAAGCCTGAAAGACCGCGACCGGTATAAATTGGCTGTAGGGTTCTCTATCATTGATTTCGGTGCCTTGCGGTTTAAGCGTGGCGAATACAGCGAAAATTTCTACGCCAACATCAATAACTGGGAGGTAGCAGGCGATAAATTCCCCAACGGCATTCAAAGCCTGGACGATACTATCCGTGCGCGTTTTCAGGTGCTGCCAACCAGAAGTTATTTTACGCTGTGGCTGCCTACCCGCTTCAATATATTTATCGACTACAATATCTATAAAGAATTCGGCGTAACGGTTGCGGCCATGGTTTCGCCCGATATGTCACCCGCTCAGAATATGCTTACACAGGTCACAACTTTTGGCGTTACGCCAAAATACGATAACCGTTGGATAGGTATCTATTTGCCGCTTTCGTATGATGTTTACGGTAACTTTGGTTTGGGTGCAACGCTGCGTTTAGGGCCGCTTACTATCGGTACGCAGGATCTGCTTGGCCTGTTTGTAAAAAAATATGTTTACAATGCCGATATACATGCAGCACTTAAAATTACTATTCCGTACCAAGGCATTTGCAAAAAAGGCGATGCGCGGTTTATGAAAAAAGCACCAATTGATTTTGGCTAAGGGATAACAATACTTGCCGACCGAACAGAATACGCTGAAAAATATCCTTGTGCGCCCCCCAATATATTGGTTGGCGGGTTTTGAGGTACGGCTGTGGAAATAGGATTACCTGCCGAAGTGATACTTTTTATCACAGAAAAGTAATCGTAAGTATTATAGTCGATGCTCAGCAGAAATACAGTTACTGAATCGTTGGTAACCGGGTTCGGTATTCTTAACCTTACGTTCTGGGGTAAACCATTGGTGTATTTATCTGCATCCAGGGTAAAGTTATCGGCACTGTCCTGTATAACGTGGTTAACAGTGGCTTGCAGCATATAATAATTTGTAATGCCGGCTGGGTCCAGAAAAACACAATGTACATGGTAATTGGTGTCGGGTGCATTGCCAACCAGGTTTGATGTTACGCTGTCAATGGCTACCGGCATAGGCATGGTTGAAACTGCATCATATTCTTTACCTGCAACAAAAGCATGCATGGTATAGGTTCTGCCTGGTATGCCTGTAAAGTGGGTTGCAGCGTATTTGCCACTGTCAACCTGAACAAAAGTATCTGTGGTGCCCTGGTTATCGGTTACAACAATGGTTGCTCCGTTTATTTTTGGGTAATTGCCCGGTATAAAGTAACTGCCCGTTTTGCTTATAATAACTGTATCAATGTTAGGTTGGTCGGTAACGTAACCTTCAATTACAATTTGTGGGTTAGCCGTATTAAGGTCAACATGGATCACTTTTTGGCAACTGCCTGCCAGTAATGCCGAAGCTATCAACACAGCAGCAAGTGATATATAATTTAGGTACCTGTTTATTATGCTTTTCATATTACAGGAATTTAAAGTTGTAAGTTACAGAAGGTATCCACCGGCCAAGGCTTAACTGAACGGCCTCGGTTTGGCCCGGGTTTTTAGGGTCGGCCTGGAAATTAATGGAGTAGGCATTCTCTTTGCCCAGGGCATTATATAAAGTAAGGTTGAGGTTATGCTCCCACTTTTTATGTTTTTTCAATTCAACCGTTGCACCCAGGTCAAGCCGTTCATAATCAGGCATCCGGTATCCGTTGCGCGAGGTATACAGCGGCACAATAGTATTACCAATAGCATAACTGCCGCTGGGCCATGTAACTGCATTGCCTGTGTAAAAAACAAACACTGCTGAAATGCTCCATTTTTTGGTAATATCATAAATGGCTACCAGGTCAGCTTCATGGGTGCGGTCCTGGTTGGCGTAATAGGCCACGTTATTATCAATTGACGGAAACTGGCGTATACTGCGGCTCCAGGTATACGCGGCCCATCCGTGAATTTTCCATACATCGTATTTCAACATCGCTTCTACTCCGTAGGCCCAACCGTTGCCGTAAACCAATTGCGATTCAACATACCGGTTCAACAGTAAGTTAGCCCCGCTTACATAATCTACCTGGTTTTGCATGTACTTGTAATAAGTCTCTACCGAAGGCTGCAATGCGCCCTTCAGAAAGTTTCCGAAATAACCGATAGCGCCCTGGTCTGAAATTTCAGGCTTTACCAGTTTGCTGGTAGGTATCCAAAGGTCAGTTGGGTTGGTTGATGTAGTGTTACTCAGTTGCTGTATATACTGGGTATTTCGGTCGAATGCCAGCTTTATGGAATTGTGTTCGTTGATAATAAAATTCATAGATAAACGAGGCTCCAGGTTCCAGTAGGTAACAATAGGCTGTGCTGCTTTGTATACCGATGAATCAGTTGGCAGGAAAGTTTCGGGATCGTAGCTGTTATAAACTGTTTGCGAGCCTAGCGCGGTAAATTCAGAAAAACGTACCCCGTATATCATTTTAAACCAAGGCGCAATGGTTTGCTCGTTGCTCAGATAAATAGCATTTTCCAGAGCGTGCGTTTTGCTTTGGTCTAACGATACAAGTTTGTTGTATCCTATTGAAGTTACTTCACCCGGAATAAAGGTGTGGTAGGTCATATCAAAGCCCAGGTGTATTTTGTTTTTGCTGTTGGGGTAGTACTGAAGGTCTTCTTTTAAACTGATGTCCTGTATGCCTGATAAGATAGTGGCCTGCGCCGTATCCTGCCCAACAAGCACTTTGTAATTGTAGTTATTGAAAATAAATGAGGTGTTCGAAAAAAGCTTGTCGTTAAAAATGTGGTTCCAGCGCGCGGTTGCGGTTATGTTGCCCCAGTTCAACCCGAAGTTATTATTAAAGCTGAAAACATCGCGCCCCAGGTAAGCCGAAAGGAAAACGCGGTCGTGGTCGCCCAGGGTATAGTTTGCTTTTAAATTTAAGTCGTAAAAGTACAGCGTTACACTGCTGATGGTTTTATTGCTGGAAAGTTTTGCAAACAAGCCCGGGTATGCAAATCTGCCCGAAACCAGGAACGAGCCCTTGTGCTTTTTTATCGGCCCCTCAATATTCAATCGCGAACAGATAAGGCCAATACCGCCTGATACGCTGTAGTCCTGGTCATTTCCGTCTTTCATTTTTACATCTACCACCGATGCCAGCCTGCCCCCAAAATCGGCAGGCATGCCGCCTTTATAAAGCGTAACATCTTTAATTGCATCTGAGTTGAAAGTGCTGAAAAAGCCTAACAGGTGGCCGGAGTTATATACGGGCGCTTCATCTAACAAAACCAGGTTTTGGTCTGCACTGCCACCGCGAACATAAAAACCTGCGTTACCATCTCCGGCCGATTTTACACCAGGGGTAAGCTCCAGTGTTTTCATAATATCCTTTTCTCCGAAAAACACAGGTATTTTTTCAATGTCTTTGGTGGTCATGGTAATGGCGCCCATTTGTGCCGAGGTAACGTTTTGGTTCCCTTTGTCGGCTTTTACCACTACCTCTTGCATTGTATTTACTGCCGCCATACCTAGTGAGAAATTCATGACGGTGTCATGCTTCAGATTCAGCACAAAGACTAATTTATCGTAACCTATGTATTGGGCAATGATGGTATCAGGCCCTGGTTTTATGCTCAGTGAATAGAAACCATAAGCATTTACTGTAGCCCCGTTTTGCGGATCGGATTTGGCGTAAATCAGGGCCCCTGTCATTACCTCGCCATTACTGGCGTCTTTGACAGTGCCACTGATACTCACTTTTTTCTGAGCCTGGGCATTTGAAAATAAAAAGCTTATCGCCAGCAGCGATAAAATAAGTTTGGACATGGGTGTAAATTAAACGGACGCAAATAAACGAAGTCTGATGGTATTTATTGCCAAAGAGAGGGTTACGCATCATTATTTAGAAAATATTGATAATTAACCCTTCGTCTTTATTGTTAATACGCCTCGTGCTATTGGCTTAATGCAGGGTTTTACAGTATATTCGAAGTTGTTAAAAAAACGGACACATGAGGCCAGGTAAATTTCTTACTGTTGCTATATTCAGCATGCTGGCTGTTTGTATGTGGTCTTGTAAAAAGCCGGCGGTTACGCCTTCCCCCGCAAACGTGTTTAAATTTAATTTGCAGTTGAAGGCTAAGTATGGATCACAGAGTTTTGCTCTGAATACCCCTAACATCGATTCATCCGGAAGATTCATCAGCATAACCGCCCTGCAGTTTTATCTGTCGCACATAAATCTTATAAAAACGGATGGTAGTAAAGTTAATTTAAGCAGCGCCGCTATTGTTGATTTCAGCGACACCACAACCCTTACTATAAGTGGAAATATTGCAGCCGGAGATTTTACGGGTATCAGTTTTGGATGCGGGCTTGATTCTATTCAAAATAAGTCCAACGCTAACGATTCAGTTTTCCCAAACCCTTTCAGTGGTTTGTGGAATCTGTATTGGGATATGGTTTCGGAATACAGGTTTGAGGTAATGGAAGGTAAGTGGGATACGCAGGACACAGCATCATTCAGAAATTTCTTGGTTTATCACATTGGCACCAATGCCGCTTACCGAAGTACCCAGTTAAATAAAAACTTCTCGGTTTGTTGTAATACTCCTTATACGCTTACGCTGTATATCGATGTGCAACAAATATTATCTAACAACACTACGGGCGAAACGATCAATATTGTTACCGAACCCGAAACTTCATCTGGCCCCGGCGATAATCCTGCTATTATGCCGGCATTTGCTGATAATTTTTCAAAAGCCTTTACATTCTGAGCGTAAACACCATGAAAAAGAAAATTTTATTTGCTTTTCCGTTTGCTTTGATACTACTGGCTTTAGCAAATTGTAAACCGGAACCCAAAACAAAGATCGCAACTACTACTGTTGACAGCACGTACATTGGCACTAAATATACGATCGGTTCACCTGAGATAGCTTTTGCATTTCCTTCTATCACAAATCCCTATAAAGATTCGCTGACTGTTGAAGGCATTTTACTCGGCAGAAGGCTTTTTTATGACAAACACCTTTCGGTAAATGGACAAATGGCATGTGCATCATGCCATATCTTATCGCACTCTTTTGCCGATACTATTCCTCTTGCCACTAATGTTTTTGGCCCCAATAAACGTAAGGCTCCCCGCCTGGTAAATCTGTTGTGGGAGCCATATATGTTTTGGGATGGCAGGCAACCCACCATTATGGCCCAGGCCCAGGATGCAGCCCACAATGAATTAGGCCTTAATGACTCAACTACCTTTGCTTATCTGCAGGCCGATACTGTTTATGCCAAACTTTTCAAAAAGGCATTTGGTAAGCCGGGCAAGGTTACCGAGCGCAGTATTTACCTGGCA
>Ga0316217_10007609_pt1 | contig 10270 bp, 9 predicted proteins | sample 1anoAmetaG_FD_203633 | JGI IMG/M metagenome (GOLD analysis project Ga0316217, IMG submission 203633) | Freshwater microbial communities from Trout Bog Lake, Wisconsin, USA - 1anoA | ecosystem: Environmental > Aquatic > Freshwater > Lake > Hypolimnion/Profundal zone | place: USA: Wisconsin... | reverse complement strand
CACGTCGAACGCTGGGAATTGCACGAGATGCCGGCCGTGCCAACCTCGAATTCAGAGCCGCCGATCCATGAGGCGTTGCAGCCGGTCAGCGAAGCGGTTCGCTTCTCCATCAATGGCGCCAATCATAGTTAAGGTTAATATGAACACTGCAAATGCGATCACAAAGGTGGGCGTCGTTTTCCTGGGCCGCCGCCGGCCGGGTTTTGACATGGCATGGGGCCGCCGCATGGAGGAGCGGGTCCGCGAATCCTTGGCCCGCGGCGGCTTCGATTTTTTTGAACCTTCCGAAAAGGCGATTGATGACGCGTCGCTGCGCCGGGGGATGGCCGAATGCGCCGCGCGAAAGGTGGAGGCGATGGTCTTGCTGCAAACGACGATGGGGGATGCGCGGCTTTCGCAAACGCTGGCTCAGCTCTGGCCCGATCCGCTGATTCTGTGGGCCACGCCGGAGAAGCCCGACGGCGACATGATCAGTTCCTGCTCGCTCGTCGGCGCGCATTGCTGGGCGGCGGTGTTGCGGCAAATGGGCCATGCTTTTGAAGTCGTTTACGGCGATCCGGATGCGGCCGAAACCCAAAAGCAGTTTTCCGAGGCGGTGCGCCTCGCGGTCACCGTTCGCCGTTTGAAGAATCTCCGGCTGGGCGTCATCGGTGGGCAGGCGCCCGGGTTTTTTACCCTGGCCGACGATCCGTTTTTGATTCATCGCACCATGGGTGCTCAGGTGCAATCGTTCAGCCTGATTGATTTCACCAACGCGGCCAACGATATCAGCGCCGAAGCTGTAGCGGCCGACGTCGCAACAGTCAAATCGCTTGGGCTTGCGCACAAAGACACGACCGACGACGATTTGCCGGTATCGTCCCGGCTCTATCTGGCGATCAATTCCTTTTTCGTAAATGAAAACCTCGACGCGCTGACGATTCGCGAGTGGCCGGAAATGCCGAATGTGTTTGGCCAGTGGCCGTATTTCGCCCTCGCCCGCTTGGTTGAGGACGGCCGCGCCATCGGTATCGAAGGCGACGTGGACGGCGCGCTGGGCGCATGGCTTGTCGAAAGCCTGGGCTTGGGCCGGTGCTATTTGTCCGACTGGTTGGAGCATGATGCCAAAACCATCACTCTCTGGCACGGCGGCGCGGCGCCAATGTCGCTCTGCGAACCCGTGGGCCAACCCGGTGGGCCTCAGATTGCCAAACATTTCAACGTCAAAAAACCGGCCGTCATGGAAGCGACTTTGCGCGCGGGGATGCCGGTGACCCTTTATCGCTTCTGGCATTGCGACGGAAAATACCTGTTCTCCGCGCGCGAGGGCGAAACGCTCCGGCCAAGACGTCATTTGATGGCGACCAACGGCTTGGCCCGAATGAATTGTAATCCGGCTGAATGGTTCGAGGAACTTTGCCATGCCGGAATGCCACATCATGTGGCCGTGGTGCAGGGACATCATGCCGCGTTTTTGCAGCGGGTCGCGCGCGCGTTGAAGATGCAAAGCATTTGAAGCCGAATGGATACCCGGCTCGCCATTGTCATCGGACTCGTTTTATATGTTGTTCTGACGACGGCGGTTTCGTTTTTCATGGTCGGGCGGGTGCGCAAGCCGGCGGATTATCTGGTCGCCGGCCGCGGGCTGCCGTTTTGGGCGCTGTTGGGCACCATCACCGGCACCTGTATTGGCACCGGGGTGATCATCGGTGGTTCCGGTCTGGCCTATCAACACGGCTGGGCGGGTTGTGCGTATCCCATCGGCCTCGGCCTTGGCACCGTGCTCACTGGCGTGTGCTTCGCCGGTATGCGAAAATACCGGTTCATGACGCTGGCCGAGGAAATGGCGTGTTATTTCGACGGCAACCGGTGGGTCGCTGAATTTTCGAGTTTTAGTCTGTTTTTGTCGCAATTGTTCTGGCTGGCGGTGCAAATCATGGGGGGCGCGGCGGTGCTGGGTGCCGTCACGGGATTGCCGCCCAAACTCTGCGTGGTGCTGGCGGGTTTCGCCAAGGCGATCATTTCCATTCCCGGCGGCATGAAGGCGGTGGTTTATACCGACGTGCTGCAAACAGTCATATTGTTCCTTGGTTTCGGGGGGTTGGTTCATTTGGCGTTGCATGACACGGGCGGGCTCGCGGGGCTGCGGCAGGCCACCCCGCCCGGCTATTTTTCGTTTCTGGGCTCGGCTTCCTACGGTGGCTGGGCGGTCGTCAGCCTGATTTTGGTGATGATTACCAATCCGCTCGCCGACCCCGCGCGGCGGCTGACCATGTACAGCGCCCATACCGAGCGGGGCGCAAAATTGAGCATGGTGATTTCCGGGCTGTTGGTCATGGCCTTCTCGGTCGTCATTGGCATCACCGGCATGTATGCCTATCGGATGAACCCGCACCTGCCGGTGGCCAGTCAGGCGTTGCCTTGGCTGGTGATGCATACGTTGCCCACCTGGCTGGCGGCCTTGGTGGTGGTGGCGATGGTTTCGGGCATGTCCTCCGCGGCCAACGGCACGGCGGCGGCCGCCAGCACTTTTTTTGTGCGGCACATCTTTCCGTTGGTGGTCGGGCGTTATCCGCGGCAGCCGGTACGGACCGCCCGGTGGCTGCTGGTGTCGGCATTTCTGTTTTCCACCACGCTGGCGCTCTTCACCGGGGATATCGTCTCCTTTGTCGTGAAATTTCTGCCCTTGACGATGAGTGGTCTTGGGGTGTGTCTGCTCTTCGGCCGATTCTGGGCGCGGGCGACGGCGCCGGGCGCCTTGGCGGCGCTGGTCACCACGCCGGCCGTGGCGCTGGTGGGAATGAATTTTTGGACAAACCCAACCTTGCCGGCGATGCTGGCGGGCGCGCTCGCCCTGATCGCGGTCAGTCTGTGGACGCCCCCCAAGACCTTCACCATCGAACAAATCGCCGAACGGATGACGCGCGAGCGCCAGTTGCTCGAAGAGCGCCGGCCGGCGGAGCCCGGAAACACCCGGGAGCCGGCGAAAATCCGATCTGCCGAACGTGAAATTACTCAACGCGAAACAAATCTGTGATGTGGCGGCCGCCAAGGGATTGCGGTGCCGGACAGTTTGCAAAGCTGGCGCGTGCGCCAGTTGAAAAAATCGGGCGCCAATGCCTGGCGAACGGCGCATAACATGCCCAATGAATCGGTATTGGATGCCTGCGACCGATTGGGCATGATGGTCATGGATGAGAACCGGCATTTGGGCGATTGCTATGCCCATCACAGTCCGCCCGGCACAACCTATACGAACCTGGCCGACTTGGCCGACATGATCCAACGTGATCGCAACCATCCCAGCATCATCATGTGGTCCATGTGCAACGAAGAGGGCATCAAGGGCATGGAGGGAACCCCGGAAGGGGCGCGGATTTTTTCCGCCATGATGGCGGTGGTTCATCAATATGACCACACCCGGCCCATCACGTGCGCCATGGATTCCGGCTGGTTGAGTCCGGGCTTTGCCGCCGTGGAAGACCTTATCGGGGTTAACTACAATTACAAAGACTTTGATGCCATTCATCGGGCGTATCCGGACAAACCGATGTTTGGAAGTGAGACGGCCAACAACAAGACCGCTCGCAGCGTCTATGACGCGGACCCGGTTCGGGGGTGGGTGAGCAGTTACAACCTGACCGATCCCGGATGGCAACCGGTGGCGGCGCGCCCGTTTATGGCCGGTTCCTTCACGTGGACCGGATTTGATTATCGCGGCGAACCCAATCCCAACGGCTGGCCGGATGTCAGCAACAACACCGGGTTGCTGGACAATTGCGGCTTTCCCTAGGACAAGTTTTACTATCTGCAATCTTGGTGGTCGTCCAAGCCCATGGTGCATTTGCTGCCAGTCTGCTGGAATTGGCCCGGCCGGGAGGGGCAAAACCAACGCGTCATTGCGTTCAGCAACGCGCAGAGGGTGGAGCTGTTTTTGAATGGGAAAAGCCTCGGCAGCCAGAATATGCCGGCCAATGGTCATTTGGAATGGCCGGTGCCTTATGCTCCGGGACAGTTGCAGGCGCGGGCTTATGCCGATGGCCGATTGGTGGCGACCGATTTAGTGGAAACCGTGGCCGCGCCGGCCCGGCTGTTGCTGGATTCCGACCGGCGGACATTGCAGGCCGATGGCGAGGACTCGGTCGTGGTGCCGGTTTCGATTGTGGACGCCAAGGGCCGGCTGGTTGCCAACGCGGGCAACCGGGTCACGTTTGAAGTGAAGGGGGGCCGACTGCTCGGAGTCGGAAACGGCAATCCCGGGGACCACGACCCGGACCGGGCCAACCAAAGAGATGCCTTCAACGGCCATTGCCTTGCGCTCATTCAAGCGGGAACCAACGCGGAAACCATCCGGCTGACCGCGACCTCGCCCGGGTTATCCCCGGCCAGCCTGACCTTTCAGGTCCGATAGGGCAGGGGCAGTGCGGGGTATTCTTATAAGGGCCATGGGGTGATCACCCCATAGACGGTGCGGGATCGTTGGCCGATAATTAATGCCGGAGTGGCGGTCCGCGAAGCGCGACTTTTCTTGCACCGTGCCGCCAGATCCCGCAAGACGACATGAAGCAAAGACTAAACGTGCCGCGGCAGGCCCGGAGCAAAACCCAGGGTCTCAAAAAAATATCGCCAGCACCCGGCGGCTGGTGGCAAACTCAACGCCATCCGTGCGGCGGGCCGGCCGCAGGATAGGCGGCTTATGAAAGCGAAGTTTCTCAAATTGTCGCGGCGCTATCGGGCGGCGCTGCGAACGCACTTGCAGCAGGGCCGGCCGGCCGGCTTGGAACCGGCGCGCGGACTGGGCAGCCAGGCGCTGGCCGCCGGACTGGAAACGCTGGACCTGGCCAAGTTGCACGAGCAGATTCTGGTCACGGATGTGTTGCCGGGTTGTCCGGCCCGCAAACGTTCGGCGCTCATCAAACAGGCCGGGATTTTCTTCGCCGTCGCCATCACGCCGATTGAGAAAACGCACCGCAATGCGCGGGACGCCGCCGTCCAGTTGAAGCGATTCATCGAGACCTTGAGCCAGCGCACGGTGGAACTGGCCGCCTCGAATCTGGAATTGAGCCTGGAGATCACCCAGCGAAAAGCCGCGGAAGCGGCGCTCCAAAAAAGCGAGCATCATTACGCGCAATTGCTGAGAAAGTCGGACGACCTCCAGGAACAATTGCGGCGGTTGTCCCGCCAGATCCTCTCGGCCCAAGAGGAGGAGCGCAAACGCATCAGCCGCGAACTGCATGATGTCATCGCCCAGACGCTGACGGGGATCAACCTGCGGCTGGCGACCCTTAAGAAGGAGTCCTTGGTCAATACGCACGGCCTCGATCGGAACATCACCCGCACGCAGCGCTTGGTGGAAAAATCGGTCAATATTGTGCATGAATTCGCCCGCGAACTGCGCCCGGCGGTGCTGGACGACCTCGGCCTGATTCCCGCCCTGCATTCCTTTGTAAAACTCTTTTCCAAGCGCACCCGCATCCACGTGCATTTGAAGGTCTTTGCCGGCGTTGAACAGCTGGACACCAACCAGCGCACCATTCTTTACCGTGTGGCCCAGGAGGCCCTCACCAACGTGTCCCGCCATGCCCACGCCAGCCGCGTGGAGGTGATCATCCAGAAACTCGCGCACGGCATTTGCATGAAAATAAGTGACAACGGCAAATCCTTTGAGGTGGATCGCATGTTGAACCGCCGGGGTGCAAAACGCTTGGGCCTGCTCGGCATGAGAGAACGGATGGAGATGGTCGGCGGTCGGTTGGGCATCGAGTCCGCTCCCGGCCAGGGCACCACCATCACGGCGCAGCTTCCGCACGTTAACCCCCCGAGAAAACGGAAAGCTTGGCCGGTGAAACTAGATCTTAAAACAGCGTGAACCAAACCATCATGCTGCCGGCGCTGCTCGCCGCCAGTGGGCCTGCCCCTCACGCCGCGCCACTTGCGACTAATTCCGTGTCGGCCAATCGGACGCGCCTGATGGATTTATGAATTTATGAAGAAAATCACTGTTTTGCTCGCCGAAGACCACATGGTCGTGCGGGAGGGCTTTCGCAAAATGCTCGAACTCGAAGCGGATCTTGAAGTTGTCGGCGAGGCCCAGGATGGACGGCAGGCGATTGCCCTGGCCAAAAAACTTCGGCCCGACGTGGTGTTGATGGACATTGCCATGCCTCAGCTCAATGGGTTGGAGGCTACCCGGCAGTTGCTCAAGGTGTTTCCTGCCGCCAAGGTGCTCATGCTTTCGGCGCACAGTGATGACGCGTATGTGAAAAACTCCACCGCCTCGGGGGCGGTGGGATTTCTGTTGAAACAGACCTCCGCCCACGATGTGTGCCGGGCCATCCGTGAAGTCCACCAGGGCCGGCCCTTTTTCAGCCCCTCGATCACCCGGCATTTTCAGCGTCTTAATCCGCCGTTGTCAGGGCACGCGGGCGCGCTGGACGCGAAAGTGGCCCAATTGACCTCGCGCGAAATGGAAGTGTTGCAACTGATCGCCGAAGGCAAGGCCAACAAGCAAACGGCGGACGCACTGGGCATCGGCATCAAGACCGTCGAGAAACATCGCGAGCATCTCATGCAGAAGCTCGACATCCATGATACCGCCGGGCTCACCCGCTACGCCATCAGTGCCGGCATCATTGAGAGCAGCGTGCAATTGACCATCATTTGACTGAGCGAAAACGAGGCCGAAACCCAAAAGACCGTTGCCTTCATCATCCCACCGCACGGCGACAGAACCAAATCGGCAACTAGCGGAACGACCCGTGCCTGGGCGAATTCGTAGAAGCTCCCGCCGCCAGCCAGAACAGAACTCGAATGGAGATTTGCGTTTATGTTGGACCCTTTATCGACCCCTTGACGACCCCTTTAAGTGCCAGACTGGTTCGTTTATTGAAAACTGCCTGATCCCCGGACCCGAATAATGCAAGCCCTTTATTTTCAATACCTCTATCTCAAAACCATCCGCCGCCGGTTCGTATATTCAAATCGCGCCTTGGACGGCCGCCAAGGCTGCCGGACGCGTCAGGATTCGATTACAGGTGTTTTGATCACCCCACCCAAAGCGACCCGCCCCGACCCCGGAACGCTGGCCAGAGGGCCAGCCAGCCCTGAATTCACCCCACCCATGTCCATGACCGCCACCGGCAGAAATCCGACCCGGGAAAGCCATGTCCACGCCGGGTGATGCAGACAGGAAACGAGCGACACAACCAGCCCCGGTTCGGACACTGTCAGCGATGAATCACGGACAGAGCGATGGCGGATTTTTTTGGACGGCGGCAGGCGGAAAAGCCGCCCGGCCATCTGATTCTATTATGAGGCGATGGGTTCGCGGGCACGATACACCCAGATCTGGACGGGTGAAATGTCCCTAGCCCAACAGTCCTTTCCACAAATAATATCCATAAGCTGCCACCAGCGCCAACCCGATGAGGCGCGGTAGCCGCCCGAATAACGCCACGAAGAAAAAGTGGACCAACGTGGCGCCCAATAAAATCAACATGGCGGTGTGGAAAAACGCCGGCAGGGCCATCGGCCGGTAGAGCGCGTAAATCCCCAGGCACAAGGGGATGGAAACATGAGCGTCGCCCACTTGGGAGGTATAGACCACTTCCGGTTGTTTCTGCCAGGCGTAATAGACCGCCAGCACGGCGTTGGGCAAGACCATGAGCCAGCCGCTGAGCCAGCCCAGGTACCGGACTTGAATGAAGCCGCTATGGAAATGCGAAATCCACGCGACCAGCCAGTCGGTGCTGACATAGATGCCGTAAGCGCCAGCGGCCAGGAGGGCCAGGTCCACCGGGAGCATCCAGCCGATGGCGGATTTGCCCTGGCGCACGTTTTGCCGGAGCACCTCAAAGACATGAATGCACTGCCAGAATAGGAACAGGCCCACCAGCACCAGCCCGTCGTTGAAATCCAGCCGGCCTTTGCGGCTCATGGCCCAGACCGCCCCGGTGAAGAAGAGCACTGCCAGCAAGGTGAACAGCAGCGAGAGCCGGTGGAGTTCCGGCGCGGTGCTTTTGGGCGCGGCTTTTTTGCCCTTGGCGTCGGGCTTCTTTTTGGGGATCACGTTCATGCCCCAGATCAGGGCCGGCAGCCCGAGAATCAGCGTCATGTTGGTGACGTTATTGACGAGCGAATTGGTCATCACATCCTCGCCCCGGCCGCCGGTCCGGCCCAGAATAACGGCAAAGATGAGGTTGCCCATGCCGGAGCAATAGGGCATGACGAGCGTGCCTAGGACTGTGCCTTCAAATCCCCCCGCGCTCATGGCTTCCAGCCGCCAGATCATCAGCAGGGACGCCACCAAAAACAGCGCCAGAAACAACCACGGCGCGAACACACCTTTGGCTTCGATCCAATGAATGAACGGATTCAACACGGGGCCGAGTTTAGCGGAAAAGCGCGGGCGCGCGATATTAAGTTGCGCCGGGAATGGCTAGAGTCCTTGAACTTGCAAACTTGTTGTCAACACACTTTCCATTTTCCATTCGTCCCTTACCTGCTCATCCGTGCCCATCCGTGGTTGAATTAATTTTGGTCTGAGGCCCTGCCTCGTTAGTTGCATCCGATCAGGGTTTGGATGGCGGTTGCGAGGCGCCGGGAGCCGCCGCTTTGCCCAGGCCGGCTCCGGCGATCAATGCGAAGGCCAGGACTAGGAGGCCGGTGAGGCTTCCGGCCAGCGGCAGGCTGAGTGGCGCATTCCCGCCCCGGCAGGCACCGGCGATGCGGAGCGTGGCGAGCGCCGACAATAGGGCGCACGCCCACTTTGCCGCGCGCATGCCCCGGCTCGAAGGCCCCAAGGCCGTTTCCAGCCAGCCCACGTACGCCAACGCCAGCCAGGCCACCCCGCAAAAGGTGAACACAGAATAAAGCACGTCATTGATGCGCCAGATTCCGTGCCCCGGCCAGTACACCACGTGGTGCAGCACGGGCAAATGCAGCACCATCCACCCATCCCCGTGAGTGATCGAGTCCAAGAACAAGTGGGTCCAGGCGCCGATGAGCACCGAGGCGGCGACCATCCACGGAAAACCGGCCGGCCAGCGGCAGAGCGGCAGGAAGGCCACACGATAGCGCTCGGGAAGGCAAGAGACCATTGGCCGGCGGACGGCATAAAACAACAGCCAGATCAGAAAACCCACCGGCAGATCGAAGCCCAGGGCGCCCGCGATGAATTCATGGGACAAATCGGCCAGATGCAGCAGCTCGGCCTGCTGGGTAAGGCCGGTCTGATGCAATCCCCGATTGAGAACCGTATCCAACCCATACGCGCTATCCGGAATCAGGCTGCCAATCACCAAGGCGGCAAAATCCAGCCGCTGCGGGCAGAAACGCCGCAGCGGCAGCACGGCCGCCGGATGTGCCAGGGGAAAAGGCATGACCGTGGCAGAATACCGTCCCACCCCGATGGGAACCAGATCGAACTGCGCAATGAGTTACCCACGGTTCATGTTTATCCCACATGCTGGCGATACCAATCCAAGGCTTCGGCCAGACCTTGTTCCACAGTATGGGACGGTTGGTACCCAAGGCATTGTCCGGCTTTTGAAATATCGGCTTCCGAGTGCCGCACATCCCCGGAACGGAAGTCGCGATAGAGGGGCCGGCAATCCTGCAAGTGGGGATAATGAGGCCGAAGCTGGCTGGAAAGGTATCCATAAAGTTCGTTCAAGGTGGTGCGGGCGTGGACGGCGACATTAAAGACTGCGTTCGCGGACATGGCTTTGGGTGCGGTGGCGGCCAGAAGATTCGCCTGCACTACATTGGCCACATAGCAGAAATCGCGGCTGGTTTCGCCATCGCCGTAGATCAGGATGGGCTGCTGCTTGATCATGGCGGCAATCCATTTGGGAATCACCGCGGCATAGGGGCCATCAGGATTCTGGCGGGGGCCGAAGACGTTGAAGTAGCGCAGGCCGACGGTTTCCAAACCGTAGCAACGTGCGAAGACGTCCGCATACAATTCGTCGGCCAGTTTGGTGGCGGCGTAGGGAGAGAGGCAGTGGCCGATGCTGCCCTCCACTTTGGGCAGGGCCGGATGGTCACCATAGACAGAGCTGCTGGAGGCATAGACCAGGCGTTGGACGCGATTATCGCGGGCGGCCAGCAGCATATTCATGAAGCCGGTGACGTTGCTGGCGTGGGAATCGGCCGGATTGGCGAGGGATCGGGGCACAGAGCCCAAGGCCGCCTGGTGGAGAATGTAATCCACATCTTTGCTGGCCGTTTGGCAGGTTGCGGGATTCCGGATGTCGCCGTCAATCTGCTGAAAATGCCGCCACCTGTGCGC
>Ga0316217_10007608_pt1 | contig 10272 bp, 7 predicted proteins | sample 1anoAmetaG_FD_203633 | JGI IMG/M metagenome (GOLD analysis project Ga0316217, IMG submission 203633) | Freshwater microbial communities from Trout Bog Lake, Wisconsin, USA - 1anoA | ecosystem: Environmental > Aquatic > Freshwater > Lake > Hypolimnion/Profundal zone | place: USA: Wisconsin... | reverse complement strand
ACTGTTTTCATCAACGACGCTTGCCCCGGCAACGCGGCATTCCGGCCGGGGTCAGTCCGCCGGCTTCGGTCGGCGGAAGACCTTTATCGGGTGTCCGCAAGAATGGCCAAAATGGCGAGTCAAGGCCCTTCCATCAATTTTCCCACGTGACAACGCCCCGGGGCGGTATATAGTGCCAACGCTAATCGAATCAAGCTATGAAGAAGATTTATTCCATCCTAACGCTGGCTGGATTCCTGGGAATGAGCCTGTTATCCGCGCGCGCCCAGTTTGGCGGGGGAGGCGGCATGGGGCACGGAGCGCAAGTGTCGGGCGTCACGGCCAAGCTTTTTGGAAAGGATTCCGTCTTCACGGCCAACGTGCAGATGGAAACCAGCGGGGCAAGCGGGAGCCAGGCCATGAGCGTCCCGGGCAAACTCACTTTCGACCGCGGCAAAGCCCGATTTGAAACCGACCTCACCCAGATGAAGGGGGGAGGCATACCCGCGGATGCCGTGACCCAGATGAAAGCCATGGGGATGGACAAGATGGTCATCGTCTCGCGCCCGGACAAGAAATTGACCTACATGGTCTATCCGAGCCTTAAGAGTCACTTGGAAACGCCCGCCGCCGGCGATACGCTCAGCGAATTCAAAATGGAGACGACGGATTTGGGGAATGAGACGCTGGATGGCCATGCCTGCGTGAAGCAAAAGGCGGTGGTGACCGACGCCGAAGGCAAGAAGCATGAGGCCACCGTGTGGAAAGCGGCCGATCTGAAGGACCTCCCAATAAAAATCATCCAGAACGAACAGAACACTCTCATCACGATGACGCTCAAGAACGTCAGCCTGAGCAAACCCGAAGCCAGTCTGTTTGAGGTGCCCGCGGAAAGCGCGAAATACGAAAATATTATGGCCCTCATGCAGGGAGCGATGCAAAAGCAGTTGGGCGGCCTGCCCGGCGGCGCCGCGGGCGCCGCGAGCCTCGCCCCGCCGCCTGCGCCCGGTAAACCCCAAAAGTAAGCTGCAAACGATCCCCAAAATATGGAACAATGGATAGCTGAATATGTTCGGGCGCAGAAAAGCGCCCTCGATTCGATCCCCGCCGATGCTGTGGAGCGACTGGTGGGCAAGCTGCGGCTCCTGCTTCAGGAGGATCGCCAACTCTTTGTTTTTGGCAACGGCGGCAGCGGCAATAATGCCTCGCACTTTGTCACCGACCTCGGCAAGGCGGCCTCGGATAAGATCGGCAAGCGGTTTCGCGTTCTTTCGCTGAATGAAAACACCGGCTGGATGACCGCGTTGGCGAATGATTACGCGTACGACGAGGTGTTCGTCGGCCAATTGCGCAATTACGGCCGGCCGGGCGATTGCGCCTTCGGGCTGAGCGTGAGCGGCGATTCGCCCAATTGCGTGAAGGCGCTGACCTGGGCCCGTGAAAACGGCCTGGGCACCATCGCCCTGGTCGGCGCCAAAGGGGGGCGTATGGCGACCCTTGCAGAAGAGGTGATCACGATTCGGGACACGCACTATGGACGGGTGGAAGACGCCGAGATGGGGGTCTGTCACTTGCTTTGCTACGCGTTTATCGAACACCCCGAGTGGGCTCGCTGACCCGCGAGATTCTCCATGAGCCTTTTCGAGAACTTTAGCGGAAAGAACGCGGGACCGCCCACAGGCCCAGGCCATGCCGGGTTCCAGGGATTGGCGGAGTTTGCCCCGGGATTTGCTCCTCGCCCGGGGATCAGTCATGTCCTTTTCGACTTTGACGGCACCCTTTCCCTGGTCCGCGAGGGTTGGGCCGAAGTCATGACGGCGATGTTCGCCGAGTTGCTGCCGGCGCTGCCGACGGAGTCGGAGGAAGCCCGCCGCCGCCTCTGCCGCGAGGACATCCTTCGGCTCAACGGCAAACAGACCATCTACCAGATGATCCAGTTGGCCGAGCGTATCGGCGAGCGGGGAGGCACTCCCGACGAACCCCTTTCGTACAAGCACGAGTTCCTGCGCCGGCTCGAGGAGCGGATCCGTCACCGACTCGATGGGCTGCGCTCCGGCTCGCTCTCGGCGGATGGCCTGCTGGTTCATGGCGCCCGCGCGTTCCTGGAGTTGCTCCGCCAGCGAGGCCTGCCCCTCTACCTGGCCAGCGGCACCGACGAGATCTGCGTGAAAGCGGAAGTGGAATTGCTCGGATTGGCCCCGTTCTTTGGGCCGCGCGTTTATGGCGCGGTCGACGATTACAAGCGGTTCTCCAAGAAATTGGTCATCGAACGCCTCCTGCGCGATAACGGCATCCGCGGCGAACAACTCCTCTCCTTTGGCGACGGCTATGTCGAGATTGAGAACACCAAAGCGGTGGGGGGCCTTGCGGTGGCCGTGGCCAGCGACGAAGCCCATAATGGCTCCGGCCGCTTCGATGAGTGGAAGCACCGCCGGCTGGCGGGCGTGGGGGCCGACCTCATCGTGCCCGACTTCCGAGACGGCGTGCTCTTGCTGGATCGCATTTTCGGGGTATGACGCCGGAGCGGTTCCAGGCAATCACCCGGGCTTATCGCGCATTGCGCGTGGCGGTCGTGGGGGATTTTTGCCTGGATCGCTACCTTGAAATCGATCCCGCGAGGACCGAGACCTCCATCGAGACCGGCTTGCCGGTCTATAACATCGCCAATGTACGCTCCCAACCCGGCGGGGCGGGGACGATCCTGAACAACCTCGCCGCCCTTGGCGTGGGGGCCATTTTTCCCGTTGGCTTCTGCGGCGAGGACGGAGAGGGTTACGAATTGCGCCGGGCGCTGGCCGCCCTTCCGGGCGTCGGGCTCGACTATTTCCTCTCCACCTCGGAGCGGCGCACCTTCACGTACTGCAAACCGCTGGTTCTCGAACCCGGCCAACCGCCGCGAGAGTTAAACCGGCTGGATCAGAAGAATTGGACCCCAACGCCGCCAACGCTATCCGCGCGTCTCGGCGCCGCCCTAGTCGAAGTCGCGGGGAAAGCGAATGGGATCGCGCTGCTCAGCCAGGTGGACCAACCGGAAACCGGCGTGCTCACCCAGGCGGTATTGGCAACGGTGGGAGCCGTGGCGCGCTCCGATCCCGGACGGTTGATGCTGGCGGACAGCCGGCGCGGTTTAAGCGGATTCCCTCCGGTGATCTTCAAAATGAACGCGGCCGAACTCTCGGCTATGACCGGCGCCAGCGGATCGGCATCCCTCCCCGATATCGAGGCGGCGGCCGCGGCCTTGGCCCGCGGCAATGGCCGCCCGGTTTTCATCACCCTGGCGGAACGCGGCCTGGTGGGCGCCTCGCCGGACGGGCAGGTCGACCACCTGGCGGCTTTTCCGCTGCGGGGCGAGATCGACATCGTCGGCGCTGGCGACGCGGTGACGGCCAATCTGACGGCGGCGCTGGCCGCGGGCGCCAGCGCGCGCGAGGCCCTCGAACTGGCGAGCGCGGCCGCCTCGATTGTGATCCATCAATTGGGCACCACCGGCGCCGCCTCGGTCGACCAAATCCGCGCGCTCTTAGGGCTCAGATAGCGTGTGGTTCATCGGCGCTATGATCGCGCGGGCCGTCTCCTTCAAAGAGGTTCCAAGGCGACCTTGGTGGAAAAGGATGGGGGCCGGTGGGAGGTGGAGCGGTATATCCACCTTATTTGTTAAATGTTGAGATCTTACACCGCCTCTCTTCTGTTGCTTTTGTGCCTGCTCGAAGCGCCGGCGCAGGGCGCCCCGCAACCCAGCCTCTTGTCGGCGCCGTCCAACCCCACGCTGGCCCCCGTGTTCAATGCCATCGCCGGGCAGGGATATCTGCAACCTCTCACGACCAATACCACTTCCTGCGCCGCGAGCGCCAACGTCTGGATTACCAATGTCCTGGCCACGCAGGCGAGCAACGGCTCGGTGACCGTAGTTTTCACCATCGCGGGCGGAAGCGACGGCGCGTTTTACGATGTCTTCGCCAATGCCGCGCCTATTCCCGCGACGAATCCGGCTTCGTTTTGGGCGTGGATGGGGCAAGGCCGGCACTGCCAGACTTACCAACTGCAAGACCTGCCTCCGACCTCGGCGTTCCTGGTTCTGGGCGCTCCCCAGGACAGCGACCACGACGGGCTTACGGACGCCTACGAACTGCTGGTCTCCCACACCAACCCTTATCTCAGCGACAGCGACTACGACGGTGCCGGGGACGGCCTGGAAGTGATGGATGGAACCAACCCGCTCGACCCGGACAGCGCCCCTCGTCTTCGACTCGGTTTCTGGAGTTTTGACGCGCCGGATGGGGCGGGTGACCAGGGGCAGATGCCGCTCTATGCCTCCAGCAATTTCCAATTCGTCGCCGACGGCTGGATGACCAACGCGCTGGATGCGGGCGGCGTCAACCCGGCCCGGCTTGCCTATTCTGAGGTCGAGACCAACGGCAACTCGAACCTCAACTGCCGGAACGGCTCCATCCGTTTCCATTTCAAGCCAAATTGGCGGTACGGAAACGGGCCGAACGACGGCCGGCTCATTGATGTCGGCGCCAGCGACTCGAACGACGGTTGGTGGGCCTTGCTCATCACCAACCACGGCACGACGATCACCTTCGCGGGGCAAAGCAATGGGATGAGCGCCACCTACCTGAGCGCCCCGCTGGGCCAGCCGTCCTTTTGGAATTCCAACGTCTGGTATTATGTCGAGCTGAGCTACTCACCGGAGGCCTCCTCGCTCTACATGGCGTCTTCCATGCCGGACGGCGGCGCCTACCCGCTCCTGGCCTATGGATCGGGCGTTCTCTATTATCCCACGCGCGCGGAGCGGACGCTCACGGGCTTCAACATTGGTTCCGACAAGGACGGAAATCACGCGGCCAACGGCCTGATCGACGAACTGGAAACCTTCAATTATCCGCTCGATTTCCAAGCGGGCCCCTTGCCGGGCGGCGCAGAGGCCGTTCCTTCCGGCGCGATCCTCGATATGCCCGGCCAGCGGATCGCCTGGGACTCAGGGTGGGCCTGCGACCTCGCGCTCTCGCCGGATGGCGCGACGCTTTACATCAAGGATATTAATCGGTTGCGCGTGCTGGACGCTGTCAACTGGAGCAATGCGATGCCCAGCGTCCTGTACCCCGCCGACCCGGCTTCCATGTACGGTATTGCCGTGAGCCGGGACGGCGCGCATGTTTACGTGACGGGCCTTGAGAACGAATTGTATGATGGAACCTTCGCGACCAATAGCGGCAGCGTCTCCCTCGCTTTCAATCGGACCATTAACCTGCCGAACGCCTCGGAGCCCAGCGGGATCGCTCTTTCGACCAATGGCGCGACCGCCTATGTCTGCCTCTCGGGGGCGAACGCGCTGGCGGTGGTGGACCTGGTCGGCGGCAGCGTCACTGGGCTGATCGATGTCGGCGTGGCGCCCTACGCCGTAGCGCTCTCGCCCGACGAGCATCGGGCATACGTCTCCGACTACGGCGGCCGCGTCCCGGGCCTTGGGGACGCGCAGGCCTACGCGTGGGGACGCTCCAATGTGCTCGTCGATTCGAACGGGATTCCCAACAGCGGCGCCGTTTCCATCGTGGACCTCGTCGAGAATACCGAACAGGAAATCCCCACCGGGTTGCATCCGACCGGCCTGGCGCTCAGCCCCGGCGGCGCCACGCTCTATGTGGCCAATGCCAATTCCGACACGGTGACGGTGATTGATACCGCCCTCGCCTCCACTATCGCCACCATCTCCGTGCGGCCCGCCGCCGACTTGTCCTATAACGGCAGCGCCCCCAACGCCTTGGCCCTCAGTCCGGAGGGCGCCACACTCTACGTCGCCCTCGGCGGCAACAACGCCATCGCCGTCATCAATACCGCTGATTACCAAGTCCTCGGCTTCATTCCCACCGACTGGTATCCCGGGGCGCTCGCGGCCGACAGCGCCAATCTGTACGTCGTTAACGTGCGGGGGCTCGGCCTGCGCTGGAACCAGTACTACTCCGCCCTGTTTTATAATAAAATGGGAACCGCCGACAAGATTCCGATTCCGTCGGCCGGCCAGCTTGCAGCCGATACCGCCCGAGTGCGCCAAAACGACCAGGTGCCGCGGATGCTCGCCACCACCCATCCGCCACAGATCGGCCGGCGTCCTGTCCCGGTGCCGGCCAACGTCGGCGAACCCTCCGTGTTTGCGCACGTGTTCTATATCATCAAGGAAAACAAGACCTACGACCAGGTTTTCGGAGATATGCCCCAGGGCAATGGGCTGGCGTGCCTTTGCCTTTTCAGCAACTACGTGACCCCCAACCAGCACGCCCTGGCCAGCCAGTTCGTCCTGCTGGACAATTACTACTGCAACGGCGTGGACTCGGACGAGGGCCATCAGTGGTGCACCCAGGGCAATGCCACCGATCTCTATGTAAAGAAAGGCAGCCACCGACGCAATGGCTATGGCGCCGACGCCCTCGGCTACTCGGCCAGCGGCTTCATCTGGGATAACGCGCTCTCTCACGGGCTTTCCGTCACCAACTACGGCGAATTCGTCAGTTGCTGCGCGCACATTGACTGGCAGACGGCCTACAGCAACTACTGCCAGGGTCTCTACCCCAACGGCCTGCTCCCCGGCACGCTCCAACCGGCCTTTCCCAACTGGGGCGTAAGTTCCGCCAGTTTGCAGGCGATTACCTCGCCCAATTTTCCGGGCTGGCCCAATAACCTAAGCATCCCTGACCAACTCCGGGCCGATGTCTTCATTCATGATTTGACCAACGCGGACGCCGCAGGCCTGGCCTGGCCCGCCTTTACCATGATGCATCTGCCTAACAATCACACGAGCGGATTGTATGTAGGCTGGCCCACCCCGAGCGCCGAGGTGGCCGATAATGATCTGGCCCTGGGCCGAATGTTGGAAGCGCTCACCCGCAGCCGTTTCTGGAGCAACAGCGTCGTCTTTGTCATCGAGGACGATCCCCTGAGCGGCTATGACCACGTCGATGGCCACCGCTCGGTCTGCCTGGTTGTGAGCCCCTATACCAAGCGCCGTCAGACCGTCAGCTCCTTCTACAGCCAGACCGGAGTTATCCACACCCTGGAGCAAATCCTGGGCATTCCTCCCATGAACCAAATGGATGCCATGGCCTCGCTGATGGTGGATTGTTTTACGGCAACGCCCGACTTCACCCCTTTCACCGCGCTCTCCAACAATCTCCCCCTGGATACCCTCAATCCGGACCCGACCAGTCCTCCCCCTGCCTGCAAACTGGCCCCCAAGACTCGCTATTGGGCAAAAAAGAGCATGCGATTGGATTTCAGCAAGCCCGACGCCGCCGACGACAAGCTCCTCAGCCGGATTCTCTGGTATTCGGTCAGAGGCGACGCGCCTTATCCGGCCGAGTTTACAGGCGCGCACGGCCGGGGCCTTAAGCAACTCGGCCTGGTTCTGGTGAAAAACCAGAAAGACCCCGACGACGATTGAGCTGCGGCTCGAGATCCTTGGTGCCCCGACAAACCTGAGCCAGGAGGGATCCGGCGGATGGTCAATAGTTAAACTTTGTTCAGAGCACAATGCATGCCGAAGAAGCCTCTTGGCAACAATACGTATGTGGATTTGAGCCGGGGCGCCCACGCGGACCTGATGCAGGTGGTGGGGCCCATCACCATGGAGGCCTGGGTGCAGCCCACGATTCCCCAGAATCTCAACTCCGGCTCGGGCGGCGAATACGGGCTGATCCTCTCCAAAGGCTACGACTTGAACGAGGACGTGGACAACATCGATCTGGATATCCGGTCGGACGACAACGAGAAGTCCTATGTCTATTGGGGCGGGGTCTACTCACCACGGTTTATAGGTCACGGAAGCTGGCAATCCGATGGTCGATGCGTAGGTGAAATACTCGCCTGGCTGTAAACTGATAGTCAGAAACTTGCCCGCAACCGCATTGAAACAGACCACCGCGCCGTTGATCGAAAGCGTGCCGCTGGAACTGGTTCCGTCGGTGTCGATATACACGGTTACATTCGCGCCGACGCAATTGGTCCAATTAAAGGGAACGGAGCGCGGAGTAATGTTTACGGGCGCGGAGAGGTTCGATCCGTAGGAGGCGACGGAGTTTAAGGCCGCGAGCGTCCCGCCGGGGCTACCAGCCACGCCGAGGTTGTTCGTTGCGATCCAGGCTCGCGCCAGGATGGTCCTTCCCGGAGCGAGCGTATTCGTCCAGTAATTGGTGACAATTCCGAGCGCGGCATGGTTCCACACGTCCCGAAGCGCGATCGGGAGGTTCGTTCCGAAGACGAGATATACGGGCAGGCCAACGGTCTGGTTGGTCGGGCTGAGGTTCACGGCGAGCAGCGCCTCGGCGCCGCTCGCCTGGCTTCCCAACGGCCGGGACCACAATTCCACAAGCCGGTTGCTCCACGCCACCGAACCGCAGATGGCCGCCGGGTCTTGGTGGATGGCCAGGACTTCGGCATTGGTGAGCCAGACGTACGGATTGGGGGGCAGCGAAGCGTCGCACATCTCCATGGCCGCCCCGCAAATGGCCGAAAGCGACACATAGGAGGCTAGCTGGTTGGTATCCCAATGCGGGGGAACAGAAGTCAACTGACCGTAGTGGCCCGGAGTTTGGGCCCAACCGTTGGTCTGCGAGCAGAACGTGGCCAAGGCGACGAGCTTGGCCAGGTCTGGCGCCCAAGCCTGGGCGTCCTGCCAAACGTTCGCTTCCTTGGCGCAGTCCGCGGGCAGGCTCCATTGCAAATCGGGAGCGTAACTGTTCGCGGTGAAGAGCAACAGCATGTCGCGACCGGAGATCATGATGGCATTCGAGAAGAGTCGTGTCGTGTTCTTAACGTAATCGGTCGTAGTGCCGAGGGAAGAGCAGACGTCAACCTTGATCGCGTCGAATCCTTGGGCGGCGAACCACGCGACATCGCTAACCACGTGGGCGTCGTCGGTGCCGACATAGCCCGCTGGGGTATAGGCGGAGTGCGCGGTATAAATGCCCGCTTTAAAACCTAGACTGTGCAGGTAGGCTGTCAGAGACTGCAAGCCGGAAGGGAAGTTGGTCGGGTTCGGTTGGAGGTTGTCGTGGGCGTCGCGGGCCGCCTGCCCCCAGCAGTCGTCGATCCAGAGGATCTTCCAGCCTGCGGCCTGCATCCCGTTGGCCCGCCACTTTTGCGCGATCGCGCGAATGCCCGCGTCCGTGACGGGGATCAAAGGGTCCGCGCCCGCCGTGTCCCAGAAGGTGTTGTACCAGAGCGGCGAGGTCGGCGCGAATCGCCCGATGATGGGTCCCACGACATCCGCCGGCATCTGGCAGTTGGTCAAACCCGCGCCAGAGCCCGAGAACAACCCGGCCAGGCTCGCGCCGGTGGCGCCATTGGTTAACAGCCCCGAGGGCATCAACGCCGACGGGATGGGACCGGTCAGTTGGGAGGATGAAACAGCGCCCCCATATTTGGCAGCGGTTGCGGCGCTCGCGGAATAGAGGGCCATGGGCACGGGCGTGAGCGCTTGGCGCGGGGCCAGGCTCGTGAAGGCGCCGGCCTCCTTGAAACCTACGGCAATCTCCAACCATCGATCGCCCGCGTTGAATGCCCCCGAACCGAAGTCAAGGCTCGCGGTGAACACCCCCCGGTTCACGGGCACAGCGCCAACCGTCAGCGGCCCCGCCACGAGCGCGCCGTTGGTACCGGCGTCGTAAAGGCTAAACCGGAAGTCAAACAATCCATTCGCGGCCGCCCCGCCGTTCAAGAGCAGTCCCTGGTAAGTAAAGGCCGTGGTTCCCGCCCGGAGAGACAACGACGCGCATAAGGCAAGGGCAACGATTAAATGTCTAGAAATGATTGTGGTTGTTCTTACGGCTCTCCAGACGACCTGCTCGCGCCAATTTGTTCCCGGGCATCGTTGGCTCATATTCCGTTGAATTATTGCGATTTCCCAGCCAGACGGCAATTTATTTGCGCTTCGCCGGGATAATCTGACCCTTGGCGCGGATGAGTTCATGGCCTCATCCAAGGCCTCGGCGTCGCGCCGGCGAAATAAGCGCCTACGCAAACATCAATTCCAGTCTCCCCTTTTGGCGCGAGCCGCCAAAGCGCGGGCACACCGCTCCAAAACGTTTCGCGACTTCGGCCGCGCGTCCCTCTTCCGCGCAACGCTTGGACTGCGGCGTGGCGCTTCGCCTCCCGCCGCAGTCCATAAGCCCCAGGACTCCTGAAACCGTGGAAATCAGGTGACACCGAGATTCCCCTCACCCCAGCCCTCTCCCGAGGGAGAGGGAGCAGGATCGTCCGCCCGGAGAGGTCCACCGGCTTTCCAGGTCTGCGAGTTTC
>Ga0316217_10007607_pt1 | contig 10272 bp, 4 predicted proteins | sample 1anoAmetaG_FD_203633 | JGI IMG/M metagenome (GOLD analysis project Ga0316217, IMG submission 203633) | Freshwater microbial communities from Trout Bog Lake, Wisconsin, USA - 1anoA | ecosystem: Environmental > Aquatic > Freshwater > Lake > Hypolimnion/Profundal zone | place: USA: Wisconsin... | reverse complement strand
TTTGCAAAAGCTGACTCTTCTATTGGAAGAAAAAGTGGGCATTTACAATCTCTCTTTCTTTTTATAAATTTTATTCAACCAGCTGCTTATTTTATGAATAAATCAACCTTACTTAGTCTAATGAGTTTTAATATTTTTTATTAACTATTTCCTCATTCCTTTTGCTTACCTATAATTCATAAACTTTTTTTCCCAATTCGGCATTAATGTCAGTTAAACTCTGGAAATCTTTGACCATATGATAGTATTTCTGGAGTTAAGATTAAACTTTAGCGATTGTCATTTCATCGTAACGATTTTTGGTTGATAAATCTTGATAAAGGTTCTTATAGAGTTCCAAATTATTTTTAGTATCCAGTAATTCAATCTCTTTTTTGTTAGATTCTGATAAAATTTTCTTAGATTACTCGATAGATATTCTATTCTTCAGCTTTTCTGATAGGACAATATTGGCTTACTTTTCGTTATAAAAATCTGTCCTTATTTTTTCAACGTTTTTCTACAAATCTTAAACTTCTTTCTTCAATTCAACATTTTCTTGTTACTTAAGAACTACTGTTTTGATGAGTTTCTCATTCTTTTTGAGCAAAGAACTGTGCTTGCTTTCTAATGACAGCAGCTTTACATTTAGTGTTTTCTATTAAGAAACTCCTTTGCCTACAGACTATTTGGAATTCGCTTGGTTTTCTCGCCTTAACTATTAAGTTCTAGCTTTTATATATCTTATGCGATCTAATCTTTTCTTTTCCTGCTTTGCTTCTTCAAGCACTTTCAAAAATTCAATATATTCTACTTTTCCGTCTCTATGGCGATCTAAAAATTAAAATAATTCTAAAAGTTCTTTGCGAGGGAGATCAATTCCTGCTTTTCTAAAGAAGTCAGTCAATTAGTTGAGCGTCAGACAAGAACTACCGTCAGTATCTAAGGTACTAAAAGTTTATTTCAGTCCTCCTTTGTAGTACTTACTTGAAACCTCTTCCATTTTAAGAACAAACATGAGTTTCCAATCCATTTAATTACCAAATACTTCTTTTTACTCTATTGCCGATTCTCTAATAATATCTTAAAATAGTTTTTCGAACTCATTACAACTGATTGTTCCACTAGCATCTCTATCGGTTATCTTGAAGATATAGTCGATTGTGTTAGCCGACACATCAATTCCTATCTTCCTGAAAGCGGTTTCCATTTACGTTTTTGAAACCTAGTTCGATCCATCCATGTCGATAATTTGGAAGGCCTTTCTGATTGAGATGTTGGCTTGCTTGATGGCCTTGAATAATCTATAAAGAGCATCTTCTTCGCTGTTTCTTGTCATGACACCACTTCTCCTCATCTTTCTTAAGAATTATCTGTAAGTTATTGACTGGCTTCCATCCAAATCAAACTAGGAGAAAAGAAGCTAAAATTAATTGTTAGAAATGGTAAATCCTAATGCTTTGATGGCACTTATAAATTAAGTCTTTCCCAGTTAGCCAGATCCATCTTTGTCAAACTTTCTGAAATAAGTTGAAAGTGAAACATTATTTTTGTTGATGAACTAGGTCAACCTACGGAAAATTTGCTGGAACTGGCGATATTCGCTATCTGTAGACTCAAGCCTGTTTTTAATAATTTACAGCTAAAGAGTTAAGTCAAAATTGTCATCCCTGAGAGTTTAAATTATGTCATCTTTCAAGTTAATCTACCGTTAAATATTTTCTAGTTGGTTTATCTTGACCCTTAATTCAGTTTCTTTTATGGAACTATTCACATTACGATCAGCTAAAACTTGTACTTTTCCCAACAAAGCTTTATGCACATCTCTACCAACTGAATCCTTAGCTTCTTACAGTAGTTTTCTCAAGTAAAAAGTTAATTCTTTTTGGCTTTTTTTAGCTAGGCCCAGTTTTTCTTTTAAAGCGAATTACGTTGTTGCAGATTTACTCTCGAGAGAAGTATAAGAATTTCTTAAGATTTGAGATTACTATTGGAGTACTTCATATTTTCTGGTTAGCTTTAGAAGTTGAGAATCGGAAATAGCCAAACGTGAAGTAAGCTCAGCAATTTTTTTCTAGATATCAGTTTTTTTGCTCAATGTATTGAATGATTCAGTAACAATAGCTAGGTTTGATTCAATTTGCCTCTTTTAGCTTTAAATGTTGCTCTTTTCTATTTACAATCTTCTCATCTTTTCATTTCTCTACTACTTTTATTTGAAGTATCTCAAAAACAATTCATCTTGCACTCTTACACATTTTTAGTATTTTACTCTTATCTCTTACACCTCTTTCATCAGCTTATCCTCTATAGTTTGCTTTTATTTGATTAACTTTAGGCTCTCAATGTTCTGTAGCTGTAAAGCAGCTACTTAGTATTTTGCCTTGGCAACGCTAAATCCACCTTAATCACTTACATCCTTGAGGTTAATAGGTATCTTTGATCCATATAAGTAAGAAAAGCCCTCTTTAATTTGTGACCAATCATTATGAGCTAATGGCAAAGGCATAGGAGGCCTAAATTAAGGTGCCTCATTTACATTTTGATCTCTATTTACTCTGTTTTGTGGCTATCTGATTACTTATACTGTCCTTACACCTTGTTCAGTAATTTTCTTAAGATCATCTCTCAAAGGATTGATAAGCTTGGCAACTTGATCCTCTAGCTTGCGAAGTGCCTAAACTGGTAGTCTATCTGAATTAGGATTTTACTGGTTATTATTGTTTCTTTGAGCAAACTGAGGAGCAGATTTACTTTGTAAAATTTCTATTTGTGCCTTGAGTTTTATAATTTATCTCTACATTTCTTTATGAGTTTTGTCCATTTGAGGCAGCTCAACTTTTCCTTACTTCAAATTGAGTGCAAATTGATCTAAAAGCTACAACTGCTGATTGGAAAGATCTTTATATCGCTAGCCTTTATTGGAGTAGAGAGAATGGAATTGCCTCAACCTGTATCTCAGTTGAGTTCGTTCTTCTTCGAGCTATTCGATCTAGGTTTAGAGCTTACGACACTGAGCTTTGTAATCTTATAGTTCTTGTTTTTCAGCAATTTTAATTTCCTATAGATCAAAACCAAAGTTTTAAGGTACTCCATGCAATTTTCTCAAAATTTTGTTTTCAGCCATTATGTTTTCCAAATCGGAGCAAACTTTGTTGTACTTCTAGGTTAGTTTATAGTAATTGTTATTAGTTACTGTTGCCTGCTCACTCAATTATTTTGTATTAACTAATAAAGATGGATCCTTATATTTGCGACTCATCTCTTTCAGCCTTAGAGATAGTTAAGAAATAACTGAGTCCTTGTTTTTGATCTATTAACTGACCTTTTCTCTTAGAATTTTCTCTTAATTTAATTAATCTTTAAGTTTTTGTAATTGACTCAAAGAGTCAGCATTTTATTCTTCAAGCTTAATTTTGATTTCTTTCATTTTTTCACCCATTATAACATCAACCTTTTCTATAGTTTGTCGGTTGATTATCAGCTCATTATAGAAACGATCTCTTTCCTATATAAATATCAATTTACAGCTTGTATCTTGACTAAACGATCTTGTGTTTGCCTATGGTCCTATTTCTCTTCCTTCAAGAGTTACTGCTTCCGCTGCAATTCTTTCTTTAGCTTTGTTATCTAGTAATCGTTCATTTTTAAATATTATATTTATCTGCATTAGCCAGCTCTAAACTATTTGAACTTTAATGAAACCCTGACATCGGTCTAAAATATCAAATATACAGATCTACACAGAAACACTCGTCTTTAAATAGCTTGAAGACTATCTACTGCGAAAAAAATCAGAAATTACAAAGGAATCAGAGGAATCACGAATAAGAACTAAAAAGATAGCTAGATTTTCTAAATAAATGAGCACATTATTAACATTAACAGATAATTTTAGATGTTTAATAAGAGATATCTATGAGAGGAAGAAAAAACCTTAAAGATTGAGAAAGTAGAAAACTACACTTCTAGATAAGCACCAAAAGTAAATTTGCTTTTATTTTTATAACCAGTTCAGCTTAAAAAACCTAATCAAATATATACAAAACTAAGATTTAGCTTGAAAATAAGCAAGAGGAACAAAAGAAGAAGAAAAATAAAATTACCAAAAAGTCAAATATTTTATATTTGAATAGTAGAGCATCTGTACTAATCTATAACATAAATCAATGTTTCACAGACCTTTTACATTTATTAATCTCATCAAAAATGACTAAATCAGATACGAGTTGTGTTTGCTTCTTAGAACTTTGCTACTTCTTCAAAGTTGTTTTCATGATATCCTCGAATTCATTAATCGAAAATATATCTTTCACTACACACTATCTCTTATTAGGTATCCTCTTGCTTTACCTTTATAATAAAAAGTTTATTTTTGCCTTCATGAATGGGTTTTAAATTTATTCAAGCTTTATCTTGACTAATTGCTCGCTCATCTGCTATAAATCCAAACAATTAGAATGTGCCTTAAGTCGAGGAGATTCCTCATTATAAAGAAAGTCAGTGAAAGTATTCATCTTTTTTAGAGATGAAAGTTTTTGCTTTCTAGATTAAGAGCTATTTTTAGTTAACTCTGTGCTCACACTATCTGGTTTTCTAGAAAAGAGCCGAGATTTGTACATTTTTATCTCTTAAATAACTTTTATTAATTATATGAATTGAGATTTATTGTTTGGCAAAGTTGTAACTTCAGTTAACCTACCCATGGTTACCCTAAAACAAGCAAGGTAATCAAGAAATGGAAACGAAAACGATGATTTTATCTATCCATTGTCAGATATATAAGATAAATTATAAAATAATGAGAATCTATCTGACTATTTTCGCTCTTTTCCTCTTGCTTCTTTCGATAACACCTCAAGAAACCTAATAAACCTTCACCCCTCAGTATAATGCTGCGTATAAATACTCTTAAGAAGCTTTTTACCCTACCAAGCACATGGTTTCAACAATTTAGATATAGCTCAGCATTTACTCATGAAGAGAGTTAAGTATTTTAAATTTGATGCTTCGCTAGCAAACAAGCAATCTTGCGTAAAAAATTCACAATGGAACAATTCCAATCCTTGCCTGAATAATACCGAATATGCAGAATAGATTTGTTGTATTGCCTTGAGAGGAGATTTAGGTTCCGAACCTAACTTCATTTATCCTTTCAATACATCAGACTAACTAGTCAACCTTATTTAGAAGTTCTTATCAAAGTACCACTAATCTATAGATATCCTCTTCGTGGCCATAGATTTCCAATTTCAATTCGCCTACACCAACAAACTTGCAGAAAAGTTTCTATATGACCTAGCTACATTAATGAACAAATATTCAAAGGTTCATTTCACTGCAAAAGGCGATTACATTCTTTAGTTTGATAAAGTATGTAGGTATCACTCTTTTATGGTCTAAACGAATGAAGCTTGTACTCCCTAAAGGAATTATATATCAAAAAGTCGATTTTTTTTGCAGTCCGGCTCCATGAATCCTATTGATAGCAGAGACTACAAAGGGAGATTCCAAAATTTTAACACAATCTATAAAGACATTGGTACACATACAAATACAAAGATAATTTATGCCGAAATGGCTTTCCCACTTGGATGAATAAGTACCCCAACTTTCCTTTAATCTTTTGGTAGCCTTCAAACGAAATGCAAATCCAAAACTCCATTCGCAAACTTATGGATCCCGATTGCAGGGTCAAGCATAATCGAAGTCTTAGTGGAATAGCTCTTGCCAGTAATCTTGAGCCCTAGATGTTCTAGTTGATGATGAAGGAAACAGTTCCAAACTAAAATGGATTTCTTTGGCAATTCTAAGAATATAAGGTCTTTCTCTAAAATAGCACAGAAGTAAAAATGACTAAGATTGTCGATAGCGATATGAAATAGCAGCTTGTTCTCTACAAAAAAGTCTAAACAAACAATAACATAAGTAATGAATTGCTTATTTAGAGCACTTTCTTTACGTTTTTGGTAAAGATTCTTAAAGTGTTGTAAGTGTCAAGAAATTTATCTAACTGAAGAATGAGATAGTTTAGCTTACATCAGTTAATAATAGAATAATTGCAGTGACAAGAAACGATAACAGCTAATACTCACCCTCTAAGAGTTATAATGCAAACTTGATTGCCTTTAACGACTCATTAGATGTTATTGCTAGCCTTAGCGTTTCAGGCTACCTAATTAGTTATTCTTCAGGAGATTTGCTATATTACTTAAGCCTAACATCGAATCCTGAAATTTTCAATATTTATACAGTAAATGAAACTTTAAAGAAGCCAACTCAATACAAAGTTTCAGTCTTTATGGAAAAAGAGAAAATTGATTCAATAAGAGGCCTATATTTCAAGAAAGGAGCAAAAGCAGATTAAGAGGTGATGTTGATTATTGGAAATAACCTAAATAAAACCTGGATGGCTCAAATCAAAAATAGCCAGGAACATAAAGTAAAGGATTTCATCTTTGGTAACAATGCAAGGATAATTGCACAAAGCGACTCACAGATAGCTATTATTCTTTAAAATTCCTATTCTCATGGAGGAATGCTTATCAACAATAATGCTCAGAATACATGCATTTATCACAAGATTGATGATCTAAAACCTTTGGCTACTGTACCACATCTTTTGAATTTACTTCAAGGTTAGGTTCAGGATTTCGTTGATTACCTAAATGATGATGGCGCAGATGTAAGCATTTTTTTTATTAAGGTTATTACTGCTTGTAACTCTCGTTTTAGTTTTACAAAGATTCTAAACGGAGGAAATTCTGAGCTCGTACAAGTTTGGAATAGTCTGTTTATCTCTACCAAATTCATTTCAATACAGGACCAAGATTTTTTAACAACTCTTTTCACTGGAGGCTCAAATTTTGACACCAAATTTAGGGCCAAAAAAGGGTTTTTATTAAGCTCATTCAATAGTGCTAAGAGTTCAGGCAAATATATCAATTAACAAAATATACAGATTTCATGATTCTATAAGTTATCTTGCTAATGTTTGCTTGTCTATAAATATCAACCACATTCTAAGCCAATTATAATATTTATGGGAAAACAAAAAGAACCTTAGGCCGAAGAGCAAGAAGCTGAAGCTCAGTCCCTTGAGCCAGAATAATAGTCATATAGCTAAAAAGGCAAAAAGAAAAAGCCAACTGCCAAAAAAGCTGGGAAAATTAGTAAACCTGCTAACAAGAAGGAGCCATAAAAAAAAGAAAAAGTTGAAAAGGAAAAGGAAAAGGAAAAAGTTTAGAAAGAAAAAGTCTAGAAAGAAAAAGTATAGAAAGAAAAGAAGAAGCCTGCAAAACCAAAACCATCTGAAGAAAATGTATAAGTAAAGGAAGATAAAAAGAAAGATTTCTTGCCAGGGTAATTAAATTTTAACTTAGCCAAAAGTATCCTACCCCTGATGACGAAGACGGAGCTTTAGCATTTTACAAAAGTCTATACGAAAAAAACCCTCGATCGTAGATGGCAAGAAGGTATTGCCTAGAATACGGAGTTTTGGAACCACAAGAGGCAATTAAACTGTTGAAGGAGATGGGAAAAAACAAAAAGTGATCTAAACACTCTATGATCAAATCATTAACAATTTTACAACTCCACTTTATCACTTTGATACAATTTCAAATTACAAATTTAAATAAAAAAAGAATGATTTACTCTAACTTTTTCTCGCCTCCAATCATCTCTATACTCTTCTGCCTGCATGAAAGCACAATCGAAGGATAATAAAAAGATCCCAGAAACGAAATCGTCCAGTTCATGATCAAGAAAATTTTGACGATCACATAGCATCGGAGTTTATGCCTCACCAACGAACAATTTGAAGCAGAAATGCTTTCGCTTACTAACAATATGACCTTTTTGGAGAAGTATCGCCAAAGTATCTCCAAAATTACGACTTTCAACGATTTTTATCGAGAAGTTTCCAAGATATTGAAAACTTTGAGAAGCCTGAGAAATAACAAGCTCTAACAAGGGAACTTGATAGACTTTTTAGTTCGCAGAATGTACATTTACTTCTAAAAACTGGATTTCAAGGAAATAATCAAAATCTATCAGCAATTCTAAGATTTCAAGAATGGCATAGAAGTAACTATTGGGCAACATTAGTTCATGCTCACTAAATCTATTGAGTAGCTCAAGTTTAACCTTTAAAACTATGGCGGAGGCAATCATGAAGAGATTACCATGAAAATAAATGAACTAAGCCAATACGATCACACACAAAAAACAAGTTATCTCAAATCAATCGCGAGATGCGACTAGCACATTCCTATTGAATCTATTAACTCTATGCATCGTTATTTCGATAAAAGCTTGGGAAACCTTTTCCAAGAGAAATCTGAAGCCAATTTGATGAGTAACAAAATAAATCACTGTATCTTATCGAATGCCTACATTAACCTTAGGATGAACTTTTTGGAGTAATGTCTTCAGTCCATTTCATAAGGACTCAGAATCAGCCAGAACAATAACGATGAGGAGTCAATCAACAACTGCATAATTTATCTGTACAAAATAAGTGAGCAATTAGGCAAGTATTAAGAACAGATCTTACTTAACGAACACGCAATCACTCATTCTCTTAACCTCAATAATATAGTGCTGATGGCCTATTCTTGCTTCAATTACAGCCTTTTCGAAACCAAATACAATTGTAATGACCCTAACATCCTTCTCATGAAAAACAGGAACATAAGCTGGACTGATGCTCTTCATTTCAGCAAAAAGAAAATATACTCCACTTTTGAAAGCAATTGCAAGAACATTTACCATACTCATAGAAGCCTCCTTATTCCAAGCTTTATGAGTAAGCTTTCCGTTTTGCTCCATTTACCTGAGCTCAGATCTCTGCTAATAAACCCCTACTATCAAAGGCATGAACTGTTTGAGCTCTAGATATTTAAACAATTTTAAGCCGCAACGAAATCTGAAGAGAAAATAGACTCGGCCTTGAGAAAGTGGAAGACAAATAGGGCTAAGCTAATTGAGAGAAATATTTAACAGCTAATTTAATTGAAAAATAAAGCACTTTCTCCACTCTAAATTATAAAAATTAGACTCACAATAAATAGACTCAAAGTTGGAAGAGAAAGCTAGGAATTATGCTTCATTGAGAGTTAGAAACTAGCCGATTTTTGCGAACGTTACGGCTTCATAAAAGAAGAATGGATGCAGGCTACTATTTTGAGTATTAATATGCTTCTTTCAACCGAAATGTATTACTAGGCCTTACTAAAAATATAAGTTGCGGAAAAAAAATGCATCAATCTTGGCTTAACCGACTATTTGACTCATTTCAGAATCATAAAAGCCAAAGTGATGCTGTAATTGGACGGAAATATCAACTAAATCCTAACTTTAGTGAAATAGCTGTAGGCTTTTACGAAAATTTCAAAAATAAGAAACGAATCTAGGATTTCTTTCCATTAAGTGAAGTATCTTGCAAATAAAAAGATTTATTAAATAATGAAAGAAAACCCAGGTACTAATTGATTTACATAGAATTTTCGTAGGAGTGTGAGGCTCTAAAAGAAAACCAGTCCAACGAAGTTGAAAAATTGTTGTAGCTCCATCTTTAAAACCACAATTTCAAAGAAGTGAAGCAAGCCTTGTAGAAATTGAACTCATTTGAGCTCGCCAACCCTTTGGCTAAAGCTAAAAAAGTCAAAGCCAAAGATTGTTTGGCCTACACGTCCAAAATACTAGGTTTTTTTGCCAACGTTGATACATAAGACTACAATTAAGAGTAGCTGGACTCAAGGGTAGCTCAAAAAATCAGAAGGTTGTACTTTGGTGTGTGATGAAACTGAAATCTTTGTTTATGTTTTAATATACCCTTATTGATGAATATGCAGAGTAGAGGCAATTTAGAGCTTTTATTTGATGAAGATATCAGATTAAAAGGTCCCTGATCTCAGCGTAAGTTACGTAGCGAGTCTCCAAGCTACTTTAAGTGTGCTATTTGGCGGCTTATGAGTGAGAGTAGCAGGCAGGGTGAATTAAAGCAGAAAAATCAGGCTTGATGGTACTGAACAATTGGCGTTGCTTGTGCCTGGGGTTTTCCTTACAGCGGATATAGGTTTTTTGATTGTACTTGACCACCTTGCAAGCCTTGCACATCTTCTTCACACTGGACCTGACTTTCATAATTAATATTTAATATTATAATCATCAGTCCCTGGAAACACAGCTCGACTCTCTTTTCATTCACTGATCGCTAGCTCAATTGAATTGGTATAGATTGTAGGTTTTAACCAACTTTTTAATGATTGATTGCAGAGTTATTACCCC
>Ga0316217_10007606_pt1 | contig 10273 bp, 9 predicted proteins | sample 1anoAmetaG_FD_203633 | JGI IMG/M metagenome (GOLD analysis project Ga0316217, IMG submission 203633) | Freshwater microbial communities from Trout Bog Lake, Wisconsin, USA - 1anoA | ecosystem: Environmental > Aquatic > Freshwater > Lake > Hypolimnion/Profundal zone | place: USA: Wisconsin... | reverse complement strand
CCGGCCAAGGCTCTCAAACGTCTTGCGGCCCAGGATGACGACGTTGCCGGAGGTCATCTGCTTGAACCATTTAAAATCCTCCGGCAGATGCCACGGAATTTGGTTGCCCGCGCCAATCACGCGGTTCAACGACATGGCGGCAATGGCTTTGAAAGATTTCACCCCCACAGTTTTAACCCAAAGTGGCGGACTCGACTAGGCGGAAATGTTTCAGCGCGGCTCCGTCACCAGCGTGCGCGGCTGCGCCTCGCCGTCCACCAGCACTTCGACGCTGTCGCGCTCGATGTGCTGGCAGGTCACGGCCACCAGCTCCTTTTGCTCCGTCGCGAGTTGGACGGATTCGCCCTCGCCCAGCGTATGGTTGTTGATGACGGCCAAGTTGCCGCGCGGCGAAACCACCACGCCGGAGAGCTTCAGCTTGATGGCCACCTGCACCGGCGCATGATATGCCACCGGCGTGGTCGTCAAATCCGGCCAGTGGCCGGCTTTCATGTCCCGCGCCCGCGCCAGCGCCAGCCGGATGTCCTCGGTGGAAATGCGCAACGCCAGTTCATTCATCGCCGCGTGGCTGGGCGTGTCCCCGGCATCGGCACAAAGGGAATACCACGCGTAGGCGATCACCGGATCGGGGCGGCAACCGATGCCGTCCTTGAGCGCCCGACCCATGTCCAGGCACGCCCCAGAATGCCGGTTGGTGGCGGCCAGGAAGGTGAATTTCAGACCCTCGGCAGGATTAGGGGCGACTTTCTGGTCCAGCCCCGTTCCCTGGCAGCCGAACAGCAGGATGTGTCCCTTTTGATAGCGCGCCTCCTGCATGCCCTGATCCGCTGCCAGCGAATACCATTTGAGCGCGTCGGCATAAAGCCGGTTTTCCATGCACGCGTTGGCGACCTTGAGTTGCGCGTTCACATTGCCACGGTCGGCGAGCAGTTTCACCTTGGCCATGTCATCCATGCCCTCCACCGACATGCGGTTGAGATTGCGGTTGAGATTGGCTGAAGTCTGCGCCGGCCCGGACCAAGCTGGCAGCAACAAGAATAAAAAAAACGCGACCCGCCGGATAAACGTCATAATTCGGGCTGACCGCCCAAATCAATATCGGCCATTCACCCAGACGCTTGAGCTAAAACCACAGCCCGACGGAAGAATTGTTTGGGCGCCTAATTAACTAGGCATTCACGTTTTCTTCCTGCGCCAGCAGTGCCTCGAACTCGCGCAGGCTCGGCTTTATTTCGCGGGGTTTGCCGCAGTGATGTTGCACGGCGTCGAGCGTCTTCAATCCGTTGCCGGTGACGCAGATGACGGCGGAAGAATCCTTCGAAATCTTGCCAGACGCAATGAGCTTCTTCGCCACGCCCACGGTCACGCCGCCGGCGGTCTCGGCAAAAATGCCTTCCGTCTCGGCCAGCAGTTTGATCGCGTCGCGGATTTCGTCGTCGGTCACGTCGTCGGCTGCGGCGTTGGTCTCGCGCATCACTTTCAGCGCATAAAAGCCGTCCGCCGGCGTGCCGATGGCGAGCGATTTCGCAATCGTGTCGGGCTTGACCGGCTTGAAAAAATCGAGTCCGGCCTTTTGCGCGACGGAAATCGGCGAACAACCCGTGGCCTGCGCGCCGTGTATGTGCGTCTCGGTGTTCGCGACGAGCCCGAGCTTGGCAAATTCCTGGTAGCCCTTGTGGATCTTCGTGAGCAACGAGCCGGACGCCATCGGCACAATCGTGTGCTGCGGCAGCCGCCAGCCGAGTTGCTCGGCGATTTCATACGCCATGCTCTTGGAGCCTTCGGCATAGTAGGGGCGCATATTGACGTTCACAAACGCCCAGCCGAATTTGCCGGCGATCTCGGCGCAGAGCCGGTTCACCTCGTCGTAATGACCTTTGATGCCGATGACATTCGAGCCGTAAATGAGTGAATTGACAATTTTTCCATGCTCCAAATCTGACGGAATAAAAACATAAGATTTCAATCCGGCACTCGCGGCGTTGGCGGCGACGGAGTTGGCGAGGTTGCCCGTCGAGGCGCACGCGACCGTTTCAAAACCCAGTTCCTTCGCGCGGCTCAAGGCGACGCTGACGACGCGGTCTTTGAACGAGAGCGTGGGATAATTCACGGCGTCGTTCTTGACGTAAAGCTCGCGGATGCCGAGGGCTTTTGCGAGGCGGTCGGCTTTCACCAGCGGCGTAAAACCGACCAGCGGACCAACGGTTGGTTCGCCGGCGATGGGCAGCAGCTCGCGATAACGCCACATGGTTTTCGGGCGCGACTGGATGGTTTCACGCGTGAGCGTTTTTTTGATGCGGTCGTAGTCGTAGGCAACTTCGAGCGGGCCGAAGTCGAATTCGCAGACGTGCGTGGCCTGGAGCGGATATTCGCGTCCGCACTCGCGGCACTTGAGCGCCTTCATGAAACCTAGATGCTTTTCACTCATATAAAAAACTTTTGATTGCCACCGAGTCACAGAGGCACAGAGAAATAAATATTAAACAGCCTCTGTGGCTGTTGGCTTCTTAAAACAAAAAAGCCCCGACTCAGGACGAGAAGGGGCGACAAAACGGTTGTGCTCTTCTCATTTTTCCCAAGCTGATGATGCTTGAGCTGGAATTGGCACCTGTCATTGAAACCAAAGTTCAATCGGTTGCCGTGGGGTCATCGGGCCAGTCCCTCGTCCACTCGTCATGAGTCCGTCAAATCAACGGATGCGGATACATTGATTCATTTTATTTATCCTGTCAACTGATTTTTTAATGTTCGTCAGCACGGCGGCTTAAACCGGCTGGCCCGGCGGGCACGCAACTGGCCGCTTGCCGTTACCGGCGTTCAATGGTTTCATGGCGGCGTGAGCCAGCCCTATGAGGAAATGGTGGAGGGCGCGACGCTGCCGCGTTCCGCGCCCGGCGACCACCATGAGCAAATCTGCCGGCGGCTGCACCGCGAAATCGCTGTCAACATCGCCGGGTTGGCCAGCACGCAACTGCTGGCACCGCGCACGCGGGTCCAGGTTTCCCGCACCACGGCACTTTGCCCGGACCTCGCGCTGGTGACGGCGGCCACCGGCAAACTTTTTCTCGCCGTCGAAATCATCAGCCGCGATGACCACCGGGCGGACACGGTGACCAAAAAAGAGATTTATGAGCACATTCGCGTGCCGCGCCTGTGGCTGGTTGACCCGCGCTACGATAACGTGGAAATCTACCACAGCTTCGAATTCGGCCTGCGTTTACAGGGCATTCTCGCCGGCCGCGAGGAACTGACGGAGAAGTTGATCCCGCAACTCAAGCTGCCGGTCGCGGAATTGTTCGCCCGGTGAATAATTTTTTTTGAACAAGAACATTAACTGTGCTATCTAAAGCTCTGTAAACAACGAAACTATTAAATTATGCCTATGAAAAAATTGAAACTCACCCTGGCCTTGCTGGCCGGCCTCGCCTTTGCGGGCGCGGCGATGACCGCGCTGGCGGCCGACACCGCAGCCAAAGAAGTCACCATCACCGGAGACATGGTGTGCGGCAAATGCAAGCTGCACGAAACCAAGACTTGCCAGAATGTCGTCCAAGTCACGGAAGACGGCAAAACGGTCAACTACTACCTGAAGCAAAACGACGTGAGCAAAGCCGTGCACGATCCGGTTTGCCACGGCGACACCGAAAAAGTCACCGTCACCGGCACCGTCGAGGAAAAGGACGGTAAAAAGATGCTGACGCCGACCAAGATTGACGTGGTCAAATAAGCCGAATTTTCAAACCGCACCCGCCGCCGGATTTATTTCCGGCGGCGGTTTTGCTTTGCGGACGGGAAAAAAAATTGATTAACGGTTTTCCCGTCTCGCCAGTTCGCTGGCGTATTTCCGCCCCAGCGTTCCGGCGTTGGCCCGCATCCAGTCGGTCAATCGCGTCGGGCCGGCCGGCGGCGCATTCACGAACAGCAGGCCGTCCATGAGTCCCTTGATTTCCTCGCGGGTGATGAAAGTGTCGCGCTCAAACCATCCGATCACGCGGCTCGCGGCGTAGCCCATGCCGGGCGAAACTTGAACCAGACGCCGTTTTTTCCCGATGGCCTCGCCCACGGCTTCGACCAATTCGCGATAGGTGAAAGTTTCCGGGCCAATGGCATTAATAACACTGTTTTCACTGCGTTTTCCTTCGGTTACAGCCAAGGCAGCCAGATCTTCGACACCAATCGGTTGCAGGCGATACGAACCATCGCCAAACACCGCGAAAAAGGGAAACCGGCGCATGGCCCAGGCAATGTTGTTGATCAAAATGTCTTCGCGACCAAACAACACCGTTGGCCGAAGAATGGAATAGCTCAAGCCGCTCTCCTGCAACGCGCGTTCGAGCCGCGCTTTCCCGGCGAAATATTCCAGCGGTGAAGCCTCGCTGGGATTGGTGATGCTGACATGAACAATGCGGCGAACCCCCGCCTGCCGCGCCGCTTCAAACAAAACCAGCGTGTTCCGGACGGCTTCGGCATGGCTGAACCGCTTGTGGTTGAAGCGAACCCAGTAGGTGTTGTAAAACACATCCACGCCGACCAGCGATTGCGCCAGTTTTTCCGGTTCAGTAAACGCGAGCGGAAAGGCTGGCACCCGGTCGCCAAAGCAGTTGGCGCGAGCGGTCGAATTGGTCAGTGTAATGACCTTGCTGCCTTCGTTTAGCAGGCGGGCGGCAATATACCGCCCGGAGTAGCCACAGGCGCCAGTGACGGCGTGAACTGTGTTGTTATTCATATTATTGTTATTACTGTAACAAGTGTAATTACAGTTCAAAAAAAATCAGCCCAGCCATTTTCCTATGCGCGCCCCAAGCTTCACCAGCTTGACCCGCGACGCCAGCGGCAGGCGCCTGACTTCGCCAAACCAGCCGTCCATCAGCTCGAAAAACTCCAGCATTTCGGCCAGTCGCTGTTTGGTATGCGGGTCAACCGGCGTTTTATCGTCCAATTGCGCCGAGGTTTCCCGGAGCATTTTGAGCGTCGGATCCATTTCGCGCCGCTTGCGTTCATCCAGCAAAATCTCGAACATTTGCCAGACATCTTTGATGGATTGGAACTGTTCCCGGCGGTCGCCCAGAATGTGAACGCCTTTCACCACGCCCCACGTCTGCAATTCCTTCAGGCTGTTGCTGACGTGCGACCGCGCCACGCCGAGCACCTCGACAATTTCATCCGCCGTCAGCGGCTTGGGGGAAAAATAAAGCAGGGCATGAATCTGGGCCACCGTCCGGCTGATGCCCCAGCGCGCGCCCATCTCGCCCCAATGCAGGACCATTTTTTGAATGACGGGATCCAGTTTCATTTCTGTTTAGACAGGAAAATAAGAAATATATCAGGCCAAGGCAACTGATTTATTTGCCGGACGGGCGGTTGCATTTTACACAGTCCGCGTAGTTCACCCCGCTGCCGCCGAAGATGTCCAGCGCGGAGCCGATGGTCAGGTCAATCTTCCCGCCGCCGAGCTGCGTGACAGCTTCCAGGTCGGCGAGTGAATTTGCCCCGCCGGCGTAAGTCGTCGGCAGCGGTGTCCACCGGCCGAGTTTCTCGACCAGTTCGCGGTCAATGCCCCGACACAAGCCTTCCACATCCACGGCGTGAATCAAAAATTCCGCGCATTGGGTGGCAAAGGTTTTCAGCGTCGCCTCGTTCACGACCAGTTCCGTGAAGTTCTGCCAGCGGTCGGTGACGACGAAATAATTTCCCCCGCGCTGCCGACAGCTCAAATCAAGCACGAGGCGGTTTTTGCCGATGGCTTTTACCAGTTCCTCCAGCCGCGCCCAATCCACGCGGCCTTCACGGAAAACCCAGCTGGTGACGATGACGTGCGATGCGCCGGCGTCGAGCCAGCCGCGCGCGTTCGACGCGTTCACGCCGCCGCCGAGATGCAAGCCGCCGGGATACGCGGCGAGCGCGGCGCGGGCCTCGGCTTCGTTGCCGGAGCCGAGCTGGATGACGTGGCCGCCGGTCAAGCCGTCGCGCCGGTAAAGTTCGGCGAACCAGGCAGCGGATTTTTCGGAGACAAAATTGGTGCGCAAGCCGGCGTCGCCCAGTGTGCCGCCGACGATTTGCTTCACTTTGCCTTCATGCAGGTCTATGCACGGACGAAACATGGCGGCAAGCTAAAGTCCCCAGCCCCAAGATCAAAGTCCAAAGTGCGGGCACCGACCAACTGACGGGCAGAGGAGACAGTTTGGGATTGGCTTTCCGGCGGTTTTTCATATCGTAGCAGCAAGCGAATTTTCCGAATCATGCCCAAGAAAAAACCAGCCAAACTTTCCGGCGGCCCGGTCTCGCGGTTCATCCAGCATCACTACCGGCATTTCAACGCCGCGTCGCTCGTGGACGCCGCGAAGGGCTACGTTGCGCATTTGGACAAAGGTGGGCGCATGATGATCACGCTCGGCGGCGCGATGAGCACGGCGGAACTCGGTCTCTCCCTCGCCGAAATGATCCGGCAGGACAAAGTGCATCTCATCACCTGCACCGGCGCAAATCTTGAAGAGGACGTTTTCAATCTCGTCGCGCATGATTTTTATGAGCGCGTGCCGCAATACCGCTACCTTTCCGCCAAGGACGAAGAGGCGTTGCTGAACCGCCACATGAATCGCGTGACGGACACGTGCATTCCCGAAGGCGAAGCCATGCGCCGCATGGAAAAAGCCATGCTCGAAGTCTGGACCGCCGCCGACAAAAAAGGCGAACGGTTTTTCCCGCACGAGTTTTTTTACCAGGTTTTGCGCAGCGGCAAATACAAGAAGTATTACCAGATTGACCCGAAAGACTCGTGGATGCTCGCCGCCGCTGAAAAAAATCTGCCCATCGTCGTGCCCGGCTGGGAGGACGCCACGCTCGGCAACATGTATGCCGCTGCCGTCATCCGTGGCGACGTGAAGAACGTCCACACCGTCCGCACCGGCATTGAATACATGACGTGGCTGGCGGAGTTTTACACGCGCACGGCGAAAAAAAGTCCGCTCGGCATGTTTCAAATCGGCGGCGGCATCGCCGGCGATTTTCCGATTTGCGTCGTGCCGATGCTGCATCAGGATTTGGGCCGCACCGGCGTGCCGCTTTGGGGTTATTTCTGCCAGATCAGCGATTCGACTACGAGCTACGGCAGTTACAGCGGCGCGGTGCCCAACGAAAAAATCACCTGGGGCAAGCTCGGCGTGAAGACGCCGAAGTTCATCATCGAATCCGACGCCACGATTGTCGCGCCGCTGATCTTCGCCCATGTTTTAGGATGGTAACATGAAACCAAACGATTTTTCAGATTCACGAGTTTTAGTGACCGGCGGCGCGGGCTTCATCGGCAGCGCGCTGGTCTGGGCGCTGAACCGGCGCGGCTGCGACAGCATCGTCGTCTGCGACATTCTCGGCACGAACGAAAAATGGCGCAACCTCACGCCGCTGCGCTTCGCCGATTACGTCGAGGCCGCCGATTTGCTGCCACGTTTGCAAAGCGGCGCGCTGGGAAAATTTGATCTGGTGCTGCACCTCGGCGCGTGCTCGGCCACGACCGAGAAAGATGCGACGTATCTCGCCAAAAACAATTACGAGTTCACCAAAGACCTCGCGCACTGGTCGCTCGCGCAAAAAACACGGTTTGTCTATGCGTCGTCCGCCGCGACTTACGGCGACGGATCAATGGGCATGGAAGATGACGAGTCACAACTGGACACGTTGCGTCCGCTGAACATGTATGGCTACTCGAAGCACCTGTTTGATTTGCACGCCAAGCGCGCCGGCTTTTTGAACAAGATTGTCGGCTTGAAATACTTCAATGTTTTCGGCCCCAACGAGGATCACAAGGGCGACATGCGCTCGCTCGTCCACAAAAGTTTTGCCCAGGTGCAAACCAAGGGAGTGATTCAATTGTTCAAAAGCTACAAGCCGGATTACAAGGACGGCGAGCAGAAGCGCGATTTTCTCTACGTTAAAGACTGTGTGGCGATGACGCTGCACCTCGCGGCGACACCGAAGGCGAACGGGCTGTTCAACATCGGTTCCGGCCAGGCGCGGACGTGGACTGATTTGTCCAACGCCGTTTTCGCGGCGCTGAAAAAGAAGCCCAGCATCAAGTTCATCGAGATGCCGGAAGCCATTCGCGAAAAATATCAATACTTCACACAGGCAAACCTGCTGCGCTTGCGCGGTGCCGGCTATGCGGCGCCGGTCACGTCGCTGGAAAATGCCGTTCACGATTACGTCCGCAAATATCTTGTGCCGGATCACCGGCTGGATCCCGGCGTGGCGTGAATTAGACGCAGCCGTCGGTCGCGCGGCCTAACCGCCGGTGCGCCACGCCTGCAAAATTCACTGAACGTAACTTGCCGCCGCGGGCGGCTCCTGTTTCACTGTCAAACCATGAAACATTTTACTCGCCTGGCGCTGATTGCGCTGGCCAGTTCGGCCAACCTTTTCGCCGACGATTTTGCCACCACGACTGAACCGGTCGGGCGCGATGGCGCGTTACTCGTCACGCCGGCCAATCAAATCGTCACGCCCGCCGGCACGCTGATCGATCTGCCGGGCATGCGGCCGCAGGCATTGGCGTTGAGTCCGGACGGAAAACTGCTCGTCACCGCCGGGCTGACGCATGAACTGGTCGCGCTGGAGCCGGCGACGGGGAAAATTCTCCAGCACGTGCCGCTGCCGCCGGACGCGGTGGGCGAAGCGAAGCCGGTCACGTCGCTCATCCTCAATCCCGACGACAAGGCGCAGGAGAGTTTCACCGGCCTCGCATTTTCGCCCGATGGCACACGGATTTACCTTTCCAACGTCAATGGCGACATCAAGGTTTTCAGCGTGGCCAAAGGGAAAACCATTGCGCCGCTGATCTCATTTCCGCTGCCACTGAACGCCGCGCCATCCCGCAAAGAGGAGATTCCCGCCGGCCTCACCGTTTCGGCGGACGGGAAAAAAATCTACGTCGCGCTCAATCTTTCCAACCGGCTCATCGAGTTGGACGCGGCGACGGGAAAAGTTCTGCGGCGGTGGAATGTCGGTGTCGCGCCGTTCGACGTGGTGCTCGCCGGACATAAAATTTACGTCAGCAACTGGGGCGGCCGCCGGCCCGATGCCGGTAGCGAAACCGGGCCGGCCGGACAAGGCACACTCGTGCGCGTGGATGCGCGCAGCGTCGCCAGCGAAGGCTCGGTGACGGTGATTGATCTGAATTCCGAAACCCAAAATGCGAAATCCGAAATTGTCGTCGGCCCGCACGCGTGCGCGCTGGCACTTTCGCCGAACAGTCATTGGGTCGTGGTGGCGAGCGCGGGCGCGGACACGTTGAGCGTGATTGACACGCGCAACGATGAGGTGGTCGAAACTTTCACTGCGCGGCAGACTCCCGGCGATTTGTTCGGCGCGCAGCCAAACGCGCTGGCATTTGACCGGTCGGGCAGAAAATTATTTGTCGCCAACGGCACGCAAAACGCCGTCGCGGTTTTCCAGTTCATTCCAGGCAATTCAAAACTGCTCGGCCTGATTCCGGTCGGCTGGTTTCCGGCCGCGCTGGCGTTTGACGTGAAACGTGACCAGCTTTGCGTGGCGAACCTCAAGGACATCACCACGAAAACGCAAAAAGGCAAGCAAGACGCGACCGGCTTCGGCTTCAACACGCATCAGTATTGCGGCACGCTTTCGCTGGTTTCCGTCCCGTCTAAAACGGAACTGGCTGCGTTCACGCAGAAGGCGCTGGCGAATCTCCGCTATCCGCTGCTCGCGCAGGCCAAGCTGCCGCCGCGCCTTGATCGCGCGCCGGTGCCGGTGCCGGAACGCGCCGGCGAGCCGAGCGTGTTCCAACATGTCATTTACATCATCAAGGAAAACCGCAGTTACGACCAGGTGCTTGGCGACGTGAAACCCGGCAACGGCGACGCCAGCCTCTGCATTTTCGGCGACCGCGTGACGCCGAATTTTCACAAGCTGGTGCGCGAATTCGCGCTGCTGGACAACACCTATTGCTCCGGCATCTTGAGCGCCGACGGCCACAACTGGACCGACAGCGGCATCGCCACGGATTATCTGGAGCGTGAATTTGCCGACTGGCCGCGCAGCTATCCCTGCGGCGGGGCCGGCGAAACCAGCCGCGACGCGCTGGCGTATTCGCCCGCCGGCTTCATTTGGGACGACGCGCGGACGCACGGCAAAAGCGTCGTCAACTTCGGCGAGTTCACCACGGCCCACAAGCATTGGAAAGATCCGGCGCAGCAGGGGAAAATTGGTTTTGCCGAGACTTACAAGGATTTCATAACCGGTGCCAACGCGATTGAATACG
>Ga0316217_10007605_pt1 | contig 10273 bp, 10 predicted proteins | sample 1anoAmetaG_FD_203633 | JGI IMG/M metagenome (GOLD analysis project Ga0316217, IMG submission 203633) | Freshwater microbial communities from Trout Bog Lake, Wisconsin, USA - 1anoA | ecosystem: Environmental > Aquatic > Freshwater > Lake > Hypolimnion/Profundal zone | place: USA: Wisconsin... | reverse complement strand
GGGCAGGGTTTGCGAGGTTTTGTTCTGAATAAAATCTTCCATGCGTTGCGCTGGTGCCTGTATGCTTCCGGTTAAATGAAATGCTTTTTGTTCTACCTGTTTTTGAAATTCGAGCGCAGCGAGCGGGCCTTTATGGTTTAAATGTGCCCAGTCATCGGGGTTTACGGATACCACCATACCGCTGTTGGCAAACTGACCGTTGCGCGTGCTGGGGCTCCAGCCGTTTACTACCGTTTCGCCGGGTGCTGTGGCTGCGGGTGCAATAATTCCGCCGGGGCACATGCAAAACGAAAATACGCCCCGGCCGTTGGCCTGTGTTACCAGGCTGTAACTGCTGGGCGGTAAAAAATTGCCCCGCTGTGCGCGTTTATATTGTATGCTGTCGATTAAAGTTTGCGGATGTTCAATACGCACACCCAGTGCAAAGGGCTTGGCCTCAATTAAAATATGCTGGTTGTGCAGCATATCGAAAATATCGCGGCTGCTGTGACCGGTAGCCAGTATCAGTTGTTCGCAGGGGCTTTCGGTTCCATCAGCAAATGCAAGGGTTTGTATTTTGTTGTTTTTGATGCCCAGGCTTACCAGTTTTTTATTGAAATGAATTTCGCCGCCATTTTCTAAAATGGTGGCGCGCATATTTTCGATAATAGCGGGTAGCTTGTTAGTGCCGATGTGCGGATGAGCTTCGTAGCCGATTCGCTCGTTTGCACCGTGCTGAATAAAAACATCCAGCACCTTTTTTATATCGCCGCGTTTGTTGCTGCGGGTGTATAGCTTGCCATCGCTGTAAGTGCCAGCACCGCCTTCGCCAAAGCAGTAATTGCTTTCGGGATTTACTATCAGTTGCCGGTTTATAGCTGCAAGATCGCGGCGGCGTTCTTTTACCGTTTTGCCACGTTCGATGATGATGGGCTTAATACCCCTTTCGAGCAACTGCAGGGCTGCATACATACCAGCCGGACCAAAGCCAATTATGTGGCATGTTTTTTTATTCGATACAGGTTGCAGATTAAAAGTTCGTAGTGCATCATCAACAGGTTCTCCCTGCAGATAGATCTCAACTTTCAGCAGCACAATTATTTGCGGCTTGCGGGCATCGAGCGATTTTCTGATCAGTTTAACCCCGGCAATGGTTTCAATGCGTACCTGCGCGGCCTGCGCGGCGTGTTGTTTTATTTGTTCGGGCAGGGCAGCCTCTTCGGGCGTAAGTTTCAGTTCGGCAGTAATGGGCATGGTCAGGTTTTTATCCTACAAAGCGGGGCTAAGATAGGATAATATTGCAGTGTGGGAGATGCCTTAAAATTGTATAATGACAATGTTCTTCTTGTTACTCCTGAACAGGTCTGTGTATGCGTTCAGGCCATCCTGTGCTGCCTTTTCTGTTGTAAAAACGGTATCCTGGCCGGGTGTGAAATAGTCATCGTGCACAAAGAGTGCGCAGTTGGTTATAAAGGTGCACGATGGTATAGTTGTCAGAGCTTTCTTTTCCAGCATTTCGCAAATCATGCTTTTTAATTCAGTTTGCTTTTTATAGCTGCCGTCGTAATCTTTTACATACTTATCGATAAGAAAAACGGTGGTGCTTACTTTATCATCTGAGGGCTCGGCGGTGGCCATAACAAATGCATATTTTGCCACTTCCTGGCTAAAACAATGGCATGAAAGGAAAAATAACACAACAAGTAACGAAAACCTGATCTTCATGATGGCTGCCGGTAATATCTTTTGTTATCCTGCAAACAGGAAACTTTTTGAACGGCCGTGAATATAGAGATTGTGCTACGAAATAGGATTTTACTGTGGGATTGATAACGAAAATTAGGATTAAAAGAGTTGAAATGAGGTGGATTTATTCATTTGAAACTATTTACCAAATAAGGCTGGTAAATAAACCGGGGATATCCATATTTGCCAAACTACGCTTAACTTGGGCGCAAATGCAAACTTTAACTGAATACTTATGGAGATAAATGCTTATGCAGGCAAACTGCCTGTGTCTTCAATGCTGGTTGACTTAAAAAGTCTTTTAGATGCTTATTACAGCAAAGTGCCTGACCCATCGGTTGTGGCTCAGCGGGTATCTTTTGGTACTTCGGGGCACCGGGGCAGCTCGTTCGACTCGGCTTTTAATGAGTGGCACATACTGGCCATAAGTCAGGCAATTTGTTTGTACCGGAAGCTGCAGAAAATTGAAGGGCCTTTGTTTATGGGCTTTGATACGCATGCACTTTCTATGCCTGCGTTCCGCTCGGCGGTTGAGGTTTTTGCTGCCAATGGGGTAACGTTGATGATTGCAGAGGGAGATGAGTATACCCCAACGCCGGTGATATCGCACGCTATATTGACCTATAACAAAGGAAGAAAAACCGGGCTTGCCGATGGCATTGTTATTACCCCATCTCACAACCCACCGCGCGATGGCGGTTTTAAATATAACCCTACCAACGGAGGACCTGCAGGTGGTGATGTTACCAAGTGGATAGAGAATAAGGCCAACGAATTTCTGGAGCAAAAGCTGAACGGCGTGCAGAGAATGGCATTTGAAAAAGCAGTTGTTGCTTCTACCACGCACCGCCACAATTACATGAATGCTTATATCCATGACCTGGGCAACATTATTGACATGGAGCTTATCAGGGATTCGAAAATACGGATGGGAGTGGACCCATTGGGCGGTGCCGGTGTGCATTATTGGGCGCCCATTGCCGAGCATTACAAGCTGGACTTAACAGTAGTGAATAAAGATGTTGACCCTACGTTTAGTTTTATGACAGTTGATTGGGACGGGCAGATAAGGATGGACCCGTCATCGAAATATGCTATGCACAGCCTGATAGGGTTGAAAGATAAGTTTGATATTTCTTTTGCCTGCGATACTGACCATGACCGCCACGGTATTGTAACTAAAAGCGTGGGGTTAATGAATCCGAACCATTATTTATCGGTAGCCATTCTTTACCTGTTTCAGCACAGGCCACATTGGGGTAGTAACGCCGCAGTGGGTAAAACTGTGGTAAGCACGGGCATGATTGACCGCGTGGCAGCAAAACTGGGGCGCAAGTTATATGAGGTGCCGGTTGGGTTTAAATGGTTTGTTGATGGCTTGCTGGATGGATGGTTAGGTTTTGGCGGTGAGGAAAGCGCCGGGGCTTCATTTTTGCGCAAGGATGGCTGTGTTTGGTCTACTGACAAGGATGGGTTTATACCTGCGTTGCTTTCGGCTGAGATAACTGCGGCTATGGGTAAGGACCCGGGAGTGATATACCAAGCGTTGGAGCATGAGTTTGGGGAGGCAGCCTACCAAAGAGTTGAGGCCCCTGCTAACCTGCAGCAGCGGGAAAAACTGGCTAAACTATCAGCCTCGGAAGTAAAGGTCAGTGAACTTGCCGGTGAAAAGATTGAAAATATATTGACCACAGCACCGGGCAATAACGCAGCTATTGGCGGACTTAAAGTGGTTAGTAAAAGCGGCTGGTTTGCTGCGCGCCCATCGGGCACGGAGAGTATTTATAAGATATATGCCGAGAGCTTTAAGGGCGAGGAGCATATAAAGCTGATTTTAAAAGAGGCGCAGCAGATGGTGGATGGTGTTTTGGCTGAAGGAGGGGTTTCGGGTAAGGTGTGAAGGAAGGCCTGGGCTGCTGTTGACTTATTAATCGATGCGAGAGAAATTAATCACCCGGGTGCTAAAAACACTTTGTTGCACTAAGGTTTTTTGGAACCGAAAGAGCAATTACTTTTTGTTGCAATTATTGATGAAAGTTTGTTTTTGTGGTTTTATGGCATAAAAAAACCTCTACAGAAGATTAATCCATAGAGGTTTTTTGGGGTGACCCGGGAGAGGATCGAACTCTCGACCCAATGATTAAGAGTCATTTGCTCTACCAGCTGAGCTACCGAGTCGTTTGTTGGTATTTCCGTTTAACGGAGCGCAATAATAGCTTTCCTTTTGCTATTTTTCAAGTCTCCGGCCTAACTAAGTTTTATTTTGGGCAAAAACCTTAACATTCTTCCTGTTTGCAGGCCAGGTTTCCGCGTTCGGTTTCGAGGGTGGCGTGCTGTATGTTCTGATGTTGCAGCTGGTGTTTTATGTTTTCTTTCAATTGCTGCTCTTGCTGTGCAGTAAGGGTTTCATCAATAACAATATGTGCGGTAAGGGCATTGGTGGTGGTGCTTAACGCCCAGACATGTATATGGTGTATGCCTGTTATGCCCTTCATTTTTTCGAGGCCGGCCTTTAGTTTATCCATATCAATATCGCGGGGAACGGCATCGAGCGAAAGGCGGAGGCTATCGGTCAATAAGCTCCAGGTGCCGTATAATATTACTGCCATGATAATCAAACTAACCACACTGTCAATCCAATACAAGTGGCTGTAATAAATAGCAATACCGGCTATGACCACGCCTAAGCTTACTACTGCATCGCTGGCCATGTGCAGGTAGGCGCCTTTTACGTTCATATCATGTTCTTTATCGCGCAGAAACAGCAGGGCCGAGGCGGAGTTAATTACAATGCCAATGGCGGCTACAATGGCCATGGTAATGCCCTGAGCAGGCTCGGGCTTTAAAAGGCGCTGTATGGCTTCGTAACCAACGCCGCCTATACCCACCAAAAGCACTACCGCATTTACCAGTGTTACCAGTATGGTTGTTTTGCTGTAGCCGTATGTAAATTTTTTATCGGCCTTTACCTTGCTTAGCCTGAACGCAATGAGCGAGAGTGCCAGTGCAGCTACATCGGCAATGTTGTGCCCTGCATCGGTTAACAGCGCCAGTGAGTTGGTGGTAATACCTGCTATTATTTCGACGATAACAAAGGCCGAGTTGAGGCCGATGCCTATGAGAAAGGCCCTGTTGAGATTTGTAAGGGTGGGAGCGTGATGATGGTGGCCATGTGCATGACTATGCCCGTGTGCGTGGTTGCTGTGCGAGTGATGGTCATGTGAATGATGTTCTGACATAAATGGTAATCAATTAAAATTTCACAAAATATGAAGTTAGCCCTACTAATATCAGTACAACGCCGATAATCGCTTTTTCGTTTTTTTCGAGGAACCGAAAGTTAAAGCGGTTTATGCCTTCTATGGCCAAAGCTACATAAGTTATCATTGCCGCCACTGTTACCACTAAATATACGGCCGAAACTGTTATTATGCCCGCCCACCCAAAAATGCCGGCGGTAAAATAGTAAGACTCCAGCTCGATGCAGGGCGAAAAGAACATGCCAATACTGAGCGATAAAACAACGGTTGTAAAGGGGGTATTAGGTGCCGGATTTTGGCCGAAGTGTGTGTGGGGCTTATGGCGGATATAATTGCGTGCAATGTAAAAGAGCCCCATTAAAATCAATACTGCGGGTGCCGCAATAGATGATGTGTAGTTATAACCGGATGACAGCCTGTAACCTGCCCAACCTACAACCAGCCCTATTAAAATGGTGCTGGCTACATGGGCAATGCCGCTTATAGCTGTGGCCCAAAGTGTTGTGCTTTTGCTCCAACGCTCAACTTTGCCAATTGCCACCACCGGCAGCCAATGGTTAGGGATAGTGGCATGAATGATACTTAAAATAAAACTGCTGATAATGAGATGAAACATTGCGCTGCTAAAGTGTAAAGCTAAGGTTTTAAAGACTAATCAGTTTTAGGGCCTAATGATTGATGTTGGGTGCCTTCATCTTTAAGCTGCCCGGTGCTTATTTTAATCCACGGGTACAGATTTCACGGCTTTCTTTTACAATGGCGGCGATCCTTTCGGGTGCTAAGCCTAGTGTTGTAAGGGCAGCCTGGTTTTGGGTAAGCTCTTTGCTGAGCACGATGCCGGCCTGTAGTAATTTTGCTTTTTCTTCTTCGGTTAAAGTGGTCAGGCAGGTAAGTGGGTAGAGGCCGGCCTCATCAATCTGATCGCGCAGGCTGCCGTTGTGTGGGTGGTCCCAACCCACCAGGTGCAGACCTACGCAGTTGCCATACTGGATTGCATCGGTAGAGAAGCGGGTGTTGGTTACTACCCAGCCCTGGTGAAATTTGCTGCTTTGATCGGGATGTTTATTAAGCGTGTATTCAACATCCTTAAACCGTGCGTGTATGTATAGCGGAATCTTTACATCGCACACAAAGCCTGTCTGGTTGTGAAACTTGCATTCCACCATAAAATATTTATCGCCTTTTTCGGCTATGACATCAATTTCGTGGCTGACGCAGTGGCCTTGCACTACCTGGTCTACTTTGGTTCTGAAGCCCTGGTGTTTCAGTATCTCGGCAAAATATTTTTCGAACGGAAAGCCTGATGGGCCTAGTTCCATAATGGCGTGTTTCAGTTTATATTTTGCTGCGCTTGAACTGGTTTTGTTTTTCAGCAGTTCGAATGCGATATGATAAATTTCGGTTGTGGTAATTCCTTCAAACAGGCTGCCTGTTACTTTTTTTAATATTTCGGCAACAACTTCATCGCTTGCGCCGGCGCGTTTTAATGAGTTTTCAAGTTTATGGGCCAGGAAGGGAACTCTTTCGCCGGATGCTTTTGTTATAATTTGAAGTGCTGCCATATTGCGGTTTGGTGTGGGGTTGTTTTGTAAGGATGAAAGTATAAAATAACGAGGGGTTTTGGGAGTAAGTGATCCGGGTAGACAGTTTTACCGTAACTGATAGCATTCAATTATTAACCAAAAACCAAACAAGATGAAAAGCTTAAAATTATTTACGGTGATTGCTGTAGTTATGATGGCAGGAGCCAGCCAGTTTATTGGCGCACAAAATATGAGCAGCGCGAAGACAGTGATGGTGGGTGGAGCAGCTATGTATCCGTCTAAAAACATTATTCAGAATGCAGTTAATTCTAAAGACCATACCACGCTGGTAGCTGCAGTAAAGGCTGCAGGATTGGTTGAAACGCTGGAGGGTGCCGGGCCATTTACAGTATTTGCCCCTACCAATGCTGCCTTCAACAAATTGCCAAAGGGAACTGTTGAAACATTGCTGAAACCTGAGAACAAAGCCATGCTGAGTGGTATTTTGACTTACCACGTGGTGGCAGGAAAGTATGATTCGAAAGCCCTTGCAGGATTGATTAAAAAGGGGGGTGGCAAAGCCGAATTGACTACAGTTAACGGCCAGAAATTAACCGTTAAAATGGAGGGCAGTAAGGTTGTAGTGATTGATGCAAAAGGAGGAAAGGCTACGGTCACAATTGCTGATGTATACCAAAGCAATGGTGTGATACACGTAACAGATGCAGTAAGCCTGCCTAAGTAATAAAGTTTTATTTCCGGGTTAATAGGGCGCTCCATTGTTATGGGGCGCTTTTTTTTGCCGGGCATTTAAGTTGATTGTCCTTTCCCGGCGCTGCGGAGAAGCTTCTATTTCAAAAAGGTTAATGGTTGCGCAAATTTCAGATTTCGTTGGTTTCATACAGCGTTTCTTTCCTCTGGCTATGCATGAAGCCTTTTCTTAACGCAAATTGCTGAGATGCCATATTGAAATACAGTTTTTTAGCGTCGGCTTTCAGAGCGTATTTCAGATTTGGGAATCGTTAGTTGAAAAAAGAGAAAGGAATGACTTAATATGAATGCCAGCCGTAGCTGCTAACTAAGATGGAGGCTATTTTAAAAGGAGGTGTAATTAATTTTCGTGAAGTTCAGATATGATAACCACAAATTCGCCCCGCGGTTCTTTTCTGGTAAAGTGTGCTATTAGCTCGTCAGCGTTTCCGCGGTTGGTTTCTTCAAACATTTTTGATATTTCGCGGGAGGTTGATATTTGGCGTTGAAGGCCGATGTACAGTTTTAATTCTTCGAGGAGCTTTAATATCCGGAATGGTGATTCGTACAGTATCTGGGTGCGCGGCTCGGCGGCAATTTGTTTTAGTTTGGTTTGCCTGCCTTTTTTGTGGGGAAGAAAGCCAATGAAAACAAATTCGTTGGTAGCAAAGCCGGAGTTTACCAGGGCGGGTACAAATGCTGTTGCGCCTGGCAGGCACTCCACCGTGATATTTTCTTTAATGCAGGCTGCAATTAAAATATGGCCGGGGTCTGAGATGCCGGGTGTTCCACCATCACTTACCAGTGCAATGTTTTGACCTGACCGGAGCCGTTCTGTAACGGCTTCAATCATTTTATGCTCGTTAAACTTATGATAGGAGATAAGCTGCTTTTGAATAGTGAAGTGATCGAGCAGCTTTTTAGTTTGGCGGGTGTCTTCGGCTAATATCAGGTCAACCTCCTTTAAAATCTTCAAAGCCCGGAGGGTGATATCTTCCAGATTGCCTACCGGTGTTGGAACTATGAAGAGTCTGGACATTGGGATTAGTATTGAGTATGTAGTATTAAGTATTCAGACCTGCGTATTTGCATCTGAAGCACCGGGAGCCCCTGGATTATGGACAGCAAAGTATTTTCGGAATACTTAATACTACCTACTTAAATCTGCTATTCAAAAAATTATTCGGCAACTATATCAAACTTGTAGCCTTCCATAATGGGGTTAGCAAGCAGTTTTTTGCAGGCATGTTCAATTTTGGTATGCGCTTCTTCTTTTGATGCTGCTGAAAGTTTAATGGTTATATGTTTACCAATGCGCACATCGTTCACTTCAAAATCGAGCTTATCTAAACTATGCTCAACTGCTTTGCCTTGAGGGTCTAATAATTCTTTCAAAGGCATTACATCTATTTCTGCTTTAAAGTTCATAGGTTAAAATGTTATAGTGGTTTTTTGAATATTTATTTTGTTTCGGGTTGTTCGAACGCCTGTTTAATGATGGATGCCAGCACATACAAAATTATGATCAGCGATACGGCGGCAAATTTAAGTGTTGCAAGTAAAACAACTGAAAGAATTATAAACAGGTAAACTACCTGGTTGTCTTTCCACCCGAATGATTTGAATTTAAATGCAAACATGGGTAACTCGGAAACCATCAGTGCAGAAACCACCAGCGTTACGATGTAAAGCACCATTTTATTGAAAATGATGGGGGCCAGACCAAATGAGTTGTGCTCAAAAATAAGCAGCAGGCCGATGATAAAAATGGTAGCCGCCGGTGTGGCCAGGCCTAAAAAGCCGTTGGTTTGGCGTGTATCAACATTAAACTTGGCCAAACGCAGGGCTGCAAACAAGGTAACCAAAAAGGCAGGAGAGGAGTATAAATAAATTTTGGAGGTGTTGTAAAACTCGTTATCGGAGGAGTATTTCTGAAACAGCAACTGAAAAAGAATCAAACCCGGTACTAAACCAAAGCTTACCACATCGGCCAGCGAATCGAGTTGTTTGCCTATATCTGATGCGCTTTTGAAGAAGCGGGCCGAAAAGCCATCAAGGAAATCAGCAATGAGTGATACTGCTACGCAATAGGGCACCAGCTCTACATGAAAATTAAATATTAAAACCACTGCAACGCAACCCGAAAAGAGGTTGATGAGTGTAAGTATATTGGGGATGCTTAATAAAGATATCATGTCCATTTCTGTCAGTTTTTGCCCCGCATTATTGCAGGCGGTCATCTTTGATGCAACAGGAAAAACCAGGTAAGGCCATGTTTCCGCACTGTCCACATTCCGCAGAGCCGGATAAGGTGACTGCAAGGAGAAGGGCGGATAAAGGCACCGGTTTTAATGGCATCATTACAATTTATTTGCTGTTCATAATATCTTCAATCTCTTCAGCTTCGATAGGGATATTGGCCATGAGGTCGATTGGTTTGCCGTTGGTAACCAGTATGTTGTTCTCTATCCTGATGCCTAATTTCTCTTCACGGATGTAGATGCCCGGTTCGCAGGTTAAAACTGCGCCCGACTTTAGTTTTTCGAAGCGGTTGCCCAGGTCGTGCACATCGAGCCCCAAAAAGTGAGATGTGCCATGTGGGAAATATTTTTTATAAGCCGGCGATGCTTTGTCTTGTTTTTTCACCTCATCTTTAGTAATCAGCTTTAGTTTTATCAACTCTGACTCCATCAGTTTGCCCGCTTCCTGGTTCAGTTCGTTCAGTATGGCGCCAGCTTTCATCATGTCCCTGACTTCGTAATGCACCCGTAATACTGCATTATAAACATCCTTCTGGCGTTTGGTGAACTTGCCGTTTACAGGCACGGTTCGGGTTAAATCGGCATTGTAGTTGGCGTATTCGGCAGCGGCATCCATCAGTACCAGTTCGCCGTCTTTGCATTGCGCATCGTTACTGATGTAATGCAGTACGCAGGCGTTTTCGCCGGTGGCAATGATGGGTGTATAAGCGTGGCCTGTAGCACGGTTAGTTACATACTCGTGTGTAAGGGCTGC
>Ga0316217_10007604_pt1 | contig 10273 bp, 11 predicted proteins | sample 1anoAmetaG_FD_203633 | JGI IMG/M metagenome (GOLD analysis project Ga0316217, IMG submission 203633) | Freshwater microbial communities from Trout Bog Lake, Wisconsin, USA - 1anoA | ecosystem: Environmental > Aquatic > Freshwater > Lake > Hypolimnion/Profundal zone | place: USA: Wisconsin... | reverse complement strand
CTCCCTATCTAGTTAAAAAACTAGATATAAAATAACAAAAAAAATCGAGAGTTGCAAGCTCTCGATGTAAATTTATCTAGTTAAAGGCCAAAGACGAGCTAGTTTCTCATACGGTGTTTCCGGATGAGAAACTATTATGATTGCATTTGATCCGGCTATGCAGTAAATTATCACTCCTTTTAGCAGACACTCTCGCAGCATTTCCAGGTGGTTTCATTGCAACAGGATACCCTCACAATCGAACAGCTCCGCGCCAGCATCGACGGCATCGACAACCGGATCGTCGAGCTTCTCAACGAAAGGGCCAGGGTGGTGGTCGAAGTCGGCAAGCTCAAATCCGGCAAAAATATGGAGTTTCATGTCCCCGGCCGTGAGCGCCAGATTTACGAACGCCTGCTCAGTCTCAATCCCGGCCCGTTCCCCAATGACGCCCTGCGCAGTATCTACCGCGAGATCATTTCTGCCAGTCTTGCCCTGGAATCGCCCATGAAAGTGGCCTTTCTGGGGCCCAGGGCAACCTTCAGCCATTTGGCGACCATGCAGCAGTTCGGCCTGTCCGCGGAGCTTGTGCCGCTCAAGTCGATCCCGTCGGTCTTCGAGGAGGTGGAGAAGGGCAAGGCGCTTTACGGCGTGGTGCCGGTGGAAAATTCCACCGAAGGGGTTGTTTCCCATACCCTGGACATGTTTGTGGAGAGCAGTTTGCAGATCACCGCCGAGGTCCTGCTGGAAGTCCATCACGACCTGTTGTCCCGTACCGGGCGGCTTGAAGACATCAAGAAGGTTTACTCCCATCCCCAACCCATAGCCCAGTGCCGGCAATGGCTTGACGAGAATCTGCCCGGCGTGCCGCTGGTGGACGTAGCCTCCACCGCCGTGGCGGCCCAGATCGTCAGCGATGACTATACGGCCGCCGCCATTGCCAGCGAACTGGCCGGTTCGCTCTATGATCTCAAGGTGGTCAGGAGCAGGATAGAGGACCAGGTCAACAATTTCACCAGATTCCTGGTGATCGCCCGCAAGGGAAGCGAGCGCTCTGGCAACGACAAGACCTCCATACTCTTTTCCGTCAAGGATGAACCTGGGATCCTGTGCCGTATGCTGGAGCCTTTCGCCAATCGCGGCATCAACCTTTCCAAGATCGAATCGCGTCCATACAAGAAAAAGGCATGGGAATACATTTTTTTCCTCGACCTCTTCGGCCACACCGCTGAACCGGAAGTGGCCGCTGCCCTGGATGAACTCAAACAATGCTGTCAATTTCTCAAGGTCCTCGGGTCCTATCCGCGGTCGATGTAAGGAGCTGGCAACAATGTTAAACTTATTATTGCCAGCCTCCCAAGGGTGAGCAGGTCCATGATCATTGAGCGTCTGGCCGTTATCGGCGTCGGCCTGATCGGCGGCTCTTTTGCGCGGGCGCTGCGTGAAGCCGGAGCAGTGGGCACCATCATCGGCATCGACACCGACCGGGATAACCTCAACCAGGCCCTTTCCCTGGGGATTGTAGATGAGATCGCCCTTGATGCCGCTGAAGGCGTGAGGGATGTCCAGGCGGTATTCATCTCGGTTCCGGCCTGTTCCATTCCGGCGGTGGTCAGGGAGATTGCCCCCTTTCTCCCCAAGGGCTGCATTGTCAGCGACGGCGGCAGCGTCAAGTCAGCCATCGTGCGGGAGTGCGAAACCCTCATGCCTTCGGGATGCTTTTTCATCGGCGGGCATCCAATAGCCGGCACCGAACACTCCGGAGCAACGGCGGCCTTTGCCTCCCTCTTCACAGGCAAACGCTGTATCCTGACCCCGACTCCGGCCACCGATGCCGGGGCGTACGATACCATGGCACGGCTCTGGAGCACTGCCGGAGCCAACGTCTGCTCCATGGAGCCTGGGCACCACGACCGTATCTTCGCTGAAATATCCCACCTGCCGCATGTCGTGGCGTACGCCCTGGTCCATGCCGTGGGAACGGCCGATGTGGAAGGGGAGAACATACTTTCCTACACCGCCGGCGGGTTCAGGGATTTTACCCGCATTGCCTCTTCCGACCCGGTCATGTGGCGCGATATCGCCCTGATGAACAGGGGGGCCATTCTGGCAAGCATCGACGGATTTACGGCAAGCCTGGCGGAGTTGCGGGAGCGCATCGACCGTAGCGACCCTGCGGCATTGGCCGAGTTCTTTACCATTGCCAAACAGTTCCGGGATGGTATTCTCTGAACGACGGGCTAGATCAATCATGTCACTATCGGAGTCCTGCGTGAAATCAATCACCATACAACCTGCATCGTCCGTCAAGGGGGAGGTCTCAGTCCCCGGCGACAAGTCCATCTCCCATCGCTCCGTCATGTTGGGAGCCATCGCCAACGGCGTCACTACGGTCCGGGGCTTCCTGCGCGGCGAGGACAACATGGCGACCATGGCGGCCTTCCGGGCCATGGGGATGCGGATCGAGGACGACGGCGAAACAGTGACCATTCACGGCAAGGGGCTGCATGGCCTCAAGGAGCCGGAGGACATCATCGATTGCGGTAATTCCGGCACCAGCATCCGTCTTTTGACCGGTCTTTTGGCCGGACAATCCTTTTTCTCGGTGGTAACCGGCGACCAGTATCTGCGCAAGCGCCCCATGAAGCGCGTGGTGGAGCCGCTTGCGCGCATGGGCGCCCGGATAATGGGGCGTGACAAGTGCACGCTGGCGCCGCTTGCCGTAAACGGCGGCGCTCTGAATGCCATCGGCTATGAATCGCCGGTTTCCAGCGCCCAGGTGAAATCCGCCATCATGCTGGCGGGCCTGTATGCCGACGGAGAGACCTCCGTGCGCGAGCCGCATCTTTCCCGCGACCATTCGGAGCGCATGTTCAGGCTGTTCGGCGCATCGCTTGACGTGTTCAAAAACGGAGTCACGGTGCGCGGCGGCACGGAGCTTACCGGACAGGAAATCAACGTGCCGGGCGATATCTCCTCGGCGGCCTTTTTTATTGTAGCGGCCCTGATCACGCCCGGTTCCGAACTGCTTATCCGCAACGTAGGCATAAATCCGACACGTACGGGCATCATCGACATCCTCAGGTCCATGGGGGGGCGAATAGATCTGCTCAACGAACGCGACGTCTCCGGCGAGCCGGTTGCCGACATCCTGGTGTGCTCGTCGCAGTTGAAGGCCATCGATATCTCCGGCAGCGTCGTACCGCGCGCCATTGACGAGTTCCCGGCCATATGCGTCGCGGCGGCCTGTGCGGAAGGACGGACCACGGTAAGGGACGCCCGCGAATTGCGGGTCAAGGAGACCGACCGGATCTCGGCGATGGCGACGAACCTGCGCGTCCTCGGGGTAGAGGTGGAGGAATGCGCCGACGGCATGGATATCCTCGGGGCGGAGCGCCTTGGCGGCGGCTCTGTGGAGAGCTTCGGAGATCATCGCATCGCCATGTCCCTGTCGATTGCGTCCCTGGTATCTCAAGGCGGAATCACCATCGGCGACGTGGATTGCGTGGCAACGTCGTTTCCCACCTTTTTCCCGCTGCTCGAACAGGTTGCCGGCAGGTGACGGCGATGACCGCTCATCCCAATGGCCTTATTATCGCCATTGATGGTCCATCCGGCGCCGGAAAGAGTACCATTGCCCGTTTGCTGGCCCAAAGGCTGGGCTACCTGCAGATCGATACCGGCGCCATGTACCGGGCGGTCGCCTTTCTGGTCAGCCAGGCGGGGATCGATCCGGACGACGCCGCTGCCGTCGAACGTCTGTGCAACAACGCCGATATCCGTCTCGACAGTTCCAACTGCTCCCAGAGGGTGTTTGCGAACGGCCAGGATGTGACCGAGCTTATCCGCACGCCTGAGATGTCCCTTATGACCTCCCGCATATCGGCCCTGAGGCCGGTGCGTGAATCGATGATGATGCTCCAGCGCCGTATGGCTCGGGACGGGGGCGTGGTCCTTGAGGGGCGGGACATCGGCACGGCCGTCTTTCCGGATGCCGAGCTCAAATTTTTCCTTTTCGCCTCCCCTGAAGAGCGGGGGAAGCGCCGATTTGCGGAACTGGTGGGCAGCGGGGAGCGGGTCACCCTGGAAGAGACCATTGAAGCGGTTTCCCGGCGGGATCTCCAGGATTCCCAGCGCGATCTTGCCCCTCTCAGGCAGGCCGAGGATGCCATCCCCGTTGATTCCTCCCTGGCAGGTATCGACGAGGTGCTCAAGAAAATGGAAGAGATTGCCAGGGCAAAAATCCATCAGTCCGGGACAACGACATGAAAGTGCTTCTCGCAAAACGCGCAGGTTTCTGCTTCGGCGTCAAACGGGCCACCCAGATGGCCTTCGAGGCGGCCGGCATAGATAAAAAAACCTATACCCTCGGACCTATCATCCACTCCCCCCAGGTCGTCAACAAGCTGGAGGAGATGGGGGTCAAGGTACTCAAAAATCTTGATACCATGGATAGCGGCACCATCATCATCCGGTCCCATGGGGTCGCTTCACACGAGATCGAGGAAGCGGTGCAAAAACAGCTGGAGATCGTTGACGCCACCTGTCCTTTCGTCAAAAAGGCCCAGGAGCATGTCAAGAGCCTTTCCGACACCGGTTATGGCGTTGTTGTCGTGGGAGACGCCGATCATCCCGAGGTTCAAGGGATTGTCTCCTATGGCGGCGACAAGGTCTATGTCGTTGGTTCCGGCGAAGAGGTCAGCAAGCTTCCCAAGATGAACAAGATCGGTGTTGTCGCCCAGACGACCCAGTCGTTCGAAAACCTCAAAAATGTTGTATCGGAATGTCTCCTGCGGGGTGGCGAAATCCGTGTTTTCAACACGATCTGTGACGCGACCGCGGTGCGCCAGGAAGAGGCCAAGGAGTTGGCATGCCAGGTTGACTGCATGTTGGTGGTGGGCGGCTACAACAGCGCCAACACGCGCCGGCTTGCCGAGGTCTGCGCCGAGATCCAGCCGCGAACCTATCATATGGAGACGGCAACCGAGATCGATCCGGGCTGGTTCGAGGGCGTGGAGCGGGTCGGTGTGACGGCTGGGGCTTCGACTCCCAAATGGATTATCGACGAAGTGGTGAGCCGGATCGAAGATATCAATAAAAGCAATTGAATTTTTCTGAACTCGTTGTTATATTATTACGCTTACAAATTACATTTACAAAAAACGAAAGATAGAAAACGTCCAGGGGGTAAGTTGTAATGGTTGATTTCAAAAAGCTCGACACTTCCGACACCGGAGAGCAAGACGACGAGACTGAACAGCAAAGCAATGAATTTGCCGCGCTCTTCAAGGAGAGTCTCAAGGAAAGGCCTGAAAAGGATAAAATTATAGAAGGTACGGTCGTCCGCATTGACCAGGATACCGTGCTTGTTGATATCGGCCTTAAGTCGGAAGGTTTTGTGGCGGCCAGCGAGTTCAGGGATGCCAACGGCGAGATAACGGTTCAGGTGGGTGAGCGCATTCGGGTGCTCATGACGCGTGAAGACGGGAAAAAAGGTTATATCCTCTCCAAGAGAAAGGCCGATTATCTGGCTGCCTGGGAAAAGATCGGCGTCACGGGACAAGAGGGTGGCATCATCGAGGGGACCATCACGGCGCGGGTCAACGGCGGTTTCACCGTGGATATCGGAGTCCCCGCCTTCCTTCCCACGTCGCAGGTTGATATCAGGCCATCGTCCGATTCCGACAGCTATATCGGCCTCAAGTCCAAATTCAAGATCATCAAGCTCAACCAGAAACGCGACAATATCGTCCTCTCCAGACGTGCCATCCTTGAGGAAGAACGCGCTTCCGTCCGTGATGTAACCCTCGCCAACCTCGAAGAAGGGCAGATCGTGGAAGGGGTCGTCAAGAATGTCACCGATTACGGGGCTTTTGTCGATCTGGGCGGCGTGGACGGCCTTTTGCATGTCTCCGACCTCTCCTGGGGGCGGGTGGGCAAACCGTCCGATATCCTCAAGCCCGGTCAGCAGGTTACCGCCAAGGTGCTTAAATTCGACCGTACCAAGGGAAAGATCTCCCTCGGCATCAAGCAGACCCTCTCCGATCCATGGCTGGAGGTGCCGTCCAGGTATCCGCTGGAAACCCGGATCAAGGGCAGAGTTGTCAGCCTGATGGAGTACGGCGCCTTCGTAGAGTTGGAGCCTGGCGTCGAAGGCCTGATCCATGTCTCGGAGATGTCCTGGACCAAGCGCGTCCGTCGTGCAGCCGATGTGCTCACCGTTGGCGACGAGGTCGAAGCTGTCGTGCTGGCCATCGACATGGACAACCGCAAGATATCCCTGGGGCTTAAGCAGGTATCGGATAATCCCTGGAATACGATCGCCGAGAAGTATCCCGTTGGCACCAAGATCGAAGGGCAGATCAAGAACATGACCGATTTCGGCATGTTCATCGGCATAGAAGACGGCATTGACGGCCTTGTCCATGTTTCCGACATCTCCTGGACCAAGCGGGTCAAGCACCCGGGCGATGTCTATGAAAAGGCGCAGCTTGTCCAGGCCGTGGTGCTCAAGGTGGATGTTGAAAACGAGCGTCTGTCCCTCGGCATCAAGCAGCTTGAGCCTGATCCCTGGAGCCTTGCTCCCGATAAATACCGGGCAGGCGTCAAGGTGTCCGGCAAGGTAACCTCCCTCACCGATTTCGGCGTGTTCGTCGAGCTTGAAGAGGGGATTGAGGGGCTGATTCACGTATCCGAGCTCTCCCGCGAAAAAGTGCCTTCCGCCAAGGAATTCGCCGCTGTCGGCGACGTGCTTGAGGCGGTCGTGCTGAGCTGCGATTCGCGTGAACGGCGCATCTCGCTCTCCATCAAGTCAATGCACGCTGCGGCCGAGAAGGAGGAGTTTTCCCAGTACCTGAGTTCTCAGGGAGAGGCGACCTCCAATCTGGGCGAGCTTTTACAGCAGGAATTCAATAACAAAAATAAGTGATCCCATATAAGCAGGAGATGACACAATGACCAAAAGTGAACTGATCGAAAAAGTTGTCCAGACACACGGGATGTTGAACATGAAGGTGTCCGAAGTCCTTGTGAACACGGTTTTCGACTCCATCGAGGAAGCCCTGAAGACCGGCGACAAGGTTGAGATTCGCGGGTTTGGCAGCTTTACGATACGTGAGCGCTTGGGTCGTGAGGCCCGTAATCCCAAGAGTGGAGAAATCGTCCGCATTCCGGCGAAAAAGACTCCTTTCTTCAAGACCGGCAAGGAACTGAAGGAACGGGTAAACTGCTGATTTATTCGAAGGATGCACCGTCGCCCGGATGGCGGAACTGGTAGACGCAAGAGACTTAAAATCTCTCGACTCTCGGGTCGTGCCGGTTCGATTCCGGCTCCGGGCACCACGTCAAAGTTTAATACTATGTAGATGAATATAAAAAGGCCCTGAGAAATCAGGGCCTTTTATGTTTATGATGCGCAATGTCGGGCGCACAGACAAAACAGATACACAATGTGTATCTGTTTTGGTATAATGGGCTAGAAGAAAAACAAGGAGCGATTGCCATGCCTTCACTACATGCAAAAACGGAAGCCACTACATGCGCGGTCAATCTGCGTGTCCGTCGTGAAATACGTTCACTGATTGACAGGGCGGCGCAGGCGAACGGGAAAACACGTTCCGAATTTATGATCGATGCTTCGAGACGGGCGGCCGAGGATGCGTTGCTTGATCAAACGCTTGTGCGCGTTGACCAGGAAACTTACAATCTCTTTCTCGATGTGCTTGACGAATCACCGAGCGGTACTGGTTTTGACCGTTTGATGCAAGCTCCCAAACCCTGGGTTTCGTGATGCTGTCAGCCCCTGTTCTGCTTACGAAAGAGCACAACCTGGATGCTTTTTCGTGTGGCGTCGCATGTTTGGACGATTGGTTGAAGCGCCGTGCATATGCTAATCAGGTGAGCGGGGCTTCCCGCACATATGTTGTGACTGAGGGACAAAGAGTAGTCGGTTATTATTGTCTGGCTTCCGGAGCGCTGGCGTTAAACGACGCACCTGGACCCATAAGGCGTAACATGCCGGATCCGGTTCCATTGTGTGTCCTCGGACGTCTGGCGGTAGATTGTTCGTTTCACGGCAAAGGGCTTGGCGTTGCCTTGCTTCAGGATGCCGTTATAAGAACGGTGCATGCAGGTGGGATTATCGGCATTCGCGGACTGCTTGTTCACGCCATTTCAGATGAGGCCAAGGCATTCTACGAACATTACGGTTTCATTGCTTCCCCCACACAGCCGATGACCTTGATACTGTCATTCAAGGGGCTGGTCCCGCAATAAATACGAGATCTAATAAGAGGCTGATTATTGGTCACGCTGAACGTAACTTAGTTGTGGAATTCTATGCCTAGAGGGAGCCTAGGAAGGGTTATTGCACAAAAAGCTTATTTTTCAAGACTTGACCGGGAAGTGTTCCTGAGAAATCAGGGTCTTTTTTTGCTTCGACAGTGGTACAAGGTGGACAATCTTCAGCTTCATTTGTTCTGCCGAAATCCGAATGGCAGGCAAGGCATTGAAAATGAGGGTGTCCCCTTTAGTTAATGGATAAGCATAGATTGCTTAACATGCTGAAAGGTTAAGGTTTTGCTCAAAATCTGTGTTCTGTAGACCTGACCCTTGTGGGTGTGCCTAGATAATCGGTGTCTTCACAATGCCCATAAGACGTGAGAACATAAAAAATTCTGGAATTATGCGTTGGCTTCGCACCGCATAAACTCTTAATTCGTTAGCCAGGAGAAATTATGAGCACCACCATTTGGATTATGACACTTTGGGCAGCCCTATGGGTACCGCTGGCCGTAGCTGAATCAACAAACTGTCGTTCCTTCGCCTTGAGGCTGAGTTATGATGGGCCGCCAACATCAAGTCCATCAAAATGTGAGAAATTGCAACCACATGCCTTAAAGCATGGTCATGAGCAAGTATGGACAAGTAAAGAATCACTCTTAGACGCCAGTTCTATTGAAAAAGCATATATTACGCATGCCAAGCCATTGTTTACCCAATCACAAATACAAGCAGCTAAACTTGACCCTCAGTATAAACCTGTACCACCAGAGATTGAAAAAGCACTCACTACAGGTGGACAGCCAATAATTAATATTAAATTAAGAACAGAAGGCGCTCTCAAGTTTGCATCTATAACAGCAAATAATGTCCACAAGAAATTAGCAATTATTCTTGATGAAAAGCTGCTAGCAAATTTGGTAATTGTTGAGCCTATTACTGATGGTGAAATTCAAATTTCAAGTTCTTGGAAAGAAATAGAAGCAGAGTCAATCGTCGCGAGCATAAATTCACTTTTGCACTGCAAGTAATTGCACGGGCTAAACCAGCGTTCGAACCATGACCGGACAAACTTCCGGCCGTCTGGTCGAGCGCGGACCTTTTTTTTGGAGACAAATAAATGTCAGAAACTGCAATTTATATATCGTTGCTTAGTTTGGTGGTTTCAGCAGTAACGTTTTACCTAACTCATATGCGACCACCAAAAATTGATTGCATCGTTGGTAGTACTATTGGTATTAATCATCAGGAGGAAGGATTTTCATTATATATCCCCCTGACATTTACAAATGACGCACATCGTCCTGGTCTTGTAAATAGATGCAGTATTGTCTTTTCAAAACCGGATTCTTCACGTGAATCACACTATATCGAATGGACCGAATTTAGAAAACGTAATGATGACATAAAACAATATACGCGTGAAGATTTTGCTGGCCCTCTTCAGATTGAGGGTCGTTCATCGCTGAGTAAACTTACGTGGTATAGATGGAGAGATGGAATACACCCTTTTGCTGAAGGTCGTTATATACTTGAGTTTTTTATTTGGATAGAAAAAGAACAGCGCCCATCAATTCAGCAAAAACATGAATTTTTCATCTCAGCAGATGAAAGTACAGAGCTAAAAGATTACAAAATAAAAAATAGTAACAAAATAGTGTGGATTGGCATTGACAAGCAAATTGAATCTAACAGGTTACTAACTGAACATGAAAAACTGGTGTTACTTGGCTAAACGCTTTAAACTCATGAATGACCTTATTCACTATGCTCTCAGGTCATCCGATGAACCGTTAAGTAATATTAAAAAACCTTTGGGGAATTAATGCAGGCCATCAGAAATTGGGGGAAAGACAAGCCATATCTCATCCGTGTATTTGCTGCACATCTGATTACAGGCGTTCAGGAGGTAGATTCTATTCGTAAGTGCACCACTGATGTGACGTGATGAAAAAGCAGGACATGATGAGGTTTTCTGGTATGTTGGAAGCGCGACCAACCACATATCAAGAAA
>Ga0316217_10007603_pt1 | contig 10273 bp, 6 predicted proteins | sample 1anoAmetaG_FD_203633 | JGI IMG/M metagenome (GOLD analysis project Ga0316217, IMG submission 203633) | Freshwater microbial communities from Trout Bog Lake, Wisconsin, USA - 1anoA | ecosystem: Environmental > Aquatic > Freshwater > Lake > Hypolimnion/Profundal zone | place: USA: Wisconsin... | reverse complement strand
ACTGTAGCCATCTGCGAGCGGCCTTGGTAGGCTTCTGGCATGCGAACGACTTCACTGGATCTGCGGGAACGAATCCTGGCTGCTTACGACAATCATGAGGGTACCCGGCCCGAGATTGCCTATCGCTTTCGCGTTTCGTTGGGGCTGGTCAAGAAGCTCCTCCAGCAGCGCCGGCGCACCAGTGACATCGCTCCGCGGCACCGCTTCTCCGGGCGCAAACCCATGATTGTGGCCACCCACCGCAGCCAGCTCCGCGCCTTGCTGGCCCGCAAGAATGATCTCACCCTCAAGGAAATGCGGGCGGCGGCGGGGCTGAAGTGTTCCTTGCAGGCGATCAACGTCGTCTTGGGCAAGATGGGCCTGACATATAAAAAAAGACACTCCGCGCCAGCGAGCAGGACCGCCCCGACATTGCCCGGGCGCGGCGGCTTTGGCGCAAGCAGCAGGCGGGTTTGGACCCGGCCAAACTGATCTTTTTGGACGAATCGGGGGCCAAAACCAACCTTACCCGTCTCTGCGGACGGGCGCTCAAGGGCCAGCGCGTTCACGCCCATGCCCCGCATGGCCGCTGGCAGACCACCACCATGATGTCCTCGCTCCGATTGGACGGCACGACCGCTTGCATGGCGCTGGAGGGAACCACCGACACGGAAAGCTTTCGCGCCTACGTCGAGGCGGTGCTGGTTCCCACCCTGCGACCGGGTGACCTCGTGGTGATGGATAACCTTTCACCCCACAAAAGCGATCCGACCTTGGCGCTGATCACCCAGGCGGGGGCCCAAGTACTCTTCCTGCCCGCTTACTCACCGGACTTCAATCCAATCGAAAAGATGTGGAGCAAGGTTAAAGCCCTGCTGCGCGCGCTCGAAGCTCGGACGCCCGCCGATTTGGTCAAGGCCATCGGCCAAGCCTTGGCCCAAGTGACCGCCCAAGACGCGCTCGGTTGGTTTGTTTCTTGTGGCTACAGTTTTTGTTGAAACGCTCTAATCTCAATTCGGCCTGGCACGCCATTTCCCCGTCGCCGGTCATTCAGGGGACGCTGAATGTCGTCACCAATCAAGCTTCAGCCGCGCACCGGCACCACCGTACACCCGGACCCGGTTTACCGCTGGCGCTTTTCGAGGTCCGGCACGGCGCTGACCACGCCGCCGTCCATCAGCAGGCGGCGGTCGCGGGAGCGGGTCTCGCCCACGGCCGAGACCCGGATGGCCGCTTCGTCGGTCACGGGACATTCGTGTTCGCAGATGCCGCAGCCAATGCATAGGGCCGGATCCACATACGGCCGGCGCAGCGTGATCGGATTCCCGTCGCGCTTGATGATCGTCACTTCCCGCGAATAAATCGCCTTGGGCGACACCGGACAGACTTCCTCGCAGACGACGCAGGGCGTTTCCATGGACCAGGGCAGACAGCGGCCATAATCGTAAAACGCGGTGCCCAGCTTGACGGGGCCTTCTTTCTCAAACGGGCCGGTGCCGGTCTTTTCCTCGATGGTGATGCGCTGAATGGCCCCGGTGGGGCAAACCTGCCCGCAGAGCGTGCAGTTCACCTCGCAGAAGCCGATCTTCATGTTGAGAATCGGCGTCCAGATGCCTTCCAAGCCGGATTCCATCACTGCGGGTTGCAGCACGTTGGTGGGACAGGTGCGGATGCACTGGTCGCACTTGATGCAGCGATCTAGAAAATCCTTTTCCTCCACCGACCCGGGCGGGCGGATGACTTTTTTGTCGTAGTTGCGGTCGCTGGCGCCGGAGGTGCGGGCGAAGGCGTAAAATCCCAGCCCCAGCAACGTGCCAAAAAACGCGCGGCGTCCCGGCACGACCGGCGCGGTGACTTCGCGCTGGAGCGGCGGCAAGAACTTGAACGAGAGTGCGTCCTCAGGGCAATCCTCAATGCAATTGAAGCAGACGAAACATTCGCTCTTGCGCAATTGCGTGTGCGGGTCGGAGGCGCCCTCGCAATTCTTCAGGCACAGGTCGCAATCCACGCATTTGTTGGGATCGCGGTCAATGCGCCAGAGCGCCGCCGTGGACAGCGTGCCCAGAAACGCGCCCAAGGGACACAACACCCGGCAGAAAAAGCGCGGAATGACCACATTCATGCCCACCAGAAAAACCAAAATGAAGCCAATCGCCCACGCGCCTACGTGAAAGTACTGCCGCACATAAATGGAGGACGGAAAAAACAGGTTGAGCACCGGCAGAATGACCGTGCTCATGGAGCGATGGAACAGGCAAATGGGATCGAGCCAGCCGATTTGGAGCGTGCCCCCGACCGCCGCGGCGATCATAGCGATGAGGATGACGTATTTCAGCGAATAAAGCTTTTTGTAGCGGTTGGCCTCGATGCGCTCGCGCTCCTCGGCCCGGCGCTTGCCGAGCAGCCAGCCGGTGAAATGATGCAGAATGCCGTAGGGACAAATCCAGTTGCAGAAGATGCGGCCAAACAGCAGCGTGGGCAGGATCAGCAGCAGGCTCCACAGCAGGCCCATATAAATGGTATGGGTGGTGATGGCCGTGGCGAAGGCGACCAAGGGATCCAGTTCCAGAAACAGCGAGACCGGATAGCCCTTGAGATAGCGCAGGTCGGTGACAAAGACAAAGAACAGGAACAGCGCAAAGAAGAAGACCTGCGCCACCCGGCGAACATTGCGGAGTTTGAGCAGTGATTTCACGCCGTCACTTCTTTATGGCTGGTTTCCTTCCAGTTCATGTTGCCCAAGCCGCGGGCGTGCGCCTTGTGAAGGTAGGTCAGTTCCGCCAGATCGCGCTCCAGCAGATGCTCGTAGCCATAGGCGTCCACCGCCAGCATGTCTGTTCCGGCCACAATGGTGTTCATGGGCTTCACATCCGAAAGCCGGCCGCCGGTCGGGCCGTTGCTCATCAAGACATTCATGCCGTCCAGAATGACCAGCGTGGGCTTCATCATCAACGCAAAATCCGAGACGATGCTGTGAATCTGCTGGTGGAACTGGTTGCGCCGGCCGCCCAGCAGGCCGTACCAATTCTTCATGGTCATGGACGCGTGGCACAAATTGTGGTCCTTGCACGGGGCTAGGCCGATGACCTTGGTCGCCTTCTTGAACGGCGTGTTGAAGAAGGTCCATTCCTTGAGGATTTCCCCGTCGAGTGAAATCGGCGCGAAGGAATTCGTTTCCGGATACATCAAATCCAGTCCCATGTCCGCAGCCACCGCCGTGAGTCCGCTCTTGAAAAAACAGCCCGTCGGCGAATTAATGGGGTTGTCGGCCACGATCACTTTGGCCGCGCCGGCCTCAAAGCAGAGCTTGGCCACCGCCCGCAAGGCGTCCGGATGCGTCGTGGCCGCCAGCGCGGGCGGGCGGTCAAAGGCCACGTTGGGCTTGATCATCACCACGTCGCCCCGCATTACAAACCGCTCCATGCCGCCCAGCGCGCCCAGAGCCGCGCGCACGGTTTTTTCATGCTCGACGCCGTGCGCAATGGCGAGCGACGGCAGCAGCTTGCTGGCTTCCAAGGCATAGCTGCGCAGCGCAATGCCCTTCTCCTTTTCGAATCCGGGCACAAAATGGTTGGGCTGCCACAGTTTTTTCGCGGCCAGGCCGGAGCCGGCGATCAGCGCGCCGGTAATGCCCAGGCGCACAAGAAATTCACGCCGGCTGACGGCGGCTTCCGGCGGCGAGGCCGGGGAAATGGGGCTGGCGGTTTTCATGCGATCATCTTTCGTTTGCAGCAGGTCCCGTCGGGGCGCTCAAGCTTCACCGGTTCCCGTCACGCGACCGGAACCTGCCCTTGCGGGTGTTTGCCTCTTTAACTCTGTAGTCAATCTACTCATTTCAATTCACCGCGCAAATACTTTTCGATGAAAGCTTTGGCCACGTCGCCATCCGCCACGTCGAAGGCGCCGCCCAGTTCCCCGCCGCGCTGGTACACCACCTTCCACTTGCCGAACACCTGGGCGCGAAACAGCTTGCCGCCGTTGACGTCCGGCAGCGGCGTGGCGGCGCCAAACCGGCCGCAAAAGTCCTCGAACGATTTCCATGCGCCGGCCGCCGCCTCCGGGCTGCTCACCATGACAAAAAACGGCACTTCCGCGCCATTGAACTTGTATCGGGCTTGAAACACCTGCTTCAGCGCCGCCTGGCCCTGGGCGTTATCCGGCACAAAGGAAACGCTGTCGGCGATCATTCCCGCCGCCGGCAGCTTGCGGCGTCCAGCCAGGCCGGTATCATCCGCCGGCAATTCCTTCGCCCGGTCCAGGGCGATGGCCTTGGCCAGGGCGAGCGTCGCGGGCTTTTCGTCCGACGCGATGATTTGCACATAGATGGCGCCCTGCCGGAAAAAATAGCCCATTTCACCCGCATAACTGTCCGGCGCAAATTCCAGGGGCTGGCCCTTCGGATCGCGTTCCAAGGAGAACATGCCGAACGCGTCCACCGGATTGTCGAAGCGGTATTCATAGAGGTCCACGTAGCTGCCCGCCGCCGCCGTGACCGCGAACGAGCGGCAGCGCAGTTGCTGGACATTATAGTTCTGATACGCCGGCGCCCGGCCGTCAATTTTCTCAAACAGACTGTCCGCCGTGTAAAACTCCGTGTCGGACATCGGCTTGGCCCCGGCCAGCGCCAGCTCGAGCGGCTCGTTTTTGACGGCGGGCTTGGCGGCGTCCGCGCCGGCTTCGGCTCCGCCTTCCGCAGGTGCCTCCGGAGCGGCTGTCGCCGGGGTGGTCTCGGAACTCTCCGCCGCGGTGGGAGCGGAGATTTTGGAGGCGGCCGTGGGAGCGGCGCCGGATTCGGGAGTCGAGGGCGCGGTGCCCGCCTTGCCGGCGACTGGCGCGGCGGTGGATTTTAACGAATCGGTGCGAACCGCGTAAAGGTTGGGATCAAAGACTTTGCCTTTGTGGTAGAGGGCCGCCGCGATGACCGCCAGCAACACCAAAATGATCGCCGCGGCGATGTTCTCCGCCGCCGGCACACGGGTGCGCACAAACTGCTTGCGCCCGCCACCGCCATATTTGTTTTCGTTCGCCATGAAAATAAGCCGCGCGAAGCAAAGCTCGGCGCGGCTACGATCTCCGTACCCAAGGACTGACGGTTAGGCTGCCGGCAAAGTTACGCAAAATAACGCTCGGCGCGGCGGACGATCTCCGGATAATCGGTCTTGAAATGGCAGGCGTCCCGCAAAGCCGCCAAGTCCACCCTGGCCGCATCGCGATGCTCCGGCGCGAGCGACTGATAATAGCTGCGCGCCTCGGTGTTGCCGTCTTGCTCGTAATAAGTGACAAAGCGCGCGATGTCGTGGAACGCGAACTCGGTCCGGGCCGCCCATTGTTCGCAGGCCGGGCAGCCGGTACACATGGTGCGGCGGCCGGCGAGGATGGTTTCCCGGAGCAGTTCCAGGTGCGCGAACTTGAGCGGCTCCTTGTAGCTGCGCGCGGCGGCGGTGCTGCTCTGCATCTGGTCCACGTTGTCAATCATGTTGCAAACCACCGAAATGCGCGGATCGCTCCAGGCGGCGTGCAGGATGGCCTGGTGCGTGGTCAGCCCCAGCTTGTCCAGTTCCGGCAGGCGCTTGGGCACGTCTTTGGTGCTGCGCATCGTCTTCATGGCCACCAGGCCGATGCCCTTCTCGTGGCAGGCGTCCAGCGCCTTGTCCAGCGGGCCGCCCTTGGGATAAAACGGATTGAACGCGAGCATGATGAGGTCCAGAAAGCCCCCCTCGGCGGTGGCATTCAAGTAGTCGGGCAACTGGCCGTCATGGCAGGAGAATCCCACCATCTTCACCTTGCCGGAGCTTTTCAACTGCTCGGCCACCTTTTTGTAGGCGTCGCTCTTGGGCCAGTTGAGCGAATCGGCGCCGTATTCGCGCGGGCCCAGACCATGAATGTAAAAGGCGTCCAGATAGGTCGTGCCACAAGCCGCCAGCCGGGTGTCAATCATCTCCAGCAATTGTTCGGGGCCTTTATGCGGATGATCCTTGGAAACCAGAAAAATCTCCTTGCGGCGTTCGGGATACTTGGCCAGCCACTGGGCGACGATCTTTTCCGACTGGCCTTTGATGTAGCAATCCGCCGTGTCGAAATAGCGGATGCCCATGGACCAGGCGATGTCCAGATAATCCGGGCTCAAGGCCGACATCATGCCGCCCATGCAAAGCATGGTGACTTGGGGGCCGTTTTTGCCCAACTGGCGGCGGGGCAGTGCGTCCCCGGCGCTGGCGGCGGCGGCGTCAGCGGCGCTGGCGGCGGAAGCCATCAGCCCGGGCGCCGCGGCCAGAGCTACGGGCAGCGTGAGGGTGGACTTGAGAAAACTCCGGCGCGAGGCGTCAAATTGATTTTGTTTCATAATGCAAAAAATTATCAGCTCTGATTTTAGCACCGGATCAGACCGGTTGCAACCGGAATTATGATTGGGCATCAGACTTGCCAAAAGCGGGCGGGCAGGCAATTGTTTCAGCAGCACCTTGATTCACCTCTACGAATAGGCGCGCTATGCAGCGACACGCAATCGTCGGTTTGGCCGTGGCGGGGGTTTTTACTCTCGGGATGATTTGGTTGTACCGTTCGCACCCGCCGACGGCAGTGCCGGCTGGCTTGGCCCCGCCGGCGGCCACCGCACGGCCGGTCGCGCCCATGGCCGCATCGCTCCCCCAGTCGCCGCCGGCGGCAGCTTCGAATCATTTACCCGTCGCAGTCAAGGTGGGCCCCGGGTTGGCGACCGGCCTTCACAGCGGGCTTCCGGCTTTTGACCAATTCGCGGATTGGGCGGCGCAGTTCGGCCGGGGCGGCGCCAGCGAGGTGGTGGGGCAGCGCCTGGCGTGGAAGCGGCGCGAAGCCATGCGGGACCTGATCGCGTCCGATCCCGCCCGGGCGCTCGCGCTGGCGGCGCCCTATGAATGGCGGCAGCAGCTTCCGGCCACGGTCACCCGCTGGTTGGAGCAGCAACTCGATGGGCGCGGCGACCTCAACGTCGCTGAGGCGGAGAGCGCTTCCACGGGCGACTTGGTGTATCGCACCGTGACCTTGAACGGCACGAACTTTCAAGCCTTTGTCTATGGGCGACGGCTGACGCAGACGTGCCGCCGCGGGATTCCGCTGCATGGGATAGCGGTAGACGGCTGGATGGCGGTGGCCAGCGCGCCGCTGCGGCTGGTGTCGGCCGGGGAGGCGGCCGCCTTGGCGAGGCAGCGGGGGCGGCCGCTGGCCGGGGTCTGCAGTGTTTCGGGCCAGCCGTTGCCAGCAGGCACTCCGGCAGTCTTTGCCGAGAGTGGCGGCAGCCTGCTCAGCTTTAGTTCCACCAATTACTATCAATTGGCCAACGCACAATGGACGTGGGCGGAGACCGGCGGCACCGCCGCCACGGGCGACAGCCCGGTCGGTGGCGCGGGCGGATTTGTGAGCGATGCGTGGACCCATGGAACCAAGGCCGTGCTGTTCATGCGGGTTGATTTTCCCGACGACCTCTCGGAACCAATTTCTGAGGCGGCCGCGTACGCCATGATGGACAGCGTCAACACGTTTTACACCACCTCGTCTTATGATCTCACGGCGCTCGATCCCACGGTGGCGCCACTCGTGACGCTGCCGCAGACCAAGGCCTATTATGCGGCGGATCCCGCCTTGCTCCTGAACGATGCCCGGACGGCCACCAGGCAGGCCGGATTCGATACCGCCAATTACGACCTGGACATCGTGGCCTTTACTTCGGTGCCCAGCTACAACTTTGGCGGCCTGGCGTACGTGGGCGGCAAGGGCATCTGGCTGCAAAGCATGGATGCGGGCGTGGCGGCGCACGAGTTGGGCCACAACTATGGCCTGTTGCACGCCAACTTCTGGAATGCCGTCACCAATTACAGCGCCTTCGGTCCGGGTACCAACCTCGAGTACGGCAACCCTTACGACACCATGGGCTCCGCAGGTGCGGGCATTTATCAGTTCGACGCCCCCCATAAGAGCGCGCTGGACTGGCTGACCGCCGACGCCGTGCAGACCGTCAGCAGCAACGGGGTTTATCGCATTTATCCCTTTGATGTGGGGGCGCCATCGCGGTTGGCCGGCCGGACTTATGCGGCGGCGGTGCCCAAGGACGGCCTGCGCTACTATTGGCTCGAATTCCGGCAATTGTTCACCGCCAATCCCTGGCTCGAAAACGGCTTGCTCGTGAATTGGTCGCCCTGGTCGGAGAGCGACGGCGGCACGCAGCTGATTGATACCACCCCGGGCTCGCCGGATGCGGGCGACGCGCTGAGCCGGGACGACGCGGCGGTGGTGGTGGGGCGGACGTTCAATGACAATCCCGCAGGCGTCCATGTCACCCCGTTGCGCCGCGGGGCGTCCGGCACCGATCCGTGGATCGAGTGTCAGATCAATCTGGGCACTTACCCCGGCAACCAGCCGCCCGTGACCGATTTGGAGGTGGATCTGACCAATGTCCCGCCTGGCGGCTTGGTACACTTTCATGCGACCGCCTCCGATCCGGATGGCGACACGCTGGCCTATGCGTGGACGTTCGACGATCTGACCTTTTCCACCAATAATCTGTCATGGACTTCGAAAGTGTTTGCCACCGCAGGCGATCACGTGGTCCGCTGCGTGGTCAGCGACATGAAGGGCGGGGAAGCCAGCGCCAATGCCGTGGTGACGGTGGGTCGGCCCGGCGGCTTCCAGGTCACCGGCCAGGTCACGGACACCAATGGCGTGCCGCTGGAAGGCGTTCTGGTGGGCAACGGCCTGATTGACCCCTCGGTTTTTGTCGGCGGTTGGACGGACAGCAACGGCCGGTATGTGCTGGTGAACTTGCCGGCGACCAATCTCAACCTGAACGCCTTCCAATTCGGGTACAGTTTCTCCCCCACCACCAACTGGGTGAATCCGTTGGCGATCACCAACAGCACGGCGGAAGTGGATTTTGTGGGCCTCCCGATGACTACCGTCAATATTGTCGTGGATACCAATGTGGTGGTGGAGAGTGACACGTCTCTGCATGCCATCACCGTGACCCGCACGGGCAACACCAATGCGGATCTTGCGGTCTCGATCGCCTTGTCCGGCACCGCCATTTTCGGCCTGGAATACTCGCTGGATACGGACCTCACGGCCACCAATGTGATTGTGATCCCCGCAGGCACCAACAGCGTGGTGATTCATTTCGCGGCGTTGAACGATGGGCTCACCGTGGGGCCGCAGACGGTGATGTTGTCGTTGCTGGATGACGGGAACTACACCGCGCCGGCTTACGCCCTGGCGCCGCCCGCCGTGGCGGCCATCACCATTCTCGACGCCATCATAACGGCGCCGCCCGCCGTATCCGTGGCGGCGGCGACGCCGGAGATTTCCGAAGATGGCGTGGACAACGGGGAATTCGTCTTTACGCGCACCGGGTCGGAACAAGGCAACCTGGTGGTGAATTATTCCTTGGGCGGAACGGCGCAGGCAGGGACGGATTTCAGTCCGCTGGCCGGCGTGGTCATCATTCCGGCCGGCCAGGCCAGCGCCGTGGTTTCGGTTCAGCCGTATAACAACTATGCCCTGAAGGCGCCGGTGACGCTGGTCGCCACCGTCCGAGGCAGCGCGGCTTACACTACCGGCAGCGCGGCGTCGGCCACCATCACGCTGCTGAACGACGACCTGACCACCGTGACCGTCTACCCCACGGCGGAGCCGGCCTCGCCGGCGTCGGCGGGCGTGTTCATGCTCCAGCGCGACGGCGACCTGACGTCCGCGCTGGTGGTGAATTACAACGTGGCCGGCACGGCGGTGCCCGGGGTGCAGTATGCGGCGTTGAGCGGCACGGCCACCATCCCGGCGGGGGCGGCGTCCGTGCCCGTGACCGTGCGTGTCTTGACGAACAGTCTGCCGGACCAGTCGGTGACCCTGGTGCTGACCAACGATTTCAATTACCAGGTGGGCGACCTGGGCGCGGCCACGATTTGGATCACGGACGGCGCCGTGCCGACGGTTCGTATCCGCGCCGCCGTCCCGGAGGTTTCGGAGCAGGGCAATACTTTTGGGGAGTTTCAGGTTTCCCGCACCGGCACGGCCGGGGCCTTGGCCGTGAACGTGGCGGTGAGCGGCACGGCGATGCCCGGCTGGAATTACCTGCCGCTGGACACGCCGGTGGTGATTCCGGATGGCGCCAGTTCGGTGATGCTGGACGTCATTCCGTTTCAGGACGCCATTCTGGATCCGACCAACACGGTGGAACTGACGCTGCTGGCCAGCACAAATTATAACATCGCCCAGCCCGCCACCGCCACGGTGCTCATCGGCGATGACGGCACCAGCCAGACGCCGGGCG
>Ga0316217_10007601_pt1 | contig 10279 bp, 14 predicted proteins | sample 1anoAmetaG_FD_203633 | JGI IMG/M metagenome (GOLD analysis project Ga0316217, IMG submission 203633) | Freshwater microbial communities from Trout Bog Lake, Wisconsin, USA - 1anoA | ecosystem: Environmental > Aquatic > Freshwater > Lake > Hypolimnion/Profundal zone | place: USA: Wisconsin... | reverse complement strand
AGCGACGGCTTGCTCGCCGCGCCCAATGGGACGCCGCTCAAGGCCGGCATTATGGCGCCCGCAGACCTGTCGTCTCTCACGATTTCTGCGGATGGCAAGGTGCAAACGGCGAAAACCGCCGGAGCGCCGCCCGTTACGCTTGGGCAAATCCAGCTCGTTCAAGTCAAGGCGCCGGATGTTTTGGAAGCGCAATCCGGCGGATACTACGTCGTCGCGGAGACCTCCGACGTCTCAGCTTTCACACCCGGCCAGGACGGCGCGGGGGTATTAGCGCAAGGCGCTCTGGAGCAATCCAACACCAATCTGGCTACGGAAATGATTTCCCTGCTCATGATGCAACGCGCCTACGGCGCGTCCGCCCAAGTCGTCTCCGCCGCCGACCAGTTGAACGCTATCATTGATGACCTAAGACGGGCGTGAACGCGATGGAAATGGCCCCCGCCGTCGAAGCGATCTGCACCGTGGCGACGCTGGCGCTCCCCCAAGGAGTGATCCCCCATCGGCGCGACCTAGCCTGGCGGCCTTGCCCTTCGCATTCGGTCCGTGAGTCTGGGTTCCATTGGGATTCCCGCGCCAGGACCTACAGGACAACCCGACCCTTGAGCGCAGGCGAGGCATTCGGTCTCATTCCCGAAGCGGAGACCGCCGTCGTGGTCGCCGGAGACGAATTGATCCTGCAAATTCAACTCGGCGCCGTGAAAATTGAGAGACCCGTTAAGGCGCTACAAACCTGTAAAAGCGGCCCATGCCTGGTTCGGGCGGACGATGGGGAAACGTTCGCCAGCGATCTGACGTCATTGAGGCTCAGATGAAACCCTCACTGGCAGTGTTTTTGGCCGCCGTCTCGTGCAGTCTCGTGGGGTTCGCCGCCCCCTTCGGACATTGTGAAAATCTTCAAATTCGCAAGAATTTCAGTGCTTTGGCCGCAGACAGGCTGGCGGAAAGCATCGGCGACACGATTACGATCCTGATCCAGGAAAGAGCGTCCGCATCCGGATCGGAGCAGAACTCCCGATCCAGGGGCGGCGCTTTGAATGCTCAGTTGCAATCCACGGCGCGTTCAAACGTCCTCAGCGGTTCGATCAACGGATCGACAAACGGCACGATGGCCAACCAGAGAACAGCGACCTTTACAGCGTCAGTCACCGCGACAGTCGACGACGTTCTGGATAATGGCGATCTCCATATTCACGGCGACGAGTATATCGACATCAATGGTGAAACGACGCATTTACAAATCAGCGGACGCGTGCGTCGGGCGGATATCTCGACGGCCAATACCGTACCCTCAAGCGCCATAGCGGATCTCAGCTTGCGCTACGGCGCGGGCGGCGCGCCGAACAAGCGGGACCAGCGCGGTTTGATTGGACGACTGTTCGGGTTCATCTGGTGAAGACGCTGCGCGCCATAGCGGTGGGATTCGCCGCCCTGCTGCTCGCGTCCGCGGCGCGCGCGCACGGCCAAGAGACTACCGTTCGCCTCAAGGACCTTGGACGATTTCTCGGCTGGCGGCAAAACTCACTGGTCGGCTACGGCATCGTCGTCGGCCTGTCAGGCTCCGGCGACTCTCAGCGCAATGAAATTACCCGAATTGCGCTCAAGAACGCGTTGAACCGACTGGGTGCGAGCGTCACGGCCGACCAGATCCAGAGCCGGAACGTGGCGGCGGTATCGGTCACTGCGGTGCTCCCCCCATCGGCCCATGCGGGTGACCAGCTCGACGCGACCATTTCTTCGATCGGCGATGCGAGGAGCTTGGTTGGAGGAACCCTTCTGATGACGCCCCTCGCCGGACCGGACCACAAGGTGTACGCCCTCGCCCAGGGGCACCTTGTCGTCGGCGGCTATCGGTTCGACATCGATGGCGCTCGGCAGCAGCGCAACTACCCGACTACGGGGGTTCTACCGGCCGGAGCGCTGGTCGAGTCGGAGGTCAGCGCACCGATCACCAATGACAAGGGCAAGCTGACCTTCATCCTAAATCAAGCAGATGCGACCACGGCCGAACGCATCAAGGGATCCATTGACGCTTTCTTCGGACGCGAAGCTGCGGAGGTCCTCGACTCCGACACGATCGAAATCGACCCCGCAATTTCGGGCCATAAGTTGAATTCGGTTGTATCGTCCATTCAGGAGCTGACCGTCACGCCCGGCACGGCGGCTCGCGTGGTCATCAACGAGCGCACCGGAACGATTGTCGCTGGAGGGGACGTTCGCATTTCAAGCGTGATCGTCGCACAGGGCGATCTTCGCGTTACCATTCGTCCGGACCCGGTCAACATGTTGGCCGGGATCTACCTGAACGATCCCTACCTGATGCGTCGTACCACGGGCGGCCATGACGTTTTGAAGGACTTGTCGGTCAGCCAGCCGGTTTCGGACACGATCGTTCGCTTCCCCGGCTCAACCGCCGCCGATCTGGCCGAAGCTCTGACCAAAGCACACGTGGACACGCGCACCGTGATCGCCATCTTCCAGGCCGTGAAAGCCGCGGGCGCACTCCATGCCGAAATCATCATTCAATGAGGCGCACATGACCGTTAGCACCATAGGCTGCCTTCTTGACTCGCTGAACGCATTGGAAAAGCGTCAAGAAGTCCTGGCTCAACACATCGCAGGGGCAGCCGGCCTGCCGGCGCGCCCCGGGCGATCGGAGTTTCTACAGGCCCTGAACGCGGCGGCCCCGACGGAACGCGTGGATCTCGATCTGGCGCAGGCCGCCCGCAATAGCGCCCGCTTTTCCGCCGTGTCGCAGACGCTGCGGCAAGACCTGTCCCTTTTGGAAATCGCGACTCGAGGAACCTTCTGATGCGCGCCATGGAAATCAGCGTTCAGGGTATGGATTACGAATGGCGACGGGTTGAGGGGTTCGCCGCGCAACTGGCGCAGTCGACGCGGACAGACTTCAATCCGAATGTTCATCTCGACAAGCTGGACACGCACAGCCCGGAAGCGGCACCACCCGGAACCGAGGCGCAGGCGATGTTGCAGATGATGGCCGCCAGCCGGAGCTATGAAGCCAACCTCGCGGCTTTGACCACGTCACGGGAAATCTATCTCAAGTCACTGGAGATCGCTTCAAGATGACACCCATCGCACCCGTCAGCGGTGTGGCCCCGACCGATGCGGCGGCGGCCATTTCGAATGCGGCGCCGAAGCCAAGTCAGTCCTTCATGAGCGAATTGATGGACGGCGTGCAGGCGGTCGACGCCAAGATCAAAAACGCCGAAGCGCTGGCGCGCAGTTTCGGGACCGACGACTCCGTTCCCGTGCACCAGGTCGTATTTGCGATGGAAGAGGCGCGTTTTTCACTCGAAATGATGATCCAGGTCCGGAACCGGCTTGTCGAATCCGGCCAGGAACTCCTTCGAATGCAGCTCTAATTTGCGATGACCGATTACTTTGCGCCGTATCTTAAGACCCTTCGTCAACCGCAATACCTCGTGGCCTTCGCCGCGGCGGGAACGGTGGGCGCTGTCCTGCTGGCGGTCACCATTTTCAATCCCGCCTACACCAAGGTGTATTCCGGACTGAAGCCCGCCGACGCCGCCTCGATCGCGGTCGAACTGCAAAAGCGCAAAATCCCCTTCAAAGTCAGTGACGACGGGTCGGCCATACTCGTCGAAAAATCGAAGGCGGGCGAAGCTCGGATCGATGTCGCCGGCGGGGAGACGACGTCGCACGGCCAGGTCGGCCTCGAGGTGTTTAGTAAAACAGATCTTGGACTGACGGAATTTGCCGAACGGATAAACTATCAAAGGGCGCTGCAGGGTGAACTGACCAGAACGATCACGTCTCTGGACGGGGTCGACAGCGCCAGAATTCACCTCAGTCTTTCCAACCCTGGCGTCGCGGGTGACGCGCGATCTGCGGCGAGGGCGTCCGTCGCCTTGACCCTGAAGCCGGGCAGGACCATCGGCCCGGCGGCCGTACGCGGTATTCAGCATCTCGTCGCATCGTCCGTGCCTGACCTGGCGGCCTCGGATGTCTTCGTGCTCAATCAAAGCGGAGAGGTCATATCGTCCGAACCGATCGCCCCTTCCCGAGCCGACGGACAGGCGCGCGCGCCGGACGATGGCCTTCGCTATTGGTTTGACCGTGTGCAGTCAGGCTTGACCGTCAGGTATCCGAGTCTCGACTTTTCAGTTGAGATCGCCAAGCCGACCGCCACGCCTGACGATGCCAAGTCTGTGCTGGAGAAAGTGGGGCGGACAGACCCGCTGGACGTCCGGATTATCTTAAAGACTCCGCAGTTTGCTTCGGTTCGCGAGGAAATTAGATCGACGACGCAAGATCTTATCCGATTTTCGCCGACGGCCGGAGATAGTGTGACCGTCATTCAGCCGGCAAAAGTCGCATCCATCAATCCGCCACCCTCAGATGCAGCGCAATCCCATCGCCTTGCCCCCGGCGACATGGCGACCTGGGCCGGGATTGGCTTCATAGCTATGTGTCTGGTCGCGGCGATTGCGGCGACCGTCCTGATCAGCTCACGCTTCAGACCGCGCCTCGCGAAATTGAGCGAAGAGGAACGCAAACGAATCCTCGCGGAGGTCGAGGCGGCGCTCTCGGGTCACGGCGGGTCGCCCTGATGCCGAAATCTGTCCACCAAATCTTGTACGCGCTCGCGAGATTGGCCCCGGATGATCGGGGTGACATCATTCGCAGAATGAATGTCCGTGATTTGCGCAAACTCCAATCACTCCTGAAAGACGCACCTGAGAACCATTCCAATAGCCTCGTCCCGATACCCTGGGCGGACGCACGCCTTAAAGGATCAGGCCCAAACCACTTCGGCAAATATTTGGAGAATTCTTTTGAGGTCACTCCGGCTTCACGGGACCTGCTCGCCCGGCTCTACAAGCCTCCCGCGACCCGTCTCGATGCCGTTCGTGACGCTTATTCCTGGTTCAAGCGCGCGTGGACCAACAGATGATCAGGATCATTAAGGCATCGGCGACGTCGGCACAGTTGCACCACATTCGCCCTCTTGAGCACCTGTTTGCGGAGGTCGGCGCCCTGTCAGCCTTCGAAGTTCCGCCTGACGATCGTCCCGCGGGCGACGAAGGCGATGAGGCGTCGGACGCCCTAAGCGCAAAAGTCGCCGCTTTGGAGATGCAGTTGGAGACGATGCGCAAACGCATCGAGGACGCTCATCAAAGCGGGTATGAAAAAGGATACGCTGCGGCGAAGGGCGAACGGGACCTCCAGATTGGGCTGCTCGACAAGGCGCTGTCGCGGGCCCAAAGCGCATGGCAAGCCGCGCTTTGCGACCTCGAGCCGGTGGCCCTGCGCATTTCCGAACAAACGCTCAACCGCGTGATCGGCGAAGCGGACGACTGGTCGCCCCTGGTCCTCCGGTCGACACGCGCCGCTCTGGACCGCCTGAAGGATCACGTCGATATCTGCGTGGAGCTCAGCGCCCATGATTTCGACCCTGCGGATATCGACCAGATCGCTTTGACGCTCTCCAGGGGCCGAGGACACATCACGTTTTCAACGGAACGAGAAGCCGGCTCGTGCCTGATTACGGGCACCTTCGGCAACCGGCTCGTCGGGCCGATCGATCAGTGGCGAGAAATCAAGCGCGTCCTCGCCGAGATCCTTCGGGATGCGGAGTGACATATGGACACTCCGTTGCTCGAATATCTGCAAACGGCCGAGTTCACGCCGAATTTCGGCAAGGTCTTTAAGGTCGGCGCCCTGGTCGTCGAAGCGGACGGTCCGGCTGCGGCTCTGGGAGACTTTTGCACGATCGAGTGTGACGGCCGTCGGGTGTTTGCCGAGGTGATCCGGGCTGAGCGTGATCGATTGACTCTGTGCCCCTTCGACCCGGCGCCTATTCGCGTCGGGGCCAGGGTGTTTGCGTCGCAGGGTCCGCCGTGTCCGGTCGGCGATCAGGTGCTGGGCCAAGCCTTTGACGCCTTTGGCGCGCCGCTGGAAGCGGGCGCGCTCCCCCCCAGGTCGGACCCGCCGGACGCGCGCCGATGGCGCACGCCGCCTCTCGCCAGAACCACGCCGAGGGCGCAACTCGTGACCGGGATGCGCGCCATTGATGGGACCTTGCCCTTGCGGCTCGGCCAACGCATGGGCGTGTTCGCCGCGAGCGGTGTGGGAAAGACGACGTTTCTCGCCTCGCTGGCGCGCTTTACCGAAGTCGACCGCATCGTCTTTTGCCTGGTCGGCGAACGGGGTCGGGAAGTCGAAGATCTTTGGCGCGTCACGCTCGATCATCATACGCGACAAAGGTCCGTCCTGGTCGCGGCCACATCCGACGAAAGCGCGGCGAAACGCCTGCGGGCCGTCGATTACGCCTTGCTCCTGGCCGAAACCTGGCGGGCGCAGGGCCTGAATGTCATGCTGTTCGTGGATTCGGCGACACGGATCGCCGCCGCGCAGCGCGAGCTGGGACTGGCCGCGGGCGAGCCTCCGGCAAGCCGGGGCCTCACGCCGAGCGTGTTCGCCATCATACCGCGCTTTGTGGAACGCTGTGGCGCGCTGGCGGGCTCCGGCTCCATCTCCGCTCTGTTCACGGTACTGGCGGAAACGGATGACGTTGACGACCCGATCACGGAATTGATGAAGTCGGTGCTCGACGGCCACATCATCCTGTCACGTCAACTGGCCGAAGCAGGCCATTTTCCGGCGATCGATATTGCGCGCAGTGTAAGCCGCCTGGCCGATCTCGGTGAAACGGCGGAGCGGGTCCGCTTGAGACGACAGGTGATCAAGCTCTGGAGCCGTTACGAAGAGTCAAAGCTTCTCATCGAGACGGGGCTGTACAAGGAAGGGCATGACCCCGAGCTCGATGAAGCGATCAACAAGCGCCCCGCCATCAAGACCTTTTTGCAGCAGGAGCAGGCCGCCTTTTCATCCCTATCCGAAACACTGGAGGGACTGAGCGCCCTTGTCGAGGACGTGCCCGCGTGATGCAACGAAAACTCGCTACCCTCGCCAAGCTCAAAAAACTGCTGGCGCTCCAGGAAGAGACGGCGCGACGCGACTTTGCGGCGGCGCTCAGGGAGCACGAAACCGCCGAGACTCGTCGGCGGGCGATCGATAGCCGAATAGAGACTGTCGAGGATCGTCTGCTTGAGCTTCAGCCGCATCACAACCTTCTGTGCGCCCTATCGCCCCACTATTCCGCGGAATTGGAAATTCTGGGCGGACAATTGGAAAACGCTCATCAGGTCGAGCGCTTTACAGAAGGGGAGCTGGCGAAGGAAGATGCGCGAAGGCGTCAGGCGGCTTCGGAATTGAAATGCGTGTCCGACCTCGTGCGAATCGCCCAAAACCGTCTTCGCAAAGCCGATGACGCCGCATCCGAAGTGGACGTTCTCGACCGTTTGAACGGATGGAATCCTTGATGCTGATCGGCAGTCTGACAACGTCCCTGAATGTTGAGACGCAATTGGAGGCGACGTCACGTCCGCCGAGCATACCGTTTGTGCTCTATACTCTGGGTGAGGACGTTTCACTGCAAACTGAGTCCTCCACCCCGGGACTATACAGCTTCACGGAGCTCGGGATCTTTGGCGCCTCGGCGCCGGCTTCGGATCACGCGTCTTCGTCCCCGCCCGAAGCCCGTTCGGAAGCCCACGCTCAGCATCAGGCCACGTCCCCTGCGGCGTTTGACTCTGATCCGTCCCGGGCGGCTTTCGGTTCGGCGGGCGACAGTCAAATCTATACCCGTGCGATTGCGGGCCCAAACACTCTGGCTCCGGACTCGGCGTTGGGGACGCCCCCAAACCGTATGAGACTGAACTCGCCCGCCCTGCCCCCGCCGCCCCCCGAAGCCGACCCCGCCACGGACCTCATGTCTCCCCACGCTCCGGGACGTTCAGCCTTGGCGTTGACTGTTGAACGCACGTTCGGATCCGAGATTGAAATCGTATTCGAGGAAGCCGAAACAACCTTGACCATAAAAATTATAAGTTCAAATCTGGAGCAGTCTGAACTTTCAGAAATCGGCAGGCGGATCAGCCTCTTTGCGAGCGCACGCTCTTCGAAACCTGTGAATATCGTCGTTGTAAATAAGCCAATAGTAGCTGTTTAAAGGCCGAAGACATGACAAATGCCATTTCTCCGACAAACGCCCAAAGTCCTTTCGGATTGGATTTTCAATCGCTGCTGCAAATCATTTTGACGCAGCTGACGTATCAAGACCCTTTAAAGCCGATGGATAACTTTCAATTTGTTTCACAGCTGGCTCAATTTTCACAGTTGGAGCAGACGCAGACAATGACAACGGCGATTAATAACCTTCTTTCCGCACAAACGGCGAACGAAGCGGTTTCGCTCCTTGGGAAGACTGTAACAGCTCAGGCCTCGTCATCGTCCCAACTCAGTTCCGGCAAGGTAGCTGCGGTCACATTCGCCAACGGCGTGCCCACGCTAACCTTAACGACGAGCACCGGCGGAAAGATTACGGGCGTAGACCTCAACGCTATCACCTTGGTGCAATAGTCATGAGCTTGTTTGGCGCGATCAATATCGGCATGACGGCGATGACGGCGTTCGAAGACGGCCTGCAAACCATCAGTTATAACGTCGCGAATATCAGCACGAATGGCTTCAAGGAAAGAACCACGACGTTCCAAAGTGTCCTATTTCCCTCCCCCGGAAATGACAGCCATCAGTACGGCGGCGTCAAACTCGGACCTTCTCAATATAACTTTTCGGAGGGCAATCTCAGCCAGACAACTGGCGCGCTGGATTTGGCCGTTCAAGGCGCAGGCTTCCTTGTGACGACGGATCCGAGCGGCGCGTTGGTCTATCAAAGAACAGGAAGCTTTTCGGTCGATGCCGAGGGCCACGTCGTTGATTCGACGAGCGGAAATCGACTTTCACTCCTCGGCTCTAACGGAAAGACCGTTGTCGCTGACTTAAGCAACGCATTGCAGTCTCAACCTTCGGCGACAACCTCCGTCTCGTTCACCGGCAACATCTCCTCCACCGCACAAACTGCGAGCATTTCATCAGTGAATGTTTATGATTCGCTGGGCGCATCGCAAACCTGGAGTATCACCTTCGCGCCCGCGACGGGGCAACCCGCCACCGGGTCCGCCAACTGGACCGTCACGGTAACAGACGCTTCGGGCTCAACAATCGGATCTGGAACGATCGGGTTTATCGGCGGGTCCATAGACACAAGCCAGGCGAAGGTCACCGTCACGACAACGCCTACCGGCGCGGCTCCGCTGAGCGTGACCCTGGATTTTTCTCAGAACGTCACGTCCTACTCCGCGGGCAACACGTCAACGATCGCGACGAACGTCATTGATGGCTTCGGCCTCGGCAGCTTGTCGGGCGAGAGCATCACTTCGGCGGGAGAGTTGAAACTTTCGTATACGAACGGGCAGACCAAAGTCCTGGGCTCCGTGGCCATTGCGGCATTTGCCGACCCCCAAAAACTCAGTCAGAATAAAGCGGGCTATTTTACAAATACGTCAAATCAGAAAGTGTCTTACTTCTCCAGCGGAAATGGCCCAGGCGGGACCCTGCTGTCCCAGCAGATCGAAGGGTCAAACGTAAATCTTTCTGCAGAATTTGGGGATTTGATTTTGATACAAAGGGGATTCCAGGCGGCGTCTCAGATCATCAGCGTTTCGGATGACATGATACAGAACTTGTTTGGCATCAAAGGGCACAACTAAATGGCCTACGCCCTTTGGGCGCCGAAGGGTTACGCCGATTCACCGACAATCCGCAGCGCACTGAACGCCGTCCTGTCCCGTTGGTCTCAAAAGTGGTTTGTTCGGACGCCCCCCACGTTCAGCCTGCAAGACGCTCAATATCACATTGAAGCCTGTTCAACGTCCGGGGACTGGAAGGCGATCTCTGACGGGGTTTGGATCTGCTGGTCGGCGTCCAACCTTTCGGCCTGGGCCAAGTCCGCGCTCGTATTGCATGATCTGAACTTAACCCGAACGCCGGCCGAGGCGAAACTCCTGTCGGACTTCGGCGAAGCGATGCTGCTCGATCTCGCCGAACATTTCAGCAGCCCCGCCCAAGACCCGAGAGACGCTGGCCCGCACCTTGGGGGCCTGACTATTCCGATCAGAGCAGGAAAAGCGGAGGACCGCGTCAAGCTATGGCTTTCCGTCCGAACATTGAGGTCGAAGACTGGCCAGAGCGCTATCCTTGCGTATGTGGAAAAAGAGACCCTAGAAACCCTCGCCGCCGAGGTTCCGGTCCGTTGGGACGTCCGGATGTCTCCGGCGCCTCTCAACTTGACGGACATTACCGGTCTCGAAGCCGGGGACTTAATCGTCTTTTC
>Ga0316217_10007600_pt1 | contig 10280 bp, 10 predicted proteins | sample 1anoAmetaG_FD_203633 | JGI IMG/M metagenome (GOLD analysis project Ga0316217, IMG submission 203633) | Freshwater microbial communities from Trout Bog Lake, Wisconsin, USA - 1anoA | ecosystem: Environmental > Aquatic > Freshwater > Lake > Hypolimnion/Profundal zone | place: USA: Wisconsin... | reverse complement strand
TCGCCGAACGATCCGGGATTGGTGATGGTGAAGGTGCCGCCCTGGATCTCCTCCGGCTTGAGCTGCTTGGAGCGGGCGCGGGCGGCCAGGTCGTTGAGCGCCCGGGCCAGTCCGGCCAGGTTCAGCTGGTCGGCGTTGCGGATCACCGGCACGATCAGGCCCCAGTCCAGGGCCACGGCGACTCCCATGTTGATATCCAGCTTGTAGATGATGTTGTCGCCGTCCAGGGAGGCGTTGACCATGGGGAAGGCGCGCAGGGCCTTGGCCGCGGCCATCAGGGTGAAGGGCATGAAGCTGAGCTTGGTGCCGTAGGCCTGCTCGAAGTCATGGCGATGCCGGGCCCGGAGCCGGGAGACGTTGCTCATGTCCAGTTCGAACACGGTGTAGACGTGGGCGCTGGTGTGCTTGGAAGCGACCATATTGTCGCTGATGAGCTTGCGCATCCGGGTCATGGGCTCCACCTTCACCCGCTCGCCGGGGGCGGAGGCGGGCGCGGCGGGCCGCGGGGACTGGACCGCCGCCGGCCGGGCCTCCGGCGCGGCGGGGGCGGCGGAAGGCTTGGCGGCCAGATGGGCCTCCATGTCCTCCTTGGTGACCCGGCCCATGAGCCCGGTGCCCTTGAGGGTCGCCAGGTCGATGCCCTGCTCCTCGGCCATGCGGCGCACCAGCGGACTGGACCGGGTCCTGATCCGGCCCTCCAGGGAGTCCTCGGCGGGGGCGTCCGGGGCGGGCGCCGGTGCGGGGCGGGCGTCCGGTCCGGCCGGGGCTTTGGCCTGGGCCGGGGCGGGGGCCGCGGTCGGGGCCTGGGCCGCGGCCGGGGCGGGGGCCGGCTGGTCGCCGGCGGCGCCGATGCGGCCCACCACGGTGCCCACCGGCACGGTGGCGTTGGCCTCCACCAGGATCTCCAGGAGGGTGCCGGCGACCGGCGCGGGGATCTCGGCGTCGACCTTGTCGGTGGAGATCTCATAGAGGGTCTCGTCCTTGCCGATGGCCTCGCCCACCTTGCGGTGCCATTTGAGGATGGTGGCTTCGGTGATGGACTCCCCCATCTGGGGCATGACGACGTCGAAGGCCATTGCGGATCTCCTAGAGCGGCGGAAGCTTGCGGTGGTGTTCAGTGACAAGCTGGAAGGCGTGGCCCACTTCCAGGAGCCGGACGTCCTGGCGGGAGGGGCCGATCAACTGGAGGCCCACCGGCATCCCGTCCTGGAAACCGGCAGGGAGCGAGAGGGCCGGCAGGGCTGCGAGGGAAGGGGTGACGGTGAACACGTCGGCCAGGTACATGGCGAGCGGGTCGGCGCTCTTGGCGCCGAAGGCCCAGGCGGTGCCGGGGCAGACCGGGGTCGCCAGGAGGTCGACCCGCCGGAAGGCTTCCTGGAAATCCCGGGTGATCAGGGTGCGGGTCTTGAGGGCCTTGAGGTAGAAGGCGTCGTAGTAGCCCCTGGAAAGGCAGAAGGCGCCCAGGAGGATGCGCCGCTTGGCCTCGGGGCCGAAGCCCCGGTCGCGGGTGTCGGCGATCATGCCCTGCAGGGTTTCCCCCGGCTGGCGGTCGCCGTAGCGCATGCCGTCGAACCGGGCCAGGTTGCTGGAGACTTCGGAGGTGTTGATAAGATAGTAGGTATCGATGGCGTAGGGGGTGTGGGGCAGGCTGAGCTCCACCAGCTCCGCCCCTTGGGCCGCCAGGGCCGCCAGGGCGGCCTCCAGGGCGGCGCGCACGCCCGGTTCGATGCCTTCGGCGAAGTATTCCCGGGGCAGGCCGATGCGCAGCCCCTTGAGGTCCGCCGGCCGGAGTCCGGCGAGCCGGCCGGCGTCCGGCAGGCCGATGCTGGTGGCGTCCAGCGGATCGGCCCCGGCGATGACCGAGAAACCCGCCGCCAGATCCTCGGCGCTGCCCGCCACCGGGCCGACCTGGTCCAGGGAGGAGGCCATGGCGGTCATCCCGTATCGGCTCAGCACGCCGTAGGTCGGCCGGAGCGCGGTGACGTTGCAGAAGCTGCCGGGGAGCCGGACCGAGCCGCCGGTGTCCGAGCCCAGGGCGAAGGGCACGTAGCCGGCCGCCACCGCCACCACCGAACCGGAGGAACTGCCTCCGGGGACCCGGGCGGGATCCCAGGGGTTCCGGGTCGGGCCGAAGGCGCTGTACTCCCCGCTGGAGCCCATGGCGAACTCGTCCATGTTGGCCTTGGCCACCGGCACCGCCCCGGCCTCCAGCAGCCGCCGAACCACGGTCGCGTCATAGGGGGCCCGGTAGCCGCCCATGATCCGCGAGCCGTTGCTCACCGGGGCGCCCCGCCAATGCAGATTGTCCTTGAAGACCACCGGGATCCCCAGCATCGGGCCGCGCTCGCCCCTGGCCAGGCGGAGGTCCGCCGCCCGGGCCGCCCGGAGGGTCGCTTCCCGGTCCCGGTGGGTCACGGCGTTGAGCCGGCCTTCCAGCAGGTCCATGCGGTCCAGGGCGGCGCACGCCAGGAACTCGGCCGACAAGTCGCCCGCCGCCAATCCTTCCCGTAAAGCCGTCAAAGGACCCGAGCCCATGCCCTGCTCCCACCAAGAAGCTAGAGTGTGCCATCAATCTCCTCCGGGGGCTATGGAAGCGCACGCGTGGAAGGCGATGCGGGCGGGATGGGATCGCGGGTTATGCTTGCTGGAGAATTGGAGTAATATCTCAGTAGCAGGTATCCTCCCGATAATTTAATCATTTCGAGCGCCACGGATCTCCTATGAACCCATACGAAGTCTTGGAAATTGCTGCAGGCGCGTCGCCAGATGAAATCAAGGCGGCCTATCACGGCATGGCGAAGAAATGGCACCCCGACCGCTATTCGGGGGCGGCCAAAGCCGAGGCGGAGCAACGTTTCCGAATGCTTGCCGAGGCCTATAACCAGCTGAAGGACGTTCCCGCCCGGGACGTCAGGCCCGCCGCGCCGGCCCCCGCCCCGCCGCCGCCCGTGCAGATCCAGCTGGACAGCTCGCCTGACGCAAAACCGGGAGCCGTCAAGACCGCGGAGGAATGGTTCAAGGACGCCAAGGCGGCGGCGGAGGCCAAGGCTCCGGAACGGGCCCTGGGACTGATCCAGTACGCCATCCGCCTGGACAGCGAACGCGCGGAATACCATGCGCTGCACGGCCGGCTGCTGAACACCACCAAAGGCGACAAGCGGACCCAGGTCCGGGCCCTGGAGACGGCGCTGAAGCTCGATCCCAAGGACGTCGAAAGCAACATCCTGCTGGCGGAGACCTTCCAGGCCCTGGGCATGCACGCCCGGGCCAGCCGGCTCTGGAACGTGGTGCGCAACCTGGCCCCAAACCACCCCATCTTCTCCCCGGTCAAGCCCGCGGCGGGCGGGAAGGGCAAGAACAACGAGAAACCCGGGATGGGCGAGCAGTTCGCCACCCTGGTGGCCAACGCCAAGGAAGCGATTAACCGGATCTTGAAGAGGGGTTGAGCATGCGGATTTTGGCCGCCGGCCGGACGGAAGTCGGATGTGTGCGCAAACACAACGAGGATAATTTCCTGATGGAACCAGACCTGGGTCTGTTCGTCGTGGCCGATGGCCTGGGCGGCCATGCCGCCGGCGAGGTGGCGAGCAGGATCGTGGTGGAGAAGATCGGGGATTTCATCACCCATACCGCCGAGCGCGACCGGACCTGGCCGGTGGAGTACGAGGTGGGCCTGAGCTACGACGGGAACCGGCTCAAGGCCGCCCTGCTGCTGGCCGACCAGGGGATCACCCACGATATCCAGTCCAACCCCGAGCGGGAGTCCATGGGCTCAACCGTCGTGGCCTGCCTGGTCCACGGCGATCGGGTCACCCTCGTCCACGTCGGCGACAGCCGCGCCTATCTGTTGAACCAGGGGGGGATCACCCAGGTGACCCAGGACCATTCCTGGGTGGCCGAACAGGTCGCCAACGGCATCCTGACCCAGGACGAAGCCCGCCACCACCCGTTCCGCAACGTCATCACCCAGGCCCTGGGCAACGGCGGCGACCTGGACGTCGCGGTCCAGGAAATCCAAGTCAAGGAATTGGATCGTATCTTGCTATGCTCGGATGGACTGTCAGGAATGATTCAAGACAGAGCTATTTGGGAAATCGTCCAGCAGGCTCCGGATATGGAGTCGGCTACGGAAAAACTCATAGCCAAGGCGATGGAAAATGGTGGAGAGGATAATATTACCGTCGTGATCATCGCTTTCGACCCTGAGTAGATTACGATAAGTACAAGTATCGGTTGACCCGTGAAAACGGAACGCTAGACTGAATCGCCCTATCTTCATATGCGAGGCTCCCGGTGGGTCTTTTCGGTAATAAAAAAAAGCAGCTCATTGGCTTGGATATCGGCTCAAGTTCCGTGAAGATCTGCGAACTGCAGATCACCGGGAAGGGCGGAAGCCAGCGCTACCGGCTCCAGAAGCTGGGCATGGCCGTGCTGCCCTTCGACGCCATCGTCGAAGGCGACATCATGGACAGCAACGCGGTGGCCACGGCCATCCGCCAGGTCCTCGCCGAGCAGAAGATCAAGGCCAGGGACGTGGCCATATCCGTGGCCGGCCAGCAGGTGATGGTCAAGAAAGTGACATTCCCGCTCATGAGCCCGGCCGAACTGGCCGAGTCCGTCCGCTGGGAGGCCGAAAGCTTCTTCCCCGCCGGCCAGGGCCTGGACGCCTACGCCCTGGACTTCGCCGTGCTGGAGGAGCGCCCCGCCGACGGCAACATGGACGTCGTCCTGGTGGCCTGCCGCAAGGACAAGATCGAAGCCTACCTGAGCTGCGTCGCCATGGCGGGCGCCAAGCCGGTGCTGGTGGACGTGGACGTGTTCGCCATCCAGAACCTCTACGAGATCGGCGCCGGCGAAGGCGCCCGTGACGAGGTGGTGGCCCTGGTGAACATCGGCGCCCAGTTCACCAACCTGACCATGCTGGTGGGCCGGAAGTCATTGTTCTGGCGCGACATCGCCTGGGGCGGGCACCGCTTTACCGACAAGCTCATGGAAGACTGGGGCATCTCCCGGGAATCGGCGGAACAGCTGAAGGAAGGCATCTCGGCCGAAGGCCGCACGCCCGAGGAAGTGGAACCCTCCCTTTCCGCCATCTCCGACAGTTTCGCCGACGAACTGGGCCGGACCATCGATTTCTTCCGTTCCAGCTTCAAGGTGGACCGCCTGGACCGGGTGCTGCTCGCCGGCGGCAGCGCCAAGGTGATCCATCTCCCGGACATCCTCGGGGAACGGCTGCGGGTGCCGGTGGACCGGCTGGATCCGTTCCAGGCGATCGAAGTGGATGAGAGAAGCGTGGATCCCGCAGTGGTGCGCGACATCGGCTGCACTGCCGCCGTGGCGGTTGGATTGGCTTTGCGCCAAGTGGGGGACCGATGATCAAGATCAACCTGCTGGGCGACACCCTCGCCCAGGTCGGCGGCAAGAAAACGGACAAGCCCGAAACCGTGCAGGTCTACGCGGAAGGGGAGGGCTCCGGCCGCTCCGCCTTCCCCGTCGCCGGGGTGATCCTGGGCGTGGTCCTGTCCTCGCTCGGAGGCGTCTACTACATCTGGCTCAACGGCAAGGTGGAGCAGGCGGCCCGGCAGAAGGTGGAGCTTACGGCCAAGAAGAAGGAACTGGAAAAATACATCCAGCTGGAAAAGACCTTCCGGGCCCAGAAGGAGCTCCTGCAGAAGAAGAAGGAGGTCATGCTGACCCTCAAGACCAACCAGGCGCTGCCGGTGCACCTGCTGGAGCAGCTCGCCAACTGTCTGCCGGATGATGTATGGTTCAAGGAAATCAGCCAGAAAGGCATGAACATCAGTATCCGAGGGGAAAGTACCAGCTTCGAGGCCGTCAACCAGTTCCGCAACCGTCTCCTGGAACAGAACAAGTGGTTCCAGAACGTGAACTACCCTGCGGCGAACAAGAAGGATCGAACGGTTGAATTCACCATCTCCTGCGATTTGAAGAATTCCGCCTGAGGCCGCCTATGAATTCACAACTACAAAAACAGCTCCTCATCGGCGGTCTGTCCGGGCTGATCATCCTGGTCGTCGTCTACTTCATCCTGGGCGGCAAGCGGGATGACCTGACGGCGCTGAGGGCCGCCAACGCGGCCCTGGAAGCGGACGTCAACCGCGGCTACGCCCTCAAGGACATCTACGAGAAGCTCAAGGCCGAGGTGACCCTGCAGGAGAAGGTCATCGAGGACCTGATCAAGATCATGCCCACCGACGCGGACCGGGGCGAACTGCCCTACCGCGTCAAGAAACTGGCGGACGCCGCCGGCATCGAGCAGGTCTCCTTCTCCCTGATGCCGCCCGTGGCCAAGGAATACTACACCGAATACCCCATCCAGTTCACCTTCCGGGCCGGCTACCACACCCTGGGGCAGTTCGCCTCCCTGGTGTCGGGCTACGGCAAGATCATCAACCTGACCGACCTTTCCATGACCCGGGTGGCGGGCAACACGCTGTATACCGTCAACGCCAACTGCAAGGTCAGCGCCTTCGTCTACAACCCGGCCAAGCCGGCTCCCGCCGCGGGTGCGCCCAAACCCGCAGCGGCGGCCGCGCCCAAGAAGAAAGACCAAGGAGACTGAGCCCCCATGCCACGCATCTTCTCAATGCTCGCAGCCCTGGCGCTCGGCCTCCAACTCGGCGCCCAGGGCGCCCCGGCGCCGGCGGCCAAGCCCGGTTCGTCGATCGCCACGCCGGCGCAGTCGGGGAGCCAGGAGATCAACACCGAAGATCTGCTGGTGACCAACGCCACCCCCTACCATCCCACCCTGGTCCGGGATCCCTTCTCGACCCCCACGGACGCTGAACAGGGCAACAAGGGGGACCTGGTGGACGATATCGCCGTCAAGGGGCGGGTCGTCTCGAACGGCAAGACCCTGGCTGTGGTTTCCGACGCCCGGGGCAATATCCGCACCTTGCCGATCGGATTCAAGTTCCGGGATGGCGTGCTGGTCGGCATCGATGATAAGAGCGTCACATTCCACCAGTGGGATCCAAGCGGAACCAACACCAGAATCTATCGGACAGTCATCAAAATCTACAAGCGCGAGGAGGCTAAACGATGAATGCTCGCCTGTGTTCCTTGCTGGTGGCGGGGGGCGTCGTTTTGGCGGGGGTCCAAGGATCTCTCCATGCTGCCGCTCTCGACGTGGTCAGTCCCAGCCCGATCTCCATCCTGAAGGCCGCGTCCTTCCTTCCCGCACCGGGCGAGGCGGCCCTGCTGCAGCTCAGCATTCCCGGCTACCAGGGGGTTCCCAGACTGCAGGTGCTCGCCAACCCCACCAGGATCGTGGTGGACCTGCCCGGCGTGGACCGCGGGCCGGGCCTCACCAGGAAGGCGCTGCAGGGGCTCACCAGCCCCCAGGTGATCCGCTGGCGGGTGGCCCAGTTCTCGGTGAAGCCGGAACTGACCCGGGTGGTGCTTGAGGTCGCTTCCGGCACCAAGGCCGAGGTGAGCAGCGACGGCGACGGCGTCAACATCTTCCTGAACCCGGGCAGGGGGGCCGTCCAGGCCCAGCTGTCCCAGGCCCACGCCCCGGCCCTCCCCGCCGCGGCGGGCGGCGCCGAACCGGTGCGGGTCGCCGTGGTCGCCGCTCCCGTGCCCGCCTCCGATCCGGTCCAGGCCGCCGCGCCGGCCCCGGTGCTGGTGGCCGCCGCTCCCGCGCCGGCACAGGTCCAGGCCGCCCCGCCGGCCCCGGTGCCGGTGGCCGCCGCTCCCGCGCCGGCACAGGTCCAGGCCGCCGCGCCGGCCCCGGTCCTGGTGGCCGCCGCTCCCGCCCCCGTTCCGGCCCCGGCAGTCGCGGCCCCTCCCGTTCCCGTCCCCGCCCCCGTGCTGGTCGCCGCAGTGGCGGACCACGCGATTCCCGAGCCGGGCCCGGCGCCGGCCGCCATGGTGGCGGTCCATGCCGCTCCCGCCCCGGTTCCCGCGCCGGTCCAGGTCGCCGCGGCGCCGCAGGCCGCCAGGGCAGTCCCGCCCCTGGCCCCGCTGCCGGCCCTCAACGCCCCGTTCCAGGCGCTTCCGTCCCTGGCGGTCAACACCCTGCTGCCCGCCACTCCCGGCATGGCCCAGGAGTCCCCCATGGTCGCGCCCGCTCCCGTCCGGAAGGACGGCCGCGGCGGCCGGACCCTGGGCGAAGTGGGCGGCCGCTACACCGGCACCCGGATGACCATCGACGTGGTGGGCACCGATCTCACCAGCTTCCTGCGCATCATCGCCGACACCGCGCACCTGAACCTGATCGTGGACCAGGACGTCCAGGGCATCTACACCTTCAAGTTCACCGACACCCCCTGGGACCAGGTGCTGGACGTGATCCTGAAGCATGCCGGCCTGGGCAAGGAGATCAGCAACGGCATCATCCGCGTGGCCAAGGTCGAGAAGCTGCAGAAGGAAGAGGAAGACCGCAAGCGGCTCGAGGACGCCAAGGCCCTGAGCGGCGAGACCACGAGCATCACCCGGCCCCTGTCCTTCGCCAAGGCCTCCGAGGCCAAGAACATCCTGGACAAGGTCCTCACCAAGCGCGGCAGCCTCATCATCGACGAGCGCACCAATACGCTCATCATCACCGACCTGCCGCGCAACCTGCCCCTGATCGATGACCTCATCGCCCAGCTGGATGTCCAGATCCAGCAGGTCCAGATCGAGGCCCGGGTGGTTGAAGCCACCAAGAACTGGCAGCAGGCCTTCGGAGTCCAGTGGCCCACCGCCAACAATGGCGCCGCCAACCTGACCGTCGGCGGCTCGGCCGCCACCTGGGGCGCCACCAACTCGCCGTCCTGGAACAGCATCAACAACCTGAACACCGGCGGCGGCACCAGCACCACCGTCGCCTTCTCGCCGGGCCAGGTCGGGGTCACCGACATCTCCGGGCCGGCCGGCCAGTTCTGGCTGTCCTTCCTCAGCAACCGGATGAGCGTCAACGTCATCCTCCAGGCCCTGGAATCCGAAGGCGTGGTGAAGATCATCTCCTCGCCCAAGGTCGTGACCCAGAACAACAAGAAGGCCAAGGTCCTGTCCGGCCAGAAGATCCCCTATCCGGCCCAGCAGGCGGGCACCAATTCCGGCGCCATCACCGTGTCCTTCGCCGAAGCCAACCTGTCCCTGGAAGTGACCCCCCAGATCACCAACGACGGGACCATCCTCATGGACATCCATGTGGAGAAGTCCGACGCCAACTTCGCCCAGCAGGTCGCGGGCACCCCCACCATCACCCAGAAGCTGATCGAGACCCAGGTGCTGGTGAAGGACGGCGGGACCGCCATCATGGGCGGCGTCTACAAGAACAACAACAGCACCCAGTCCACCGGGGTCCCGTTCCTGTCCAAGCTGCCGCTCATCGGCTTCCTGTTCCGGAACAAGACCGACTCCGACTCCAACGACGAGCTCCTCGTCTTCATCACCCCGCGCATCCTGAAAAACTAGCCCGGGGGCAGGCGGTACGGAATCAGGGCCCCGATCCGGGGCCCTGATTCTTTGCCCTGGCCGTGGCCGCTACTTGGCGCTGATCGGGAGGGTGCGCACGAGGCGCTTGCATGTGTTGCAGAGGATGGTGTAGGTGTCCGGCTGCTCGAAGTGGTACTTGAACCCCGGGCCTTCCATGGGGGTCTGGTCCGCTTTTTCCAGCCTGCCGAAATGGTACTCGGCGATGCGGACACTCTGGGGGGCGGTAAGGTCAGCGCCGCAGTTGGGACATGAAATGGCAGCCATGCTTGCTCCTGAAGTGGGGGATGAAATCTACTTGATGAAAAGGTACCAGATGCCGAAAACCAGGAGGCCGAGAAAAAGCAGTCCGGCGACGAGGCGCAGGATCACCTTCCCAATTCTATAGGCAACCCAGAGCAGAAGCACGCCGCCGATGACCGCGAGGGTCATCTGGAAGGTCGTCATGGGCTGGCCCGAGATGCGGGTCACACTCATGACTTCCGTCCCGTGGGGCGGGGCAGAAGGCTTGGCCTGGACTGTCATCCGCGATCTCCGATCATTCCTGCGACTTTTCTTCCACTATTGGGATCTCCTTGACAGGTCTGGAGATGCCGTGATCTTCCCCAGTGTATCCTGACCGCCGCGCGGGAAGGCGGATGCTGGTACCATGGATTTTCCCCTCCACCGGAATCGACCCCCGGGTTGCTTGCCGACGCCCTACGCTGGAATCCATTGCCCATGCTCATCGATTACGCCGCCATCACCCACTCTGGCAGGGTCCGCAAGAACAACGAGGACGCCTACCTGGTGAGCGCTCTGGACGGCGAGGAGCCGCTGGTGAACGGCCTGCGCCCGCA
>Ga0316217_10007597_pt1 | contig 10283 bp, 12 predicted proteins | sample 1anoAmetaG_FD_203633 | JGI IMG/M metagenome (GOLD analysis project Ga0316217, IMG submission 203633) | Freshwater microbial communities from Trout Bog Lake, Wisconsin, USA - 1anoA | ecosystem: Environmental > Aquatic > Freshwater > Lake > Hypolimnion/Profundal zone | place: USA: Wisconsin... | reverse complement strand
TAAAATCAGGGAATACCTTCAACTCGGCGACTGGCTGACCGAGGAAATGGCTTAAGTGTAGGCGGCGAGTCTTCGCCGCCTTTGTCATTTCTGGCAGGCCGGACAGACGCCAAAGAACTCGAGCCGGTGGGTCACGGCTTGAAAGCCGTTTTTACTCGCGATTCGCTGTTCAATTTCCGCCGGAAAACATTCCGCAATTTCCACCACTTCCGCGCACCGGGTGCAAATCAAATGATGGTGATGACCATCTTCTCCTTCCGCCACCAATTCAAACCGCGCCGTTCCGTCGCCGAAATCAAACCGCTTCACCATTGCCAGCTTTTCCAGCAGTTGCATGGCGCGGTAAATCGTGGCCAGATCACATTCGCCAGCCGGCAGTTCCGCAAAAATCTCCCGCGTCGTGAGCGGATGCGGATGGTGGCGCAGAATGTCCAGGATGGCGGCGCGCGGGCCGGTGATCTTGCGGGATTCGCGGCGCAGCCGGCTGGACAGCGAGGACAACTCCTGTTTCCGATGCGTGTGCCGGTGCGTGCAGGTTTTTTTCACGATTCGAAAATCACGCTGGCCACGCCCAGCGCCAGACCGATGAGAACGGCCACCAGTTTGCCGAACGGAAACCGGTGGTGGTCCTCGCTCTCGAACAGGATGGTCGTGGAGATGTGCATGAAAATGCCGATGACCACGGCCATGAGGTAGCGCGAATACACCGCCAGCCCCGTGTGCGTGCTGGTCAGCACGCCAATCGGTGCCATGATCGCGAACAGGCCCAGGCACGCGAGCGCGGAGGATTTCTTCATGCCGCTTTGCAGCAGCATTCCCAGCAGCGCGATGGAAATGGGATAATTATGCACGACGACGCTGATGAGTAGAAAATGTTGCGCGGCCAGGTCGTGCGCGGTCTGGTGTGCCGGCGACTGGCCCAGCGCCAGCGACTCGACAAAGGCGTGGACGCACAGGCCGGCGAGGATGCCAAAGGCCATTCGCCCGTGGATTTCGTGCGCGTGGCCATGCTCGATGCCCATGGAAATAACGTCCAGCGCGATTTGCAGGAAAAAGCCGAGCAGGATGAAGCCGCCGATGATCAGCGGCCGGACGGTAACGCCGGTTTCCGGTTCATACAAGTCCGGCAGCAGGTGCATCACCACCAGCGTGAACAGATACGCGCCGGTGAAGGCGTTGAGCACTTTGACGTGCCTCGGGTCGTTCAGACGGAGAAAAAAAACCGTCAACGCGCCGAGCGCAATGCTGGAAAGCAGGACGAGATAAATCATGATTGACGGCCCAAGTGTATCTAATTGCAAATCATTTGCAACTAAAATGCGCTAAAAAGCCGCCCAGCGGCTGGCGACAGCAGCGGGGCGGCGGAAAAACTACTTCATCAGCAGCATCTGGCGCGCGCGCTTGATGGCGGCGGTCATGCGGCGCTGGTAGGGCGCGGGCAGGCCGGTATATTTGCGCGGCAGGATGCGGCCCTGATCGGTCACGAACGTGCGAAGCAGGTTCGTGTTCTTAAAATCAAGGGCGTCAATGGTGAAGTCAATCTTCGGCTTCGGGCGCGGTGTGCGGGCTTCGCGGGTGCCGCGCTTGTCAGATTTCTTGTCGGTGTTCGTCTTGCGGGGCATAAATTACTTGATCTCCTTGTGCAACGTGTGGCGGCGGAGCGCGGGGTTGTATTTTTTAACCTCCAGCTTTTCCGTCTGCAATTTTTTGTTGCGGCTGGTGGTGTAGCGCGACGGCGATTTGCCTTCTTTGCGCGCCTCGGTGCATTCGATGGTGATGGTTTCGCGGGGCATAAATTATTCTTTTTCCTTCGGTTTGACTTCATCGCCCTCTTCGCCCTCTTCGGTTTCGACATCGGTGACGTTGCCCACGGAATCAACGGTTCCGAGTGCGCCCAGACGGCGGGATTTCAACGCGCCTTCGCGTTCGAGCTGCGCCTGCGCCTCGACCGTGAACCGGGTCCAGGGAATGGCTTCCAGCCGCGCCCGGGGAATCGCCTTGCCGGTCAATTCGCAGACGCCGTAGGTTTTTCGCTCGATGCGCTTGAGGGCCTCCTCAATTTCATAAACCGCGTCCTGGTCGGACGACAGGAGGCTCAAGGCGAAATCGCGGTCAAAATTATCCGTGCCGGAATCCGCCATATGCAGGCTGTAGCCGGCCATCTCTTGCGCAGATTCCTTGGCCAGCCCGTTCATCTGCCGGGTCAGTTGCTCGCGCAACTCCAGCAGGTGCTGACAGAAACCGTGCCATTCCGGCTTCACCCGTTTCAAATCCGGCCCGGCGCTCGCCTTGGCCACCGGCCGGCCCAAAATGGCCGCCGACGTGGCGACGGCAACGGACTGCGACTTGCCGCGCACGGCGGCTTTGGTTTCTTTTTTCTTTGCGATCACAACAAAATTCTTTTTTCCCCAGCCGTCATTTCGGCCGCTTAATGCTTCAAAGGGGCGGGAATGTAGCAAAGCACGCGAAATAATCCACTAAAATTTTTCGGAATTTTTGGCGGCCGGGCGGGCCATCTTGATGCGGATTTCCGCTCGGCGCTCGATGCACGCATACGCGTTGTGATTGTGGATGCTCTCGAAATTTTCCGCCTCGACCTTATACCACGTCACCAGCGGATGCGCGTTGAGCCGCAGCGCCACATTGCGCACCAGATCCTCCACAAAAACCGGGTTTTCATACGCGCGCTCCGTCACCGCTTTTTCGTCCTGCCGCTTGAGCAGCGCATAAAGCTCCGCGCTCGCCGACGCCTCGATCATCGCGATGACCTCTTCGATCCAGACAATTTTCTTGAACCGCAGTGCCACCGTCACCTCGCCGCGCTGGTTGTGTGCGCCGTGTTTGGCAATCGCCTTCGAGCACGGACACAGCGTCGTCACGTTCACCTTCACCGTCAGCACAAAATCCGTCTCGTGGCCGCACGCCGCCGCGTCGAACCGCGCCACATAGTCCATCAGGCTTTCCTTGCGTGACACCGGCGATTTTTTGGACATGAAATACGGGAACTCAATTTCCAGATGCGACGTCGCCGAATTCAATTTTTTTTGCAGCTCGTGCAAAATATCCATGATGTTCTCGACGTGGATGACGCTGCCGTGCGCGTTGAGCACCTCGACGAACCGGCTCATGTGCGTGCCTTTGAATTCCTTTGGCAGATCCACAAACATGCCGATGGTGGCGACGGTGTTCTGGACGCTGCGCGCCTGATCGCGCACTTGGATGGGAAACCGCAACCCGCGCACACCGACCTTGTCAATGCGCAGTTCGCGGTGATCGCGTTCGCTCTGCTTGTCGTCCAGCTTCAACGCCGGGAACGGGTCTTTACCTTTTCGAGACATGGAAGAACAATAGCAGTTTCGCGCGATTTGGCAAAAAAAAGAGCCTGACTAAAACCATAAAAAGTCAGGCTCTTTCACCCATAACAAACCCAATCGGAAATATAGACGCCTCGGGGAGCAATTCGTTCAAAACAAATTCCGGGTTATGCCATGGCTGGCAGCGGACGGCTCGTGGTGCTGTCGCCGGCACTCGGCCGTTCACGGTTTTGCTTTCGCCGCCGGGCCGGCGGATTTAATCTGGCGGCCATGATCCGCCTTTTCGCCTTTCTCGTGCTGGCGCTGGCCGGCCTGAATTCATTTGCCGGCACTTTTCGCATCGCCGCTTACAACGTCGAAAATTATCTGGACCAGCCGACCGAATCCCGCCGCTTCGTCAAGTCCGCCGAAGCCAAGGCGAAAATCCGCGAAAGCATCCGCGCCGCCAAGCCCGACGTGCTCGCGCTCGAAGAAATGGGCACCACCAACGCCCTGCTCGAACTCCGCGCCGCGCTCAAAAACGACGGGCTGGCTTTTCCGTTCTGGGAGCACGTCCAGGGTTTCGATACCAACATCCACGTTGCCGTGTTGAGCAAATTTCCCATTGTCGCGCGGCATCCGCACACCAACGACAGCTTTCTCCTCGACGGCCGCCGTTTCCGTGTCAGCCGTGGTTTTGCCGAGGTGGAAATCCAGGTGGATAAAAATTTCAAATTCACGCTCCTCGCCACGCATTTGAAATCGCGCCGGCCCTCGCCCGACGCCGACGAAGCCGAGCTGCGGTTGCAGGAGGCGAAAATTCTGCGCGGCATCGTGGACGCGCATTTCGCGACCGATCGGGATGCCAGGCTCGTCGTCCTCGGCGATTTCAACGATGTGAAAAGTGCCGCCTCCACCCGCGAAGTCATTGGCCGGGGAAAATTCAAGCTCACCGACACGCGCCCCGCCGAGCGCAACGGCGACAACGCGCCCAATGAAAACCCACGCTACGAGCCACGCAATGTCACTTGGACGGATTACTTCGGGCTGAATGACGAATACAGCCGGATTGACTACATTTTGTTGAGTCCGGGCATGACCCGCGCTTGGGTGAAAAGTGACACTTTCATCCCCACCGTTGCCAACTGGGGCGTTGGTTCAGATCACCGGCCCGTCGTCGCCGGGTTTTCGACCGACCGGGAATGAACGGTGGATTTAGTTTTTCATCCGCGCGCAATCCGTGTTCAATCCGCAGTGACAAATGAAATACCGCTGGACGACCGCCCCGTCTCAACCGCTGCTCGCGCAGTCGCTCGCCGCCACGCTTAAAATTTCCCCGCTGCTGGCGCAATGCCTGTTGAACCGTGGTTTCGACGAACCGGCGACGATGGAAAACTTTCTCGCCCCACGCCTGAAAAATCTGGCCGATCCGTTTCTGCTGCCGAACATGGCGACGGCCGTCGCGCGGCTGCTGCTCGCCCACGAACGCGGCGAACCGCTCGTCATCTTTGGCGATTATGACGTGGACGGCGTGACCTCCACCACGCTGCTGCTGGAAGTGTTGCGCCGGCTCGGCTGGACGGCGGAGGCTTATCTGCCGAACCGGATGGACGAGGGCTACGGCTTGAGCCGCGACGGCGTGGAAAACTGCCTGAAAAAATTTCCGGTAAAATTATTGCTCGCCGTGGACTGCGGCTCCACCGCCGTGGAAACCATCGCCTGGCTGCGCGAATCCGGCGTGGAAACGATCGTGCTGGATCACCATCAAGTTTCCAATCCCGCGCCGGCGGCCGTGGCGTTGGTGAATCCGCAGCTCACGCCCGAAATCGGAAATCGGAAATCGGAAATCGGAAATTTCCAAGAGCTTTGCTCCGCCGGGCTGGCGTTCAAGCTCGCGCACGCGCTTGTGAAGCGCGGCCGCGAAACCGGCCTGCCCGGCGCGGCGGAATTTGATCTGCGCCCGCTGCTGGATTTGGTCGCGCTCGGCACGATTGCCGACCTCGTTCCGCTCACCGGCGAAAACCGGATTCTCGTCACCGCCGGACTGGAAAAGTTGAATACGACGAAGCGGCCGGGAATTTTGGCGCTGAAGGAAATTGCGCAGTCGCCGGAAAAGCTCGGCACGCACGATGTCGGTTTTCAACTGGCGCCGCGGTTGAACGCCACCGGCCGGCTGGAAACCGCCGAGGCGTCGCTGCATTTGCTGCTCGCCGAGAGTTGGGAGGAGGCGCAGCCGCTCGCGCAAAATCTCGACGCGCGCAATCGCGAGCGCCAGACCATCGAACGCGGCATTACGGACGAAGTTGCCGGCGTGGTGCGCTCGAAGTTCAATGCGCAAAATGATTTTGTCATCGTCGAGGGCCAGTTGCTCTGGCACATCGGCGTGGTGGGCATCGTGGCGTCGCGCGTGTTGCAGGAATTTTACCGGCCGACGATCATTCTCGGCGGCGACGCCGGGCACTGGCGCGGTTCCGGGCGGAGCATCGCCGGGTTTGATTTGGCGGCGGCGTTGCGCGAGTGCGACGATTTGCTGTTGCGCCACGGCGGCCACGCGATGGCGGCGGGCTTGAGCATCGCGCCGGACAAGGTGGATGCGCTGCGGCAGCGCTTGAATGAAATTGCCCGGCGCAGCTTGCGCCCGGAGGATTTGCAGCCGCCGCTGCGGCTCGACGCGGAAGTGGGTCTGAATGAAATCAACCTGGATTCCTTGGCGGAACTGGAGCAGTTGAAGCCGACGGGGCAGGGCAATCCGGCGGTGCAGTTCTGCGTCCGCAATCTCGCGCACAAAAAACCGCTTCAGCGCATGGGCGCGAACAAACAGCACGTCAAGCTGTGGGTGACGGACGGCCCGGTGACGCACGAGGCCGTCTGGTGGAATGCCGGCAACGGCTCGCTGCCGGTCGGGAAATTTGATCTGGCGTTCGCGCCGGCGGTGAATGAATTCAACGGCCGGCGCAGCGTGCAGTTGAAGGTTCTCGACTGGCGCCAAACTGATTAATAGGAGACGACGTGAGGAGCCTCTTTTTGAAGAACGAGTTCGTCGCCTCGCCGCCCACGCCAGAAAATTTATCTTTGCGCCATGCTCCCGGCATTAGCCGGCAGCATCCGCATGCGGTAGGCGCTGCTGCTTTGGGTGAGCAACCGTCGCGTCAGGACCAGGGACAGGCCGACGCACAAAAGAAAAACAGTTAAATCAATCCACAGCGGACGTTCCGGCCGGTTGGAGCCGAGATGAAAAAGGATCGTCATCCCCAGCAAGATGAAACTGTCGGAAACGACCAGCAGGAAAATGAGCAAGTAAGCCAGCGCATCCAATCCGCGCCAGGCAATCAGCGGCACAATGATGGCGGCTTTGGCACCGAGCAGCAAAAAACTGTTCACTGTCGGCAAAATCACGGATTCACCCAGCAGCGCGCCGACTACGGCGGTGACGATCAAGCCGACGGCGGCGATGGAAAATACCGGCAGGAAAACGAGGGTCGCCGCCAGCGCCGACGAAGAAGCCGGCAAGGTGCGCAGAAAGCGGAGCTGGAACACGATGGGAACGATTGAAAATATGAGGATGAAAAAAACGTAAGGCGTTGAACCACCTTGAATCATCGAAACAATCGCTTGCGCCGGATTTTCACCACGCGTAAGGAATGACATAAACAAGGTCATTGCGCCAACCAACACCAGCCCGATAAGCGTGCTTTGAATAAAAATCCGCTGCATCAGATAGGGCAATCCGCCAAACCCCTGCGAAATTTTATGCGTTGCGGCTTTTTTGTTGGCAGCGGCTGCGACGAGTCGGAAACTGGCCCGTTGTAAAACCATTTGCTCGGCGCGAAACCAGCCGATGACCGACAAAATGGCCGCCACCAGCCAGAAGAGCATTCCTTGCGGCGTAGAGAAATCCGGTTTGATTAAAATTATTCCGATGATGAATCCGATGGTGAAAGCCATTCGCACCCAGCCGGCTGGATTTTGCGGCTGGCCCGGCGGCGAACCGATCAACACATAAAAAAGTGAACCGAAATAAAGCGCGTAGGTGATGGCCGTCACCGCAAAATCGTTCGCCGGAAATCCGCTGGCCGTGCCGGCGGAATGAAAGAGCATCGCCAAGCCGGCAGTTGCCGCCAGAAACAGGGTTGGCAGCGCGACGGAGATGATCCACCAAGCTCGTCCAATTTGCCTGGCCGACACCGGCAAAGTGGTCAGCACCCGGCCGCTGCCGCGCTGCAAATCAAAATTAAGGGCAAAGGCGCTGAGCCAGAGAATTACCGGAAGACTGATGTAGTTGATGCTTTTGTTTTTATCCAAAAGGATGAAGTAATTGAAGGAGCCGATGGCAAGCCACGCCAGGCTCCAGCGTTTGAGATGGTCGAAAATGATCCGTTTCATTGGGCCTCCTTGTCTTTGACCAGCGCCACGAACAAATCTTCCAGCGTCACGCGCGTCAGCGAAATTTCCCTCGCGCCGCCCTGCTGCAGCCAGCCGGGCGCGTCGTTTTGCAAATCCACCAGCGCGTGCCAGCGGTTTTCATTTCGCCGCAAAATGACCACGCCGTCCCGGCTGGAAAATGTCGTTCCATTTTCGGTGAAAAATTCCGCGAGCCGGAAGCGGTCCACAATTTCGTCCGTGCGGCCTTCGAGCAGCAGCTTGCCGTTTTTGATCAGGCCGAGGTGGTCGGTGAAGCGCTCGATGTCGTTCAGTCCATGCGAGGAAATTAGCACAGTGCGCTCGCCGTCTTCCACCGCCTTGAGCAGTTCGGTGAAAACCTGCTGCTTGGAAACGGCGTCGAGACCGGTGGTCGGTTCGTCGAGCACGAGGACTTTGGGCCGGCGGGCGAGCGCGAGGAGCAGGCTCAATTTTATTTTCGCACCGAACGAGAGCGTGGCGATCTTGTCGCTGGCGTTCAGATGAAAATCTTTCATCAACTGCGCGCAATAGGCGTCGTCCCAGTCGGGAAAAAATCCGCGCACGAAGCGGACGGCCTTGCCGACCTTGCCCCAGACGGCGAAATTCAAATCCGGGCTGACGTAGGCGGCGTGGCGCTTGATCTCCACTTCCTGCCGGCGATGGTCGAAGCCGAGCACGCGGATTTCGCCGCCGTCGTCGCGGCCCATGCCGAAAATCAGGTCAATGGCGGTGGTCTTGCCCGCGCCGTTCGGGCCGATGAGGCCGTAAATCGCGCCCGCCGGCACGGTCAAATCCACCGGGCCGAGTGTGAAGTTCGGGTAATTTTTTTTGAGCTGCCGGATTTCGATGGCGTTCGCGTTCATGTTATTTTTTCTCCTTCAAGATTTGGTGGGCCAGTTCGGAAAGTTCGGCGGATTTAAGCCCGGCTTCGGCAGCTTCGCGGAACCCGTCGCGGAGCAAATTTTTTGCGGCATTGAGTTTAGCTTCGCGGCTGCGGTCGTGACCGTGCTCGGCCACAAACGTGCCTAGTCCCTGCCGGCGGAAAACAATGCCTTCGCGCTCCAGTTCCTCGTAGGCGCGCTTGACGGTGATGAGGCTGACGAGCAAATCCTCCGCGAGCTGGCGGAAGGACGGCAGCGCCACGCCGGGCTTGAGCCGGCCTTCGCTGATCTCGCACTTGAGCCGGTCCACGATCTGCTGGTAAAGCGCGCCGTCCGCCGCCGGGGAAATCGGCCCGATCAAAAAGGTTTTGCGCTCCGGCGGCATGACAATACTGTTTATAGATAATATGCACAGTAAGGTCAATTAAATTATTTGAAAATGTTTCCCCGCGCGACGGCCATTAAAATTCTCGCCAGCCCGCCGCGCGTTCTTATCATTGCCCTCGATGATTTACTTCGATTACAACGCCACCGCGCCCGTGATGCGCGAGGCGCGCGAAGCCTGGTTGAATGTCACCGAGAAGATTGGCGGCAATCCGTCGTCCATGCACCAGGCCGGTGCGAAGGCGGCCATTGCGCTGGCGGATGCACGCGAAAATCTCGCCGCATTCCTCGGCTGCCATCCGCTCGACCTCATCTGGACCAGCGGCGCGACCGAGGCGAACAACATGGTCATCCACCATTTTGCGAAGAAGCTCGGCGCGACGGGCGAAATCTGGATTTCCGCGATTGAGCATCCGTGCGTGTTTGATTCGTCGCAGCATTATTTTGGCAAGCGCGCAAAGCTCATTCCCGTCACGCGCGACGGCGTGATTGACCTCGACTGGCTCACCGCCGAACTCACCGACACGCGCCCCGGCCTCGTCGCCGTGATGGCCGCGAACAACGAGACCGGCGTCATCCAGCCGTGGCGCGAGGCTCGCGCCATCTGCCATCAATACAAGGTGCCATTCTTCACCGACGCCGTGCAGTTCATCGGCAAGATGCCGTTGAAGGGACTCGGCGAATGCGATTACGTCAGCGGCGCGGCGCACAAATTCGGCGGCCCGCGCGGCGTGGGCTTTTTGAAAATCCCGCATCGCAGCGCCCTCACGCCCCTGCTGCACGGCGGCAAGCAGGAAGGCGGCCGGCGCGCGGGCACGGAAAACGTCGCCACCATCGCCGCGATGATGGCCGCGCTGGAAGTGCGCGAAAAACAAATCGCGCGCGGTGAACACGTTTTGCGCGGCGTCTGGCGCGACAATTTTGAACGGCAGCTTCTGCACGCGCTGCCCGGCACCAGCCTCGTCGGCGCGAATTCACCGCGTTTGTGGAACACCGTTTCCGCGCTCATGCCCGACGGCGATCGCAAGCTGCAATGGGTCATCCGGCTCGACAAGGCGGGTTTTGCCGTCAGCACCGGCTCGGCCTGCACGACCGGCAAGGAAGAGCCGTCGCACGTGCTGTCCGCGATGGGCTTCAAGGCCGCACACGCCGTGCGTTCCGTGCGTTTCAGCGCCGGCTGGGAAACCACCGAGGCCGACTGGGACGCGCTGATCAAAGGGCTGGCGAAGGTGAACGGGGAATTGCACCACGCGAAACCCGCGTGACACCAGCACGCGCCGCCGAACTTTTCAATTGAATCTCGTCACCTCAACTCGATAAAAAA
>Ga0316217_10007592_pt1 | contig 10288 bp, 8 predicted proteins | sample 1anoAmetaG_FD_203633 | JGI IMG/M metagenome (GOLD analysis project Ga0316217, IMG submission 203633) | Freshwater microbial communities from Trout Bog Lake, Wisconsin, USA - 1anoA | ecosystem: Environmental > Aquatic > Freshwater > Lake > Hypolimnion/Profundal zone | place: USA: Wisconsin... | reverse complement strand
GAGGATGGCTGGCCCCGCCGGAGCGCACGGTCTCGTCCGCCACCAGCCGCTCCACCAGCCCGGCAAAGGTCGCCGCGTCGCAGGGGGGCAGGGGTTCCGCCTCCCGCAGGACCCCGGCGATCAGGCTGGCGGCGCTCTCGCCCCCCGGCCCGGCCCACAGGTCGCCGGGGGCACCCCGGTCGTCGATGGCGAGCTTTTCCATGGCCTCGGCGATGGCGCGCATGGCGTCCGGGGCCCGGGCCGGGCCGTCGCGGAAGGCGTCCGCGGCGATGGCGACCGCGTCCAGCAGGCGGCCCGCGGCCTCCTGCGCGTCCGCATGGTCCTTCAGCCGGGTGAGCAGCATGGCCCGGTCCCGCGGCGCCACGCCCCGCAGGCCGAGGCGCTCGATGGTCCGCGCCCGGCCGGACAGGGCCAGCGGCGCATAGCCCAGCCGGGTGAAGCGGTGCTTCAGAAGGGCCAGCAGCAGCACCGGGTCCATGGGCCGCGCCGCCGCCCGGGCCATCAGCCCCAGCAGCATGCCCACCGGCAGCACGCCAAGTCCCTGACCGGCGGAGCTGTCCGCCTCGATCCCCCAGCGGGTCAGGGCCGCGGACACCCGCCTCGCCAGCACCGCGTCCGGGGTCACCAGCGCCCCCGTGGCCCCCGGCGTCTCCAGCGTCTCCCGCAGGGCCAGCGCCGCCAGGTCCGCCGCCTCGATCTCGTCCCGGGCGCGGATCAGGCTGAGGCCCTGCAGCCCCTCCGCCACGGGATTGACGCCGGTGGGGCGGCCCTCCTCCAGCATCTTGTCGATCTGGGCCAGCCAGTCATTGGTCACCTCCGCCGGGCGGAGCGCCTCGTTGATCACCCGGCGGCGGGAGCGGCCGATGACGGCCTGCGCTGCCGTGTCCGGACAGGGCCAGGCATGCACCTCGGCCCGCGTGATCCCGGCCCGTTGCAGGAGGCGCTTCAGGGCCCCCTGCGGATGGGCGTCGCGGACCTCGTCCCAGGCCTTGTCCTCCAGTTCCTGGTCCAGGCCCGGCAGCACCACGGCCCCCTGCGGAGCCTGGGCGATCACCTTCAACAGTTCCGCCGTGGCGGGGGCCGTGCCGGTGGAACCGGCGGCGATCAGGGCCCGGGGGGGCGGATTGTGGGTCCACTGGTCCGCCAGCACCCGCAACAGGCGCGTGCGGCGGACATTCACGTCGACCAGGCCCAGTTCCTCCAGCCGCTTGGGCCACAGCTCCGTGGCGATGGACAGGAAGCGGACGGAGCGGATCCAGTGCTCCGCCATGTCCCCCTCCACCAGCCCGGCCAGACCGTCGAGGCCGCCCACCTCCTCGATCTGGACCGAATCCAGGAAGGCCCCCAGGCTGTCGGCGAGGTCGAGGGCGTCCCTTGCGTCCACCCCGTCCCGCTCCAGCAGATGAGCGTGGTCGCAGATCAGCCGGGCCAGCTCGAACCGGCGGCGCAGGGCGCTGACCGCGGGGGGCAGGTCCACGGCCAGGTCGCCGGGCTCGAAGGGCGGCTCCCCCTCGTCCAGGTCGCCCAGGGCGCGGATCTGCGGCAACAGGGTGGCGCGGCCGTCGGCGGCGCGGACAAAGGCCTCCGTCAGGGCGCGCATGCCCCGCCGCGTGGGGGTGAGCACGATGGCGTCGGACAGGGCTTCCGGCCCGATTGGGGACAGGATCTCCACGAGCCCCCGGGCCAGGTCGTCGACAAAGGGCCGGTGGGCGGGGATGTTGAACCAGCGGGGGCGGGGACGGCCGAGCACCCGGGCGAACACCGGCTCCCCGAAGGGCAGCTCTCCCGAGGCGGTGTCCGGCCGGTGGGTCATGACCGCAGCCTTGCCTCCGCCGCATCCCGGGCGGCGGGGTCGCCCACATGCATCCACTGGCCCTCCAGTACCCGGCCGTGCAGGCGTCCGGCGGCGGCCATGGCCCCCCAGATCTGCGGCATCAGGCTGAACTTGCCCGGCGGCCGGGCGAAGATCGCCTCGGTGCGGGTGGCATGAACGCCGATATAGGCGAAGGGGGCGGTGGCGGTTCCGGCGACCCGGCGGGGGGTCAGGCGGCCCTGCGCATCCATGTGGAAGTCGCCCGGGCCGTCAAAGCCCATGGCCTCCTCCGTCGGAGTCAGCAGCAGCAGGGCGTCCATCCGGTCCGGATCGAAGCGCGCCCGCAGGTCGGCCACGGCGGGGCGGCCGGTCTCGATCCAGACACTGTCGATATTGGCCACCAGCACCGGATCCTCCCCCAGCAGGGGCCGGGCGTGGCGGATCCCGCCGCCGGTCTCCAGCGGGGCTGCGCGCTCGTCGGAAAAGCTCAGGGCGGGCGCGGCGGTGCGGGCGCGCAGGTGCGCCTCCAGCCGGTCGGCAAAGGCGTGCAGGTTCACAACCGCCCGGGTGACGCCCCCCTCCGCCAGCCGGTCCAGCATGTGATCCACAAGCGCGCGGCCGCCCACCTCCACCAGGGCCTTGGGCCGGTCGTCAGTCAGGGGGCGCATGCGGGTGCCGAGCCCGGCCGCCAGCACCATGGCGGTGGAGAGGGGGCCGCTCATGCCCGCGCCTCCGGCGGGACGTGCCGGGCGAACCAGGCCTGCAGGGCCTCAAGCCCCGGCTGGGCCAGGTTGAACTGCAGCGCCGCCCAGGTCCTGGGGATGAAGTCCCGGTAGCGGGGCTTGCCGAAGCCCGCCACCTGGCGCGCGAAGATGAACAGGATCCGCGCCGCGTTCAGGGCCGCCAGACCGTGATAGGCGTGACGGAATTCGTCCCGGTCCAGCCCCGGCCGCTGGTCGAGATAGCGGTCCAGCATGGCGGCGGCCAGGTCCGGGGCCACGTCCCGGCGGGCATCCTGCAACAGGTGCAGCAGGTCCCAGGCCGGGTGGGCCTTCACCGCATCCTGGAAGTCCAGGAGCCCGACCCGGGCCAGGCCTGACCGCTGCGGCAGCCACAACAGGTTCTCCGCATGATAGTCCCGGTGGGTGAAGACCCCCTCCGGCCCCATGGCCGCCCGGTGTCCGACGCTGCGGATCGGGGCCCACAGCGCGCGCCACTCGGCCTCGGCGTCGGCCGAGAAGGCGGGCAGGCCCGCATATTTCGGCCACCACTCCAGAAACAGGTCGCAGCCGGTCTGAAGGGCCAGGTCGTCATAGGGCAGCAGGGGCCAGCGGCCGCGGTCCTGCCCGCTCTCCCAGTCCAGCCAGACCGGCGGCGGTTCGGACTGCAGGCGCACCAGCACGTCCACGGCGTCGGCATAGAGGGGCAGGGCGGGCTCTCCGTCCGCGATCTTGCGGGCGAACAGGTCGTCCCCCAGGTCCTCGATGACGGCGAAGCCTCGGCCTGCGTCCAGCGCCTCCACCTGCGGCGCGGACAGGCCCCGGGCGCGCAGGAAGGCGGCCGCGGCGGCGAAGGCATCCACCCGTCCGGCGGCGAGGCGGGCGAGCGCATTGTAGCCCATGGCCCGGCGCTGGTCCTGGGTCGTGTCCGGCCCCGCCGGTTCGCTCTCCGCCGCGGGGGGGGCGTCCATCAGGATGCGGGTGCCACCGCCGGGTAAAGACAGGCGCTCATAGCTGCGGGTTGAGGCGTCCCCGGACATCTTCGTGCGCACGGCCGCGCCGAAGCCCGCCTGTGCCAGAAAGGCCCGGCGCTGCGCTTCCCGCCCGTCCGTCGCGGCCGTTGCCCTATCCGTCATGATCCAGTCCATCCATCCGCGCCGCCCAGTGGCCGTGACCGGTGGCGGTCACCTGCCTTGGCGCATCGTCGCCGTCATCTTCCCCCGCATCGGGCAGGGGGTCCAATCGTAGGCTGAGTCGGTCCCGCGGCAGCCGGTCCCCCAGGCGCTCCGGCCATTCCACCAGCACCGCGCCGGTATCGAGGGCCTCGTCCAGGCCCAGCTCCGTGGCCTCCTCCGCATCGGTGAGGCGGTAGAGGTCGAAATGGGCCAGTTCCAGCCCTCCGCGGGCGGTATAGCCCTGCACCAGGGTGAAGGTCGGGCTGGGCACCTCCTCGTCCTCGGAGGTCAGGGCGCGGATCAGGGCCCGGGCCAGGGTGGACTTGCCCGCGCCGAGGGGGCCGCTGAGCAGCACCGCGTCCCCGGGCTGAAGCCGAGCCGCCAGCCGCCGGGCCAGGGCACGGGTCCCGTCGGCTCCGGCGAGCTTCCATTGCAGGGTTTGCGCTCCCGACGTCATGGACGAAGGCTTTTCCATGGGTTATCGCGGCAGGCAAGTGCGCAGGATCAAGGACGGGGCCGCAGGGCCTCGGTCAGGTTACCGCGCGGATGGCGCTTGCGCGAAAGTGACGCGGGCGTCATAAATTATCCGGAACCACCGGAGGCGGTCGGGGGAGAGGTGTCCGTGACGGGCGATCCAGGGACTGAGGCGGCGCAATCACCGGACCTGTCGGGTCGGGTCGTCATCGTGGGCGCGGGCCATGCCGGCGGGTCGGCGGCGGCGCTGCTGCGGCAATATGGCTGGACGGGCCCCATCACCCTGATCGGTGACGAGCCGCTGATCCCCTATCAGCGCCCGCCCCTGTCCAAGGCCTGGCTGAAGGGCGAGGCGGACGGGGACAGCCTGGCCCTGCGTCCGGCCAGCTTCTATGCGGAACAGTCCATCCGGCTTCGCCTGTCCACGGGGGTGTCGGGTATCAACACCGCAGCCCGCATGGTCACCCTGGACAGCGGGGAGGCCGTGGCCTTCGATCACCTGATCCTGGCGGTGGGGGCCGCGGCGCGGAAGCTGCCCGTTCCGGGCGCGGAACTCGCGGGCGTGCTCGAGCTGCGCACGGCGGCGGATGCGGAGCTGCTGAAGAACGCGCTGGGCCCCGGCAAGCGGCTGGCGGTGATCGGCGGCGGCTATGTGGGGCTGGAGGCGGCGGCGTCCGCCCGGGCGCTCGGTGCCGAGGCCGTGGTGATCGAGCGGGAGCCCCGGGTGCTGGCCCGGGTCGCCTGCGAGGAACTGTCCGGCTTCTTCCAGGACTATCATGCGGCCCGCGGCGTGACCTTCGAGGTGAACGCCCAGGTCCAGGGCTTTGTCGGCACGGACGGCCGGGTCGGCGGCGTGGCCCTGGGGGACGGGCGGACCCTGCCCTGCGACGTGGCCCTGGTGGGCATCGGCGCCCTGCCGCACGAGAGCCTGGCCCGGCTGGCGGGGTGCGAGTGCCGTCAGGGCATCGTGGTGGACGAGGCGACCCGCACCTCGGTCGCACACATCTATGCCATCGGCGACTGCACTCAGCGACCGCTGCCCCTCTATGGCCTCAGCGGTCGGCTGGAAAGCGTGCCCAATGCCCTGGAACAGGCCAAGCAGGTGGCGTCGCTGCTCTGCGGCCGTCCCGCGCCGGCCCCGGAAACACCCTGGTTCTGGTCGGACCAGTACGACATCAAGCTGCAGATCGCGGGCCTGCCCCATCACGCCGTGACCCGGGTGATCCGCGGCAATCCCGCGGACGCGAAGTTCGCCGTGTTCCACCTGGATGCGGAAAACCGCGTCCAGGCGGTGGAGGCCATCAATGCCGCGCCGGAATTCATGGCCGGACGCCTGCTGGTCGGGAACAGAAAACCGGTTGCGCCGGAAAAACTAAGAGATACATCGGTATCAATGAAGGAGGTCGCGGCCTAATCCCCGCGAGAGACAACGGAACCCATGGCCAAGATCATCTTTATCGAGCACTCCGGCGCGACCCACGAGGTCGATGCGAAGACCGGCCTTTCCGTGATGGAAGCCGCCGTCAAGAACAACGTCCCGGGCATCGACGCGGACTGCGGCGGGGCCTGCGCCTGCGCCACCTGCCACGTCTATGTGGACCCGGCCTGGCTCGACAAGACCGGCAAGCCCTCGGCCATGGAGGAGAGCATGCTCGACTTCGCCGAGAACGTGGAGAGCAACTCCCGCCTGTCCTGCCAGATCAAGGTGACCGACGCCCTGGACGGCCTGACCGTGCGCCTGCCGGAAAGCCAGCACTAGGGATCTGCGGTAGTCCTGATCGAGGTTCCCGGGTCTTCGCCCGGGAATGACGACAATATTTTTACCTCGTCATTCCCGCCCTTGAGGCGGGAACCTCGTTTCATGTTTCCACGTCATTCCCGCCCTTGAGGCGGGAACCTCGTTCAGAACACCCCTACTTCTTCATCAGCGTGGTGATGATCCGCGCCGAGGAGGGGCGGCCGGCGAAGCCCTTGTCGGGGCTGACGGTGATCGTCACCACTGTGCCGGACGACTTGGCCTGGGCCTCCCGCCCGGTCTGGAACTGGACCCGGGCGACCTTCGCCACCACCGTGCGACCCGCGGGCCCGCGACCGGCCAGGCGAGTGAAGGCCTCCGCCGTGACGCCGGCGGCATCGGCCAGCATGGCGCTGGCCGCGGCGGTGGTGTCCCGGGGCGTCAGGTCCGGGGCCTCGAACACGATCAGGTGCTGGGCGGCGCGGCTGGCCCGGATGGAGGACTGGACCAGGGTCTGGAACAGGCCGTTGGCCCCGCTGACCGCGGCGGGGCGAAGGCTGGGGCCGTCCCCGGCATAGGCGGCAGGCGCACCGCCCGGCCGCTCCGAGGTGAACAGGGTCAGGCCGCCCAGACGGGTGGCGCGCAGCACGTCCTCCCCCGCATCGTCCTTGTAGATGATGTCCCCCCGGGGACCGGACACGGGCTTCAGGGCCCAGACCTCCGGACTGTCGCCGAAGCGCAGCAGCAGGGCCCCCGACGTCCCCCGGTCGACGAAGAAGGTCTCCCCCTCCGACGGCACATAGCGGCCGGGGTTCAGACCGGCGACGTCCTGCCGGTGGGGAAAGAGGAAGTCCCGGAGGCTGGGGGACTGGGCAGACGCCGCAGACGTCGAGACGCAGCCGATCACGACCAGCGCGACCGGAGCGACCGACCGCAGCCAACCCGTGACCCGCGCGAGACGCGGGCGTCTGTCCCAACTACCCATGCCTCGGAGTTGCCGTGCGAGTGGGGCGCATTTTGGGCGCCGCCGCGCCAATTGATTTTCCCGCTGTGGAATTCACGGCGGTGTGGCGCCCGCGCCCGCGGCTAAGATCAGCTGGTGAAGTACTGCCCGCCATTGGCGGTGATGGTGGCCCCGGTGATGAAGCTGGAATCGTCCCGGGCCAGGAAGGCCACGCAGGCGGCGATCTCGTCCGCATGGCCCAGGCGCCCGACGGGAATCCCCGCCACGATCTTGGCCAGGGCCGCTTCCGGTACGGCGGAGACCATCTCGGTGTCGATATAGCCGGGGGCCACGGCGTTGACGGTGATCCCCTTGGCGGCGGTCTCCTGGGCCAGCGCCTTGGTGAAGCCGATCACCCCGGCCTTGGCGGCGGAATAGTTGGTCTGGCCCATCTGGCCCTTCTGGCCGTTGATGGAGCTGATGTTGATGATCCGGCCGAAGCCCCGCTCCCGCATTCCGTCAATGACCTGGCGGCTCATGTTGAAGATCGAGGCCAGGTTGACGAAGATCACCTCGTTCCACTGCTCCTTGGACATCTTGTGCAGCATGGCGTCCCGGGTGATGCCGGCATTGTTCACCAGGATCTCCACCGGGCCGAGCTTGGCCTCGACCTCCTTCACTGCGCGGACGCAGTCGTCGAAGTCGCCCACATTGCCCTTGACGATCTCCACGCCCAGTTCCTTGGCGCAGGCCTCCGCGGCGGCGTCATTGCCCGCATAGCCGGCGCAGACCCGATAGCCGTCCGCCGCCAGCCGGGCGGTGATGGCCCTGCCGATCCCTCGGGTTCCGCCCGTCACGAGCGCCACACGTCCGGTCATGTCAATCTCCCCATGGATAGGTCGCCTTCACGGCGCTCGACGGTTCTTGTCAGGTGAAAGGGTGGTCTAGCGCTCGACGCAGAGGGCCACGCCCATGCCGCCGCCAACGCACAGGGTCGCGGCACCCTTCTTGGCGTCGGACTTGATCATCTCGTGGATGAGGGTGGTCAGGATCCGCGCGCCCGAGGCACCTATGGGGTGGCCGATGGCGATGGCCCCGCCGTTCACGTTCACCTTGGCCGGGTCGAGGCCCAGCTCCCGCACCACGCACAGGGACTGGGCGGCGAAGGCCTCGTTGGACTCCACCAGGTCGAGGTCGGCCACGGACCAGCCGGCCTTTTCCAGGGCCTTGCGCATGGCCGGGATCGGGCCGGTGCCCATGATCTCCGGCGGCACGCCCGCATTGGCCCAGGAGGCGATGCGGACGAGGGGGGTCAGGCCCCGGGCCCTCGCCTCCGCCGCGCTCATCACCACCAGCGCCGCGGCACCGTCGTTCAGGCCGGACGCATTGGCCGCGGTGACGCTGCCGTCCTTGGTGAAGGCCGGGCGCAGGCCGGAGACGCTGTCATAGGTGGCCCCGTGACGGATATACTCGTCCTGGTCCACCACCACGTCGCCCTTGCGGGCCTTGATGGTCACCGGCGCGATCTCGTCCTTGAAGCGGCCAGCCTTCTGGGCGGCCTCGGCCTTGTTCTGCGAGGCTACGGCGAAGCGGTCCTGGTCCTCCCGGGTGATCTGCCAGCGGGCGGCGATGTTCTCCGCCGTCTGACCCATGTGATAGCCGTGGAAGGCGTCCCACAGGCCGTCCTTGATCATGGTGTCGACAAGGCCGAGGTCACCCATCTTCGTGCCGTTGCGCAGGTGCGCGGCATGGGGGGCGGCGCTCATGCTCTCCTGGCCTCCGGCGACGACGATCTTCGCATCCCCTTGCGCGATCTGCTGATAGGCGAGCGCGACGGAGCGCAGGCCCGAGCCGCACAGCTGGTTCAGGCTCCAGGCCGGGCTCTCCACCGGAATGCCGGCCTTCACCGCGGCCTGGCGGGCGGGGCCCTGGCCGGCGCCGGCCTGCAGCACCTGGCCCAGGATCACCTCGTCCACGTCCGACGCCGCGATTCCAGCCCGGGTCAGGGCCGCCTGGATGGCGGTGGACCCCAGCTCGCTGGCGGCGACGCCCGACAGGGCACCGTTGAAGGAACCGACCGGGGTCCGGGCGGCGGAGACGATGACGATGTCCTGAGTGCTCATGGTCTGGTGCAGCTCCCGCGGCAGGCGTTGTTCGCATCCTGACGATTCCGCGCCAGGTTCGACCTTGAGCCTACGTAAATTCCCGGCCGCCGTCACGGGCGTGTCGCGTGAAATAATCGTGTCCCAGACGAAAGCGCCCCCCTCCGTGGCCGGAGGGGGGCGCGGTCGTGACGATTTGTAAGGGTCCGGAGATCAGCTGCCGTAGCCGATCACCGCCTTGGTCTCGAGGAATTCGGCGAAGGCGTGGTCGCCCCATTCCCGGCCGTTGCCCGACTGCTTGTAGCCGCCGAAGGGGGCCATCATGTCCGGACCCGCGCCGTTCAGGATCACCTGACCGGCCCGCATCTTCGACGCCACGTCACGGACTTCCTTGATGTCCGAGCCCTGCACATAGGCGGCCAGGCCATATTCGGTGTCGTTGCCGATGGCGATGGCCTGGTCCACGGTCTCGTAGGGCAGGATCGCCAGCACCGGCCCGAAGATCTCCTCGCGGGAGATGGTCATGTCCGGGGTGACATTGGCGAAGACGGTGGGCTTCACATAATAGCCCTTGTCCAGGCCCTCCGGACGGCCGGGACCCCCGGCGACGAGGGTGGCGCCCTCCTCGATGCCCTTCTTGATCAGGGTCTGGATCTTGTTCCACTGCACTTCGGACACCACCGGTCCCATCTGCGAGTTGCCGTTGGGATCGCCCACCGTGGTGGCCTCTGCGGCTTCCCTGGCATAGGCGATGACCTCGTCCATCTTCTTGGCCGGGGCCAGCATGCGGGTGGGCGCATTGCAGGACTGACCGGAATTGGTCATCACCGACTGCACGCCGCGCTTCACGGCGGCGGCGAGGTCGACATTCTCCAGGATGATGTTCGGCGACTTGCCGCCCAGTTCCTGGTGCACGCGCTTGACGGTGGCCGCGGCCTTGGTGGCCACGTCGATGCCGGCGCGGGTCGAGCCGGTGAAGGACACCATGTCGACGCCGGGATGGCTGGAGATGGCCGCGCCCACGGACGGGCCGTCGCCATTGACCATGTTGAACACGCCCGCCGGCACGCCGGCCGCATGCATGATCTCGGTCCAGATATAGCCGGAGAAGGGGGCCACTTCCGAGGGCTTCAGCACCATGGTGCAGCCGGTGGCCAGCGCCGGGGCGACCTTGGTGGCGATCTGGTTCACCGGCCAGTTCCAGGGGGTGATGAAGCCGCAGACGCCGATGGGCTCCTTGGCGATCAGGGTGGTGCCGCGCAGCTCTTCGAAGTGGTAGGACTTCAGCACCTCGATAGCGGTCTGCAGGTGGCCGACGCCCATGGCC
>Ga0316217_10007591_pt1 | contig 10288 bp, 7 predicted proteins | sample 1anoAmetaG_FD_203633 | JGI IMG/M metagenome (GOLD analysis project Ga0316217, IMG submission 203633) | Freshwater microbial communities from Trout Bog Lake, Wisconsin, USA - 1anoA | ecosystem: Environmental > Aquatic > Freshwater > Lake > Hypolimnion/Profundal zone | place: USA: Wisconsin... | reverse complement strand
CAGGTTGCCTGTCGGATAATTCACGCAGTATCCTAACGTCTTTTATGGTAAAAATCGGAACCCCAAATGGTCTTTTTCGAAATCAGAAAGATACAACAAAGTTCCAGTTATTGAGTACTAAGTCTGCGAAAGGCATCCCGTCCTCCATTAAGACGAGTAATCCAAATCGCTCGCGCTAAGGCGCATCGCTTTTGATTAATTAAACTTTTAACAGTTTAGATTTATTGTTATTTTGATTCATAATGCTCTTTATTTCGATCAAGAAGAAAGCTTAAAAAAAAGGAAAAAAAGAAATCTATAATTATGAATTTTTTGTTTAATTATATTTGCATAAACTGAATCACTCTTATTCTTAATCTTCACTTACAAATTCTTTCATTTTGGAACCAATATTTTGTTTCTTCTTTTCTGCTTTCTTTTTGATTTGCTGTTAAAATTCGGGAACTACATTCGAGATATTTAACTCTGCCATCCACATTATTGTCAATTTCTAACTATTAGCTATTGCTGCATGGAGTCCCTCTTCAATTATCTTAATTTGTCTTTAATATCCGCTGATAGTTTTCTCCTTAAACTAGCTTTATTTTTACATGTGTTTTATTTTTTCCATCTCCTCTATAAGAAAGTTCCTTCTGTTTATCAAATCGGTAATTTTTTGATCATTTTATTTGATCATTTGCTGGATAGATTTTGGCTAGGAACTGGCGCTCTAAAGACGAGGCTTGCCTCTACTATTTGCTCTATGTTCCTTGCTGCTAGATGTTCTGGTCTTCTTGCCTTTTGCTTCTCTGTCCATAGTGTTTTATCACCGAAATTTGTTGATTATGTATGATCAAAGTAATCAATAATTTGTATTAACTCTAGAATGTTCTTAAAGAATTATAAAATAATCATAAAGGGAATGTAGAATAATTAAAAGAATTAATTATAAAATAGGTCCTTGGGTCAAGTGGGTCAGACTGGGCCCATCTAATGAATACCGATCAAAATCTATTGCCGACCCAATGACCCTGGGTCATTATAAAGATAGTATCCTAACGTCTTTTATGGTAAAAATCGGAACCCCATAAATGAACACTATGCAACAAAATATTAAGTGTAGAGCTTTTCGGAATGCTTTCTTTAGTGAAGATTCTGTAAGAGCTTGAGCCAGAGGTGAGCTCTAAAGAAGTTGTTGAGTTACGGTACACCAGACACTTAATATTTGGCGATAAATATTGAGATAAAACAAATAAAATTAATAATGAAGCTTAAGACCCCGTTAAGACCCAATTTTTCCAGGTACGCCAAACTATGCGACCAAACTTTCTATCACGACAGTCATCCGAATTAGAGTAGAAACTCTGATTAGATGATTGCCAAGCCACTCCAACAGACCAAATCATCGACCTATGGATTTTCATCAGTTTCAAGGGAAAAAAGAGGCAATTTCAGATTCCCTATCAGGTTGCCTGTCGGATAATTCACGCAGTATCCTAACGTCTTTTATGGTAAAAATCGGAACCCCAAATGGTCTTTTTCGAAATCAGAAAGATACAACAAAGTTCCAGTTATTGAGTACTAAGTTTGCGAAAGGCATCCCGTCCTCCATTAAGACGAGTAAGTCAAAATGAGAGCATCATTATCCTCCATGAAATAACTTATCAGAGACAAAGTCAAATCCAATCGAACTACTTCTTACTTCTTCCAGACAGGCAAAAATGGGAGTTTGATGTCGAAATAGACAAGACCGAGCAGAAACTATTCGATAATTTAGCCTCAAGACACCTCGCAAATCGGGTTCTATACTAAGACCAAGATAGAAAGGCCTCGTTATTTGTCCAAAGAGGATCTGAATAAAGTAGAGGGTGAGAAGGATGAATATCATTATCTGAAACGTATCCGTCCTTGTCCTAATGGGTACATTGAGTTTTTCAAGCGCAGAGCAAGGCAGCCTAATAGGAATTCCAAAAAGTTTGAAACTGTCCTTTACAGCAACAAAGACTAAAACCAGTTCAATAACTTTCGAGAAACCAAGTGTCCTGATGGAGTCGTGGGACACATAGATATGCAAAAACACTTAGACAGGCCAGATTACACTCCTGATCGACTTGGACCAAACACTTAAACATTCTCTATTGACTATACAAGGGCCAGCTAAAATCATGTTGACTTAAATCTTGAAGGATTTAGAGATAGGATTGTGACCAGGTATGATAGAATAGGCCCTGAACCAAATACTAGACTTGACTACTATGTTGAGTCGAAGGAACTTCCAGGAATGCTTTAGATGGATCGAATGCTAGGAAGAAACCCATAATTATTCCCAGTCGTAGACCCAGCAATCAAAAAAGCAGGAGACATGTAAATGAAAGAAGAACTGAAGAAATGCATACCTATCAAGGAGATCAACGAAGCCCATCGCCCCAAAAATGTATAGGATTTCACAAAAATGGTTAATTAAGGTTTGTGATAACATCTATTCTCATAATTTTTCAAGAAATAGTTTTGTTTTGATTTGAAAACTAATGAATTCCTTTTGATTTCGATATAAATCTCAGTTAGATTTCAGATAGTCATTTGTTTCAGGAAGGCCAATTCAAAAATCAATAAGCGCAATGAGGACACTCATCTTTTTTTGTAGTGCTGCGTCACATTCAGAAACATCTATGTCGCCTTTAGATGCTCTTCAAGAGCCTCATTCATCTAGATTCGATTTCGCCAGCTCTAAGGGTTGTAAATCTTTTCGTGCCAGTCAGCCAGATACCTCAAATGCTATTTGAACTATTTGGGTGCGGCACCTCCGAGAGTAGCCAAAAGACTTCTGCCATTCGGAGCTATTATTTTGATCTAGTTATTGCGTATTGTCATGAGTGTTTTGTCTTAGAATCTGGCAACCACCACTCCCTTTTCATATGCTTTGAAGACTCCTACTTGGGCTATTTCTTCTTCTGCTATGGGCTATTAAGTTCCAGCCTTATTGCTCACTACTGGCTATTATTTCTCTCTACTTTCCAAGTAAGTTCGATGGTCTTTATACACCTTTACAGATAATACGTGAGGTTTGATGTCTCTAGCTTGCTAGTTTTCGAACCTTATAGTGAGTGGGAAAGCAGAAAGTGCGACTTTGTAATCAAATTAGCCGTTGTTCATCGTTTTGTAAAGAGCATTCGTACCCTAAATAAACCAAAAGCCATAGTTTTAGCGAATGATGCAATCTCCTCCTTCAATATAGCTGCCGAAAATGGATGTGCCTTAACGTTTTGCATTAAGCCATTTCCACTTGTAATTGTGGTTGGGCTTTCCGTATAAAGGTATTGCCTATTGAGACACAATGAATTATGGCTAATTTGAGGTCAAAAGTGGAATCACTGCTGGCATTTTAGTGATATCTCTCAGTGCCAAATGTTTATTTTCAGGCTCTTCAAAATCAATATAGCAAAAGGGGTGAGGGATTATTTTATTAGCCAATAGGTAACTCCAGATTATCTTCAACGGAGGACACCATCTTGGAGGAAGGCAAAACATTGTGAATTACTTCGTTACTTCAATATACTCGTGCTAAATTTAAATCTGGACCATATTTTCAGGGTAATCTAAGTACTTGCCTCCATATTTTTAGATTAGTTCTTTTCTCCGGTTTTTGCTGCGAAGGTATTGACCTTCTTAGCTTACTTTCCTGTAGCCAGTTCTTTGTGGGTACTGAACAATAATGTTAAATAAATCTTTCTTGAGTGTTACTTTGACCGCTTTGTCGTCACTTTTTACGCAAAAGCCTTCTGCGGTTTCCAAAATCTAAGGGGTTTACCAATAGAATTACTAAATTTTATATTTCTTAAAGTAGCTACCAACTCTTTTTGGTGGAATTTACTAAGCTTAAACAGGAATGCTCACAAAATACTCATCTTCGAAAATGTTTATATTTTTACACAACTCTTCAATTTTTTACTGAACATCTTCACTAAGCTTGAATGTTCCTGGTGTGATTCGTAGTTTATTACCTTTCGTAGAGTAGTAAGTAACAGATCCTTTCTGCCAAAGAATAATGCTGTTGTCGGGAAAGTAACACTCGATTCTTCCTTAAAAAACTACCAGCTTAAACTCAGCTTGCCTTAACATTATTCAAATTATAAAATTAGCAATCAAAATGCCATGAACTGTAATCAATCAATTTTAGCCTGAGCTTTTATTTAAGGTTTTTTTGCTTGATTTTTTGGCTATTAATATTTTTGGCTTTTGCTGCTCAGATTTTTCTGTGCTGATGTTTGGCTTTTCATGGCTTCTCTGAGTTATTTATTGATCTACTACCTATTTTTAGTTATTTCCTTCTTGGTCAAGGTCTTCAATGATAATAGTATCCTACTTCAAAGTATTTGCTGTATCTTGCCTATGATCTTTTTCAACGTTAGGTAGGATATCTATAACTTTTTAGTTTTATAGCTTTTGTTTGTCTCGAGTAGTCCGGCCTCTTTTTTATATGCTTTACTTTGGCCTCTGAGATTATTTCTTTTCTTGTACTGCAGTTTTTTCTTTCATCTTTGAATCTTTTTTCTTTTTTAATTTAGATTATATCAATGTTTCTTATTTATCATCTTTGAGCCTTCTTAATTATTATTCTATTTCTGGTGGTGTCATTTAAGGACGACTTCGTTTTTAGCTTAATTGTTACAGCTGTTACAGAAAATAAGGTGGTGCCTGTTAACATAATTCCTGCGCTATCCGATCTATTTCTACTGGCTATCTACGTATGACCTGCAATCTGGTGAATTTTATTTATTTGCCGATGAGGTTTACTCTACAGTAAATGCATGCTTGTTTTAAGCAAGCAGTCTTGTGGATATCTTAAAGCTTGGTTTTCAAGCATCCACCAATATGCGAGCGGCAGCAAGAGAAAAATTGGTCAGGATCTTTATCTAGTTTAGGTTTTGAAGGCTTTACTTCATCTCCTTTAGGTTTTGAAGCATCTAGGAACTGTTGAAGTTCTTTCGGTTCCATCCTGTAATAGACTGTCTGATTTTTCTTTTTGGCAAGACTCTATTCTATGCAAAACAGACAAATTATCTAATCGGTCTCATCATCTTCACAGTAAAATGTCAGTATTTATTGGAAGCAGGATTTGCAAAATGCCAGGCGTTCTTTAATCTTCCTCTATTGAACAATTATCTTTGTGTTCGGATACCTGGTTATAAGGCGAAAGAGCTGTGATTTCTAATCATCTAGCCAATTAGTTAGTAGTAATTTAAGAAAAAATACTTATTCGCGAGTCATAATAAGCAAATTATGCTATAGCTGCTTCAGAGTTAGGCTTTTAAATGGAATGATATTAGATTGGGGAAATTTTATCTATTTATTTTAGCGTTGTCTGTGAGATGCAGACAAAAACATTTTGTAAGTCCCAGGGAAGATGTTCCAGGCGGAGTGCATCGATGGTCCCAAAGCTCGAACCCAGTGTAGAGTTCCTGGGCCACTAATAACCATATCACCAGCCTTTTGAAGTATTCTCTTGATTTTGAATCCACGTTAGATAAACCAGTTTAACTTCTAAAACAATACACCTTCCTACTGGTAAAGATCTCGCTTATAGTCTACTTTAAGAGATACTTACGCGAGTACAAAACTTCTCTCAATTTTTAGACATCCTCAAACGGGATAGTATACCACTAGGAGTCTTAAGGACCATGATTAATGTTGATTGAGCACATGTTAATGTTTTCCTGGTGGCCTCCCGTCCACACTCCTTTAACTTTGAGGTAAAATTGGGGGAGACTACAGCCTTCTACGTGTTTATCCATCAAAGAAAGGACATCGTCAGGCCGTGCCCATCCAAAAAGGGTATTCATTAGCTTTTCGCGCATTTCCTCGATGATTGTACCACCTCTTGGCACAAAGTTTACACCGAAAAAGACTTTTCCTCCGCTTAGTTTACGTCCAAATTTTTTAATACAATAAGATTAATCTTAGTAATGCTTCTGGTATTCAAGATATTGGCTGATAGTCATCTTATCTTCTAAGTTGGTCATTTTATTTGGGTTGAATCCATAAGCCATTGGGTTTTGAATTCTCAATGGCAATTCTTCATCTCCACACTCTTCCTCAAGTCTTTAGAGGTTTATTCCCTGCAAATCTAATGTTTGGGCAGCATTTTGAATCACAACTATCTACTGATTGAATAAATTCGCCTGTGCTTACAAGCAGTATAGAAAGTTTCTGTCGCCTTCATGGATAAAAAGAGCATTTCTTAGGGTTTACTCCAAGCAGACATCTTTTTTGAATTTGAGAGGAGTCCCTACCTTTTGCATTTAGTACTCAAATATCTTGTCCATATATATCTACAGTAATCTATATAAATGATGTTTTACTAGTCATCTTCAATATTCTTCAGTTAATTATAGACTCTTCGCAATCGCTGACAAACTTCATACCAGCTTCCCTTAGATAATATTTAGATGGTTCCTCCTTCTTATGCAACTAATTAGAAGAAATCTTCAAAAAACTTTATATCTGACAATTCGTATTCCAAGGTGTTTTGGTCTTTAATTTGGGTTTTTTTGAAATGTTTATATTCCATTTGGAAAGTATTTGGATGGTATTCGGGTTTTAAGTAGCCTATCTTTTGGTAGTAAGATTTACTAGGTTTACTAGGATTGGGAGTCTACCGACCAAGCATCTAACTTTTTTTTTTCGGCTATTTCTTTTTTCGGGACCGCAAGTCGTGACGCAACTCTTCCGTCCGGCCTTGTGTCTCTGCTTGAGGCTGCTAGGCCTATTTCAGAGTTTTTTTGTCTTTTTTTGTGTTCATGTTTTTATGAACTTGCAAGTTTTTAATATATCAACAAAACTGAATCTGAATATTTGAATATCAGTATAGATATATATGCACGTATCTGAAACTGCTATTTAAACTACTTCTATAAATTAGAAACTTTTTCTGTTGATTAGCCTATTTTCAAATTTCCTTAAGGTCATATTGCTTTATTACTTAGTGATGTTGTGAAGGAAAAACAATCTCTTTGTCCATCTTTATTCTAGCACTATCTGATACTATATCAAAACTAAAGACAATATTTGTAAAGAACATTTGATTGCACCTCATTTTAGTTTTTATCGATACACCTGTAGAATGGAAACAAACATCAATTGAATATTAAAAAGCCAGTTTTCTTCAAAATCTAAAGTATTGAACACCTATTAGGGTAGATAATATGAAGAATTTAAGTAGAGAAGATGATTAGTTTACTATCATTTTCCTTTCTACTACTTTTTAAAGTATTTGGCGTAGATTTACAAAGTACTCTTTCTTGCCTCATCGTGTGAAATGATGGGCGCAGGGTACGCAATCCCTTTTTTGATGTAAGCCTTGCAGACTTCATTCCATTTATGGATATCATCATTGGGCACCGTCATTAACTCAGGAACCCATTGTTTGATGTAGGTACATTGTGGGTCATAGTTTAGTTGCTGAGTCCATGGGTTGAAAATTCTAAAATAAGGCGAAGCGTCAGTACCATTGCCTACTGTCCATTGCCAACCTCCTGAATTCTGCATCGGACTGTAATCGACGAGTTTGGATGCAAAGTATCTCTCCCCTTAATGCCAATCCAAAAATAGATCTTTGGCCAAAAAGGATGCGACAATCATACGAGGCCTATTATGCATAAATCCTGTTGAATTAAGCTATCTCATGGCAGCATCAACAATCGGAAAGCCTGTTTTGCCTTATTTCCAGGCTTCCAGCTGCTGTTTGTTGGATTTCCATTAAATCTGATCGAATTTCACCTGAAAAGAGTTTTCCTTGGATGTAAGTACTCTTGGAAAGTAGTGCGTTATATTTACATAAAAATCTCTCCAATGGAGCTAATTGACGATGTTATTTTATAATCCTAGCTCAGTGAGAACGGTCTTATAGACCTCCCTGATGGAAACAGGTGTGAAGTGCAAATAAGCAGAAAGACCTGTTGTTGGTATGGCTGGCAGATTTCTTTATTTGTTATAATTTCTGAACTTCTTTATGTTGCTCAGAATCTCCAGACCATTCTTTCTGCCGCCTCTAACTCTTATATTCTGATTGGGTTCGTAGAACTTACTCATGTCTTAGCTATTGAAATGATATTGGTTAGTCTAAAGAGTCGGTTGTTTTTGGAAATGTTTTGGCAAAAACTTAAAACTGTCAGGCTATCTAACCTTCAGATTGGCCAAACAGTAGTTTTTAAAGGGAGTAAAGACTAGATAAGGCTTATCAGTTTTTGGTGACCTTGTTTGGCCTTACAAGAGCGGATAAAGCACATAGTCTTCAACAGAGGCAACTTCAATCTTTTATTTCAAAGCCCATTCCTCTATCTCTTGGTCACGGGCTTTGGCAAAGGGTGTATAGTCACTATTGTAGTAAATTGAAGAGATCTTCTCTGTTTGATTTATAGATTTCAACACTTCTAAATTCTTTCCATAGAAGTAGTAAAGTCTGCCGTTTAGAGACTAGATTTCTTTCTGAAGCTACCGAAGGCATTCAGTCATGAACTGAACACTGTTATTCGAAAAGTATGAATTTTTTTTAGGGTCTATCTGAACCGGCGTGAAAATAAATATTGGAGTAACTTGGTTAAACTTCTTGAGTTGTCTGATAAGGGCAGTGTTGTCAATCAACCTTAAGTCTCTATGGAAAAGGAAGAGGTTCATCTAATTTTTTCTAAATCGCCAAGGAAAGCTTTTATAAAGTTTTTTTCCGATCAGAACTTGAACAGTGTTTTATTAGGAAGCCTTGATTATAAACTATATGCTAGTTATTGTTCTAAATCTATTGCTGATAGCAGAAAAAGAAAGAATTTAGGCAATGTTATGAGGTTCAAATCTGTATCTAATTATATTATCTAAATGATATGAAATCTTGAAAGAAGAATGCAAAATATTTTTAGTGAGCTAACTCAGATAGCTTGAATTATCTAAGATTTTGTATACAATAAGAATAAAGTAAAACATAGCTCAAGTATTAACGAGACGGGTTCCATGCATAGTGGACAATGTCCCTTATGTAGTACCTTAGCTTTTCCGGGTTCTTATTTTGTCGGCATTGGCCGAATAGCTGCAATCGTAGTTCTAAAACATTTCTGGGTAAAAATAGCATTACTTTGGATGTCTTGCCTTTTGAGGAGAAGAACGTTTTCCCTCCAAACATCGTCGGGTTAAGTAATTTCTTGAAGACTTTGGCTGAAGGCTATCTAAAGAGGTTTAATTGGGCTTATGACTTTTCTTTATAAGAATTGGATCCTCTGGTCGTATTTTAGTGATAACCAGGGGTGCATTAAAATTTAGCTAATGCCGTTGTAGCCAAGACGCTTTCTAGAGGTTCTTTGCAATAACTAAATCTAATGTATGGTACCTTGTTAACGAAATCAACTCCCTCTTTAGATATTTTTGAGCTGAAGTTTGCAGGAATCTTTGCTTCACGACCAAGCATTTACTATCTTATTGATTTGCGATCTCTTCCACTATATGGCCGTTTGCCGACTAAGAGTTCATACGCAATTACTCCAACAGCGTAGAAATCTGCACAGAAGGAATGATTTTGTCTAAGCAGTACTTAGGGAGCCATGTATCCAGGGGTACCACTCGTCTCATGACTATTTTATGGTTTCCAATATCTCGCAATGCCGAGATCAGTGATTCGGGCATATCCATACTGATCAAAAATGATGTTTTAAGGCTTGATATCGCGATGTATGATGTTTCTTTGATGGAGATGGTTGAGACCTTAGACTAAGCATCTGACTAGAAATTCTACTTATTATACTTTTTACTGACTTGCTCCTCGTTAAAGACGAAGCTTCGGTTGATATAGTACCTCAAATCTCCGGACTCAAGGTAATCCATGAGCAAGTAGAGATTTTACCGATCTTGAAACGCACATTTCATATTAACAATGAAATCACACTCACTTTACAGCAAATGGGAGAGTATTTATCTCTAGTTCATTACTGACTGCACACTTTTTTTGGTTATGACTCGCGCTTTGTCTATTACTTTGAGAGCAAAGATCTATTTCGTCTTCTTTTCAGTGACTTTCCAAACTCTGCCGAACCCTCCTTTTCCGATAACACGAATGAAATTAAACATAGACTTATTATCTTTGTGCTTTTATTGTTACATTCAGTGGAAGATTCAGCTTTGCCTTTTCCACAACCATTTCCCATTCGAGCTTTATTATCAAAAATATAATCTCATTAATAAAATCCTTGATTATTTTAACGATTTCAGATTCTCAAATGTTAAAATAGTTTATTCTGAAAGCACGGTTTTGTAATGAGCCAAAAAGATT
>Ga0316217_10007590_pt1 | contig 10290 bp, 8 predicted proteins | sample 1anoAmetaG_FD_203633 | JGI IMG/M metagenome (GOLD analysis project Ga0316217, IMG submission 203633) | Freshwater microbial communities from Trout Bog Lake, Wisconsin, USA - 1anoA | ecosystem: Environmental > Aquatic > Freshwater > Lake > Hypolimnion/Profundal zone | place: USA: Wisconsin... | reverse complement strand
TTATGATTATTGTCAATACTTCGGGAAATGGAGACACCACTTTCTGGCCATTGAAGCATGCCGACTGGAATGGATTTACTCCTACCGACCTGGTATTCCCCTCGTTCTTATTTGCTGTGGGGAATGCCCTGAGCTTTGTGATGAAACGTTGGGAAACCATGAAACAGTCCGAAGTACTCTGGAAGATATTTAAGCGCACAGCCCTTATCTTTCTGGCAGGTTACCTGATGTATTGGTTCCCGTTCTTTAAAATAGACGCCCAGTCACATTTCCTGCTTTCACCCATATCCCAGACCCGTATCATGGGTGTATTGCAACGGATTGCACTTTGTTATGGCATTGTGGCGTTAATGGTATATTATCTGGGGACTAAGAAAACGATCTGGATTGGAGTGATTCTATTACTGGCATATTGGGCGTTGATGCTTATTTTCGGGGTGCCTGGAGCCGAGTTAACCAAACACGGGAATGCTGTACTGCGCCTGGATACCTGGTTGTTTGGCGTCAATCATTTGTACAGGGGTGAAGGCTTTCCTTTCGATCCGGAAGGAGTCTTGAGTACACTTCCTGCCTTTTTTAATGTAATTGGAGGATATGCTGCGGGGCTTTTCCTACAACAAAAGGGGAATTCCTACGAGGGGCTCTCCAAACTGCTGCTGGCAGGGTTTATACTTCTTTTTATTGCCTATTGTTGGGACCCGTTCTTTCCGGTGAATAAAAAACTCTGGACAAGCTCGTATGCTGTTTTGACTGTCGGGTTGGATTGTATCATCCTTTCAGGGATCATTTACATGACAGAGGTGTTGAAAAAGACCAAGGGAACCTATTTCTTTTTGGTGCCCGGGAAAAATCCGCTGGTGGTTTACCTCCTGAGCGAACTCGGAGTTACGGTAATGTTTATGATAAAGGTTGGCAACGAATCACTTTTTACGTGGTTGTATACTCATATCTTTCTTTTTGCAGGCGATTACCTTGGTGCATTTCTATTCTCTGTATGGTGGATGTTGACTTGCTGGTTACTGGGGTATGTACTGGATCGGAATAAAATCTATATCCGGCTGTAACATTGCAATCGGTATTAGAAGATGCTTTCCAGTGGGAGTGAACTGGTAGTTGAATGACAATGTTGTATAATTTATTAAAACGGTGTTTATGTTGTTATTAAAATCTGTGTTGCTTTTTATCCTGGCAGGATTTTGTGAAATAGGGGGTGGTTATCTGGTCTGGCTCTGGTTGAAAGAAGAAAAAACATTCTGGTATGGAATCCTGGGAGGGATCATATTAATCTTGTATGGCATTGTGGCAACGTTTCAGTCTGAAAGTTTTGCACGTGTTTATGCTACCTATGGTGGCTTTTTTATCGTCATGTCATTGCTCTGGGCCATGAAATTTGATCATTTTACACCGGATAAATATGATATTATCGGGGCACTGATAGCTTTGACGGGGGTTTGTATCATTTATTATGCTCCCAGATAAAATTTGCAGAAACAAACTACCGGATCTTTTTATATGATCTGGCAGATGATATTTACCTCATCCGCTCAGAGCCCGCTGCGTCCAATCTAAGCAACGTAAAGAGTAAAATGGTAAAACCCCAGAGGGAGGACCCCCCGTAGCTGAAAAAGGGCAAAGGAATGCCAATTACGGGCATTATCCCTAGCACCATGCCGATGTTTATCATCAAATGGAAAAAGAAGATACTGGCCACACAATACCCATAGACCCGGGTGAAAGGATCATGTTGTCGTTCAGCGATTTTAAGGACCCTCATCAGTAATAGCCAATACACGAACAAAACCAGGGTGGAACCCAGGAATCCATGTTCTTCACCAACAGTACAGAAAATAAAGTCAGTATCCTGTTCAGGTACGAATTTGAGTTTCGTTTGTGTGCCATTCAAAAAACCTTTTCCGAATAACCCTCCGGAACCAATAGCAATTTTAGATTGGTTTACATTGTAACCTGCACCCAAAGGAGCATTATCCATATTCAACAACACTTTGATACGAACTTGTTGATGATCCTCCAGCACTTTTGTAAACAAATAATCGGCCGAGAAGCTGAATAATACTGAACCTAAGGAAAACAACACGAGAAACCAATACTTTTTATACCGGTGAAAGAGTTCAACAAACATCCAATAAATACAAGAAGCCAACACGGTGAAGATGGCCACATAGTTGTAATTCAAATAAAACCAGGTATTCAGTATGTACGAGGCAGCTCCTATAAAAATGATTCCAAGTAATAAAAATAAAGCTTCTTTCTCGTTCCGCACGAAGAAAATGGCATAAATGATCTGTACCAACAAGATAAAGAACATACCCAACACCATTCCGAGTGTCCCATGATCTACCTGGATTGGAACAATACTCAATTTAATAATGGTTATAAAAAGAACAACCGCAAAAGATCCGATTAGAAGTATAATCCCGTTCATCCCTTCACGATAAAGCATCAACATAAAGGCAAGATAAACTAACGCGGTTCCTGTCTCATTTTGTAAAATAATGAGTGCAAAAGGGATGAAAATGATCAGTCCTACCGGGAATAAATCTTTCCATGTTTTAAGCTTATAGTTATAGGAACTCATAAACTTCGACAAAGCAAGTGCTGTGGGCATTTTAGCTAATTCAGCCGGTTGAAAGCTGATAGGACCCATTACCAGCCAGGAGCGGGAGCCTTTGATATCGTGTGCCAAAAAAATAGTGGCAATAAGGAGTAAGATAGCCCCAATGTAAATGAAATATGCAAAGATGTTGTACATCTTCGCATCAATCAGCAAGAGGATACCACCTATGGCAAATCCCGTCAAAATCCACAGAAACTGCTTTCCGGCACGTTGACTGAAATCAAATATGGTTGCCTGATCAAAGTTATAGCTGGCGCCATAGATGCTTACCCAGCCCATAAGAACCAGTACAACGTAAAAAAATATCGTCGTCCAGTCCAGTGCATATTTTATACTAACGTTCTTGTACATTTGAGTTAGTGACTATATTTGTAATTCTATCCTGTAGATCAGTTCTTGTTATTTTACCCTTGATATACTGTTCCACCAACAAACTGAAAATAGGGGCAGCATAGGTAGCACCAAATCCGGCATTCTCAATTACTACAGCAATTGCAATTTTAGGATGATCACGTGGTGCAAAACCTACAAATATGGAGTGATCTTTCCCATGACTATTTTCTGCTGTTCCCGTTTTGCCACACATATCTAAACCGTCAATCTTAGAAGCCCTGGCTGTACCGTATTCAAAAACACGAGCCATTCCTTCAAAGACAATGGGAAAGTATTTTTTATCTACTTTACAACGATGGATTTTACGCAACATTGAATCACACTTATTCAAGTGAGGGGTAATATAATAACCTTCATTGGCAATGGCTGCCATGACATTGGCCAACTGAAGGGGAGTTGCAAGCACTTCACCCTGACCAATGGAAATAGAACGTATGGTTATTGCCCGCCAACCGGTTTGAGCACGATATACCCTGTTATAAAATTTCTGGGAAGGAATATATCCACGCGATTGATCGTAAATGTCGCTGTCGGTAAATTTACTTCCTAATCCAAAACTCTTAACGCGATCAACCCAATCATCATAATTCCTTCTGAAAAATACATTTTTTAATCCATAACCATCCTTTTCAACTGTTTGTTTGAAGGCATTCCAGAAATAAGGATTACAGCTTTGTTCAATGGCACTGAGCAAACTCACCGGTGAACCATGATGGTGGGTACATTTAATGGGGTATGATTCAGGACCGTTACACGGGAACATCGTATGTTCATTGATTCCTCCCATTTGTTGGAGAACCAACGCCTCAACAGGCTTGAAAGATGATCCGGGAGAATATTGAGCTTGAGTGGCACGATTTATTAAGGGCTTTGTTTCATCATGAACCAGCTGCATATAATTTTTTGAACGCTGCCTCCCTACCAGAATCGAAGGATCATAAGAGGGACTGGAAGCCATAGCCAGAATTTCACCGGTAGAAGGTTCAATTGCTACAACACTTCCTACTTTACCGGTTAATAATTTCTCGGCTAATATCTGTAATTTAGCATCAAGCGATAATGTCAGGTTCTGACCGGCTTTAGGAGATATATCTTCTTTGCCATTTTCATATTTTCCTTTGATTCTACCTTTGGCATCACGAAGTAGAATTTCTACTCCTTTTTCTCCGCGCAATTGTTCCTCATAGGTATATTCTATGCCATCACGTCCGGCAAAGTCGCCTTGTTTGTAATAATCGTCGTCATCAATCTTTTTTTGTGAAACTTCCCCTATGTTTCCAAGAACATGAGCAGCAGAAGGAAAAGCATAATCCCGAAGTGTGCGGCTTTGAATGTAGAAACCGGGATATTTATACATCGATTGTTGAATAGTAGCAATATCCTCGATGCCTAACTGAGTCATGAAAAACTGGGGTGTATAGGACGAATACCCTGGATTTTTTTTATAATCCTTCATTTCGGCAATCCGGTTAATAAAGAATTGTTTATCAATGTTCAATGCTTTGCAAAACGACAATGTATCTAAATCGTGAATTTCGCGCATGATCAAAGCAATATCATAAGCTGGTTTATTATAAACCAACAAAGTGTGATTCCGGTCGTATATAAGTCCGCGTGGAGGGAATTGAGTTTTTTTCAAAAAGGCATTACTATCCGCACCATTTTTATATTTCGATTCGATAATCTGAATGGAAAACAACCTCAGAATATACACAACAATGACAGCAGACATAATGATTGTTATCACATATCTTCTGTTTTGAAGCGTATCGTTTATCATAATTTATTTTGTTTTTAGAGATTGAATACCCAAAATCAGCATAATCGTTACCAGGGAACTGAGTAAGATCTTTGGCAACATAATCCAAAAATGGGCAAAAGAAAAAGCCTCCAGAATGAATAACGTGGAATGATGTATTAATACTATGACGACAACATATTTTACATATGAACTCACCCCGAAAGTATGAAAAGAAGGGGTTGGATTATTACCTTCTTCAATGTTGGTAAACAATTTTATGATTCCATTACGGAAAAAGGCGACAAAAACAGTTGCAAAAGCATGCATTCCGATAGTATTCGAAAAAATATCAATGGTAAGTCCCAGTATAAAAGCCAGGATAAGCAGAAACCAACGAGGCATCTGTACCGGAAGTGCCAAAATAAATAAAATATACAGGTAGGGATTGATATACCCTAAGAATTGGATATTATTCAACACCAGTACCTGAAAAAGTACCAATAATATAAATCGGAATATATTTTGGAGTACAGTTGGCATTATTTATTTTACAGTTTAATTAAATGATAAAAAAGTACAACATTATTGTTCTTCAGACTTTTTCTCCAGCTCTTTTTGTTCCTGAAAATTTAGGTAATTTATCACTTTTACATGAGATAGGGTACGGAAATTAACAGCAAGTTTAACCTTGATTTTATAATAAGCATCACTTTCCTTGATCTTAAAATCTTCAATTGTTCCGACAGGAATACCTTCCGGAAATGTACTTGTCAGGCCACTTGTAATTAAAGTATCCCCCAGGGAAAATTCCACATGCCGGGCAATATCTGTCAGGTTTGCATAACGATAATCCTCTCCTGACCAAAGTAATCCTCCACTATAGTTGCTACGTTTAAATTTACAACTTATTTCAATTTTGGGATTCAGAATTGGTATAACCACTGAAAAACGATTTGAAACTGTTTTTACAATACCCACGACACCTTCATCACTGATGACTCCCATGTCTATTTTAATACCATCAACTGCCCCTTTATTGAGGGTAATGTAGTTTAGAAGCTTATTTGTAGAGCTATTGATTACTTTTGCAGATATAAACTGATATTCCATTTCTGGTGGAATACGGAAATGTATTGAGTCGGTAACTTCAGGTTTCAGTGTGGACAACTTGTTCTGCAAGTTGATGATTTGATTTTTGAGGGCTGTGTTTTCTTCAGACAAATTATTATTGGCAGCACGTAACTTAAAGAATTCAACTACTGAATTACTCCATTCGTACATGTCTGAAACCACAGAATTGCTGGATGAAAGAAACACACTCTTTTGATACTCTTGATTTTTCACGACCAATGTAAAGGAGATTATCTCTAAAACCAGAAATAAAAACACGACACTATATTGAATCAAAAAATTAATGAGATTCTTCATGATTGGCAAGAATGCACAGAGAAAAAGTGGTTAAGAACAAAATTTTTCGATGAGCACATAAAAAGCATGTGCTCATCGAAAAATTCAATATGTGTTATCGAATGAGGAACGAGAATTTATCGACATTTTTTAAGGCGATACCTGTTCCGCGTGCCACGGCCCTCAAAGGGTCTTCGGCAATATGGAACTGGATATTCAATTTGTCTGTCAATCGTTTATCTAACCCACGAAGTAATGCACCTCCTCCGGCCAGATATATGCCACGTTGAACAATATCTGCATACAATTCGGGCGGAGTTTGTTCCAATGCACTCAGGATAGCTGCTTCAATTTTGGAAATTGATTTCTCCAGGCAATGGGCGATTTCCTGATAAGAAACAGGAACCTGCATTGGTAAGGCAGTCATTCGGTTTGGACCATGAACAATATAATCTTCGGGTGCATCTTCCAGATCGGTTAAGGCAGCACCAACATTTATTTTGATTAACTCGGCGGTACGTTCTCCCACTTTAATGTTATGCATACGTCCCATATATTCCACGATATCCAGTGTCAGGTCATCTCCGGCAATTCGAATCGATTTATTCGAAACAATACCTCCTAATGAAATAACAGCAATTTCAGTGGTTCCACCGCCAATATCAACAATCATACACCCGTTAGGAGCTTCAACATCGATACCAATTCCAATAGCTGCTGCCATTGGTTCGTAGATCATATAAACTTCACGACCACCTGCATGTTCTGAGGAGTCACGAACAGCACGTATTTCTACTTCTGTACTTCCGGAGGGAATACAAACTACCATCTTTAAGGTAGGAGAGAACAGGTGATTCTTAGTTGGTATCATTTTTATCATACCCCGGATCATTAATTCGGCAGCATAAAAATCAGCAATTACACCGTCACGTAAAGGACGAACCGTGCGAATTCCTTCATTTTCCTTTCCCTGCATTTGACGTGCTTTCTCCCCGATGGCAATTAATTTATCGGTTCGTTTATCTAAAGCTACTACTGAAGGTTCATCTACCACAATCTTATCATTGTGAATGATAATCGTGTTAGCTGTTCCTAAGTCAATAGCTATTTCTTGTGTAAATGAAAATAGTCCCATTTTCTTAATTTATTTCAGTTTTATTTTATTATCCATTGTCAAAATTCTACGATCTAGGAACTCCCTGGTTCCGGGAAAATGGTAAATCGTCAAATTGTAAATTCTTTTAGTGTTTAAAATGACGATAACCTGTCGTTACCATAGAAACACCAGTTTCATTACATGTCTCGATAGACAGTTTATCGTTAATGGAACCTCCGGGTTGAATGACTGCCGTTATTCCTGCTTCTGATGCTATTTGAACGCAGTCAGGGAAAGGAAAGAAAGCATCGGAAGCTAAAACAGTTCCTTTCAAGTCGAATTTAAAGGAATTTGCTTTTTCGATAGCTTGCCTTAATGCATCCACACGTGAAGTCTGTCCCACACCACTGGCAATCAATTGCTTGTTTTTAGCCAATACAATTGCATTCGATTTGGAATGTTTCACAATTTTATTAGCAAAAAGAAGATCTTCTATTTCTTCTGTGGTGGGCGATTTTTCTGTGACTACTTTCAAATCGTCTGTAGTCTCAGTATAGGTATCTTTGTCCTGCATTAAAACACCATTCAGCAACGAACGGAATTGTTTTGCTTTTGATTTAGCTTCTTTTAATATCAGGATGATTCTATTCTTCTTTTGGCTTAGAATTTCAATTGCTTCGAGATCATAATCCGGTGCAATCACCACTTCAAAGAAAATTTTGTTCATTTCTTCTGCTGTAGCCTTGTCAATGATGGCATTTGTAATTAATACTCCACCAAAGGCTGAAACAGGATCGCCTGCCAGAGCTGCTTTCCATGCATCTACAAGGACAGGACGTGATGCAATACCGCAAGCATTATTATGTTTAAGTATGGCAAAAGTAATATCTTCGAAATCGTTAATTAAATTGATGGATGCATCTATATCCAGCAAGTTATTATACGAAATTTCCCTTCCTTGTAATTGTTCAAACAAATCTTCAAATTTGCCAAAGTAGACACCCTTTTGATGAGGATTTTCACCATAACGTAGGATCTTGGAATTGTTTTCACTGAATCGGAAGGCACTTTCTTCCTGCCCATCGAAATAGTTAAAAATTGCTGAATCATAATGTGACGAAACAGCAAAAGCTTCTTTTGCAAACCAACGACGTTCTTCCAGATTCGTTTGAGCCCCGTTTGCGGTAACAATTTCTAAAAGAGGTTCGTATTGATCCTGGGAAGCTACAATGACAACATCATTATAATTTTTAGCTGCTGCTCGAATTAAAGAAATTCCTCCAATATCAATTTTCTCTATGGTAGTCGGTTCATCGGCTCCTGCTGCCACTGTGGCTTCGAAGGGATATAGATCAACAATAACCAGGTCTATTTCAGGTATTTCGTAATCTTCGATCTGTTCTTTATCTTTATCATTATCCCTTCGGGTAAGGATACCACCAAATACTTTAGGATGCAATGTTTTTACACGTCCACCCAGAATTGATGGATAGCCTGTAAGATCTTCAACAGCTTGGCATGGGATATTAAGTGATTCAATAAAGGACTGTGTACCTCCGGTAGAGATAAATTCAACCCCTTCGGAGTACAATTTTTGTATTAATAAATCCAGTTTATCCTTATGATAAACAGAAACTAAGGCTCTTTTGATTTGCTTTTTTTCCATATTCCTTTTTACGTTTATTTATGGGATGCAAAACTACAAAAAATTCCTTGTTTATTTTCATAAAAAATTGATTGATTTTAACCTCTAATCAAATTTAATAAGTTGATACAGAAATACACTAAATAAATTGACAATTGATTTTCACAATTATCCCCTTAAAACTAATTTGTGAAACAAAGAAAATGTTGGTTATCCTCCAATATTGTTTCAAGGCTACTGAACTTTTCTTTCGTTTATAGGCTACCTTAATGCTACCATGTTTATGCCACCTGCCTACCGAATCATAGATAACCCAAGGATGACCCAAGTATAACCCAAGTATAACCCAAGTATAACCCATATTTATATTGATACGGGTTATGTACGGATTATACTTGGATTACCCCTGACTATAGCACCATTTAATCTAAAATCGGATGACATAAGGAAGAGAGTTGGAAGAGTAGCGATAGCAGTTAATTGGTAGTTTTGCGCGCATTCCTATGTTGAATTCAGGTGAATGGAAGCAAGGTGAAACCAAATTTTCAGATAAACAGCAATCAGAAATTATCAAAAAGCAGTCTCTTAAAATAATTACACCAACTTAACACTGTAAATCAAGAATGCTAAATTATTTTATATCTTTGTATGGGATATTCCTCAATAACTATTTTAAGACCACAGAAAAACATGAAAAAAATACTTTTGATATTTATGGCTATTCTGCCCATAATAATATATGCACAAGACACTATTTATAAAAAAAATAATCAAACAATTAATTGCAAGATAATCGAAATAGGTCTTGTGGAAGTAAAGTATCTTATACCGGAAAAATACAAAGATGTAGTACTGGTTATAGCGAAGGATGATATTTTAAAAATCAAATATGAGAACGGGGAAGAGCAAGCATTTGTTAATGAAATGAACGATAAAAACTCGTATGCTGACAATAAATTAAATGCACTGAAATTCCATTTTTTTTCCCCACTGTTAGATTATTTGGCTTTTAGTTATGAGCGCAGTTTGAGAGCTGGTCACAGCGTTGAAGGTACTCTTGGAATTATAGGGATTGGAACTGATCTGAATGAAGATAAACCGGAAGGTGTGTTTGCAAAAGCAGGATATAAATTTATCAAAAATCCGGATTTCTACCTAAGAGGAATGAAATATGCTCAATTATTAAAAGGAACCTATTTTAAACCGGAGATTGCAATATCTGCCTATTCATTCAACCAAAACACATACTCGTATGATTATACTACTAATTTGAGTACAACGACCACAAACAGGCAAAGTACATTTTCGGGAGCCTTTATATTAAACGTTGGAAAACAATGGGTTTTTGACAATCGTTTTGCAGTTGATTTCAG
>Ga0316217_10007589_pt1 | contig 10291 bp, 8 predicted proteins | sample 1anoAmetaG_FD_203633 | JGI IMG/M metagenome (GOLD analysis project Ga0316217, IMG submission 203633) | Freshwater microbial communities from Trout Bog Lake, Wisconsin, USA - 1anoA | ecosystem: Environmental > Aquatic > Freshwater > Lake > Hypolimnion/Profundal zone | place: USA: Wisconsin... | reverse complement strand
CGTATTGGCCTGCAGGCTTGCAAGCTGGCTGGCGCTCAGTTGGTTGGCGTAGGTGGTCTGGCCGATAAGCGCCCCGGTGCCATCATAGCTGTAGCTGGTGGCGGTGCCGACCGCATCGATCCTCTCGATAACGCGCCCCGCCGCATCATAGATGCTCCAGTTCCAACTATCGGCCGCCGAAGCGATGGGCTGAATCGCGGTAAGCGTCACCGCCGAGGGGGCGCCGTTGCTCGGCGCCAGACTGGCAAGCTGCGCGGCGCTGAGCGGTGTTGCATACGTGACGGTCGCGACCACGCGGCCCGCCGCGTCATATTTATATTCGGTCAGATAGCCGTCGGGATCGACCACACCGGTCTTGCGGCCCTCGGCATCATAAAAATAATGGGTGTATTGATCGTTGGATGACGTGCCCACACTCGCCTGCAACTGAGCCAAGGTGCCCGTGGCCAGCAGCGAGGTGGAAGCCGCCTTGGCATAACGCACCGTATCCACCACGCGGCCGGCGCTGTCGTAATCCACCCGCGTCAGATAGCCCGCCGCATCGAGCGTGCCGATCAGCAACCCATCGGCATTGTAGAAATTGCGCGTCGTCCGGTCTTGTGCCGCGTTGGCAGCAGGAAGAATAGGCGACAGCGTTGCGTTGGCAATAGTCACCTTGGGTTCGATAAGGCTAAAACTGGCCGATCCTGCGCCTGAAGCATTACAATATAGCTCCAGACGCGCGCTAACTGCACCGGTTGGCACGGTTACCAAGCCCGACATCTGAGTGTTAAACCCTTGCGGTCCAATCAGGTCCGGGCCTCCATGCGACGCCGATATCGTATTGCCGTTCCTATCCAGCCACCAAATCGCCAGACTCAGTGAACCGACGGGGCCACTGCCTTGTACCCCGGCTTGAATATTTAAGGTCTGCCCTCCGATCACCGAAAATGCAGAACTGATGATGCTATCCTGTGAAGCATTAGATGTTGACGTAAAATTATTACTTAAATATTCCAGGCCATGCGATGATCCGTAAACCAAGGGTGTAACATTTGAAACATTGTTATTATACCACAAGGACCACCCATTTGTTCCATTAAGTCCGGGATTATAGAGCAGGTTCACCCCCGGCGTATTGGCCTGCAGGCTTGCAAGCTGGCTGGCGCTCAGTTGGTTGGCGTAGGTGGTCTGGCCGATAAGCGCCCCGGTGCCATCATAGCTGTAGCTGGTAACCGTGCCGACCGCGTTGATCCTCTCGATAACGCGCCCCGCGGCATCATAGATGCTCCAGTTCCAACTATCGGCCGCCGAAGCGATGGGCTGAATCGCGGTCAGCGTCACCGCCGAGGGGGCGCCGTTGCTCGGCGCCAGGCTGGCAAGCTGCGCGGCGCTGAGCGGTGTTGCATACGTGACGGTCGCGACCACGCGGCCCGCCGCGTCATATTGATATTCGGTCAGATAGCCGTCGGGATCGACCACACCGGTCTTGCGGCCATCGGCATCGTAAAAATAATAGGTTCTCAGCCCAGTGGGATCGGTCAAAACCTTGAGGTTGCCGTCACTATCATAAACATAGCTGGTGGTGGCAGTGACCATTCCGCTGCCGGCATGGGTATTGCTGACAAGTTCCCCTGCCCGGTCAAACACCGAGGTCACAACCAGCCCATTGGCATAGGTCACCGTCTGGGTGTTGGCGGCGTTGTTATAGCTGGTCGTCGTGGCATTGCCCGCCGTATCGGTTTTCAGCGTGATCCGCCCCAGCCCATCATAGACATAGGTCTCGGCCTTGGAGCCATCATTGATCAACTTGCTGAGCAGCTCGCCCGCTTGATCATAAACATAGGTGGTTTGGGTGGTGGGGGCTGTGGCAAGGCCATTGCCGTTGGCATCGGTCGCGGAATAGCTTGTTTCGCTGGCAAGATTGCCCCGGAAGTCATAGGTGTAATCGGTGCGCTCGATGGCCTGATTTTGCGCTGCCGTTAGCGTGCCCTGCCATGCGGTCAGGCTAGCAAGGCCGGGCGGATTGGTGGCCGATAGGCCCGCCGTGCTGTAAGGTGAGCCGGTATATTGCAGCGTCGAGGTGACCTGCCCCTGGGCGTTGACGGCATGATAGGTCACATCACCCGCCGGGCTCACCGTGAAGCGCAAGGCACCCTTGCTGTCATAAACGTAGTAGGTGGTCTCCGCCCCCGAGGCGGCGGTCGTGCCCTGCGCCGGCACGGTATAGACCGTCTTGGTCAGCACCTCGTTGAACGCATTGTAGGTGTAGCTCGTCGTGTTGCCCAATAGGTCCACCGACTTGAGCAAATTGCCATTGCCGTCATAGCTGTTGGTGATCTGGGTAATCGGCGATCCCGAGGCCGCATTGCCGACATTGGCGTAGGTCGCCTCGGTCAGCACATCACCGTTGGCGTCGTAAGTGAACGCCTGGAACGTAGCCGCGCCGCCCGCCACCGCCGGATAGGCGATGCTGGTGAGATTGCCGGCGGCGTTATAGGTGAGAACCGTCTGGTTGCCCTGCGGGTCGGCAATCGTGGTGCTGCCCGAGCCATAGGTAAGGGTCGTCGTCCGGCTTGTGCTGGCATTCACCCATTGCGTGATGCTCGAAACCCGGTTCTTGCTGTCATAGGTGAAATCAACCTCGGACCCGTCGGTCTGCTTGACCGAAGCGACCAGATTGCTCGTGCCGACGTAGCTGTAGGTCGTCGTGTAAACATTGCCATCGGTAATTTTGTTGTCACCGGGGCTAAGATCGACCGTGACACCGGTCAGCCGGTTGCGGCTGTCATAACTATAATACGTCCGTGTCAGTGTCGCGCCGCCGCTTTCGTGCGTGGTGAGCTGAACCAGATTGTTGCCCGAATAAATCAGGCTGACGTATTCACCGTCCGCCGTAGTGATCTTTGTCAGCAAATTGCCTGTGTAGGCGAAGGTCTCGGTGTTGCCGTGCGCATCGGTCCTTGCGGAGATGCGATTGCCGCTATTAGCATAGGCTTCGGTGACATTTGTTGTCCCGTCATGCCAGGACCAGACGCCTTTCGCGGAGGTGATGCTGTCGTCCGCCCCTGCCCCCTCCTTGGCGACATAAGCCCCTTTCGAGCCATCGCTGTTCTGAAACCCCGCGTTCCAACTATAGGTAACAACACTACCGTCCCAGCCGATCCGCTGCACCGTGCTGCCTGCAGTGTTGAGCGTGCCGGTCAGGTTGGTGATCTGTGCACCTTGCGCCGCCCAGTTCGTGTTGTTGGTGCCGTTCAGCTGCCCCAGGCTGTTGTAGGTCTGATTGACGATCGCATCGAGCTGGCTGCTCTCGCCGATCCCGTCGAGCGTCTCGCCGTTGCTTTGGATGATGAGGTTTCCGGTATCGGCATTGACCGTAACACCAACCCCGGCTGTCCCGGTGGCAGCACTGCCGATCGTTCCCGCCGCGCCCAACAGCAAACCCGAGGTCCGCTCCAGACCCAGCCCACTCCCGGTGACAATCTCAACCATGGCTCATTCCCGCTTCTGTCATCCACGCGAGAATGCCCCCAAGCCCACGCCATCGCGCCCAACCTCATAGGCAGGTCACCCCGCTTCAAGGCACCACGCAACAGAGCCATACGATCCCCGGCACTCTCAAAACGCTAGTCCCGGGAACCGCCAAAAAATTTAGCTGTTTTTTTACCATCCGCGCCCCAAATGCCATTTTTGCGATAAACCGCCCCACGCCATCGATAAACCGAGCCAAAACGTCAAATTCCCCCCAAAAGGGGTCACAACACGAAAGTGCATTTTACGTACGCGATCCGAGAACGAATGCCGAACTACACTGATCGTGCCACGGTAACCGCCGCGAGTAGCGGGGGAGGTCAGGCAGGTTCGGGAGGCAGGTGACAAAAGCTGCCAACCCGTAAAAGTGCTATTCGAAGCGACTGGTTTTTAAGGGCCTTTGGTAAGTGTGTTTGAGAAGAACCGCACCACCTCCCAATCGAAGCGTTCATGAAAGGCCGTTCGGTCGAAGCCGGGCGCGCTTTGACAAAGCTGCGGCATCGAGGCTGGATCGGCGCAAGGAGCTAGGAAATCGAAGTGTCCGGCACCGGGCACCGCATGGAACTCTGGTTTGTTCGGCAGTGCCTCGCGAACCGCATCCGCATAGAACGGAGCCGGCAGGATTTTATCGGCATCAGCTCGCCAGAGCTGCACGGGTATGCGGACAGCTGCCAATCCCGCACGATCGAAGGTGAAACCAATCGCGGGCGCAGCAACGACAATTGCTTTTATACGGGTGTCCGTCATGGACGGCCAAGCGCTTGTCAGCGTTCGAGGCTGAGACTTCAAAAGCGTGCACACAAAAAACGTAGGATGCCGAGCGCAATGATCGGCAAAGCGCGTCATGTCCGGCCTGCCGCCTGCCGCAGCAAGGACAGTAAAACCGCCGGCCGAGAAGCCAAACGCACCGATCCGGTCGGGATCAATGGCCGCGTGCCCCGGCCATGCCTGCAGCATATACGAAATGGTTGCGCTTAGGGCTGGCGGTCGGCCCTCGATCCGGGTCGCGCGGCTGTTGTCCCGCCAGTTATCGCCGGGGTGAGTGAGCGCAGCGACGATGAAGCCGGCTCGTGCGAGCGCAACCGCTGTATCGACATGTCCGGCAAAATCACCTCCGGTGCCGTGCGAGATAACGATCAACGGATGCCGTCTCTCCGGCACGCTTGCGCCGGGGACCACATCCTGCGTGTAAAGGCCAAGCCGCTGATGCACCGGCGTGCCGGAAGCAGGATACCAGACCCCGACCTCGATTCCCTCCGCCGTCACACGACGCTCGAAGCCCGCCTGACCGGATTGTGCTTCGGCCGCTGGGGCAACGATCATAAGTAGCAGGATGGTGATGAGAGCAAGGCGTAGCGACATGATGGACTCCGTAGTGATACGCAGCCTGATGATCGCAACCATATGCCTCGGGAAAGACAGCAATTCGCCAACGGGCGAATGGGTTCGCTGATGGGCGAATGGGCTTCGCTCGTCAGCCTGTTCGCGGTAAGAGAGGGCGTGATTGACTCTGCCCTCCCTTTTTTCACCGTCCGACAGGTGGTGCCGCCATTTGGGCGCTGGATCGGGCTGACCATTGTCGCAGGTGCTTTGCTGGCGATTCTGGGGCCATTCGGTAGCTACATGAACGGCAGCCTCATACAACTGCTCGGCTACTGGATCGGCGCCATGCTGCTGGGCCTGATGTTGTACGGCTTGGCATACAGGCTGGTCGGTATCTGGGCGGCGCCTGGTTCGACGAGATGGTGGCTTGCGCTACTCGTAGCGGCGCTGCTTGCCAGTATCCCCGAAGCGTTGGCAACCAGGGCGGCCGCCTTCCGACTATGGCCTGAACTAGAAGGGATTCACCTGCCGCTGACGCTATGGTTTGCCCAAACAACGACGATCGGGCTGGTTGCGATGGCGGGCACGGCCCTCATTCTACGCCGCTCGCAATCGGGATCGAGTAACGTACCTGCCCCGACTCCTTCCGCAGAGCCAATCGTGCAACCGCTGACCGGCGAGGTTCTCGCGCTACAAATGGAGGATCATTACGTCCGGGTGCATCGACCTGCCGGTACCGAGCTGATCCTTATGCCCTTGGGCCGTGCGATCGAAGCCGTGCAAGCTCAAGGGCTGCGGACACATCGGTCTTGGTGGGTTGCAAGCCATGCCGTTGTGGCCGTCGAGGGCAACGCCCGCTCCATGCGTCTGCGGCTGTCGAACGGTACGGTCGCACCTGTCGCCCGCTCCGCTGTCATCCATCTCAAGGCTGCTGGCTGGCTCCCCTGATGCCGAGAGCGCCACTGCCTCTCCTGTATCGGCAGGACTGGTATCCGACAATTCTGACCGCGCGCTTTCCTTGGAAATGGGGAATGGTCGAGGGGCGCCATCCAATCTTATAGGGTTCTTTGCTCCAACGCCTTGTACAGGGCGGTTTTTCCGATCTTGAGACGGGCGGCTGCCTCGCGCACGGTGAGGCCCGCTGCGATGTGCGCCCGCGCCTTGCGTAGTTTGTCGGGGGTGACGACGGGGCGGCGACCGCCCTTGCTACCGCGCTCACGCGCGGCGCGCAGGCCCGCCTGGGTGCGCTCGCGGATCAGATCGCGCTCGAACTGCGCGAGGGATCCGAAGATGTTGAACACCAGCATGCCCCCCGGCGTGGTGGTGTCGATGTTTTCGGTGAGCGAGCGGAAACCGATGCCTCTTGCCGCCAGCTCGCCGATCTTCTCGATAAGGTGACTCATCGAGCGGCCGAGCCGGTCGAGTTTCCACACGACCAGCGTGTCGCCGGCGCGCAGATAGGCCAGCGCGTCGGCAAGACCAGGCCTGTCGGTCCTTGCGCCCGACGCCTGATCGTCGAAAACACGTTCGCACCCCGCCCGCTCCAGCGCGTCATGCTGGAGCGAGAGCTTCTGGTCGGGGGTGGAGACCCGCGCATAGCCGATCAGCGCCACGGGCCGCCCCAATGTGTCCGTTTTCCCATCATCATGCGATCTTGTCCGAATCGCCATTGCAGGTCCAGAGTAAGCGGACACATTCCCGGTGACCGTCCAACGGACGTCTGACGGACAGCAACATGGAGGGGTTCCCGACGAAGCCGAAGATCTCAAGGCTCAGCTCTACGGCCTATTGCCGCGCATCCGCATCACCGATCTGCTTGCCGAAGTCGCGGTATGGACAAGGTTTGGCGATCGTTTCACCCACGTGCGCAGTGGCGAGCCGCCCCAGGATGAGCGATCGCTGTTCATGCTCGACTGGCTTGATGACATCAACCTGCGCCGCCGCACCAACGCCAATCTCAACAAGGGTGAGGCCCGGAACGCCCTGGCCCGGGCCGTATTTTTCAATCGACTTGGTGAGCTGCGGGATCGCACATTTGAAAATCAGCGACACCGGGCATCAGGGCTCAACCTCGTATCGGCGGCGATTACCTTTGGGCTGACATGAAATTACCGGAGGATGGATTCCGCCCATTGCGCATGCAAAATCGCCAGTCAGAGGCTTAGCGTACGTTTACGGCCAGATTCTGCGATGCCCCCATATCTCACTCACCGGCTATTATCGCTGGAATGTCGAAAGCCGCCCCGATCCCGGCCAGCTTCGCCCGCTGCGCATGCCCTCATCGCTCCTGGCCGCATAATCTTACTCGCCAGTGTTCGCCAAAGGTTCTTCCGTAGCGGACATAAAGCGCACTTTCGTGTAGTCACCCCCAAAAGTAACGAGAGCGTTTTCCGAGTCGCGAGAGGGATTCCACTGCGCTAGAAAATGCTCTAGGCGGCAAGGGCAAGATCGGGCAGTTTGCCGCCATGACGCAAGACCCACCCGCGCAACCCACCACCAATCCTGCCATGCACACCGCCAAGGCAAGGCTGGCGCGGCTGTGCGACTATCTCGAGCAGGATCCTGAAAATCGCCCGCTGCTCCTCGATGCGGCTGATGCTGCCATCGCCGCCCAGCGAACCGATCTTGCTATCGATCTGCTCAGCCGGCTCGAAAAGCTGGGGGACTTGCCTCCCGCCGCCTCCAATCTCAAAGCGATGGCCGCGCTTCAGGCACAGAATTTTGCACAGGCCGAAACGCTTTTTGCCGAGCTGATTGCCGCCGGCCATAATGATCCCAATGTCCGCTTCAACCTCGCTTGGACCAAAGCGGTGCGCGGCGATTATGCCGGTGCACTGGCGCTGCTCGATACCGACGCGGTCGCCGCTAGCCCGCGTGGCCCGGCGCTCAAGGTGCAAATGCTGCACCACCTCGCCCGGCTTGACCAGGCACTGGCGGATGGCGAGGTGTTGCTCGCCGCAGAGCCTGGCAATGAAGAGCTGGCGGGTGCGCTGTCGGTGGCGGCGATGGATGCTGGCGATATTGTCCGCGCCGCCGGCTTCGCAGCGCAAGGCGGCACCACTTCCAATGCGCTGACCACACAAGGGCTGATAGCCCTCGCCAATCACGAGCGCGTACCGGCCCTAGCACTGTTTGAGCGCGTGCTCGACACACCTGGCGCTCATCCGCGCGCTTGGCTGGGGCGTGGTCTTGCGCTTTTGTCGGACGGCGAGGCTGACACCGCCCGTGTCGATCTCGAAAAGGCCGCCACGCTGTTTCGCAGCCATATCGGCTCGTGGATCGCCGCAGGCTGGGCACATTACGCAGCGCGCGACCTCGCCTCCGCTCGACGTTGTTTTTCAACCGCACTCACGCTCGATGACACTTTCGCCGAAAGCCATGGCTCGCTGGCGGTGCTCGATTTTGTCGAGGGCCATATTGCCGAGGCGCGGCGCGGCGCGGCGATTGCTCTTCGCCTTAACCGCCAATGTTTTTCGGGGGCGCTGGCCAAAAGCATGCTTGCCGAGCATGATGATAACCCAGCACTAGCCCAGAAAATCCGCGAGCGGGCAATGAACGTCGCCATTGGCCCAAACGGCGAAACGATCGCCAGGGCCCTCATCACCATGGGGCTAAATCCACATAAATCGGGTTAAAGCCGTCGCAACACCTCGCTCATCATCCGCGAAAGCTCGGGGTCGCTTTCCATTGTATGCGTCACTTGCTCGACCATTTGCTGAAATTTTGCCTGGTTGATCATCTCGTCGCCAAAGCTTGTCCCGAGCAGATATTCGACCAGCGCTCGGTGCGTGTCATAATCGTCGAGCCCCTTGCTCGCGACCAGCGCAGCCAGCGCCGTTCCAGCAGGTGTTGGCGCAGGACCGATCTCGGCTACCCGACCGGCCTCGCCCTTGGCCGCAAGGCGGGCACGCTCGCTCAGCCGCTGCCGGAGCAGGATGGTAAACGGGCTGCTGCTGGAAATCGGGTCCATATTCAATGCTTATACGCGCTGGTATCATGGATGGCATAGCGCTCGAACAACAATTGGGTTGCTGAAGCAGCCTCATCCCCTGGCGCCGGGTCGGCTTTCTTGGTGAGGATCTGACGCACCTCATCGACAATCAGTTGCATGTCATTGTTGATGAGGGGGTGCTCGGTGTTGCACGCCATGCCCGCTTCAAGCCGTTCAAGGCAGGCGGTAAATTCATCGCGGATGAGGTGCCCGAGCCCCAGCGCGAACAGCTTGAAAGGGTTATCATTAGGAAGGCCAAGCAGCGGCAACCATGTCTGCTGCGCCGCCATCGCTTTACCACAGGTCAGCTCCAGAAAGCCGAGCTGGAAGCGGGCGAGGACATAGTCCGGGGCGATAGCGACCGCCCGCGCCATCGCTGCTATCCCCTCATCATAGCGCTGTGCCCCAGCGAGCAGAGAGCCTTCGAGGAACGGCAGGCGAGCATCATCAGGATAGCGCCGGCTCAGCGTTGCCAACTGTGCCGCCGCAGCCGAGGGGTCAACCCGTGCCAGGGCAAGAATGGGCTGTAACTCCAACTCGGGGCAGGTGGGGGGCTGAGCCATCTTTATTTCTCCACCGGTGCGATACCAGCTTTTAGAAGCCGCTTGCGCAGCGTGCCAAGCCCTGATTTATGAAGCTGGGCGATCCGTCCCGTCGACAACATAAGCAATTCGGCGATGCGGGCAAAACTTACCGCACCGAGGTAGTGATAGGTCAGCACCGCCCGTTCGCGGGATGGCAGCGCAGCAAGTTCGTCGGCGAGGCGGTGCTCCATCTGCCGCCAGACCAGGCTATCATAAGGAGTTTCTTGGGCTACCGCGTCGGGGCTTGCCAAAAAGCCGCTATCCTCGAGCATAAAGCCGATCGCCAACTCTCCGGCAATCGCGCCCAATTTTGCCAGCGCCGCCTCGACATCGCTGGACGGCGTGGGTCTATGGCTAGCCTTGAGTGCCCGCACCCGCTCGCGCCGGATCGCCGCACGTGCGCCAGACTGCGCGCGCCGTTCGGTCATCGCCGAAAGGCCATCAAGGATCGACCCGAGAATGCGGCGATTGCCGTAATATTTGAACGGCACGCCCAACTCCGGGTTGAAGCGGTCGATCGCCTCGATCAGCCCGGTGTGAGCGAGTTGAACAAGGTCGATAAGCTCAATATCTCCACGCGCGTTCTCGCGAAACTGCCGGTGCGCGATACGTCGGGCGAGCGACTGATAAAGCGCAAACAGCGCTGCCCGCGCGGCGGTCGCATCATTGTCCTTATCCGCACCATCACGCAGTGTTGCCCAAAGCGCCGCCTCTTCGCCCACATCCACCGCATCGCGCCTGCCATCACGTGCCGCCATGGTGGTTGCCTGGTTTGTCATCGAAAGCCGCTGATCACGCCCTCAAGCACCAGGCTCCAGCCATCGATCAGGATAAACATCAAGAGTTTGATCGGCAATGATAGCGTAGCGGGCGGCACCAT
>Ga0316217_10007588_pt1 | contig 10293 bp, 7 predicted proteins | sample 1anoAmetaG_FD_203633 | JGI IMG/M metagenome (GOLD analysis project Ga0316217, IMG submission 203633) | Freshwater microbial communities from Trout Bog Lake, Wisconsin, USA - 1anoA | ecosystem: Environmental > Aquatic > Freshwater > Lake > Hypolimnion/Profundal zone | place: USA: Wisconsin... | reverse complement strand
ACCACGAAAGACAAAAGGCAAAAGACGAAACAAGACCTGGGCACTCGGTGGCCGCGGCTAGACGGCGTCGAGGTCGATGCCGATGTAGGTTTTTAGGGGTTCGGGGCCAAAGCCTTGGGGCTCGGAGGTGTCCTGGTGGAGTTCGTGGCGGCCGAGCCAGGTGAGCAGGGTGGGGTTGCCTTCGAGGGCTATTTTTAGTTGGGCAGCGCGCAGGCGGGTGTGTATGGCAGCGCGGCATTTGTCGAGTTGGCGCTGGAAATGGGCGCGGAGTTGTTCTTCGGGAAGGCCGAAGTAGGCGGCGATTTCGGCATCGGTGGCGCCGCTGGCGGCGTGGCTTTCGACGGCGTTAAGGCTCCTTAGCGTAAATGACGAAGGACGAATGACTAATGACGAATCAAATTCCAAGAACCAATGTTCAATTGAGTCATTGGGTGATCGGGGCATCGAGCCATTGAGGACGTTGGACATAATGATTCCTCTACCCCATATAAAGCGTTTTGATTTTTGGCGGCGCGGCGGTTTGGTAAATGGTTGGTGGGGATGTGGTTGGGGCGTTTTTGGGCTACTTCTTTTGCGCGAAGCGACAAAATCTTGCAAGATTTTTGGATGTGGAGAAGAAAAGGAAGGCAGGAGGCAGAAGAAGAGACGGCGGGCATAAACACGAAGGCACGAAGTTGGCGAAGTGCCACGAAGTTGGAAACGAGGGTAGGGAACCACGAAAGGCGCGAACGCACATGAAAGATAGAGCCGCAATGGGATTGATGGGAGGAATGGGAATGATGCGGGGGCGGGGTTGCGGGTTAGGTGGTTGGGGGTGGGCAGGGCGGCGCTAACGAACTGGGACTGGCGGATGGGGCGTACCTGCCGCTGCTCCGGCGGAGCCGGAACGAGGTCATTGCATCAGGCCGGATTCTTGGAAGCTGAAATGGGCTTTGCGGGTTACGATGATGTGGTCGAGGATGCGGATGCCGAGGATTTTGGCGGCCTGGGATAGTTGGTCGTGGGTGCGGCGGTCGGCGGGGCTGGGTCGGGGGTCGCCGGAGGGGTGGTTGTGGGCGAAGATGACGGCGGCGGCGCGGTCGGCGATGACGTCGGCGAATACTTCACGCGGGTGGATGGGGGCGTTATCGAGCAGGCCAATGGTGACGATGCGCGTGGCGATGACTTCGCTGGCGCCATTGAGGGCGATGCAGACGAAATGTTCCTGGGGTTTGGAGGCGATGTCGGCCAGGAGGGGCAGAACATCCTGGGCGGTGGCGATGCGGACGGTTTCCTGGAGTAAGTGGCGGCGGGATAATTCGAAGGCCGAGAGGATTTGGGCGGCCTTGGCCAGGCCCATGCCGGGAACGGCCAGCAGGTGGTCGAGCGTCAGGGCGGTCTTGTGTTCGGCGATCAGGCCGGCCACCTGCCGGGCGATGGTGCGCACGTCCAGGCCGGCGGTGCCCATGCCCAGGATGGCAGCGACGAGTTCTTCGTCGGTGAGGGCGGCGGCGCCTTTTTCGCGCAGCTTTTCACGGGGGCGGGTGTGTTCGGGCATTTCTTTGATGGTGTTCATGGTCCAAGACTCCGTGCTTGCATGGCGGCTATCGCGCCAATTTGGCGCGATAAATGGCGCGATAGCTTTGACTGAGCCTAAAACTTGGGATTATCTCGCCAAAATGGCGAGATAAATGGCGGGATAAGCTTGGGTGAGCCCATGATGGGGCATTATCTCGCCAAAATAGCGGGATAAATGGCGGGATAGCCTTGAAAGTTCGTAATTGGGGAATTATCCCGCAATTTTTGCGGGATAAATTGCGGGATAATCTCGCACGCTGGAGCACGGTCACATTATCTCGCAATTTTTGCGGGATAAATTGCGGGATAATATTCTTGAACACGATTGTTGTCACGGTGGCAACACCTCGTACTGTGTGGATGGCCCTACGCCCCTGCGCCGCAGCAAGCCCTTCTTCGTGAACTCGTTGAGATGGTTCAGTGCTGTTCGATCCGACACGGACAACGCCTTCGCGTACTCGACTGACGTCACAGTATGTCTTTTTGACAACCACTGTAATGCTGCCTGCATCCTCCGGCTCGATGATGCCCCAGCCTTCTGACGCAATAGAACGGCGCCTGATTCCGGAGTTCGGTACAGCGTCAGCACAAGGTATGGATTGTCAAAGCTGTAGCGGGGCACTGGTAACCCCAACTGCGCGGCCCGGTCGCGCAGCGACTTGATCCCTAACCCCCTTTCCTCCGCCAATTCCATGCGAGCGAAGACGTAATGCAGTTCCGGGTTGCGGCTGAGCATGGGGGCATTGAATTTCTGGAGTTGTTCCAGGGTAATCGGCGGCAGCGGCCCGCCGGGGCTGCGGATGGTGATGGTGTCGGCCGTAATGACCACCTGACACTTGGCCTGACGGATGTCGTAATCCCGGTGGATCAGGGCGTTGACCACGGCCTCGCGCACCATTTCAAAGGGTAGCGCCGGCACGTTCTGACGCTGCATGCGGCTGCGGTCGATGACGTTGGGGAGTTTGTCGGTCAGCCATCGTTCAAGCTGATGCGGAATCAGGACCATGGGGCCTTCAAAGTTGCGCGGTTCGGTGGTGCCGTCGGGATAGTGGATGGTGGCCAGCAGACCGGCCTGCGGCATGACATTGCGCGGCTCCCGGCCGAAGAGCAGCAGGCCGAAGCCGGTCGGGGTGAAGCGGCCGTCTTCCTGTTTCATCAGGCCTTGCTGCACCAGGCGGCGGCTGAGCGCTGTTGAACCGACCGGATCGGCGATCTTGGCGACTGTGCGGTAAAGTTCCAGCGCCTCAGGTGAGAAATCATCGCCCAGCGCGGCATCGAAGGCATTTTCCAGCGGAGACAATACTACCTTGGCCGGCGGTTCCTCCTTTGCCGCCGCGGCGCGCTGGAGCGCCTGGGCAATGAATGCCTTGTTCTCCTCTTTAATAATCTCCTGCAAATCGCGGTCGAACATGTGCACCGTGATGCCGGAATCCTGCAGATACTTGATGCCCTTGCGGTCTACCGTGGGATCAGGGTCTTCAATTCCCACCCAAACCTCTTTGATGCGGGCCAGGGCAATACGTTCGGCGCAGCTCATTTTTGGCGGGTGGCGCGCCCCCGGGGCGCAGGGCTCCAGCGTGGCAAACAGAATGGCGCCGTCGAGTTTATTGCTGCGGTTCTTCCGCTCCAGGAGGGCAAACTCCGCATGGTCGCCATAGCGCAACTCACCGCGGCAGGCGGTCTCGATGGTCCCGTCTGGCTTCACGAGCACCGCCCCGACTTTCGGGCTGGCCTTGTCATCTTTGCGCGGCTCATGCACCGACTGGCGCATGACCGTAATTGCCATTTCCATCAGCTTACGGGGGTTCAATGACGGTTTACTTGCCATCGTTGGCTTCTCCCCAGACCTCTGCCAGTTTGGCCTGAATTTTTTTCTCGAAGCGCTCGATCAATTCCCGGTTGGCCGCGACGAGGCGCTGTTCGGCTTCGATTTCGGCGACGATCGCGCGCTGGGTTTCGAGGGGTGGAAGGGGAATGGCATAACCCGCCAGCGACTTCGCGTTAATGTTCGATTGCCCAATCGCCCTGCTCGCGTACTGCTTGATGCCCGTCTGGAAGCTGTCGGTGTTCATGAATGCATTCACGTAGCGCGGGTCAGCCTTCGCGTGATCGATCGTGAGACGGATAAGATAAGATGCGAAGCAGTATTCCCCTTCAAGGTCGAAGATCCCTGTTCTGCCGACGTGCTCGAAGCTGTTCGTACGGTTAAAGAGGAGATCACCTGGCGCCAGTTTGTACTTCTCGAATTCTTTTCGTGAAATGTCTGCGGTCTTCATCGCGCCACCGTCGACGCACCGACCATTGACAAGTTCGTTCATTCGGAAAATCTTGAATCCATTGCCCTCGACCACAAGCGGGACCGAGAGCCCATATTGTGGTTCGCTGATCGTTCCTAATTCCACCATCGGCCAATCGGGGGCGATGGATACATGAGGGCGGTAGTGGTCGAGGACGGTGCGGGCACCGTCGATCACCTTCTGGTAGGCCTCGATCTCCGCCACGATCTCCTTCTGCACCTCCAACGGCGGCAGTGGAATTTTGAATTGCTCGACATAGCTCTTCGGTACGCGCTGCAGTCCGCCCGTGCCCGTCATCTGCTCGACGGCACGGTCGCGGAACTCTCTGTGCGTAACACAGAAGTAAATGAACTCGGCCAGGACGCGGTCAGATGGGCGAAGGATGTACAACTCGCTCGATCCGAAGCCGACAGCGTTCGTGAGATTGTGTGCGATCCCGGCTTTCCCATTTTCGAAACATGGCGTGACCTTTGCGATCAGCACGTCCCCGTCGGCGAAATACGTGTAACTCGTGCCGAGATCTTTAATGCGTTTGGTCTCTTTGGGCGTAAATGTCATGCGGTTTTCACCGAGGTCGGACATTGGCACGAACGAGACTAGGGTGTCGGGCGCGAGTGACAGGGCTTCCGATTTGGGTGGATTAATCGTACAGACATCGGCGAGCGGCACGAGCGAAAATGCATGCGTCCGCTCGCCGTTCACCCGATACCGCTCCCCGCTCAGGCTATAGTCTCCGTTCGCCGCGATCCTCTCTTTGGCGACGATAAGGCCGTGCGTTAGCTTCAACTTTCCCGCCGTGACGGACTTCTTCGCCCGCAAGCGCCGCTGGTATTCGTTTATCTCGGTGAACACCTGCGACAGGTCGTTCTTGTCGATGGGGCGGCGCTGGGCGCCGAGGTTGAAGCCGTCGTTTTCCACCTTGAAGAATCCCACCGTGTCGGACTGCCGCGCGATATCCCGGTCCAGAAGAAGAATGCTCGTCTTGACACCGGAATAGGGATTGAACACACCTGCCGGCAAACTCACAACGGCCCAGAGGTAATTCTCGACCAGCATCTTGCGGAGTTTTCGATAAGCGTTCTGGCTCTGGAAGATGATGCCCTCGGGCACAATGATGCCGGCCCGACCGCCGGGGTTGAGATGTTCGGCGATGTAATCGACAAAGAGCACTTCGCTGCGGTTGGCTTGAAGGGAAAAACGGTTGTGCGGCCGGATGCCGCCTTTGGGGGACATGAAGGGCGGGTTGGCCAGGATAATATCGTAACGCTCATCCCAGCGCTCTTCACTGGTCAGGGTGTCGTACTCGTGGATCACGGGGTTGGGAAAACCGTGCAGGTACAGGTTGGCCCGCGACAGGCGCACCATGTCGGGGGCGATGTCGTAGCCGCGGAAGTTGGTCATCAGGCGGGCGCGCTCGTCGGGCGTGAGATTTTCATTGGACTTCAGGATGTGCTTGAAGGCGGAGATCAGGAAGCCGGCGGTGCCGCAGGCCGGGTCAAGAACTGTTTGGTCCTTCTGCGGATCGACGACGGCGGCGATGAAGTCGATGATGTGACGCGGCGTGCGAAACTGTCCGGCATCGCCCTGGGTGCCCAGGACCGACAGCAGGTATTCAAAGGCATCCCCGAGGCGCTCGCTGTGCTCGTAGGTAAAGCCGGCGATTTCCTTGAGGAACAGGTTCAGCGTTTCCGGGTCGCGATAGGGCAGGAACACGCCCTTGAAAATGTCGCGGAAGAGCTGGGGGATGTTCTTGTTGGTATTCATCTTCTCGAGGCCTTCGGCGTACAGCAGCAGGCGTTCATGCCCGGCCAGGCGCTTGTCGAGCAGGTTGGACCAGCGGTACTTTTTGAATTCGCCGGCAAAGAAGGTGACCTTGCCGCCGAGTTCCTCGGACTGGCGGTCCATGTCGTCCATGAACTTGTAGATCAGGGCGATGGTGATCTGTTCCACCTGCGACTTGGGGTCCGGCACTTTGCCGACCAGAATGTTGCGGGCGGAATCGATACGGCCTTTGGTAACGCTATCGAGCATCAGGGTTCCTATTGCATGAAGGCATTTAGCGGAACGTAGTCTTTGACATACTCAGGGATGACATCCCGCCACTGGTCCAAGGCACGCACGTCGCCCAGGGATAACTTGGGATTGTCAGCCAGGCGCCCAAACTCGCGCGAATCGACCACGGCCCGGACCCCGCCGTCGGTCACGTAGGCCTTGAAGAACTGGCGGATCAGCGGCATGTGCGGCGCATCGGGCTGGTAAATGGAGACAAACTTGGCCAGCTCATCCTCCAGCAGTTCGTCTTTGCTCGGGAAGTGGTCGATGGCGCCGAAGGCTTTGGCGAGAATTTCGCGCAGGGTAATGCGGCGGTCCACCTGCACCGCCTTGCGCAGTTTGTCGAGGTTGAAAAAGTCATTGGGCTTGTCGAAGAGGGTCGCGATGACGGCCTCTTCCGCACCTTTCATGTCGCCACGCTGGTAGCGCTCGCGGATTTCCGGCGTCGCTTTGACCTGGTCCTCAAATTTCTCGAAGAATTTGCGGTCGATCTTCATGCCGTAAACGGGGATGGCGTATTCGACGTGCGACTTGAGCGGGTCGGGATCTACGTTGGTGTAGCCGGCTGCCTGCGGCGGAGGCGGGGGCTGCGGGCCGGGGTTCGTGGGGCCCAAGGGCGGCAGGTCGATCACTTCGTCGTAATTGAATTTCTTTTCAAAGTACTCGCAGACCGCGAAAAAGTCGAAGAGCTTGAACTTCTCCTTGGGCTGGGCGTGCTCCTGGACGTGCAGACCTTCTTTTTCAACGTAGCGGAAGGTGAACTTGCGCGTGCCGCGGCCTTTGATCTGGATAAAGTCGGTCGGGGAGAAGATGGGGCGCAGCATGGCGATATTCAGCAGATCCTGGCAATCGTAGCCGGTGGTCATCATGCCGACGGTGACGCAGACGCGGGTCTTGGAACTGTTGTAGCCCTCCAGGAATCGGGTGTGGCCATTGAGATTGTTGTTGGCAAAGCTGGCGGACATCTGCTGGGCATCATCAATAAGGGATGTGACCTGGACGGCAAAGTCGGAGTTGTAGCGCCCCGGGAACAGGGCGTCGGCCAGTTCGTTGAGGGTCTGGGTGATGCGCGTGGCGTGGTCCTGGCGCACGCAGAAAAAGATGCTCTTGCCGATCTCGCCGCTGAGGGGATCGCGCAGGGCGCCTTTCAGGAACGTTTCGCAGAAGATGCGGTTGGTCAGGTCGGAGAAGAATTTCTTTTCAAAATCCTTGCCGAAGAAGGACTGCTCCACCAGAACGCCATCGTCGTCGGGCACCATGACGGAGTAGCCTTCTGCGGAGAGCATTTCGGTGGTGATTTCCGTGCGGGCATCGACGACCACGGGGTTGAGCAGGTACCCCTCGCGCACGCCATCGATCAGGCTGTAGCGGAAGGTGGGCGTACCGGCAGCGCAGCCAAAGGTTTTGTAGGTATCGAGCAACTGGCGGCGTTCCCATTCGCGCGGATCGCGGGCGTTGATGCGCGCCGGGTCGATCTTCTTGAGGTAGTCCCGTGGGGTGGCGGTGAGGCCCAGTTTATAGCCGATGAAATATTCAAACACGGCGCGGCTGTTGCCGGCAATGGAGCGATGGGCTTCATCCGAGATCAGGAGGTCAAAATCGGTCGGGGAGAAGAGCCGGCGGTACTTGTTGTGGGATTGCAGGCTTTGCACGGTGGAGACCACAATTTCCGCCTTGCGCCAATCGTCGCGGTTTTCCTTGTAGATGACGGTGCGGAAGTCGTTCTTGAGAATCCGCACGAAGGATTTCCAGGCCTGCGTCTCGAGTTCCAGGCGGTCGACCAGGAACAGGACGCGTTGGGCGTTGCCGGTGCGCAGGAAAAGTTTGATCACCGCGGCGGCGGTGAGGGTTTTGCCGGTTCCGGTGGCCATTTCAAAGAGAAAGCGCGTCTGGCCCTGGCGGACCGTCCGCTGGAGGGCGGCGACGGCGTTGATCTGGTAGGGGCGCAGGAATTTGAGTTCGGCATCTTTGATGAAGGCGTCGCGTTGGGCGGTATCGGTCCAGCGCGGATCGGCGCGGTAGGCGGGATTCTGGGTGAGGGCCACGTAATCCGAATCGACCTTTTCATTGATCAGCGTTTCGGGGTTGGGATTGAAAGCGTGAAAATGGGCCAGCGATTCGGCGGTGGGAAACTCGGTGATTAGAAAAGGATTGCCCTGCTGGAGGTCCCAGAAGTAATGCAGAGTGCCGTTGGAGAGGATGACAAAGCGCACGTTCTGGGAGTGGGCGTAGGTGCGGGCCTGCTCTTTGCCGACGAGGGGATCGAGCTGTTCGGATTTGGCCTCGAGCACGGCAATGGGAAAGCCGCGGCCATCAAGCAGCAGGTAATCGATAAAGCCCTTGGCGGTTTTTTCGAAATCGTCGCCGAGGACGTCCAAGGCCTTCTTTTTTATTTTAGTGGAGGCCTCGAGTGTGATGTTGGCGGGGCCGGCGGCATCATCGAAGAAGCGCCAGCCCGACCTTGCCAGAAGGTCATTGATGCGAATTCGCGCTTTGGCTTCCTTGGGCATCGGTGGGCGGCTCCATTGGGCGGCTTTTAGCGACCTGAACTGGGGGGCATGATAGCACGGGGGTGGGGCAGGGGAAAGCGGGGGAGGCGGCGCCGGGCCGGTGCGGGAGGGTGGGGCGTACAGTGCAAATCGGGGTTGGGGTTTTGGACGGATAAGATGGGGAAAGACAGAAGACGAAAGACGAAATGCCATCACTGACCACCGGCCACGGACAACGTGCCCGGCAACGCCGCCGGGCGGCGCTGCCGCGCCGGTCTACGTTAATTCCCGCGTGCGGAACAGCGCTACGGCAATCGCCAATGCCGCCCCCACGTACAGCACGGCATACAGCCCCGCCCACGCCACGTATTGCCAGATCTGCGCCAGCGTGACGGTTACATTGGCAAGGTCTTCCTTCCCGCACAAAAAATTCCCGTAAATCAACACCGGGCTCAGGTCGAAATTGGCCAGGTACGGCAACAGGTTCGCCGCCTGATCCAGCAGCCACTGGGTGCTCGAGCCCATGTGCAGGTCATGCACATACCGCGTCAGGTTGGCCCCCACATAGATCAGGGACACCACCGTCATATTGAGCGCCACGCCCCAGCGCGTCGAGACCGCCACGCTGATGGCCGCGAGCGTGGCAATTTGCAGGAATTCGAGCGTCATCAAGGGCACCATGGCGAGCACCGCCTTCTGGTTCTCCCACAGCAGGGCGGCGCGCCCCGGCCCCTTCCCGGCCAGGGCCAGGTCGATGCGCTGATCGTCGAAGTAACGCAGGTAGGCACAGGTTCCCGCCGCCAGGCCCAGCACGATCACCGCCACCGCCACCAGGCAGACCACCCCCAGGTACTTGCCCACGATCACCTGCCAGCGGGCAATCGGCTTGCTCATCAGGGTCAGCATGGTGCGGTTTTCAATTTCCTCATCGACCACCTTGCCGGCGGCAAAGACCATGATCACCAGGGGAAACAACAGCACGAACTGGGTCGCCACATCGCGGTACATTTTGGTTTCTTCGTTGATCGTAAAGAACGACAGAAACGCCCCGGCGACAATGCACAGCAGCCCGATCGTCAGCACGATAAGCGTGAACGGTTGCAGCAACGCCTCGTAATACGTGACGCGCACAATGGCCCCGAGCCGGAAAATCCCCAGCACCGGCAGCACCACGTACTCCACCAGGCCGCCCACCAGCGCCATCCCGCCGAGCGCCAGCAGGGCGTAGCCGGCCCATTGCCCGACAAACCACGTGCTGGCGTACAGGAACGCCGCGCCCAAACCCCACAGCAACACCAGACATGCCAGGTAGATCTTTGTACTTAGACTCACGCCGCCGCGCCTTTCTGCTTTGCAACCGTTACCACGTGATCCGAATGCCCCGGCTGGTTTCTTCCGGCGGCAACGGCGTGCGTTCAATATTACGAATGAACGTGCCGAAATGTTCGCCCAGGCGGCGCAACAGTTCCGCCACCGCCGCCGACGGGCCCTGCACCACCAGCTCCACGCGCCGCTCCGGAACATTGCGTACCGTGCCGCCCAGCGGCAGATCTGCGGCCAGGTCCACCGTGGTCTGCCGAAAGCCCACGCCCTGCACCCGGCCGGAAAATACGACCAGCCACCGCTCTTGCGCCACGTGCCATGCACTCCTGCCGCCGCATGCCAACCAAAGTAGTATACCGCCAATCAAAATGGCGGGGAACTCCGAACACCCGAACCCATCGCCCAATGCAGGGCAATTGCATTTGGACGGTGACGGTTACCAGATGGCGTTTGTAGTACCGCCTTTAGGCCAAGACCGTTCAACGGAGGATCTCGATGGAATCGCGGAAGGGTCGTGTGGGCTGAGGTGTTTGGCGATGGCAGGGGCGTTTTTTGAGCCATTTGCTCTGTGGCCG
>Ga0316217_10007587_pt1 | contig 10293 bp, 13 predicted proteins | sample 1anoAmetaG_FD_203633 | JGI IMG/M metagenome (GOLD analysis project Ga0316217, IMG submission 203633) | Freshwater microbial communities from Trout Bog Lake, Wisconsin, USA - 1anoA | ecosystem: Environmental > Aquatic > Freshwater > Lake > Hypolimnion/Profundal zone | place: USA: Wisconsin... | reverse complement strand
CATCTCAGTTCAATACAAGATTTTTGAATTCACTCTAGCATTATAGTTAAATAACGGCATATGAACATTCCCATTCTTTTGGGCTCTTCTTTGCGTATTACCACAACCCAATCCTACAATCTTAGCAGTAGATCATTCTATATCAAGTCACCGAAGGTTTATGCAGGGCCCATGTTTTTTCGCAAAATTACGATATTAAATAAAACACCCGCACTTGGGCCGATCTTTTAGGTCAATATAACCACAAAAGCAAGAAATTGGCTGACTGGCTCAACATCTTCCTCTTTAATGTCTGTGCACTAAACTAATAGTACATAGCGGAATGGGATAATCGTATGCTTTAATCAACCTAATAAGCAAGAGCTAACTTTGACTCAAAGAAGCAAGAAATGTATGAAAGCTAGGGTGAAAGTACTAGAACTAAACTTAAAGGCTGGCTGGAGTTCATCTTTTCTCTTCCCTTCTTTTAGAAAATGTACGCAGAAACCATGTCCACTCTGCACTCTAAGAACAGATCTTTGCGCTATCTCACAGAGACCATTTATTACCTCATCAATAAGTATCAGCTCAACTGTAAGTTCAAAGCAAAGATAGTATAAATTGTTGACAACTCTTAGCCTAGCTCAAATTCTGAAGCATAAAGTCATATCAAAGTTGTCAATAACAGGGTTTTCGGCAGTGGAGACAAATTACGCAAATTTTTATTAGATATTTAAAATAATTTCTCTCTTTAGCTGAGATACATAGCTTAGCTTATTTCTATTAACTATGTAGAGCTTTAGCCTCCCAGAAAAATCTTTTAGTCGACCGAACTGACAGGCAAAATTTTCACCGAAGAACTAGTTGACCATATTTTAAGAAAAGTAAGCAAGATGGATCTCTTCTCTTAAAAGATGGAAAGTTACAAACCTTACTAGCTACTAATAAACGTCATTTTCCAGAAACAAGGAGCAGCTATTGCCTAATGGAACAGTTTCATCTTGCCTTCTTTGAGTGAGATTACTGAAAAAAATAGTTACTCCCTTGAAAATGAGCAAATTTTCCAAAAATTTGGAACCTTTTTAACTGTTTACTTACCCAATGACTATCCTTTCCTGCATAACTTACTTAAGTACATTTACTCCTCTCTTTTGGCTAAGTATTCGTCCAATGATTCTCTATAGCTAATGAAAAAGTTTGTTCTCAATCGATTGTTCTTGAATCCAAACTACTTCTCCTAATTGATTGAACCTTCATAGACGCAAATCATGCAATACGTGAGGTTTGCTAATAGCCTCAGAGTTCTTTTTTATGAAAAAAAGGTGGCAGCTTTGGAATAATCAGGAAAGAACCCAAGGGTTTTATAGCTAAGTACACTTTTGTTAAATGCACTTAAGAACATGTTAGGAGGAAAATAAGGTCACATTGAAGGTCTTAATATGCGAGATAGAGGAATTTATGTCAATGACAAGCTACTAGTTCGACTAATCAACAGGATAAATGATGGTTTAAATGGGTTTTCTCATCAAAGTGCAAACAAATCCAAGCTAAGCTCACAAAGCTAAAGCTAGCTTTCTTTTTCATTGAGAAACTAATCTCTTTCGAAACTTGGAAATTTGTCTTCAAACCAACAAATGACCATTCCAAACAACTCTTCATTGCCGAATCTGCCAAAACCACATCAAAAGGTGAATTTGAATAAAAAGTAAGAGTAGAAAGGTCATACTCAACCTTAAATTCGAGAAGGCTCAGAAGGTAGCTCTTTGCCCATTGATGCTTTAGGCGAATTAATAGCTTTGAGGAGGGAATATGGGGAAATGAAAAGAGAAATCAGTTAGAGATGCAGCCAAAAGAGAGAAAAGAATCAGCAAAATATGGAAGTTTTAAGCCATTTGCATTAGGCCGCAAGTGAGTTGAGGGCTGAATTGGTCAAAAGTATGAACTAAATCATGATAAATAACTTCCTTTTTTGACTTCTTTTAATTTAAAGTTTTAACCTTAGAGCATTGAGTTTGTTAGTTTCATAATTATTCAATGGCCGTGGCAACTGTGGAGTAAGGATTCTTAGTGTATGATTCGGAGTGGGTCGAAGTCTCTGGAGAATAGTTGCTCTAAGCCAAAGAAGTCTACAAAAAGTCATCCATTTTCAACCCTGTTAAAGCTTCCTCCCTCGACCCTAAAGACCCCTAATTACTAAACAAAATGTTTGAGCCTTATGTCTTCTAAACAGACGGTAGGTTTTTCCGGCTCAACATAAGTAAAAGAGAGACAAGCCGCAGCGAATTGTAGGATCTTTAAAAGGCTTTCTAGCACAAGTTGGTGGAGAAGCAGGCAAGAAAGAGTGGGATATGTCCTATAAGGTAAGAGGTCCACAATGAGCTTTTTGATTAGATTATCAGGCAAGCTACTGTGAACTTACCCGAAAGGGGCATTCTGCTGATGAGGGTTCGGGATAACCTAAAAATGTCTTTTGCAGCATATCAAACTTTATATGAAGGAAGTTTGGTCTTCGGGAACAGAAAAGCGCATGTTGCTGAAATCGGAATAAGCGAACTTGAAACCAAGATATAAAAGATGCGCAAAAAACGAATTTAGCTCTAAAACCAGGTACTTTTTCGTTTATTTAGAAAATTTTGCTGGAAAACGAACTGCAGGGAGTGCAGCAGGGTTTTAGGGAAATAAAGGTGATTGAGGAAAAGGCCAGAAACGATGAAATTGTTTATCTCAACGAGCAGACAAAGAGGCTGGAAGAATACCTCAACAGTATTTACGGAAATGATTGATTTCATCCCATCTACATACACTTCATACACAAACAAAGTCATTCCACTTCTATTCATAAGTTTTTGCCACTAATATGGCTTTTTAAGCTGAAAAACGATGTTTCTTGTTACTAGATTTTCAAAAAGTTAGGATGAATTTAAAAATGCGATAATAATAATGAAGTAATAGGGCCATTTAAAGCAATTCGTCACTAAACTTATCTAAAAGCGTGCCACAGAAGCAGTGCCCCATCTCTACATAGTTGGTACTTCTTTGCCCAACTAGACAAGCAAACGGGCCCATACAGGTCCATTCAATAAGCCATTGACGATGCTTAGCCCAATTCTCTCATCAAAATCTCAGAGGGGTTCTACGAAGAAAACTTGATACTTACGTACACTCATTTAGACTCAGCAAACCTTTGAGGTTTGAGCCGAAGAACCAAAGCGAAGAGCCAGGCAAAATTGGAGTCATTCTTTTGGTGGGAGGGGGTGTAGGAGTCACAGTAAAGCTGCCCTACAGCGATCAAAAGTGTGAGATAACAGGGATGAAGTTTTCTCACAGTGGCAACAGCTAAAACGAGCTAAGGAATGAACTGATGGAACACTAACACATTCTCAACATTTTCTAGCACACTGACAACATTGACCAACTGGAGATGTAGTTCGTGAATCGCATGTCCCCCAACAAGATGGAGAACATCGGCATCCTCCTCGAAAAGGGGAAACTTGTCATATCTAAATGTACCATCAGCTTGAACTATCTGGTCAAATCTTGCAGCTTGACCATCCCAGCAGTTTGGGTCGAAAAGGAAGGCAATCTGCACATTATTGACTCTGAGATCAAAGGCAACGACAACAAGAGCACTATTGGAGTTATTTCGAGGCTAGGTACAGTTAACATCTAGAGTTCCACCATTAGCAACCATAAAGAAGGCGGGATTGTGCTGTGGGGAATCAAAGGAAATCTCTCAAAAATAATCAAAAACTACATCTAATTCAATTCCATCGGAGTGAGCCTAGTTGGGGAATAGTTCAAGCCTCGCGTAATTAGTAACAGCATAAACAAGAACAAAATCGGGATTAAGGTAGGTTTGGCGAGTGAGCCTGAGGTATCTAGGAACATCATTGTGGAGAATGACGAAGGGATTTAGATCCACAGCGCCTTTCCAAACATTTCTTTGAATAAGATTGAGAAAAGCAAAGGTAATGGGATTGCTTGCCGTTCGTACAAGAAGTATCTCTGCAGAGCCATAATTCGCAAGAATGTGGGTATTGCTGGAAACGGGATGAATGGGATCCTGATCCAAGGTGAAAACAACCACAGCACAATAGTAAACAACCATATGATCGGTTTCAACAACGAGGCAGGGATCAGAGTTTAGAGAATGGCCTACCCCACGATCAGCCATAACAAGATTTATAAGAACTACAGAGAAGGGGTGTTGGTCGTTGAGAATAGCAATGCTATCATCTAAAGGAACGAAATTACGCACAATATCTAATGTAATGTGGCGATTGGAGGAATCAATTCGCATCATTCGGCTTTAGTTGAGAATTCCATCGAGGAAAGCCCAGGTATCGGCATTTATTGCATTGGCTCAGGGAGGCTGAAGGTCATGAGAAATGATATTTGCAAGAACTTGGACGGGATGATCATCCAAAATGGCGAACCTTAGCTGAGGCGAAACCATATCGCAGAAAATAAAAACAATGGAATCGTCTGCTAAGGAGAATCTTATCCTTTGATCGTCGAGAACTTCATAACGAGGAATGCAGCAGTTGGACTGCTTTTCAGGCAGAAAACAAGTAAAAAGTAAAATGTAATCAACTCCAACATCATTGTCAGCAATGAAATCGATTCAGCCATTCAGGAATACGATAAGCAGGTCATCAATGAGCTCAATGAAGGCAACACCATCCAGACAGAGATTTATTATCCTTAGAGTTTGCCTTGCGCAATAATGTGAGTGTTTTCAAAGTTGTTTTATATTTACTCATTTTTAGCTATTTTGATGAGGGAACTTTGTGCATTTTCGTTTCCTTTTCAAAAGTTCCAGCCTTAGCTTCTTAGATTACACGAAAAGATTTATTTGTGTAGATTCTTCGTTTTAGCTATGGCGTTGGTAAAAACTTCTTAATCTTATCTTTCAATGCGTTAAAAGGGTCTATATAAAAACAGCCAGTGCCTTATAAAAGGATACAAACTAGCAATTATATTCGATATGTTGGCCCAAAAAAATATTGCTCTCCACACTTGTCATCTCTGCCAAAAGATTGTCAAAGTCATCAGAGCCCTAAATTGCTACAGATGCACAAAGACGTATTGCTTCCCTTGCATAAATAAGTACTTCCCTTCCAAGGCAAACCAAATCTTGCCCAAAACTGAGCAACAAGCCTTAAACAACTCTAGGGTTTCCGAATGTTTCTCCTGTCTCCAACAATGCGTTTGCGATAATTGCAACAGAAAAGGCTCCATTCTTGATTTGCCGCCAAAGCTGCCAAAAAGTCCCCCTAAACCAACTTAATAAACCATTGTCTAGGAAATAAACCCTGAGATGGGTTTGTTCAAAGGGAAAAAGCTTAGTGAGATGCCACCGTTTATGCAAAGGGCTTACCTGAAAAAGAAGGTCATTTATTTTAAGCATGAAGTATCTAGGCCAATTGTCGCAAGTGCTCCCTTGATACAGCACAAATAATAGGATAAACCTTAGGTAAAAGTGTGCTAGTAGATTGAGTAACAACTCAAAATGAGCTAAAATTGCTAGCCCGAGCCTGCAAACAACGATTAGCACCAAAATAATGTCTTTGGCAGTTAAACTTCGCAGGAGCAGCCAATTCTTCTAAAGAAAACCCTGGCTATTTCCTTAGGCAACTGGAATGAAATGTAAGATGAGTTTTAACGAAATAAGTGCGTAAATGGGTGTAGGCAACAAATGCAACAAATCCCAGAATAGCCCTAATCTTAACTCATGGAGGAATAGGTGTAGCTGTAGGTTTCCAAGTTCAAACTCAATGATCAGTAGAATGGCTCGTCCAGTATTATTGATGAGAAGAGCAGCGAGATGATATCCTAAGACAATGGAAATGAGGAGTCGATAGCAATGCATCGTTAGGGATTTGTGAAGCGGCAAATCTCCAAAAAGAGGGCAAAAAGCAAGCTCAAGATTCTATGAGCAATTGATCAGTTTGAGGAAAATGGCATTCAATCTTGGTATATCAAAGGTTTCATCAATAATGAATTATTTGTTATATAGTTTCTTTCCTTTTCATTCCGCTTAACCATGGACCACCCCAGTCTGAAGCTTAGGTGCTGTTTCTCTTAAGTTTCCAGCTGTGAGTTGAAAATGGCAGTTGCCAGATTGCTTATTATTTGCACTAGCATGTGATTCGCATGTAATTCTCATTATTTTTATTGATGAAGCAAGGTGACAAAGTCTGCATCAAAATCCCCATAAAGTCCGAGAAGGACCGCTAGCTCTACCGCAAGAGAGAAGAGAAGTACATCTAAGGTACCCCCAAGATCATCCTGGGCAAATCCTAGGCCAGCTTTCAGGAGATCTGGATAGATGAGCTCAAAAACGAGCAAGTCATGAAGCTGAAGTAGTATAACAACAGTGACAAGGCTCACTCCTACGCCAAGACCATAGTCAATGCCTGTTCTGCACTCAGCAGCCATTACGGGTACTTCATCATCAATGAAAACATGATCTTTTTCAACCAAGCCAAAGAAATCTTCGCCTGGATCAATCCTGATGTCTGCGAGTGCCACGTCAAGATCTACCTGCCCCACACGCAGGAGGGAGAACTTGCCATGATCAGGAGCATTGTGGCCTACTTGAAACTCTGGTTCAAGTGTGACTACACCCTCCTCACCTAGGTCAAGCATCTGGCCTAGCTCTCCCACAAAATAGAAACTATGAAGCTCAAGCCTGCCGATGGCTTCAAGCCCAAGTCCCCCGAAAGGGAGTTTCTGGTCAACCGAAGAAGCAGCATCAACATGTAGTCGGGGTAGGCAGCCCAGAGGTACCAGGGGTAGGGACGAAACCTCTTGATGGATAGCAAATCAATGAAGGACATGATGGGCAGATCTCCAGTGAAGTAGGAAGCCCCAAATTTTCTGACCAGTAGCCTATCAGGAAAAATGTCCAGTCCCCTCAAGTTCGCGCCCTCCAACCCCAACGATAAGGCTGAGTTCGAGCACCGCACTTTCAACAACCTCAACCCCAGCAGCGGAGTCACTCCCATGAACAAATCGATGGGACTCAAAGGCGAAGGAGCCTACTACCCCAACAAAACCACTTCCAACAAGAACAACAAGAACCACATAGTCGCCCTTATCAACAAGCAGGACACCAACCCTCACTAATATGGCAAGAACAAGCTACTGCTGGAAGAGCATAAGTTGTAGGAGCAAGAAAGAGAAAGATTGAGGGCAGGGAAGGAGTCACTAGATGGAATAGGAGAGTAGCTGAATGACCTGTTCTTTTCTAACATCGAGAACGAAGAGGAAGACGAGTAGTGCTTGAAGCAGATGGAGGAAGAGTTTTCTACACTGCTGGAGTGAGCTGTGATTTTAATTCCTTTTGAATGATTGTACATCATACATACAACTTCATTTGCCTGATAAGTGACTCCATTTTTGAGATAATGGTCCATGCGAATTCAGAGGAATGGCCACTGCTAACGATCCCCAGGGGCTATTTATCGAATGCAGGGGCAATCTGGGCGATAGTTTTTTATTGCCACGAACCGAGTTATAAATTTATTTTCTGGTTAGCCCATTAATATTATTATTTTACCTACATAAGGACTATGTTCGTCCCTGCTGAGACTACTGTTGCTTTTGGTCCCAACTTCGGCTATGTCATCATCATTGGCACTCTAATAGCCTTGGAAGTTGTCATTTTCGCAAGGATCTTCGGAGGAATGCCCAGGAAAGTATTCTCCTCATCTTTCATGCAAAGCAACTTCGGACAGGCGCACAAGGAGGCCTTCGGTTAGGAAATCGGAGCAGGAGGGCACCCGGACGTGGGTTCAGGACTTTACTCTCACAAGCTGAGCTACAAGGAGTGGTTTGAGTTCAATAATTGCCAAAGAGTGCATTTGCACTTCGTGGAGTGGGTGGCAACCTACCTGTTCCTTCTGATCGGCGCTGGAGTCTACTTCCCCATAACCTCTGCAGCTATCGGACTGGCGATATTCCTGGTGCGCATCTGGTACGCGGTGGGGTATGTGGTGCAAGGCCCCAAGGGAAGAGTGATCCCTTTTATCATAAACGTGTTGCTGACTTCAGCCTTAGGCTGCGTTGCTATTGTTTCAGGAATCAAGCACATCAGCAACCAATGATCACATAAACATTTAGAACCAAATCTTATTATACTGGGCTGTCGTGGTTGCTAAAGTTGAGTAAGTGATCACTGTGATCTTTCTAGATCAGGTGGGATCTTGCTAGGCCACATCTCATGATTGTTGGTCGTAGTTGATGATTTAGGTTATAGGTAGGTGAATTGATGCTGTTCGTTTATGGGTTGGTTGTATGGGTGAGTTAATGTAGCAAAAAATCAGCAGTTGGCTTCAACTTTTCATCAGTGCCAGTCTGGCCTTGATAGTATCCAAAATGGCCTTGTCAAGCTAGTGTTTGCGAACCAAGGCATCCTCCTTCTTTATCTTTTTGAATTTGAGCAGTTCTTCCTAGTGTTTGGCCTTCACTTCTATTGTCTTCAGCTTGTTCTCTATCTCTTCCTGCTTTCCGTTGTTTTTGAGCCTCATGTCTTCGGTGAACTCGTTCTTGATCTGGGAAGTGTCGATGAAGTCGATGGTCTTGTTGGTCTTGGACATTTCATGCAAATAGTTCCTATACTTCGCTTTCCTAGTGGTTTCGTGTGAACCGATGGTCTCTTGCTGGGCTGTTGCCTTCTGGCTCTCAATCGCATCTTTCACTGAGAAGGTCTTGTTCTTTACGTCCTGGGGTTAGGTGACTTGTGAGTTGCTGTTTTAGAGTTTCTTCCTTTTCTTCCTGGCCTACTCTAGAAACTTCAGCCCCATTTTATACCTCTAGTCATGTGAAGGGACATACTGATCATCTTTGGGCCTAGGGATGGAGTCTTCATCATCTTCTTAGTCCTCCTCTTCTTCCTCCTCTTCTGGCTCAGGCTCAGGTTCCTCTTCTTCTTCCTCTTCGCCCTCCTCATCGTCTTCCTCTTCCTCAGGCTTGTTCTTGAATGCGTTTTTAGCGCGGGCGTATCTTTTGTTCATCTGCTCAATCCTCTCTGCGATCTAGTTGGCCTTCTCCTAGTCAACTTCGGGCTTGAAGTTACTCCTGACTATTTGGGCATACTCTTGCTTCTTGTCGTATAGACTCTTGACGCGGCTGCTCTCCGACAGATCTCTCACAGTTGATTTCTCCAGGCTGCGATGGAAGTCACTCTTGAATGAGACCTTGACAGCCTCGTTGGTTATTTTGACGGGCTCGTGCTCTTCCTTTATCTTTTCGAATTTTTCGCGGTGCTGCTGGATTTAGATCAGGTCGACTGACTTTCTCAGTTCGCGCACCTCGCTCAGCTTGCGCTTCCTCTCCTCCAGGGAAGGGAGTTCTACCTTGTTGTAGAATTCCTGCTCCATCTTCTTGAAGAGGGGTCTGCCCTGCTTCTTGATGAACTCGAGGCCTTCGTCGATGGTCTTTTTGCGGTAGTCGGGCTGCGACTTGAGGTACTCTATCTTCTTGAGCTTCCGGATCTTGTCCTCCTCCTTGAGCTTCAACTCCTGCTTGGCGGCTTCCTCCTCGTTGCGGTGGTACATCTCGTTCTTGGAGTTGAGGATGTCCTGCCTCTTCTTCTTGAGTTCGCCCTTCCACTTCCGGTCCTCGTCGTGCAGCTGCTTTATGTACTCCTTCACCTGCACTGTCTTCGGGTTGTCCTGCGACCAGTAGTTGTCGTTCCTCTTGAACAGGCTCAAGGGCAAGTCGATGTTTTTTAGAACCTAGTCCACCTCCTGCACGATTTCGGAGGGGGTCTCGGGGGGAGGCGGGGGAGGAGGGGGCAAGGTGGACTTGACTTCGACTTTGTTCTATGCGATCCTGTCGAGGAAGGCGTTGGTCCTGTCGTGGAGCATGTGGTTGATATAGTTGAAATGCTGTTCCTAGTGGTAGCTGAGGCCGTAGACCTGCAGGTACTCTTCCGAGCTGCCCACCAACGCGTGGAAGGTGTGCTTCTCTGCGATCTGCACCAGCCCCCTGATGCGCTACTTGACGTCTTGGAAGATGGTGCTTTCGGAGAGGAGGTGCTGGAGGATGAGGGTGGCCTTGGTGGGGGGTTAGTTAGGTTAGTTATCTGGCTGCATATAATAAAATGAGACTGGGTGTGTAATAAAATGAAACTGGCTGGGATATGTTGTGATCTCTGATTGCCTGTGGCAGACAAGCAGGTGACCGAAGTGGACGAAGTGGCAGAGTCACTTGATATACCAGTTACTATAATATGATCACATGATGATCAATGGTTGATATGATATGTAAATGATTATGTTTATGGTTTTTTCATTTCAAACCCAC
>Ga0316217_10007586_pt1 | contig 10293 bp, 10 predicted proteins | sample 1anoAmetaG_FD_203633 | JGI IMG/M metagenome (GOLD analysis project Ga0316217, IMG submission 203633) | Freshwater microbial communities from Trout Bog Lake, Wisconsin, USA - 1anoA | ecosystem: Environmental > Aquatic > Freshwater > Lake > Hypolimnion/Profundal zone | place: USA: Wisconsin... | reverse complement strand
GCAAAGTCATAGAACTGCGTTGCTGGATTCATGCGCAGAACTATAGCAGACCACAGGCAAGAAATGGGTAGAGGGACAAGCCTGTGCCACAAAGAACAAACCGTCTTTATGTGGGCTCGCCCTCAAGGGCCTGGGGTGAGAGTCGAAGGCGCGGCAGCCCGTCGAATCCAGGCTGCCGTTTGCGGCACGGCTGAAGCCGCGCCCTTTCAAAAACCGACTTTTACCGTGGGTTTTCAGGGGCGGTCGTAGAAGCGGAAGAAGAGGGCGGGTTTGGAGACGGGCTCAGCGCGGGCAACGATTTGTGCCGATTGGGCGTCGTTGAGGGGCGTGAACTCGCGAGCGTGGTGCACGTTTTCTTCAAGCTGCGCGATGGAGTCGCAGCCAACGATGATGGTGCTGAGCGGGCGCGACAGGGCGTAGAAAATGGCCTCGCGCATGGTGAGTGTGCCGGGGGTGGGGGCGGGGACCATGCCTTCCCACATGTGCTTCTGCTGCTCGAGGGGCTGGGGTGTCCAGTTGGAGAGCAGGCGGCCGCGGCCGGGAATCTTCATGCCGATGATGCCCATCTGCTTTTCAACGGCGAGGGGCAGCAATGCCTCATTGAAGCTGAAGTGGTGCGGGTCGGCAGCGCTCATGGCCATGAGAACCGTGTCGAAGGGATAGCGGCGGATGCCTTCCATGAGAGCGTCAGGGCGATAGTGGCCGGTGAGGCCGAGGTGGCGTACCACCTTCTGCTCCTTCATTTCGATCAGCGCTTCCATAGCGCCGCCTTTGGCGAAGACCTGGTTTACATCGAAGATGGTTCCAATGTCGTGCAGTTGCCAGAGATCGACGTGGTCGGTTTGGAGGAGCTGGAGCGACTTCTCGATCATGCGCATGGAGTCGTCGCGGGTGCGCTCTTTGGTTTTGGTGGCGAGGAAGGCCTGATTGCGGCGATGGGCCATGACCTTGCCGACGTACTGCTCGCTCCAGCGGGCGGGGCCGCCGTAGATGGACGAGGTGTCAATGTAGTTGACGCCAAGGTCGAGGGCGCGCTCGATGATGGGTACGGCGATGGCTTCGTTGTTGGGCTTTTCAAGCGCGGCCTGGCCGCCGAGCGAAAAGATGCCGACCTTGTAGCCGGTTTTGCCCAGGTTGCGGGTGGGCATGGCGGCGGGAGTAAGCGGGTTCGACGGAAGGGCGGGAAGGGTCTTGGGCGCATCTGCCGCCATGGCGGATGGAGCCAGGAGTGCGGCGGTGACGGCTCCGCTGGCTTTAAGGAAATCGCGGCGGCCCTGGTTGCGTGCTGAATCGGGGTTCTGCTGGGTCATAAGATTGTCCTGCCTCTCGCTTGGCGCATCGATGGTTCATGATAGCGCGGGAGCTGGGTGTGTGGGGTACGGGCCAACTATTTATGCTGTTTTTCGACCTCTCAACCGCTCATTTATAACGATTTGGCCCACATCATCTTGCGACTCTGATTAGGCTGTGGTAGATTTTATCCATGCATTTGTTGACCTCCATGACCGCCAAAATGTGTTGTTGCGTATCGACCTGTTGTGCGCAAAATCATTCTGGTGTGAGGAATTGGATCAGCTAAAAGTCTTCTACAAGCTGCCGTTTCCAGGGTACCCACCGCCAGAATTTGAATGGCAGGTGGGTTTTTCATTTTGGGGCGAGTGCAGCATCCAGGGCGTTCGCCAAGCCGTTGCAAGATAAGGACAAGACGATGAGCGTTCCTGAGATCCGTGTTGAAGACCTGAAAAAGAAGATGGATGCTGGTGAAAATCTCTTTCTGCTTGATGTGCGTGACGAGTTTGAATACGAGATCTCCAACATCGGCGGGCAGTTGATCCCCCTTCCCGAGCTGTCCCGTCGCATCAGCGAACTGGATGCGCATAAAAAGATCATTACAGTCTGCAAGATGGGCCCCCGCGGCGCCAAGGCCGTTCAGGTTCTTCAAAAGGCTGGTTTTACGGATGTCTGGAACATGACCGGAGGCATTCATGCCTGGTCGGATCGTGTAGACCACTCTGTTCGCAAGTACTGATCGATGCCTGCCAGTGCCCTCCCAGTGGGTTTGTAGCACTGGCCCTGAACTTGAACGCCTGGTTCCCATCTTGATTGGGACATCCTTTTCAAAACATCCTATGTTGCGCTGATCTTCAAGCACTAAAATAACTACGTTTAAGTTCTCAAGGAGGCCCCCAGTGGCAGACGAAGTGAACCGTGTATCGCTCGGCGAAGTATCCGCATTTCAACTTGCAAATGTGACCAAAACCGCTCCGCAGTTCGGAGCCATCACGCCCCGCTGGCTGGTTCGCTTCCTGGACTGGAAACCGCTCGAAGCTGGCACCTTCCGTTTGAACAAAGTGGACGAGAGCAAAGTTATCGAATCGCTCTGCGCGCATGAGGACGAGTCCCAGCTGCCCTCCACGTTCGTGCAATATGAGGAGTCGCCGCGCGAGTATCGCCTGGGCAGCATCAATGCAGTGCTGAACGTCCACACCCGCATCTCCGACCTGCTGAACAGTCCCTTCGATCAGGTCCGCGAACAGTTGCGCATTCTGATTGAGAGCGTGAAGGAGAAGCAGGAGAGCGAACTGCTCAACAATGCCGACTATGGCTTGTTGCACAACGTGCCGGTGTCGCAGACCATCAAGCCCCGCAAGGGAGCGCCCACGCCTGACGATCTTGACGAGTTGCTGACCAAGGTGTGGAAGGAGCCGTCGCTCTTCCTGGCCCATCCCCGCGCCATCGCTGCCTTTGGCCGCGAATGCACACGCCGCGGCGTTCCTCCGCCCACGGTCACCCTCTTCGGTACTCCCTTCCTCACATGGCGCGGTGTGCCGCTGATTCCTTCTGACAAGATTGCCGTGCGCAGCAAGGATCAGACCTCGAAGATTCTGCTGGTGCGCATTGGCGAGAAGAAGCAGGGCGTTGTGGGGCTGTTCCAGCCTGGCCTTGCGGGCGAGCAGAGCCCCGGACTGTCAGTGCGCTTCATGGGAATCGATCAGCGTTCACTGGCCTCTTATCTGGTTTCGCTGTATTGCTCGGCCGCTGTACTGACCGATGACGCCATTGCCCTGCTCGACGGCGTGGAAGTGGGTCAATACCATGAGTACAAGTGATCAGTTGCTGCCCAAGGCTCCGGAGCCGGGCAGCTGGGCATCTGGTCTACACGGGAGCGAGGGCTTTGCTCCCGGCCTGCCTTCTCCGGCTGAGTTGGCGCGTTTGGCCAACGCTCTTTTCAACGCATTGCCGGACGAGGCGCAGCCGCCTGTAGCCACAGCGGCACAGGCTGCGCTGCCGTCCAGTTCAGCGCAAACCGGCAACCCATACGCCGCCGTTCTCGCTCCCACTGCGCCTGCATTTCCCGGACAGGTGGGGCTTTTGGTGGATGCGCAGCGCGAGATGAATCCGCTGGGCGTAGTCAACATTCCCGACCGCAACGTCCTTCCCGATGTGCGGTCTACTTCAGCCGCGCCTGAGGCTCCGGCAACCTATGCATTGCCCGGAGGGGGAGTAACTCCGGCTGCCGATGCACAGTTCGGCTTTTTGCAGGATGCGCGGCCAATTTTTACGCAGCCCGCAGCCGAGCCGCAGCAAAAGGGCGCGCCCTCACAGGGAGGCACGACTCCAACGCCCAGGGATGAGAATTATGCTGCAATTCCCTCTTCCCTGCTGCCCGACCTGCAACTTGCACCCGCTGCACAGCCTCCGGCGCCCGCTATTCCCGGCGCGCTCAGCGTGGTGGACACTTCAGCCGTTCCCGCCTTCTCGTTTCTTGAAGATGCGCGCCCCATCTTCTCAACGCCTCCATCGATCCCTGGCCCAGTGCCTGCTGCTCCACAGAAGGCTGAGCTGACCCAGCCTTTTGCTATGCCGCTCGACCTGGATCAACCGCAGCAGCCCGGCACGGTGACGCACGCGCCGGATCACAAGACTGCGGCCCCTGCCGATCCAGATCTTCTGCCGCGTTCGCTCACCGCAATCGACGTGGTACCCGTGCTGGAGCCGGTTACGGATCAGCCTGATGGATTTCGTAACCTCGGCCTTTCGTCGACATCCTTCGATGTGGAGGCGATTCGCCGCGATTTTCCCATCCTGCGTGAGGTGGTCAATGGTCGTCCGCTGGTTTGGCTTGATAACGGAGCCACCACGCAAAAGCCGCAGTCGGTCATCGACCGCATCAGCTATTTTTACGAGCATGAAAACTCGAATGTGCATCGCGCTGCGCACGAACTGGCAGCCCGCTCCACCGACGCTTACGAGTCGGCACGCGAAAAGACGCGCCGCTTTCTGAACGCAGGCTCACCGCGCGAGATTATATTTGTGCGCGGAGCGACAGAAGGCATTAATTTGGTAGCGCAAAGCTGGGGCCGGCGCAACATCCAAAAGGACGATGAGATTGTGGTCAGCTGGATGGAGCATCACGCCAACATCGTTCCCTGGCAGATGCTGTGCGCAGAGAAAGGTGCACGGCTGCGCGTGGCTCCGGTGGACGACTCCGGCCAGATCCTGCTGGATGAGTACGAAAAGCTGCTCGGGCCCAAGACGCGTCTGGTCTCCATCACCCACGTCTCCAACGCACTTGGTACTGTATTGCCGGTCAAGGAGATGGTGGAGGCCGCGCATCGTCACGGCGCTCGCGCGCTGGTGGATGGCGCCCAAGCGGTCTCGCACATGCGGGTCGATGTGCAGGACATCGGCTGCGACTTCTACGTCTTCAGCGGACACAAGGTCTTTGCCCCAACCGGCATCGGCGTGGTCTACGGAAAGACCGAGGTGCTTGAGAACATGCCGCCCTGGCAAGGCGGTGGCAACATGATTCAGGATGTCACCTTCGAGAAGACGCTCTATCAACCAGCGCCGCAGCGATTTGAAGCCGGCACCGGCAACATCGCCGATGCTGTTGGACTGGGCGCTGCGCTCGACTACCTGGACCGAGTGGGGCTGGCCAACGTATCGCGTCACGAGCATGGCCTGCTCACCTATGCAACCGATGCGCTCATCAAAATTCCGGGCCTGCGCATCCTTGGCACCGCCAAGGAGAAGGCCGGCGTTCTGTCGTTTGTGATGGATGGTTTCCGTACCGAAGAGATTGGCGACTACCTCAATCGCAAAGGCATTGCGGTGCGCGGCGGTCATCACTGCGCTCAGCCCATCCTGCGCCGTTTTGGTCAGGAGAGCACTGTGCGCGCCACGCTCGCGCTCTACAACACCTGTGAAGAGATCGATGCTCTCGTAGCAGCCCTATGGGACCTGCGACAAGGGCGCAATCCCGGCATCGTCTGACACGCTGCTCCTCAACAAGAGGAATGCCAGTTCGCACGGAGCTGGCATTCCTTTTAAACTTGTCCCCGATCATCTACAACCTGAAGCAAATTGAACGCACGACCAGAACAGCGCAGAATGAATTTACATATTCAAACCGTGATGCCTACCAGTTGCCCATGTTGTGGCAGATATTGGGTCACGTGGTCCAGCGTGCAGCGCTAAGTATCGCACCAGGATGCATCCGAGTGGCCCACGAGCAATCGTGGGTCTTATTTTTTGCACGCATCATCCGCCCCCCCGGAGAATTCGAGCATCGCCATGAGCGAAACCATTCTCTATTCCGTCATCGCCGCACAAGACGGCTATACCGTCCGTCTCGGCTGGATCTCTTCTGCAACCGGCATCACCTACTGCGGAATCTGCTTGCGTTCTGCCCTCCAACCACGTGTCGGCGATCTTTGCGATGCCTGCGGCGCTTGCGTCGTTGGAGTCTTCGATCCGACTGAAGGACCACAAGCCATCCATGGCGCATGGAGCCGTTTGCGCCCAGCAACGCTTGCGCCTGTTGAAGAGCTTGCCTCTTAGCCAGGTCACCGCCAGGGAGGATGATTTTGACATCTCCCGGACGCTATGAAAAACTATTGCCAATGAGTCAGCTTCGCCATATCGCCACCACCACTTGCTGTTGTCCCTGCGGCAATGCGGTTCTTGGCGTCTGTGCATTTGCTTTCTAGCCGACCTGAAAAGACTCGGGAGTACAAAGCCCACACGCCAGCGATCGCGGCGGTGGGCTTTTCTATTGCCCTCTCACACTTCGATAGCAGAAGAGAAAATGTGAAAGCAGACCTGACCATTCCGCGTCCCAGCGCAGCCGATCTCGGCGTCTCTGTCAACGAGCGCATCGGCAATACACCCCTGTTACGTCTGGACGGCATGGTGCGCGATCTGGAGGGCATAACTCTGTTGGCTAAAGCAGAATGGCTCAACCCCGGAGGCAGTGTAAAGGACCGCGCCGCAGCCTTTATGGTGCGCGACGCAATCCAGCAGGGTGCGCTGCGTCCCGGCAAGACCATACTCGACGCAACCAGTGGCAACACCGGCATCGCACTGGCCATGCTGGGCGCGGCCATCGGTTATCCGGTCACGCTCGCCATGCCCGCTAATGTTTCACCTGAGCGCAAAAGAATTCTGCAGGTCTACGGCGCACAGATCGAGTGGACCGATCCCGATCAAAGCTCCGACGGCGCCATTCGCCACGCGCGTGAGCTTACCGCCAGCGATCCAGAGCGATTCTGCTATCTCGATCAGTACTCGAACAATGCCAACTGGCGTGCGCACTACGAGACGACTGGTGTAGAAATCTGGAACCAGTCAGTTGGTCACATCACTCATTTTGTTGCAGGCCTTGGCACCAGTGGAACGTTCATGGGAACCACGCGTCGACTGAAAGAATTCAACCCGTCGATTCAAGCCATCAGCATGCAACCGGATTCTCCCTTCCATGGCCTTGAAGGACTCAAGTTCATGGCCACCTCCATTGTTCCAGCCATCTACGACGAACAACTTGCAGATCGTGCCGTTGAAGTCGAAACCGAATCCGCTTACGAGATAGCACGCCGCCTGGCGCGCGAGATGGGGCTGCTCGTCGGCATCTCTGCTGCCGCGGCTGTCTCTGCCAGTCTCTCCATCGCACGCGAAGAGGCTGCCGCCGGTCGTCAAGCCGTGATTGTCACCGTGCTACCCGACTCAGCAGACAAATATCTCAGCGAGCGATTCTGGGAGGAGATATGAGCACGGTTAGCTTGACCCCCGCGGTCTACGCGGAGATTCGCACCCACGGTGAAGATACGTATCCGCACGAATGCTGCGGCGCTTTGATTGGCGCACAAAGTACGGAGGGCTGGGCCATCCACGCATCTGTACGGGCTGGCAACACACGCACCGACTCTGCTCACAACCGCTATCAGATCTCACCCATTGAGTTACTCAAGATCGAGCGCGAGGCGCGCGCTAAGGGCCTCAGCATCGCAGGCTTCTATCACTCGCATCCCGATCATCCCGCTCAGTGGTCGCAGACTGATTTTGAGGAAGCCCACTGGCTGGGATGCGTCTACATCATCACGGCAGTGGAGCACGGGCATGCTGCAGCAACCAATTCCTTCTTTCTTGCCGGCACAAGCGAAGATGAGAAACACTTCGAGCCGCAGCAGATCGTCATTGGTTAGTTGCGGAGTGCACACCTCCACTTTGCACGAAACATTCAGCGGCATTCAGCATCCAACCAATTCAAGGAGCGAGAACAATGACCATCTTCATTCCAACACCATTGCGCGGCTACACCGGAGGCAAGGAAGCCGTTGACGTGCAAGCCTCCACCGTAAGTGAGGCTCTCGACCAGCTCACCACCAACTTTGCCGATCTGCGCAAACACCTGTTCACGCCCGAAGGAAAGGTGCGCGCCTTCGTTAACCTCTACCTAAACGATGAAGACGTGCGTTATCTTCCCGCAAAGGAAGCCTCTGAGGTTAAACCTACAGACACGCTCAGCATCATCCCTTCCATTGCGGGCGGACGTTAATCCCGTTGCATAGCGCAACAGGAAGAAAGAACTGACGCAGACATCATGTCCACCATCGATTCGCCGCATGAACTTCCCGAGTTGACCGACGACGATCTTGTGCGGTACTCGCGCCACATCATTTTGCCCGAGGTAGGCATTGAGGGCCAGCGCCAGCTGAAAGGCGCTCGTGTGCTCTGCGTGGGCACCGGTGGCCTGGGTTCGCCGCTCGCGCTCTATCTTGCCGCAGCTGGCATCGGCACGCTTGGGCTGGTTGACTTCGATGTAGTTGATGCCAGCAACCTTCAGCGCCAGATCATCCATGCGACGCCAGACATCGGCCGCAAGAAGCTCGACTCCGCGGCGGAGAAGCTCACTGCGCTTAATCCCGAGTTACGCGTCATCAAGCACGATACGCGCCTCTCCAGTTCCAACGCACTCGACATCTTCAAGGACTATGACGTCGTGGCCGACGGCACTGACAACTTTCCCACACGCTACCTGGTAAATGACGCATGCGTGCTGCTCGGCATTCCAAACGCCTATGGCTCCATCTTTCGCTTTGAGGGCCAAGCCAGCGTCTTTGCCGCTCCGGACGCGCCCTGCTATCGCTGCCTCTATCCTGAGCCGCCACCACCGGGTCTGGTTCCCAGTTGCGCTGAAGGCGGCGTCCTGGGCATACTTCCCGGTCTGGTGGGTGTCATTCAGGCTACTGAGGTCATCAAGCTCATTCTGGGCATAGGCGAGACTCTTGCGGGCCGTCTGCTGCTGGTAGACGCGCTCAACATGCGCTTTCGCCAGCTCAAGCTGCGCAAGAATCCTGACTGCCCCATCTGCGGCACCAACCCCACCATCTCGGGGCTCGTCGATTATGAGCAGTTCTGCGGCATCGCTCCGCCTGCTCCTGCCAACGCGCAGGAGATCAAGAACGGCATCCCCCAGATTACAGTGCAGCAGTTGAAATACCGCATGGACGCAGGCGAAGATGTCTACATCCTGGATGTGCGCGAACCCTTCGAGTATCAGATCGCTAACATCGGAGGCAAACTAATTCCGCAAAATGAAGTGCCGCAGCGTCTGGACGAGATCGACCGAACGCGCGAGATCGTGGTGCAGTGCAAGGGCGGCGCTCGCAGTCAACGCATCGCGGAACTTCTCAAGCAGAACGGCTACAAGCGCGTCATCAATCTGGCTGGCGGTATTCTGGCATGGGCTACTGAGATAGATTCCACCATGAAGAAGTATTGAGACAACGGCCTGTATCCTGTTCAGCCATCCCTCTATTACGATCTAATGCCGCAGATCAGTCGCTGTTCTTTCCCTGGGCAACAGCGATTGATCTGCAGCGGCGTTACCACTGGAAAACGTGACGCGAAGTTATCGAGCAGGCTATTGAATTCGACAAGTTTGCAGATTTCTCCATCGATGGTCACCCGCCCACGGATCACTTCATCGTGGAAAGTTTGCCCAAGCGCCACAGCAGTCAGCGTAACGTCATCCAAGGCAACGGTGCGTCGTCATGCTCGGATACACACCGGCAAGATGCGTGAGCGCAGCATTCTCCAGATTCAAAACGTGGTCCTACTATATATGATGAGACGCGAGTTGGCTTCAATGAACTTGCCATCAGCCTTTGCAGAACAGTGCCACAGGAGCAGACTCTGTGGAACAGTTCTCGCCCCTGCCGTAAGGCGCCGCCATGCCTCAGTTTGGCAACATTATGTTGCGCGCGACCTGTTTCAGGCGCAGCCCGAGGGTGATACCTCGCAAGGCCATAAAGCAGCAGAAGGCAAGCCAAAGGCCATCGTTTCCCCACCACGGAACAAACAGCCAGGAGAAGATTAGAAAGCCGATCAAGGAAATCACCATCGCGTTGCGCAGGTCCCCGGCCCGTGTTGCACCAATGAAGATCCCGTCCAACTGAAATCCCCAGACGGCAACAAGCGGCAGAAGAATTACCCACGGTAGATAACGTTTGGCGGCCAGCAGCACATCAGGCTGGTTGGTGAACCAGTCAATCATGTGGGTTCCGATCCCACAAAAGAACAACGTAAATAGCACGGCAGAAGCCAGAGCGCAAATCGTCGATGCTCGCAATACGGTGTCGAAACGTTTGCGATCGCCTGCGCCGATCGACTCACCGACCAACGCTTCTGTTACGTTGGCGAAGCCGTCGAGGCCATAGGAAGCTATGGCCTGTATATTGAGCAACACGGCGTTGGCTGCTAACACCGCATCACCAGCCACGGCGCCCTGTCGCGTAAACCACCCATAGGTAGCCACCAGGCTGAGTGTTCGCAGAAGAATGTCGCGATTGAGCTGGAAGAGCCGTTGCAGTGCGTTCACCTGGCAAAGAGTGTGCCACTGCATCTGTTGCCAGTGGAGGCACGACGACACCATCGCGATGCCCAGCAGACAGCCGCACCACTCCGCCACCAGCGTGCCAGTTGCGATGCCTGCAATTCCCCAGTGGGGTA
>Ga0316217_10007585_pt1 | contig 10296 bp, 10 predicted proteins | sample 1anoAmetaG_FD_203633 | JGI IMG/M metagenome (GOLD analysis project Ga0316217, IMG submission 203633) | Freshwater microbial communities from Trout Bog Lake, Wisconsin, USA - 1anoA | ecosystem: Environmental > Aquatic > Freshwater > Lake > Hypolimnion/Profundal zone | place: USA: Wisconsin... | reverse complement strand
GACGACGAGGGCGCGGCCGCGCGGCTGCGCGGCGTCGAGCGGGCCGGCGCGGTGACGCCTGGGCTGTACGACCAGGCCCAGGACGGCACGCTCTACCTGTCCGGTCTCGAGGATTTCTCGCCGGCCGTGCAACGGATGCTGGCCGCCGATCTCGATGCGGGGGCCTACACCCGGGTGGACGGCAGCCAGGCGCAGCCGCTGCGCATGCGGCTGATCAGCAGCGCGCAGCCGGGCCTGGAACTGCGCGCCGCTCCCGAGCCGTTCCGTCGCGACCTCCTCGCACACCTGAACCTGGTCACGCTGAAGGTGCCGCCGCTGCGCGACTACGCGGAGGACGTGCCGGACCTGCTGCGTCACTACGTGGACCGGCTGGTCGACGAGGAGCGCCTGCAGTTCCGCCGCTTCGGCGTCGCCGCGCAGAACCGCCTGCGGAACTATCCGTGGCCGGGCAACATGAGCGAGCTGAAGAACCTCGTGCACCGCCTGCTGCTGCTCGGCGGCGACGAGGAAATCCGCCTCGAGGAGATCGAGCGGGAGCTGGCCACCCACCTCGCGCGGGACGAACCGCTGGTCAAGCAGGACCTGCTGTCGCTGCCGCTGCGCGAGGCGCGCGAGGCGTTCGAGCGCGCGTACCTGCAGCAGCAGCTGCTGCTGTGCAACGGCAAGGTGGGCCAGCTGGCCAAGCGCGTCGGCATGGAGCGCACCCACCTGTACCGCAAGCTGCGGGCGCTGGGCGTGGACTTCCGCCAGGGTGCCGACGATTGAGCATCCCCGGGGAGCCGCCGCGCACACGGCCCGCGGCGGTGGCGTTCATCCTCGTCACGGTGGTGATGGACGTGCTCGCGTTCGGCATCGTGGTTCCCGTGCTGCCGAAGCTCATCGAGCACTTCCAGCGGGGCGACACGGCGCTCGCCGCCCAGACCTACGGTGTGTTCGCGACCGCCTGGGCGCTGATGCAGTTCCTGTTCTCGCCGGTGCTGGGCGTGCTGTCCGACCAGCACGGCCGGCGCCGCGTGCTGTTGATCTCGTTGACCGGCCTCGGCCTCGACTACGTGCTGATGGCGCTGGCGCCGAACCTGGTTTGGCTGTTCGTCGGGCGCGTGATCTCCGGCATCACGGCGGCGACCTACGCGACGGCCGCCGCCTACATCGCCGACATCACTCCGCCGGAGAAGCGCGCCGCGTCCTTCGGCTACGTCGGCGCCGCCTGGGGTGCGGGGTTCGTGTTCGGTCCGGCGCTCGGCGGCCTGCTCGGCAGCGTCGATCCGCGCCTGCCGTTCTGGGCGGCAGCCGGGCTCACCCTCGCCAACGCCGCCTACGGCTGGGCGGTCTTGCCGGAGTCGCTCGCGCCGGAGCTGCGCACGCGCTTCAGCTGGCGGCGCGCCAACCCGCTCGGCGCGCTGTCCCTGATCCGCGCGCGCAAGGGGCTGGCGGGGCTGTTCACGATGCAGGTGCTGCGGCGGGTGGCGCACTACTCGCTGCCCAGCGTGTTCGTGCTATACGCCAGCTACCGCTATCACTGGGACCCGACCCGCATCGGGCTCACGCTCGCGTTCATCGGCGTCTGCACGGCGATCGTCCAGGGCGCGCTGGTGGGGCCCGCGGTACGGCGCCTCGGCGAGCGCCGCGCCGCCCTGATAGGACTTGCCTGCGAGACGGTCAGCTACGTGATGTACGCGCTTGCGCCCACTGGCGCCTGGTTCCTGTGCGCGATCCCGTTCGGGGCGGCGTCGGGCCTGTACAGCGCGGCAGCCGAGTCGCTGCTGACCAAGCGCGTCGCGGCGAGCGAGCAGGGTCGACTGCAAGGCGCGGGCTCGAGCCTGATGGGACTGGTCGGCCTGCTCGGCCCGGGGCTGTTCACGTTCGCCTTCGCCACCGCGATCACGCCGACCGCGGGCCGGGCCGTGACGCTGCCCGGCGCGCCGTTCCTGCTGGCGGCGCTGATGACCGCGGCATCCCTGTCGATCGCGTTCAAGGTGGCGCGGCCGCTGCCGGCGCCGGCTGCGTGAGCCTCAGTCGCCGCCGACGCTCACCAGGATGGCGTCGATGTCCGCCTGCTTCAGGCGCGTGCGGGCCCGGTTGAGCGCGTCCAGATCCGTGTACGGCCCCATGCGCACGCGATAGAACGTCTCGGTGTCCACGCTGACCTTCTGCACCTTCGACTCGGTGCCGGTGAGGGCGAGCTTGGCGCGCACACGGTCGGCGTCCGCCTCGTTGCGGAAGGAACCGGCCTGCAGGTAGTAGGTGCCGGGGCGCGTGACCGGCGGCGCACGCACGTCGTGGTGCAGGTCCTTCTCCTTCTCCGGAATCAGGATCTCCTGGTGCTTGAGCTTTTCCGGGAAGTCGTAGGTCGTGCCGGTGCCGCTGTCCGCGGCCGGATCCTTGTCCGCGCCCTCGTCACGGGCCGAGGCCGGCTCGCGCTTCTTCTGCTTGGCAGGCACGCTCGCATCGGCCGGCGGGCGCGACTTGTAGTGCCAGATGCCGGCGGCGACGGCGAGCCCGATGGCGAGTCCCAGCGCGAGGCCGGTCCAGCCGGAAAACCCCCCGCTCGCGCCCGAACGCGACCGGCGTGCGGCGCCGCGACGGTAGTCCTTCATGCTCACATCGTGTCCGGTGCCGACACGCCGAGGATCGCCAGTCCGTTGCGGATCACCTGGCGCGCCGCCTGGAACAGGGACAGGCGCGCATCGCGGGTCGCCTGGTCGTCGACGATCACGCGGTGCGCGGCGTTCTCGTTGCCGGCCGCGTAGGCGCTGTGCACCTCGTTTGCAAGTTCGCGCAGGTAGTTGACCAGCGTGTGCGGCGCGCGCGTCGCGGCCGCCAGCGCCAGCACTTCCGGGTAGCGCGTCATGGCCACCATCAGCTTGCGCTCGTGCGGCTCGGTCAGCCGGTCGAGGCTGGCGCGGCCACCGGCCGGGTCGTGCTCCAGGCCGCGCTCCGCCAGCTGGCGCAGGACGCTGGCGACGCGCGCGTGCGCGTACTGGATGTAGAACACCGGGTTGTCGGTGGTGCGGCTCTTGGCCAGCTCCAGGTCGAAGTCGAGGTGCTGGTCGTGCGAGCGCATGACGAAGTAGAAGCGGCATGCGTCGTTGCCGACCTCGTGCCGCAGCTGTCGCAGCGTCACGAAGTTGCCCTCGCGCTTGCCCATCGCCACCTTCTCGCCGCCGCGGTACAGGCTCACCAGCTGCAGCAGCGGCACTTCGAGCGACTCCGGCGGCTCGCCCATCGCCGCCAGCCCGCCGCGGACGCGTGCGACGTAACCGTGGTGGTCGGCGCCGAGCACGTCGATCAGGCGATCGAACCCCCGCAGCCGCTTGTCGAGGTGGTAGGCGATGTCGGACGCGAAATACGTGCGAGCGCCGTTCTCGCGCTCGACGACGCGATCCTCGTCGTCGCCGAACTCCGTCGCGCGGAACCACAACGCCCCGTCCTTGCGGTAGGTGTGGCCGCTCTGCTCGAGGCGCTTGAGCGCCTCGTCGATCGCGCCACTGGTGGTCAGCGAGCGCTCGGAGAACCAGCGGTCGAAGGTGACGCCCATCTCGGCGAGGTCGCTGCGGATGTCGGCGACCATGCCGCCGAGCGCGTGATCGACGATCTTGCGGAAGCCGTCCTCGCCGAGCAGCTCGCGCGTGCGCGCGATGATCGCGTCGGTGTACTGCTCCTTGTCGCCACCCTCGGGCTCGTCCGGCGGCAGGTCCGCGCGGATCGCGGCGGCGCTCTGGCGCAGCTTGTGGCTGACCTCGGCTTCGAGCGAGGCCGCGATCGGCATCAGGTACTCGCCCTTGTAGCCGTTGCTCGGAAACGGCACCTCCTCGCCGAGGCGCTCGAGGTAGCGCAGCCAGACGCTGACGGCAAGGATGTCGACCTGGCGGCCGGCATCGTTGATGTAGTACTCGCGGTGCACGGTGTGGCCGGCGGCGGTCAGCAGGTTCGCGAGCGCGGCGCCGTACGCGGCATGGCGGCCGTGGCCGACATGCAGGGGGCCGGTCGGGTTCGCCGAGACGAACTCGAGCAATATCTTCTCGCCGGAGCCGGCCGGCTGCACGCCGTAGGTCGCGCCGCGGTCGATGATCGCGGCGAGTTCGGCGTGGTAGGCGGCGGCGGTCAGGTGAAAGTTGATGAAGCCGGGACCGGCGATCTCGACGCGCGCAACCGCCGGATCGGCGGGCAGCGCGCGGACGATCGCCTCGGCCAGCGCGCGGGGGTTCTGCTTCGCGGCCTTGGCGTGGCGCATCGCGACGTTGCTCGCGTAGTCGCCATGGCTGGCGTCGCGCGTGCGCTCGACTTCGGGCGGCGTCGCGCGCGCCGCGGCGCCGAGCAGGTCCGGGGGGAGGGCGGCGAGTGCCGCGCTGATCAGGGTTTCGATCGTCGATTTCAAGATGGAATCCGCTTCAACCGGCCCGCCTGGGGGGGGCCGAAGTCTACCGGATTCGACCGGTCCGGCGGCATCCCGGGGGGGCCTGCCACGGATCAGCTGACCTCGAGCGGGTCGACGTCGATCGACCAGCGCACCCGGCGGGCGGACGGTAGCCCGCCGATGGCTTCCAGCCAGGGCCCCAACAGGTGCTGCAGCGCGCCCCGGGACTCGGACTCCAGCAGCAAGTGTGCACGGTAGCGGCCGGCCCTGCGCTCCATCGCCGCCGCGGCGGGACCGAGCAGCCGGACGGCATCGCCGGCCGGGCCCAGGGCGAGCGTCCGCGCCGCCTCCAGGAACTCCAGCGCCTGCTCGCGGGCCGTGGCCTCCGCGCGCAGCAACGCCAGCCGGCTGAACGGCGGCCAGCGGGCCTCGGCCCGCTCCGCCAGAGCTGCCCGGGCAAACCCGTCGTAGCCCTCACTCATCAGCCGCACCAGCAGCGGGTGCTCCGGGCAGGCGGTCTGTACCAACACCTCGCCGGGTCGGGTCGCGCGCCCGGCCCGGCCCGCCACCTGCACGATGCTCTGGGCGAGGCGTTCGCTGGCGCGGAAGTCGCTGCCGAACAGGCCCTGGTCGGCATTGAGCACGATCACCAGCGTGACATCGGGAAAATCGTGGCCCTTGGTCAGCATCTGCGTGCCGACCAGGATGCGGGCCGCACCGGAGTGGACCCGCTGCAGCGCGGCCTCGATCTCCCCCCGGCTCTGGATCGTGTCGCGGTCGATGCGCACCACCGGCACGCCGGGGAAGAATTCGTCGAGCGCGTCCTCGATGCGCTCGGTGCCCTGCCCGACCGGCCGCAGTTCGGCGCCGCAGGTCGGGCACGCGAACGGCACCGGCGCCTGGGCGCCGCAGTGGTGGCAGATCAGCCGGTGGCGCTTGAGGTGCACGGTCATGCGCGCGTCGCACTCGCCGCAGGGCGCAGCCCAGCTGCAGGCGGGGCAGAACAGCGTCGGCGCATAGCCGCGGCGATTGAGGTACAGCAGCACCTGGCCCCCGGCGGCGAGGTGCCGCTGCATCGCCAGCATGCTGGGCGTCGCGATGCCATGCCGCTCCTCGTGGATGCGCAGGTCGATGATCGCCGTGCGCGGCGTGCCCGCCGCGCCCGCGCGCTCCGGCAGCCGCACGCGCCGGTAGCGGCCGCTCTCCGCCTGCTGCAGCGTTTCCAGCGATGGCGTGGCCGAGCCCAGCACCACCGGGACGCCGTGCCGCTGGGCGCGCAGCACGGCGAGGTCGCGCGCCGAATAGCGGAACCCCTCCTGCTGCTTGTAGGAGGCGTCGTGTTCCTCGTCGACGATCACGATCCCCGGCCGCGCCAGCGGCACGAACACGGCCGAACGCGTGCCGATCACGATCGGCGCCGCCCCGCTGCGTGCCGCCCGCCACATCTGCAGTCGTTCGCCATCGGTCAGGCCGGAGTGCAGCACCGCCAGCGGCACCGAGTAGCGGGTGGAAAAGCGTTCGACCGCCTGTGGAGTGAGCGCGATCTCGGGCACGAGTACCAGCGCCTGCTCGCCGCGCGCCAGCACGGCCTCGATGCTGCGCAGGTAGACCTCGGTCTTGCCACTGCCGGTGACGCCGTGCAGCAGGAACGGGGCGAACGTGCCCAGCGTCGCACCAATCGCGGCCAGCGCCTCGGCCTGTGCGGCCGTCAGCACCGGTCCCTGCGCGACGGTTGCGGCCGGCGGCGCGAGCGGCGGCGGCTCGAACTCGAACGATTCGACCCAGCCGCGCAGTACAAAGCCCTTCAGTACCTCGCGCCCGCCCGGCCCGAGGGCTCCGAGTTCGGCATCGCCGAGCGACGGTCCGGCGTGCAGCAGTGCGGCCAGCGCCTTCTGGCGTGGCCCGAGGCGGGGCTGGTTCGCGGCGAGGGCCGCGGCGCCGGCGCGCCACCGCCAGCGCGTCTCGCGTGCCTGCAGCGGCCGTCCGGCGCGCAGCGCCGACGGCAGCGCCGCGGCGAGCGCCTCGCCGACCGGATGGTGGTAGTAGTCGGCAGCCCAGCGCACCAGCTCGAACGTGACGGCGTCCAGCGCGGGCTCCGTGTCGAGCACGGCGAGGGCCGTCTTCAGGCGCGTGGCGGGCAGGTCGGAGCCGCGGCCGACCTCGACGATCAGCCCGACCTTCGTCTGCCGGCCGAAGGGCACCTCGACCCGCAGACCGGCCGACAGCACGCCCGGGGCCGCGCCGGCCGGCGGCAGATAGTCGAACAGGCGTCGCAAGGGCGCGTCCAGGGCGACCCGTAGCACCGTCCCGTCATGGTTCGGAGGCTGGCGTTTAAGCAATTGAAATCATGGTGTTGCGGTGGAATCCACGGCGCGCCGCGCGGTTCGTGCCGGGGAGGGCGTCAACGCGCCCGGCCAGCGCACGTTATACCGGCGAGGCAGCGATGCGGCCAGCCGTCGCGCCGGCCGGCTTCGATGAACCGAAATTCACCCGCCTGCGGACGCGCCGATGACCTGCTCTGCTACCCTCCCGCGCGACGAATTCGATGGCCCCGCCGATGTCGGCCGGCCGGCCACCCCCCGGGAGGGACTTCTGGACGCGACGCGTGACCTCGAGCGGTTTCTGAAGGACGTCGAGCGGCGCGCCTTCCGGATGGCCGAGATCGCCCTACGCGATACCGACGACGCGCTCGACGTCGTGCAGGAATCGATGATCCAGCTGGCGCGCAGCTACGGCGACCGCCCGGCGGAACAGTGGAAGCCGCTGTTCTACCGGATCCTGCAGAATCGCATCCACGACTGGCGTCGCCGGCGGCGGACCCGCTCGCGGGTGATCGCCTGGTGGACAGGTGGCATCGCCCAGGAGGACGGGCCGCCGGATCCGGTGGAGGCGGCGCCGTCGGCCGATGCGGGCCCGGACGCGCGGCTCGAACAGGGCGAGGCGATGGGCGCGCTCGAGGCGGCGCTCGCCGCGCTGCCGGCGCGCCAGCAGCAGGTGTTCCTGCTGCGGGCGCTCGAGGGGCTGGATGTCGCCGCGACGGCGACCGCGATGGGCTGCTCTCAGGGCAGCGTGAAGACGCATTACTTCCGTGCGCTGCAGGCACTACGGGCGCGGCTTGGGGAGCATTGGACATGACGCAGGACCGGGATCCGTTCGAGGAGCGCTGTCGCCGGGAACTGGCCGCCGGCCTCGAGAGCGTGGACGGCCACGCCCGCTCGCGCCTCAATCGCGCCCGCCAGGCCGCGCTCGCCGAGTTCGCGACGCGGCGCGAGGCCCGTCGGTTCCGGGTGCCGGGGTACTGGCTGCCAGGCAGCGTGCTGGCCGTCGCGGCGGTGCTCGCGCTCGCCGTCTGGGTCGCTCGGCCGGTCAGTGCGCCGAACGCGGCGCTGGCCGAGGCGACGCCGCTCGAGGACGCCGAAATCCTGTCGTCGAGCGAGGGACCGGAGCTTTACCAGGACGATGCGGAGTTCTACGACTGGGCCGGTAGCGATGCCGCCGGTGGCGCAGGCTAGCCGATGCCCGCGCTGTGTGGCCGGCTGCTGCTGGTGGGATGGTGTGCGCTGAACGCGGCTGCTGCCGTGGCGGCCGACGCGAAGCCCGCCGTGCCGGATGCCGAGTTCCTCGAGTTCCTGGGCAACGGCGACGATGCCGACCCGGAGTTGCAGCAGTTCCTCGCCGCGCGCGAGCGCACGGTCAGGCCGGAGGCTGCCAAGCAGGCGGCCAGGGATGGGAGCGATAAGCCATGAGTTCTAGGGTGCCGACCTCATCGATCCAGCGGGCTGCCGCCCTGCTGCTGTGCTCGCTCGCGCTCGCGGCGGTCGCGCCGGCCGCACGCGCGGACGAGCCGGCCGGCGTCGCCTGGTCGGCCTTGCCGCCGGCGCAGCAGCAGGCGCTCAAGTCCTTCGAACAGCGCTGGAGCCAGTTGCCGCCGGAGCGCCAGGCCGCTCTGGCGCGCGGCAGCGAGCGCTGGCTCGCGATGTCGCCCGAGCAGCGGGACCAGGCGAAGCAGCGCTTCGAGCAGTGGCGCGCGCTGCCCCCCGCGCAGCGCCAGCAGATGCGCGAGCGCTGGCGCCAGTTCAAGGCACTGCCGCCGGAGGAGCAGCAGCGCATTCGGCGTCACTTCGAACGCTTCCGGCAGCTGCCCCCGGAGCGACGCGAGCAGCTGCGCAAGCGCTGGGGGCAGATGACGCCCGAGCAGCGCCAGCACGCGCGCCGCCACGGCTTCTGACCGGGCGGCCCGCCCGCGCGACCGGCAATTGTCGCTACACTTGCGGCCTTCGTCGCCGGGCGGACATTCTCCATCCGCAACCCGCCCGGTCGGCCGTGGCCCGTGCCGCCGCTAGCGCGGGCGTCGAGGAACAGGAGCCCCAGCCGATGGACGAGGGAGTCGAGGCGCGGCCGGCGCCCGTCGCGGCAGCCACCCGCACCGAGCGGGACGTCCCCCGGTCCGCGTCGGCCGGCAGACGCGTGGGTGCAAGCGGGTGGCGTCGCGCTGTCCGGCGACCCCACGTGCGGCGAGCAGACCTGCGCGGCCGCTGCCGATGAGGCACGGCGACTGGCTGCCGTATGCGCTGATCTTCGCGGCGGGCGTGGGCGCGCTGCTGCTCGCGCTGCGCGGCGTGTCGCGGCAGTGGGCGGGCCGCTGGCAGGCGCTGCGCCGCCAGCCCCGCTGGCTGCAACTGCTCGCGTCCGGCGGACTGGCATGGCTCGCGCTGCGGCTGGCGCGCGCTGGCTGGCGGCCGCTGCTGACGTTCCTGGCAGTGCTCGCCGTGTTCGCGCTGTGGGGCGAGATCGCGGTGCGCGCACGGCGTTGACGGACGGTCGCCACCCCGACTTGACGACGCGCGGCGCGGGTCCATACTGCGCACGTCGCCGCCACATCCGCCCGAGGCCAGCCATGAGGGACGAGATGGAGTTCTCCAACGGACCGCTGGACATCGGCGCCGCGCGCTCCCCCTTCCCGGCCGCGACCATCGTGCTCGACGACGACGTCCGTGGCTGGTTCGGCGAACGCGTCGACCAGGCCGCGCTGGGCGCGCTGGTGAACGCGGCGCTGCGCGAGCACATCCGGCGCGCCGGCGAGCCGCTGGAACGCACGCTGCGACGGGTCCTGCGCGAGGAACTGCGCAAGGCCGGCTAGCCGCCGCGGCGCGAGGCTCGCCGTGGCGTCCGCCAGGCGCCACAATCCCCGCATGGACACGACGGCGCCGCCAGCCTCCTCCCCCTGGTACCGCGGGGCGCTCGCCCCGCTGGGCGAGCCCGTGTTCCGCAAGCTGTGGCTCGCGAGCCTCGGCTCCAACTTCGGCACCCTGATCCAGACCGTCGGCGCCGCATGGCTGATGACCACCCTGGCGAAGTCCGCCGACATGGTGGCGTTCGTCCAGGCGGCCACGGCCTTGCCGATCATGCTGCTGTCGGTGCCGGCGGGCGCGGTCGCGGACATCTGGGACCGGCGCCACGTCATGCTGCTCGCGCAGGCGGTGATGGCAGTCGCGGCGCTGCTGCTCACCGTGCTGGCTTACCGGGGCGTGCTCACGCCGTGGTCGCTGCTCGGCTTCACGTTCCTGCTTGGCTGCGGCAGCGCGCTCTACGGGCCCGCGTGGCAATCGTCGGTCGGGGAGCAGGTGCCCAGTGCGCACCTGCCTGCCGCGATCGCGCTCAACGCGCTCGGATTCAACATCGCGCGCACCGTCGGCCCGGCGCTCGGCGGCGCGATCCTCGCCGCCGCCGGTGCCCAGGCCGCGTTCCTGATCAACACCTGCTCGTACGTCGGGCTGATCGTCGTGCTCGCCCTGTGGCGTCGCCCGCGGCCGGCCGGGACGCTGCCGCCGGAGAGCATCGGCGCGGCGATCGGCGCCGGCCTGCGCTACGCGCGGCTGTCGCCGGCGATACGCACGGTGCTGCTGCGCAGCGCGGTGTTCGGCCTGTTCGCCAGCGCC
>Ga0316217_10007584_pt1 | contig 10297 bp, 5 predicted proteins | sample 1anoAmetaG_FD_203633 | JGI IMG/M metagenome (GOLD analysis project Ga0316217, IMG submission 203633) | Freshwater microbial communities from Trout Bog Lake, Wisconsin, USA - 1anoA | ecosystem: Environmental > Aquatic > Freshwater > Lake > Hypolimnion/Profundal zone | place: USA: Wisconsin... | reverse complement strand
CGGGCGACCGCCCATGTTCTGCCCGTTCAGGCTCTGGATGGCGCGAGCAGCGTCCGAGCTCGCCATTTCGACGAAGCCGAAGCCGCGCGGACGACCGGTGTCACGGTCGTTGATCAGGGCAACCGACTCCACCTTGCCGTGCTGCTCGAACAGCTGGCGGACAGCGGCTTCATCGGCCGTAAACGGCAGGTTGCCCACGTAAATCTTGGTCATTTTTGCGATCACTCACTAACAAGGTCCCGAGCGCGGCACATTTGAAGGGGCCGATTCACCGGGGACCAGAACTGACTGCGGGGCGCTCGTCTCCGGATAACAAGGCACGAGGCCCAACACCCGGGGACGGTCACGACCGCCACCTTGGTTCGGACTCTCAGCGCTTTTGATGTCAGTGCCGGCCCCGGAGAACCCGGGCGACAGGAGGCAAAAAAGGACAAAGGGACACGAGCCAAGGTACACGGTACAGGAACATCAGGAGAAATACCACCATTGCGTCGGTCTGCCCGCTGCGGGTTGCGGGATCCCGCCAGACGAATGGTTATCGCCCCATAACGACAAGTGGCTTTCGGGGCAGGGACCCTCTACCTAGGATCACCCCCCTCTTCGACGCCCCCCGCCGAGCCTCCATGAGTCCGATGCCCGCCCCCCAAGTAGCGCCCGTGACGCCGGAGCGACTGGCCCGCCTGCAGGCGGCCGTCGCCGATCTGGACCCCGCCGGCCTGTACTGGGCCAGCGGGTACCTCGCCGCCCTCGCAGGCCACCGTTCCCACGGCGGGGCGGCCGCGGCGGCGGCCCCGAGCGCGCGGGCCACCGTCCTCTACGCCTCCCAGACCGGCAACGGCCGCCGCGTCGCCGAGAAGCTCGGCCGCAGCCTCGAGGCGGCCGGCCTCGCGGCCGTCGTCACCAGCGCCGCCGACTACCCGCCGCGCCAGCTCGCCCAGGAACGGCTCGTCTACATCATCTCCAGCACGCACGGCGACGGCGAGCCGCCGGACGACGCGCGGGCGCTCGTGGACCTGCTCGGCGGCCGGCGCGCGCCGCGACTGGCGTCCCTGGCCTACGCGGTGCTGGCGCTGGGCGATTCCAGCTATCCGCAGTTCTGCGCGACCGGCCGGCAGCTGGACGAGCGCCTGACGGAGCTCGGCGCCCGCCGGCTGGCGGCGCGCGTCGAGTGTGACGTCGACTACGACACGCGCGCCACGCCCTGGGTCGAGCAGGCGGTCGGTCTCGCCCGGGCGGAACTCGGCGACGCCGCGCCGCAGCTGGCGAGCGTCACCGTGCTGCACGCGCCGGCCGCGCCGCTGGCCTCGCGCGAGGCGCCGCTCGAGGTCGAGGTGGTCACCAACCAGCGCATCACGGCGCGCGACGCGGACCGGGACGTCCGCCATCTGGAACTGGCCCTGCCCGATCGCCACTTCGAGTACGAGGCCGGCGACGCGATCGGCATCGCGGTCGACAACCCGCCACTGATCGTCGACCAGGTCCTGGCGCTCACCCGGCTCGATGCGGCCGAGCCCGTGACGATCGACGGGGCCACCGCGCCCCTCGCCGACTGGCTGAGCTCCCGGCGGGAGGTGGCGCGCATCGCGCGCCCGCTGCTGGAACGGCTGGCCGAGCGCAGCGGCAGCGCCGAACTCGCCGACTGGCTGCGGCCGGAACAGGCCGCCGCGCTGCGCGCCACGCTCAAGCAGCAGCAGGTGGTCGACCTGCTGCTGCGCTTCCCGGCGAGCTGGGACGCGGAGGGCCTGGTCCGCGCCCTGCACCCGCTCGCGCCACGCCTGTACTCGGTGGCGTCGAGCCGGCGCGAGGTCGGCGACGAGGCGCACCTGACCGTTGCGGTCGTCGACTATGCCCACGGCGGCGAGCACCGCGTCGGCCCCGCGTCCTGGCAGCTCGCCAGCGCGCCGCGGGGCGCGCGCCTGCGCGCCTTCGTGGAGCCGAACCCGCGCTTCCGCGTGCCCGCCGACGGCGCGCGCGACGTGATCATGATCGGGCCGGGCACGGGCGTCGCCCCGTTCCGCGGCTTCCTGCAGCAGCGGCAGGCGGACGGGGCGCGCGGCCGCAACTGGCTGATCTACGGCGGCCGCCGCCGCGAACGCGATTTCCTCTACCAGCTCGAGTGGCAGGGCGCACTCAGGAAGGGCGCGCTGCACCGGCTGGACGTCGCCTTCTCGCGCGACCAGGCCCAGAAGGTCTACGTGCAGGACCGGCTGCGCGAACACGGCCGGACGCTGTACGAGTGGCTGGACGGTGGCGCCCACCTGTATGTCTGCGGCGACGCCGAACGCATGGCGCCGGACGTGCATGCCGCGCTGGTCGACGTGATCGCCCGGCACGGCGGCCGCTCCCACGAGGACGCGACCGAATACCTGAACGAACTGGCGCGTACGCGGCGCTACGCCCGCGACGTCTACTGAGGTGGCGATGACCGACCTGACGCCCGTCGAGAAGATCAAGTCTGCGAGCCGCGGCCTGCGCGGCACGATCGCCGACGGCCTGGCCGACCCGACCACGGGCGGCCTCGCCGACGACGACGCACAGCTCGTGCGCCTGCACGGCAGCTACCAGCAGGACGATCGCGACAGCCGCGAGCAGCGCCGGCTGCAGAAGCTGGAGCCGCTGTGGCGCTTCATGGTCCGGATCCGCCTGCCGGGCGGAGTGTGCACCGCCGCGCAGTGGCTCGCGATCGACGCCATCGCCCGGCGCTACGCGAACGGCTCGCTGCGACTGACCACGCGCCAGACGTTCCAGTTCCATGGCATCGCCAAGGGCGACATGAAGGCGACGATGGCGGCGCTCGACGCCGAGCTGATGGACTCCATCGCCACCTGTGGCGACGTGAACCGCAACGTCATCGCGAGCTCCAACCCGGTCGAGTCGCCCGCGCACCGCGAGGTTGCCGACTGGGCGCGGCGCCTGTCGGAGCACCTGCTGCCGAAGACGCGGGCCTACCACGAGATCTGGCTGGACGGCGCCAAGCTCTCCGGCGCGCCGGAGGCGGAGCCCGTCTACGGCGAGTCGTTCCTGCCGCGCAAGTTCAAGACCGCGATCGCGGTGCCGCCGTGCAACGACGTCGACGTGTTCGCGCACGACCTCGGCTTCATCGCCATCGTCGAGGCAGGCCGGCTGGTCGGCTTCAACCTCACCGTCGGCGGCGGCCTGGGCGCCACGCACGGCGACCCGAAGACCTTTCCGCGCCTGGCCGACGTCGCCGGCTTCCTGCCGGCCGAGGCGATCATGGCGGTGGCCGAGGCCGTGATCACCACGCAGCGCGACTTCGGCGACCGCACCAACCGCAAGCACGCACGCCTCAAGTACACGATCGCGGACCGCGGCCTGCAGTGGTTCGTCGCCGAAGTCGAACGGCGGGCGGGCCTCGAGCTGCAGCCCGCGCGTCCGTACGCGTTCACCTCCAACGGCGACCGCTTCGGCTGGCAGCAGGGGTTCGACGGCCGCTGGCACCGCACGCTGCGCGTGCCGGCGGGCCGCATCGCCGACCGCTACGACCAGCCGTGGCTGACGGGCTGGCGCGAGATCGCCCGCATCCATCGTGGCGACTTCCGCTGCACGGCCAACCAGAACGCGACGATCGCGGGCGTCGCCGCGGAGGACCGGGCGGCCATCGATGCGCTGATCGAGCAGTACCGGCTGGACGCAGCCGAGCGCGGGCCGCCCGTGCGCCGCGACGCGCTGGCGTGCGTGTCGATGCCGACCTGCCCGCTGGCGATGGCGGAGGCCGAACGCTACCTGCCGCAGCTGCTGGGGCGCGTGGAGACACTGCTGGAGAGCCACGGTGTCGTCGACGTGCCGCTGAGCCTGCGCATCACCGGCTGCCCGAACGGCTGCGCCCGCCCCTACCTCGCCGAGATCGGCCTGATCGGCAAGGCGCCCGGCCGCTACAACCTCCACCTCGGGGGCGACGCACGGGGCGAGCGGCTCAACGTGCTGTACCGTGAAAACCTCGACGAGGCGGCGATCCTGGCCGAACTGGACCCGCTGTTCGCCGGCTTCGCCGCCGACCGCCTGCCGGACGAGCGCTTCGGCGACTTCCTCTGGCGCACCGGCCTGCCCGCGGCCTGACCGGCGCTCGCTCCCATGCGCTACCTGCCGCTCTTCCTGGACATGCGCGACCGCCTGATCGTCATCGTCGGCGGCGGCCCGGTCGCCGAGCGCAAGCTCGCGCTGCTGGCGGAATGCGGCGCGCGGCTGAAGGTCGTCGCGCCGACGCTGACCCGCGCGCTGCAGGCGGCGCGCGATGCCGGTCGCCTCGAGCACGTGGCGCGGCGCTTCGAGCCACGGGACCTGGACGGCGCGCGGCTGGTGGTTGCCGCGACCGCCGATCGCGCGGTCAACGCCGCGGTCGCGGCGGCGGCCGAGCAGCACGGCATCGTCGCCAATGTCGTCGACGACCTGGACCTGTCGACCGGCATCCTGCCGGCGATCATCGACCGCTCGCCGATCGTGGTCGCCGTGTCGACCGGCGGCACGGCCCCGGTCCTCGCGCGGCGCGTCCGCGCCCAGCTGGAAACGGTCATCGACGAGTCGCTGGGGCGGGTCGCCACGTTCGCGGCCACCTGGCGCGGGCGGATCCGCGCGGCGATCCCGGACCTGTCCGCGCGGCGCCGCTTCTACGACTGGCTGCTCGACGGCCCGGTGGCGGGCCTGGTGCGCCATGCGCAGCCGGCCGCCGCCGCGGCGCTGATCGCCGGCGAGCTTGCCCGCCGGCAGCGCGATCCGCACGCTCCGGCGGCCGCGTCCGCGCCCGGCAGCGTCGCACTGGTCGGCGCCGGCCCCGGCGATCCCGGGCTGCTGACCCTCAAGGCGCTGCGCGCGCTGCAGGGGGCCGACGTCGTGCTGCACGACCGGCTGGTGTCGCGCGAGGTGCTGGCGCTGGCGCGGCGCGAAGCGGAACTGGTCGAGGTCGGCAAGACCGGCCATGGCCACCGCGTGGCGCAGGACGAGATCCACCGGCTGATGCTCGAGCACGCCCGGGCCGGACGCCGCGTCGTGCGCCTCAAGGGCGGCGACCCGTTCGTGTTCGGGCGCGGCGGCGAGGAACTGGAGTACCTGCGGGCAAACGGGGTCGCCTACGAGGTCGTGCCGGGCGTCACCGCGGCACTCGCCTGCGCGGCGTACGCCGGCATCCCACTGACGCACCGCGACCACTCCGGAGCGGTGCGGCTGGTCACGGCGCACTGCCGCGAGTCGCTCGACGCGACGGACTGGCGCGGGCTCGCCACCGCCCGCGAGACGCTGGCCGTCTACATGGGCGTCGCGCTGCTGCCGCAGCTGCGCGCCGAGCTGCTGCGGCACGGTCGCGATCCGGCCACGCCGGTCGCGTTCGTCGAGAACGGCAGCCGGCCGGAGCAGCGGGTGGTGACCGGCACGCTCGCACGGATCGAGGCGCTCGCCGACGCGCACGCGGTGCGCTCGCCCGCGCTGCTGATCATCGGCGAGGTCGCCGCACTCGCACCGGCGCTGCACTGGTTCGGCGCCCCGCCGGAACGCGACACCGCGCAGGCTGCACGCGACGCCGCCTGAGGCGGCGGATCCCGCCAGCGGCGCCGCGGTACGGTAGAGTAACGGGTCACGACGTCCGGACCCGCCGATGAACACGCCCGCCCCCGCCCTGGTCGACGACTACCGAGCATGACCGTCCCGGCGACAACCTGCGACCTGCTGGTGGTCGGCGGCGGCATCAACGGCGCCGGCATCGCCCGCGACGCGGCCGGCCAGGGCCTGTCGGTCGTCCTCGCGGAGCAGCACGACCTCGCGGCCCACACCTCGTCCTCCAGCACCAAGCTGATCCACGGCGGGCTGCGCTACCTGGAGCACTTCGAGTTCCGGCTGGTGCAGAAGGCGCTGGCGGAACGCGAGGTCCTGCTCGATGCCGCACCGCACATCATGTGGCCGCTGCGCTTCGTGCTGCCGCACGAGCCGCACCTGCGACCCGCATGGATGATCCGCGCCGGCCTGTTCCTGTACGACCACCTCGCCCGCCGGCGACGCCTGCCGGGCTCCGCGACGATCGACCTCGCGCGCCATCCCGCGGGAGGGCCGCTGCGCACCGACAACCGCAAGGGATTCGTCTACTCCGACGTCTGGGTCGACGATGCGCGCCTGGTGGTGTTGAACGCCATGGACGCGGCGGCCCGCGGTGCCTGCATCCTCACGCGCACCCGCTGCACGCGCATCGCGCGCGAGCAGGGCGGCTGGACGGCCTCGCTGGTGGGCGCGGCGGGCGCCGCGCGGCAGGTCCGCGCCCGCGCGGTGGTCAACGCCGCCGGACCATGGGTCGGCAGCTTCCTCGACCAGTCGACGCCGGTCCGCTCCCGCAACGCCGTGCGGCTGGTCAAGGGCAGCCACATCATCGTGCCGCGCCTGTTCGACCATCCCTACGCTTACATCTTCCAGAACGTGGACCGGCGGATCATCTTCGCGATCCCCTACGAGCACGAGTTCACGCTGATCGGCACGACGGACGTCGAGTACCACGGCGACGCGGCACGCGCGGCGATCGACGCCGACGAGGTGGCCTACCTGTGCGACCTCGTCAGCCGGCACTTCAAGCGCAGCGTGACGCCGGCGGAAGTGGTCTGGAGCTACTCCGGGGTGCGCCCGCTGCTCGAGGACGAATCGTCGGACCCGTCCAGCGTGACGCGCGACTACAGCTTCGAGGTCGACGCCGACGGCGCACCGCTGCTGTCGGTGTTCGGCGGCAAGATCACCACCTACCGGCGGCTTGCCGAGGACGCGCTCGCGCGGCTGCTGCCGGCGCTCGGCCGGCGGCCGAAGTCGTGGACCGCCACCGCGCCGTTGCCGGGCGGCGAACTGCCGGGAGCGGACTTCGAGGCGTTCCGCGTCCAGCTGGCGGCGCGCTATCCGGGACTGCCCTCGCGGCTGCTCGACCGCTGGGCGCGGACTTACGGCGCCCGCCTCACGCAGTGGCTGGGCGACGCGCGCACGCCCGGCGAACTGGGCGTCGAGGTCGCGGGCGGCCTGTACGAGGCCGAGCTGCGCTACCTGCGGCGGCACGAGTGGGCCCGCACCGCCGAGGACGTGCTCTGGCGCCGCACCAAGCTCGGCCTGCACCTGCCACCGGACGCGCGCGACGCGATCGACGCGTGGTTTGCGGCGCAGTCGACCGCCTGACCCGGAGCGCCGCCGATGGCCCGATACATCCTCGCGCTGGACCAGGGCACGACCAGTTCGCGCTCCATCCTCTTCGACGCGACCGGCACGCCGGTCGCCACGGCACAGCGGGAGTTCGCGCAGCACTTCCCGTCGCCCGGCTGGGTCGAGCACGACCCGGAGGAGATCTGGGCGACGCAGTCGGCGACGATCGCCGAGGTGCTCGCCCGCGCCGGCGCCGGCGCCCGCGAGGTCGCCGCGATCGGGATCACCAACCAGCGCGAGACCACCGTGCTGTGGGAGCGGGCGACCGGCCGCGCCGTGGCGCCCGCCATCGTCTGGCAGGACCGGCGCACGGCCGATCGCTGCGCGGCGCTCGCCGCCGCCGGCCACGAGGCCGAGGTGGCCGCGGTCACCGGGCTCACCCTCGACCCGTACTTCTCCGGCACCAAGCTCGCCTGGCTGCTGGACCACGTCCCGCAGGGACGCGCGCGCGCGGCGCGCGGCGAGCTGGCGTTCGGTACCATCGACAGCTGGCTGGTCTGGAAGCTGACCGGCGGCGGCGCGCACCTGACCGACGTCAGCAACGCCAGCCGCACGCTGCTGCTGGACCTGCGCAGCGGGCGGTGGTCGCCGCGGATGCTGGACCTGCTCGACGTCCCGGCGGCCTGCCTGCCGGAAGTCGTCGCCTCCTCGCTGGATCCCTCGCTCGCGCCGCTCGCGGATCTAGGCGGTCACCGCGTACCGATCACCGGCATCGCCGGCGACCAGCAGGCCGCGCTGTTCGGCCAGGGCTGCTTCGCGCCCGGCATGGCGAAGAACACCTACGGCACGGGCTGCTTCATGCTGCTGAACACCGGCCGCGAACCGCTCGCGTCGCGTCACCGGCTGCTGTCGACGATCGCCTGGCAGCGCGACGAACGGATCTACGCGCTGGAAGGCAGCGTGTTCGTCGCCGGGGCCGTCGTGCAGTGGCTGCGGGACGGGCTGGGGATCATCGCGCGCGCGGCCGACGTGGAGGCGCTGGCAGCGAGCGTCCCCGACACCGGCGGGGTCTACCTCGTACCTGCCTTCACCGGCCTCGGCACGCCGTACTGGGATCCGCACGCGCGCGGCACGCTGGTCGGCATCACCCGTGGCACGCAGCGCGGGCACCTCGCGCGGGCCGCCCTCGAGGCGATCGCGTTCCAGACCGCCGACGTGCTGACGGCGATGCAGGCCGACGCCGGCCGCCCGCTGCTCGAACTGCGCGTCGACGGCGGCGCGACCGCCAACGACCTGCTGATGCAGTTCCAGGCCGACCTGCTCGGCGTGCCGGTGGTGCGGCCGGCGGTGACCGAGACGACCGCGCTGGGGGCGGCGTACCTCGCCGGCCTCGGCGCCCGCTTCTGGGACAGCGAGGCGGCGGTGGCCGCCCACTGGCGCGTCGACCGCCGCTTCGAACCGGGCCCGGCGCGGGCCGACGCGGTCGCCCGGCGCGCGGATTGGGCCCGGGCCGTGGAACGCGCGCGCGGCTGGACGGGATAGCGTCGCATTATGTAAAAACACGCTGGCGGCACTCCCGACCGATGCCACGCTAGCCGTCATGGTCGGGTGAATCCTTCGGTCTCCTGCAGGCGGCTCGCTGACCCCCATGCCCGTGTCCTACTCCTTCGACTTCGCCCCCCACGCCCAGCTGCTGCGGACGCTGCTGCCGCGCGCGCGCGGCATCTACCTGTACGCCCCGGACGCCGACCTCGTCTGGAGCGCCGACGGCGCCGACCTGCACGACCTGCGGCCCCTCCTGCTGGAGCTGCTCGAGTCGGCGCGCGACTCGGCCAGCGTCGGTGGCGCGCACGAGCTGCTGGACGACATGCCCGCCTACGCTTTCGCGCTGCGCGACGAGCTCGGCGCCATGCTCGGCGTGCTCGCGATCGTCTGTCGTGCCGTCGTGCCGGGCGCCGACGTCCCGACCCTGGAAGCGGTCGAGCGCACCCTCGCGCCGCTGCTGCACATCACCCGCCGCGACCTGTCCCAGCAGCGCGTGCTGGACACGGGCCGCCTGAACGTCGAGGACACGCGCGAACTGCAGTGGCTGTTCGACATGAGCCACGTCGAGGCGCCCGCCGGCGGCGCCGACTCGCTGCAGCTGCTGCTCGAGGCCTTCGCCGGCCGCGCCGCCTGCGACGTCGCCATGCTGTACGTCCCGGCCCGCCACCTGGAGCGCGTCGCGCAGCGCTGCCAGCTCCAGCCCGACGAGCTGCAACTGCTCAAGGGCATCGCCGAGCGCCACCTGATGCGCGTCGCGCAGCTGCAGCAGAAGACGCTGATCGTGAACAAGGTGCGGGACACGGCCAGCTTCGACGACCTGCCGTTCCGGATCCTGTGCGTGCCGCTGACGCGCCTCGGCCAGGTCCTCGGCGTCGCGGTGGCGTTCAACCGCAGCGCCAGCCGGCCCTTCGAGGCGCGCGATGCACGCATGCTCGAGCGGCTGACGCCGCGCCTGCACGAGGTGATCGAGACGCGTTTCGACGGCACCACCGGGCTGCTGACGCGCCAGGCCTTCGACGAGCAGGTCGCGGGCCTGCTGCTGCGACGCCCGCAGGAGGAACGCTGGCTGGTGTACGCGGACGTCGACGGCCTGCGCGCGACCAACGAGCTGTACGGCTTCAGCGCCGGCGACATCCTCCTGCGCGCCGTCGCCGGCATCTGGCAGGGCAAGGAACTGCCGGGCGAGAGCCCCACGGCGCGCTTCGGCAGCGACAGCTTCGTCGCCCTGCTCGATACCGCCTCGCTCGAGGCCGTGCGCGGCTGGATCGAATCGGTGCGCTTCGCCATCTCGGCGCTGGCGCTGCCCGAGCCGCTGGCCGGGATCCGCGTCTCGATGTGCTACGGACTCGCGCCGCTCGGGCCGGGGGCGAACGTGGAACACGCCCTGGCCAGCGCGGAGACGGCGTGCACCACGGCAAAGCAGACCGGTCGCGACCAGGTGCAGGTCTACGCAACCTCGGACGCGCGCCGCGCGGAGCGCCAGCGCGAGCAGCTCCTGTACCGCTGCCTGCTGGCGGCCCTCGAGCATGGCGCGCTGGACCTGCACTCGCAGCTGCTGACGCCGCTGTGGGACCCGAGCCGCGCCGACCGCTACGAGCTGCTCGTCCGGCTGCCCGGCGACGACGGGCAGACGATCGCC
>Ga0316217_10007583_pt1 | contig 10298 bp, 9 predicted proteins | sample 1anoAmetaG_FD_203633 | JGI IMG/M metagenome (GOLD analysis project Ga0316217, IMG submission 203633) | Freshwater microbial communities from Trout Bog Lake, Wisconsin, USA - 1anoA | ecosystem: Environmental > Aquatic > Freshwater > Lake > Hypolimnion/Profundal zone | place: USA: Wisconsin... | reverse complement strand
TGATTGGCGACTTTTCTCAGGCGTCCGCACTTTCGGCGTATCTCGATCGATTGGATCAGGAGAATGCGCTGCCCAAGACGGTTTTGTACAGTATCAACCCGAACGATAACTATGCGCTGGCGACGATGGCCGGTAATTTCCAGGACGGCGTAACCCCTGGGAAGATCCAGTTTGGAGCGGGCTGGTGGCACCTTGATACGAAGTGGGGCATGGAAGCGCAGATGAACACGCTTTCAAATGTGGGGCTTCTCTCGCGCTTTATAGGCATGCTTACAGATTCGCGATCGTTCATGTCCTTCACACGCCACGAGTATTTCCGGCGCGTGCTGTGCAACATGGTCGGCTCGGATGTCGAGCGCGGCGAAATTCCAAATGACGACGAACTGGTGGGGTCAATGATCCGCAACATCAGCTATTACAATGCACGAGGCTATCTTGGTCTCGAAATTTCCGAAGGAGCAGGTAAATGACAAACTTATTCGATCTAACCGGCGAAACAGCCGTAGTTCTTGGCGGCGCCGGCGCGCTTGGCGGCGCCATGTCCGAGGCCCTGGCGGGGGCCGGCGCCCGTGTCGTAATACTCGATCTCAGCCCGGAACGAGGGGCAGTGCGAGTGAAGAGCATCGAGGATGCCGGCGGTGAGGCGTTCTTCGTGCAAGGAAACTCCGGCGACATCGAAAGCCTCAAGGCGGCCCGAGCGATCGTCGAGGCCAAATGGGGACCGGCGAGTGTTTTAGTCAATGCCGCAGGCGGAAATCACCCGAAGGCAACGTTGGCGCCCGGCGACGATTTTTGCAAGATGCCGCTCGAAGCCTGGCAGTTTGTCTTTGACCTTAATTTAGTTGGCGGCGCGCTGCTCCCATCACAGGTATTTGGCGAGTCGATGGTGGCGGCCGGCAAGGGCAGTATTATCAACATTGCGTCCATGTCTTCGATTATCCCTTTATCGCGAGTCGTGGCCTATTCGGCGTCAAAGGCAGCGGTGGTCAACCTGACCAAGTTTCTGGCCCGCGAATGGGCGATGACGGGCGTAAGAGTCAACGCCATTAGTCCGGGCTTCTTCCCGGCCACGCAAAATAGGGCGCTCCTGATGAACGACGACGGCACCTACACCGATCGAGGCAACCAGATCATCGCGCACACGCCGATGCACCGTTTCGGCACAGCCGAAGAGCTTGCCGGCGCCGTAATCTGGCTGGCGTCCTCGCGCGCATCCGGCTTCGTCACCGGTGAGAATGTCGTTATTGACGGCGGGTTTTCGTCTACAACGATCTGAATTGGAGTAAGGAAAGTAAAATGGCGGTATTTTTGCCGGTGGGCGAGGAATTGGCGGCGGGCGTTTCGATTGACGAGAAACTCGCCGAGCTGCGACGCATCTTGCGCGAGATGGGCTCGGTGGTCGTTGGATATTCCGGCGGCGCCGACAGCGCATTGCTGCTCAAGGTGGCCAAGGAGGAGTTGGGAGACAAAGCCGTCGGCGTGATTGCCGAGTCGGAGTCGTACCCGAAAAGCGAGTTGGACGCTGCTATCGAACTGGCTCGGGCAATGGGCGTTTCCATTGTGCGGGCGCGTACTCAGGAGCTTGAGCGCGAGGAGTACGCCAGTAATGCGACAGACCGCTGCTATCATTGCAAGTTGGAGTTGTTCTCGCACATGGCCACGATTGCCGACGATCTTGGGTTTCGCTGGATCGCGTATGGCGCTAATCACGACGACCTTGGCGATTATCGGCCAGGCCAGCAGGCCGGACAAGATGTAGGGGCGCGCGCGCCGCTTATCGAGGCGGGCTTGACCAAACCGGAAATTCGGCATATCTCCAAACAGCTTAACCTGCCGACCTGGGACAAGCCTGCCATGGCCTGCCTGTCGTCGCGCTTTCCCTATGGTGTCCGAATCACCGCGGAGCTATTGGCGCGGGTCGAGGCGGCTGAAGAGTATCTCAGGGCTGAGTTGGGCTTTCGCGAGGTGCGCGTACGACATCACGACGATGTTGCGCGGCTGGAGCTTGGAGCCGACGAGATGGACCGGCTGCTCGATCGGGATCTCAGGACGCAGATCAGCCGAAGGCTGAAGGCCCTTGGGTACTACCATGTGGCAGTCGAACTGGAAGGCTATCGGAGCGGCAGCATGAATGCCGGTATTACGGGGAGTTCGAATGGATAGCAAGCGTCTGGCCGAACTGTTGGCTCAAGTGCAGAGCGGGGAGGCTTCGATCGAAGACGCCCTGACACGCCTTCGCCAATTGCCTTTCGAGGAGTTGGGCGATCATGCGCGCCTGGACACGCATCGCTCGCTCAGAACCGGCGCCGCCGAAGTGGTCTATTGCCCCGGTAAGCGTCCCGAGCAGATCGCAGCGATCATGAAGCGGCTTGTGGAAATCTCCGGCCGCGCGCTTGCGACGCGCGCGACGCAGATCCAGTTCGACGCCGTTCTGCAAGACATTCCCGGCGCGGTATTCAACGACATCGCCGGCCTGATTATGGTGGGCGAACCGTCTGCGCCTGAGAACCCGGACGTCTTCGTGGCCGTGCTCACCGCAGGGACCGCGGACATGCCTGTTGGAGAAGAAGCGGCCCTTGTGCTCGAATGGATGGGAACCCGTGCCGAGCGGCTTTACGATGTCGGCGTCGCCGGGCTGCACAGGCTGCTGGCAAATATAGAGATCATCCAGAAGGCGAACGCATTGATTGTCGTCGCGGGCATGGAGGGAGCCCTGGCAAGTGTCGCCGCCGGCCTCGTGTCTCGTCCCGTGGTCGCGGTTCCAACCAGTGTGGGCTACGGAGCATCTCTTGGCGGCTTCGCACCGCTCTTGACCATGCTCAATTCCTGCGCAGGCGGCATTGCGGTGGTCAATATCGATAACGGCTTCGGCGCGGCGCAGTTTGCCCACCGGATAGTCAACTGCGCATAGCCGAATCACCTCGTCAAGCGATATGTCAGCAATCGCGCCGAGGGCGCTTGCGACCGGTGTAGGCGCCCAAGCTCGGCGATCGCATCGTCGGCAATATCGTCAATGGGAACCTTCAGGGACTGAATAGCCAGGGACGGCTCTGCGGCAAGGGGAAGGCCGTCGAAACTAACGATGGGCAGTACTGGGCCGCCTTGCTGCGCCAGTCCGCTGCGAATACCGGCTGCCAACCAATCGTTTGTCGCAATCAAACCGGCCCGGTCCAATCGTTTGATATCCAGCGTTCGTCCCGTCGCGATACCTGCCGCGTAGTTTAGCGAAATATACAGAATGCGAATCGGCACACCCGCCGATTCGCATGCCTGGCTTGCACCGGCAAAGCGATCGCGCGATGCATCGATGTCTCCCTTGCCGGCGAACAAGATCGTGCGGCACCCCTGGGCGATCAGGGTCTGGGCAGCCTCAGCGCCGGCCTCGGTGTCGGCGAGTTGTACGACTGATACCCGACCTGCGGCATTCACCTTGGAACCCGGCATCAGCGCGACCATTGGGATAGTGTGCGTGGCGTAGCCATTAGCTATCTCGGCGCCCGCACGGCCTAGCGTGATTGCACCATCGTGCAAGTACGATGCGGGTATAGATCCTGTGCCGATCCGGTAGACAAGACTCTGCATGCCGGCTTCCTGGGCCGCTCGCTGCAGCCGTTCGAACAAAAGGGTAAAGAACGGGTCGTCGCCTAGTTTTAGCTCTTCATCCACCAGAATCGCAATGGTGCGAAGACGAGGCGCCGTCGGGTCGACAGCGTAGGCTCCGCTGCCCTGCCGGGATTCGATCAACCCTGCTGCCTGCATTGTTCGCAGGACTTTTCTCAACTTCGCCCTCGACACGTCAAATCGCAGCGCGAGTTCGCGCTCGCTCAGCAATCGGCGTCCAACATTCTGTCGAGTATATTCCAGGAGCGCTTCTTCGAGCGGATCGATGCTTGACATTGATGTTCTCCAATGACATAATACCTTGTCAATACCAATACAAACCAATATCATATTGGTTACAAATAAATTGGAGAAACATCTTATGAACAATGTGTCACAGTTTATCGTGCTTGCCGACGAACCCATCGATACGATCAGTCCGTATCTTCACGGGCATTTCGCCGAACACCTGGGCGAGCTTATCTATCCGGGCATCTATGTCGGCGCTGCCTCGCCAATTCCCAACACCGCAGGCATTCGCAACGATGTGGTGGAGGCTCTTAAATCGCTGGGAACTTCGGTCCTACGCTGGCCCGGCGGATGTTTCGCGGACATGTACCACTGGCGAGATGGCATCGGGCCAGTCGCGTCACGAAAGAAGCGAGTGAATGTCCACTGGGGCATGGCGGACGAGACCAACCACTTCGGGACACATGAGTTCATCGCGTTTTGCCGCGCCATCGGCGCCGAACCCTACTTTGCAGGCAATCTCGGGTCGGCCCCTCCGGCCGAACTTCAAGAGTGGATTGAGTATTGCAACTTCGCCGGCGCGTCCGACCTGGCTAACGAGCGCAGGGCCAACGGCTCCGCGGATCCGTTCAACGTGCGGTTCTGGGGAATCGGCAACGAAAACTGGGGATGCGGCGGCCATATGACTCCCGAGCAGTATGCCGGAGAATATAGCCGCTACCAGACTTTCGCATTCAGCTATCCCGGCGCTCCGGTTACGAAAGTTGCGTGTGGGCCCAACGGCTCCAACTGGGCATGGACCGAGCGATTCTTCGAAACACTCGCGCCCGGCAGCCGGCCGGCCGGCTTTGCCGCCCACTACTATGCGGGCACGTCGGGAACTGCGACAGAGTATTCCCAAACTCAGTGGCTCGAATTGCTTGCCAGGGGCGTGTCGATGGAGGGCATCGTAACCGGCCACCGCGCGATCATGGACGAATATGATCCCGAGCGAAAGGTGAAGCTCTATCTCGACGAGTGGGGCACTTGGCATCCGGTGGAGACCGGCAAGCCAAAGGGCGGCCTTTATCAGCAGAATACGATCAGGGACGCGTGCCTGGCCGGGTTGACCCTGGATATTTTTCACAACCACGCCGACAAGGTCTTTATGGCAAATATCGCGCAGTTGATCAATGTCCTGCAGTCTCTTCTGCTCGTCGAAGAGGACAAGTGCATCAAGACGCCGACGTTCCATGTCTTCGACCTCTATAAGACGCACAAAGGCGGTACGGCGATACGTACTGAATCGACATCGGAAGTGATCACCTTTGGCGAGGGTGCGGCCCAGCATTGCAACGGCTGCTACCGGGACAATCGCTTCCCCGGCTTGCGGCAGGTACAGGGTTCGGCATCTCTTCGCGAGAAGACGCTGTGTGTGACTCTCGTCAACAGCCATCCCACTCAGGCGGCCGAGGTAGAGATCGTCATCCCGAATGCGTCACTTGTATCCGCCGAGATTACAACGCTAGCGACGCCGGACATCCACGACCACAACACGTTCGAGAATCCCGGAAATGTCATACTCGGTGCGGCGAAGCCAGCGACTGGATCTCGTATCGTGCTTCCGCCGGCGAGTGTCAGCCGCGTGGTCGGCGAATTGAGCTAGGCGCGGTACACTGTTTCCATGCGGATAGCCTATTTCGATTGCTTCTCTGGGATCAGCGGCGATATGTCGCTGGCGGCGCTGCTAGCGTGCGGCGCCGACGAATCATTGTTTCGGCAGCGGCTCGGGTTGCTTGGTTTAAGCGGATATGAGCTAGATATACGCCAGGTCAAACGCGAGGGTATTGCAGCGATCGATGTGGATGTCCGGTTGACCGGGCAGGATATCGGCCACGGGCGGCATCTTTCGGACATTCGGGAGATGATAGAGGCGTCGACGCTTTCCGATCGTGTCAAGTGCGATTCTATTTTAGTGTTTAGCAAATTGGCGGCTGCCGAGGCGGGCGTCCACGGTTCAGGCATCGAGGAAATCCACTTCCACGAAGTCGGCGCGATCGATTCCATCGTCGACATAGTTGGCGTCTGCATTCTCCTCGATATGCTGAGTATCGATCGGGTTTTCGTATCGAGCATACCCTGGAGCACCGGCACAGTACGCTGCCAGCACGGTGTCATGCCTGTTCCAGCACCCGCGACTCTCCGACTGCTGGAAGGCTTTCCGATGCGCGAAACGTCGATTGTCGGTGAGCTTGTGACTCCGACCGGGGCGGCAATACTGGCCACCCTGGCCGATCCCGAACTGGCAGGACGGCCGCCTCAAATGCGGATCCGCGCCAGCGGCTTCGGGGCCGGCAAGAAGCAGTTCGCACCCGATACTCCAAATCTGCTGAGAGTCATCCTGGGGGTAAGCGACGAAGGCGCAAGCGTCGACTCAACTCCTCAAACGATCGGCGTGATCGAGACGAATCTGGACGATGTCAGCCCGGAGTATTACGACGTTCTGATGCAGCGCGCTCTGGACCTGGGGGCTCTCGACGTGTTTTTCGTCCCGGCCCAGATGAAGAAGAACCGACCGGGAACTTTGGTCACGCTTCTGTGCCCGCCGGAACGCATCGACGATCTCGCCCGCCTCCTGTTTGCCGAGACCGGCACCTTCGGAGTTCGTGTGCGCCGCCAGGAGCGGATCACGCTCGATCGGCGCTTCGAGCAGGTCGAAACCCCCTATGGCGCCATCACGATCAAGGTCGGCTCTCTCGCGGGCGAGGTGCTCGCCGCATCTCCAGAATACGAAGACTGCCGCGCGGCGGCAATCGGCCACGATGCGCCCCTGGCGGCGGTCTACGAAGCGGCGCGCGCGGCGTGGCGCCGAACGGATTTGACCTGAATACAGCGCTGGAACAGTGTCATTCCGACCGGAGGAAGCGGCGTAGCCACTTCCGAAGTGGAGGAATCTGGTCGGTCAGCGTCTGGCCGCAAGCTTGGGTAGGGTCCCACTGCAACGAGACCAGATTTCCACTTCGCTCGTTCCTCGCTGCGGTCGAAATGACAATCTCTAAGGAGTTGAGACAGATGATTGGCGATGGTCTTTGAAGTTAATAAAATGCACAAAATGCCATTAAATATGATAAGTAAGCACCTAACCCCTATGTTCCTGCGTATCTTTGCCGTTGCCGCAGTTCTTGCATCGGCCTGGCCTTCCAGGGCGCAAGCCGATCCCGATTTAACATCGAGCAATGTTCCGGCCGGATCCATTTGGCTCGATTCGCTCGATCTGTCCAAGGTGGATCAGGACTATTCTCATGCGTTCGCCCGCCGCTCGATCACGGGGCGGCCGCTTACTCTGGGCGGGGTGGTCTATGCGCATGGAGTCGGCACGCATGCCAACGGCGCGATCCAGATCCAGTTGGATGGTTCGGCGACCCATTTCGATGCAATGGTAGGCGTGGATGCGGATTCCGGCAAAGCCGGTTCGGTGACATTTACTGTGTATGTCGACACGAAAAAGGTGGTCGATACGGCAGTTATTCGGGGCGGGCAGGCGCCTGTATCTATCTCTGTCGATTTAACGGGCGCAAAGTGGCTCCGTTTGGAAACGGGCGACGCGGGCGACGGGATCACGTTCGATCACTCCGACTGGGCAGGCGCATTGATCACGCTTGCGGCAGGTGCCCAAATCAGGCCCAGGATCGTGGATGCCGACCTTGGCGCTCACACGCTGCCCGACCCGCCGCGGATGGTCATTCCGGCCGACGACCCTCGCCTGGCTATTCACGGTCCCAGGATCGTGGGAGCCAGTCCAGGCAGGCCGTTTCTCTTTCTCGTGCCCGCCACGGGAAAGAAACCGATAACCTACTCCGCCAACCGGCTTCCCGCGGGTCTGACTCTCGATCCACACACGGGGATCATTTCCGGCGCCTTGAAATCGGCAGGAAGCACGCTGGTTAACCTGCGCGTCCGCAATGGTTTGGGAAGCGCATCGCGCGATTTGACGATCGTTGGCGGCGCGGGCAAGCTTGCGCTTACTCCGCCGATGGGCTGGAACTCCTGGTATACGTACGGCGAGGGTGTCAACGACGCCGACATGCGGGCATCCGCCGACGCACTCGTTTCAACCGGTCTGGTAGAGCACGGCTACCAGTATGTAAACATCGACGATGCATGGGAAGGCAGACGAGACTCGTCCGGCAACATCCAAAGCAATATCAAGTTCCCGGATATGATCGCTCTGGCCGACTACATCCATGCCAAAGGCTTGAAATTCGGCATCTATTCTTCCCCTGGCCCCAAGACTTGCGGCAACGCTGAGGGCAGCTTCAACCACGAGGATCGGGACGCGCTCACATATGCCGGGTGGGGCGTCGATTTCCTCAAGTACGATTTTTGTTCCTATAGCGCGATATTTGAGAAAACCGGCCGATCGCTTGCAGCGCTTCAGAATCCCTACGCGGTCATGCGCGCATCCCTCGATAAAGCGCCGCGGGATATCGTTTACTCGTTCTGCCAGTACGGTATGGGCGATGTCTGGAAATGGGGAGCCCAAACCGGTGGCAACATGTGGCGGACAAACGGGGATCTGAGGGATCGATGGATCAGTCTGAAATCCACATACGAGGCGGAGAACGGCCACGAACAGTATGCCGGCCCCGGACACTGGAACGATCCGGACATGCTGTCGGTGGGTGTGTTCATGTACAACTGGTTGTCGAGCAAGCCCAGTCACCTGACTCCCAATGAACAGATCCTTCAATTTACAGTCTGGAGCCTGATCGCCGCGCCGCTTATCATCGGCGGCGATGTCACGCGATTGGATAAATTCACACTGGGCCTGCTGTCGAACGACGAAGTGATTGATATCGACCAGGACCCGCTCGGCAAAGCGGCGGGCAAGCTTGCGGGAACCTCTGCGGTAGAGGTCTGGCCGCGGCCGCTCTCCGACGGCTCTTATGCCGTGGGGCTGATCAATCCGACAGACCAGGCCGCGCCGGGAGAAGTGACCTGGACCGAGCTAGGGTTGACCGGCCGTCAGCCGGTTCGGGATCTGTGGCTGCACAAGGATCTGGGATTGCAGGCCGACAGGTACTCCGTATCTGTGCCGCCCCACGGTGCGGTGTTAATCAAAGTGGGCACTCCCAAAGCCGAGCGAAAGTCCTAGCCATGGCGGTCTACGAAGTCGCCTGGCGAATATCTTTGAAGAGTAAGAAGAGGTGCAGAGGGATAGTTGGCGATTGTTCCATGCCAAACTTGCTATAGAAAGCAAACGCTTCTTCGTCTTTGGCGTGAACGAGGAACGCGCGGCCCCCGATTGTTTCAGACCCAGCCAAACCACGGCGGAGTGCATCGCGCAGTAGCGCCTTCCCAATACCTTTGCCTTGCTCGTTTTTATCCACGGCAAAACGCGCCATAAGAATGACAGGAACCGGATACTTTCCCTGGCCCTTGATAATTCGAGCAGGAGCGTCCTCAGGCAAAACGGAAGCAGGGGCCAAACTGTAATAGCCAATCACACGATTACCGCGCGTAGTGACATAGGTTCTGGCCCCGCCGCTTGCCTGATTCTGCAGGGCAAACTTGATCAAGAAATCGTTTAGGGGCTGCTTTCCGCAATCAAACTCAGCTATCTCGTGCTGCTTTGCAAGCAGTACCGGACCATTGGGCGCCAGTTCAGACATTAAACAGTTCCGGCTCGCGGAAAAGATCACGCAGTTCAGGAATCACTCGCGCCGGCTCATCAAGCCTGGCACAAAATGCCGCCCACTGTTCAGGGGGGAGCCGAAACTCCGTTTGATCAATCAGGATTTCGCGGGCTGCGTCCAACGACGTCTGTAGCACAAACTGGCTCATGTTCATATGCCGAACACGAGCAGCCTCCGTTAGCAGTTTCTTTTCCGAGTCGGACGTACGAATTGACAGTCGATTTTCTTTTGGAGCCGTTATTGTCGGCATGGACCTCCTCCTTACTACCCAACAAGTATACTTCGGTATGTGCGTACGTTGTATACCCATCATTGGAAATTTTCATAGTTCTTATTCATACAACCCTAACTGTTGTGCTTCGACGGACATCTTGTCCAGGGCTGCGCCCGATTTCACCTCGCAAGGAACTTGAACACCGTCTCGCTCCGGAACGTCTCCCCAGCCTTTAGTTCGGTTGTCGGGAAGTTCGGATGGTTCGGCGAGTCCGGGAAATGCTGGGTTTCGAGACAGAAGCCGTAGCGCTTGTTGTATGGCTTGCCGCCTTTCCCGATGTCGGTCCCGTTCAGGAAGTTGCCGCAGTAGAATTGGACGCCCGGTTGGGTGGTCCACACTTCAAGCTCTCGGCCCGATGATGGTTCGTCAACTCGGGCGGCCAGCATCAGGTCGCCTGCCTTCTTGTGATCCAGCACCCAGGTGTGATCGTAGCCGTTGCCGTTGATAAGTTGTTGATTCCTTTGACTGATACGCGCTCCGATGGCGATGGGCTTTCGGAA
>Ga0316217_10007582_pt1 | contig 10300 bp, 2 predicted proteins | sample 1anoAmetaG_FD_203633 | JGI IMG/M metagenome (GOLD analysis project Ga0316217, IMG submission 203633) | Freshwater microbial communities from Trout Bog Lake, Wisconsin, USA - 1anoA | ecosystem: Environmental > Aquatic > Freshwater > Lake > Hypolimnion/Profundal zone | place: USA: Wisconsin... | reverse complement strand
CCACGCGCCGGCCCAGCCCGTGCCGCCGTTGCAAACCAGGCTCTGCAGCGAGCCGCTCGGGTAATTGAAATCGTCCGCCGCAAACTGATTAGTCACCGCCGGCGTGGCGCTGACTTCGGCGCTATAAGTGCTTTCGCCGTTTGCATTCAGCGCGGTGACGACGTAGAAATACGTCTGACCATTGACCACGCCCGCGTCCGCGAAAGTTGTTCCTGCCTGATTGGTCACGACCGCATAACTCCCGCCGCTGATCAAACTGCGATAAACATTGTAGCTCGTCGCGGCTGCCACCGCGTTCCAGTTCAGCGTGACCCGCACGTTGCCGGCGGCGGCGCTCAAACCCGTCGGCGCAGGCGGCGGCACAGGCGGCGGCGTGAAAGGGTTGAGATTCGTCGTGCCCGTGACGGCGGTGTAAGCGTTCGTTTCATTGCCATTGCCGTCACTAAAACGGATGGCATCCACGTAGGTATAATACGCGCCCACGGTGATGTCGAAAAGATTAGTGCCGATGTCCAGCGCCACCTCCTGCCACTGTGGTGCGCCGAGATGCGTAAAGTCGGCCGGATCGGCCCAGATTTGCAGGGCGTCCTTTGCCCCGTAGGCCTGAAACGTAAGGCAGCCCAGAATCACATGCGTGGCGCCCGGCGTCAACCCGCTGTTCGTCGTCGCGATGAATTTTTGCGCACTGGTTTCCAGCACAACCAGGGTGTCGTTGGAGATGCCGATGTTGTAGCCGTCAGACGGTTGATAGGCATAGGGCGAATGCGAGGCATTGGTTCCGCTGCTGTTGAAACCGACAAACGCCTGCTCACTTGGGGTCTGTGGGTTCGCAACCACCACCGCCGAAAACCAGACGATGTTCGTCAACGGCGTCGAAGGAAAGCGCGTGGCGCCGCGATAGACGCCATTCAATGCGCCACAAAAGGAGAAGCTGTTGGAATTGGTCTGCACAATGGCATAACCGCCGTTGCTGTAGGTCAAATTGATGCCGCCGACCACCGAATAGCTAGTGCCACTGGCCAGCCAGCCGCCGGAAAAACCACTGCCACCATTGAGACCATTCAGGCTGGCCCAGGCGGTATTGTAATCAAAATCCTCGCTCAGCGTGGTGGCCCGGGATACCCCCGACCAGAAGAGCAAACCCGCCATGATGGGCAAAAGTCCTGCGGCGCATTTGGATTTCAGGTTTGGAAACCGACCGCTGGTTGGGATATTTGCTTGCATACTTGGAAATGGATTCAACTTAGTATTCTCAAAGGTCAGCAAAGCACCGCACGGCAAACAGCGCCGCCGGAACATTTGCGCCAGGGGCGACGAGGCGAAGTTCCAGCGCGTCGGTGGTCACGGGAGTTGCCAGCCGGATGACCTGTCGCGATTGATGGTTCTCGGCGATTTGAAAAATCAACCGCTCCGTGTCTGAACTGTTTGCGCCGTCGCCGTGGTGACGACCGGCCAGCACGGAAACCTTCGCCGGAATGCCCACGGTCACTTCCCGGACGCAGAACGGCATCACACGTTCGGGGTGGCCCATCAGCACCGACTCCATTGGGTGATCAAAATCACAGTCGAACGCAAGTTCGATGCGGGCGATGGTCTGCGGTTTGTTCCACGCGAGGCGCAGCACCGGCTGCTCGTGCGCAAAGTCGGCAACCCATGCATTCGGCTGGTTCGTCGGGCGGGCGAAACCATTCGTGAGATTTTGTGCGGAGAATACTTCCAGCGGCGGCTCAATTTTCACCGCCAGATTTTTCCCGGCGGGACGGCGCTGCGGAATCCAGAATTCAAAGCTGTCAATCCCGCAGCCGGGCGGCGGTTCTTGTCGCGGTGATTTCGCAACCGCGCGGTTGAACTTCTGCGTCACGGCGAGCACGCCGGTCACGCGCTGGTCGCTCACGTGAACAGCCACGTCGGGATTCGCCATGAGGCAGACGAAGGCGTAGCGCGGCGCGTCAATCGCGACATCAAACTTGAGCGGCAGTCTGATGCAGGCGCCGGCTTTCAATTGGATTTCCTGCGTGGCCAGCGTCACCTCGGGCGTGTGGTTACCCGGCTTGCCGCTCACGCGCAACTCGGTGCGCAGCGTGGTTGGCCCGGAGACGTCGAGGAGAAATTCCACCGCCGGCATTGTCCCCGGCTGCACCGGCAGCATCATAGCCCACGAGGCGTCCAGCGGCAGCGTCTCGCCGCTCGGGGAGAACTGCGACAGTTTCAATTCGCTGGTCGCGGAAATTTCCGCCGCGCGCGCCAAGTCGTTTTCGTCCTCGAGCGGCACGCCGGGGATGTATTGGCCGAGGCGCAGCAATTCGCGCTGCAATGCCTTCATTCGCGGTGCGGCGAGCAGGTCGCGCGGCTGGAGTTTGTTCTGGACGCAGATGGCCGCCGCCATGCCCACGGCCTGGCCGCCGTGCGCGCACGTGGCCATCACACGCGTCGAGCCAAACGCGATGTGCGACGCGCTGATGATGCGGCCCGCAAGGAACAGGTTCTTGATGTTCCGCGAATACATTGCCCGATAAGGAATCTGGTAAACACCTTTGGAATGCCATTGCTGGCAGCCCGGCTGCGCACTAAACACGCCATCACTGGGATGCAGATCAATCGCCCAGCCGCCAAAGGAGACGGCGTCGGCGTGGCGGCGTTGCTCCACCAAGTCTTGCTGCGTGATCATCACGTCACCCTCAAAGCGGCGACTCTCCCGCTTGCCGGGAATCGTGCCGACCCATTCCAGCGTGAGGGTCTCGGCTTCCGGAAACTGGCCGGAATTCTTGATGTGATTCCAAACACCGTAGGCGACCCTCCAGAGTTCCCACTTGATCTTCTCGCTGTCGTGAATGGTGTCGAGCGCGCCGCCCCATTCGAGCCACCAGAGCCAGCAGCCAGTGTCGTTGAACTTGATGTCGCGCCAGCGCGGTATCTTGGTAATGTCGCGCAACGCAAAACTCGGCGGGATGAATTTCACCGGCCGCCCCGTGTCCTTTGAGTAAAAATAAATCGTGTGGCCGAGCAGTTCGTGACTGGCTTGTTCCGGTGCGAACGGTTCGCCGAATTCCGAACGCGCCTCCGCGCCGATGCGAAACGCCGCGCCGGCGAGAAAGCCGACGATGCCATCGCCGCTCGCGTCCACGAACAGCGGAGCGGTGATCTCGTAGGCCGTGGAATTTTGGGAGCAGAAGGCGCGCACGGTTTTGATGGTGTCCGCATCGGATTTTTCCAGATCGTGAACCGCGGTGTTCAGCAGCAGCGTAATGTTCGGCTCGTTGACCACCATTTCCAAAATAATCGTGTCGAGGATGAGCGGGTTGCCCTCGGGATTACGATACAGGTTCTCCACCAGGAGTTCGTCAATCACGCCGCCCTCACGCGCCCAGCGGTTGTTGTTACCCATGTGCGAGGTCGCGCCGAGAATCCACAGGCGCACTTCACTGGAAGCATTGCCGCCCAGGACCGGACGATCTTGTACGAGCACCACCCGGCTGCCCGCCCGCGCTGCCGTGACGCCCGCGCAAACGCCGGCCAGGCCGCCGCCGATGACCGCGAGGTCGCACTCCAAGCGATCGACTCTCAGTTTACGAGCATTACAAGGAGAGGACTGGATCATAAATTGCCTTTCAGGTATGAATTACGCTGCGCCAGGCACGTGGTGGTGATGACGGCAAGGGTCGCAAGTGTGTGGCACTGTCTATTCATGTTTTAAGTATTTGTTCCCAACCTTAAGCATTTGCGGTTTTTCTGCGCAGCAAGGGCGAAAGGCACAGCCAGGCGCCGATATGCAGGAACGCCGCGATGATGAACCATTGATTGTAGGAGCCTTGTTTCAGGAAATTCGCCACCAATCCGTTCATTACGATTGCGCCGGCCGAACTGCCGGCCGCCACCAGGCCAAAAACTTTCCCAAGGGACGGCGCGGGGACGACGTCCACGACCAGCGCGCTGATGTTCGCGAGCCAGGCGAGATGCGCGAACACGATCACCGAGGCCAGCGCCAGCGCCATTTGCATCGTCGGCACGCGGGTCACGAGCAGCGATAGCGGCATGACCGCCACGCAACCCAGCATCGTGAACAGCCGCGCACGTTCCGCACCAAGGCCGCGCCGGATCAACCGGCCCGCAAACCATCCCCCGACGAGGCTGCCGATGCCTGCCGCGAGGAACATCACCCAGGTGATCTTCACCTGCGTCTGGGTTAACCCGCGCTGGCTCACGAGGTACTTGGGAAACCAATTCAGATAAAAAAACCAGACCGGGTCGGAAAGCATCCGACCCAATAACAAAAACCAAACTTCTTTGCGGCCGAGCGCTTCCAGCCACGTCCAAGCGGCCGCGCTGGCCAGGATGGAATTGGCACCCGTCCCGTCGGATTGAATCCAATTCCGCTCTGCTTCGCCCAGCAGCGGATGCGTCTTGAGCGGACGATAGAGCCACGACCACGGTATCACCCACAGAATGCCGAGAATCCCCGTCGTCCAAAAAACCGTGCGCCAGCCGGACACTCCGGCCAGGCCAACCACAAAAAGCGGCGCCAGTGTCATGCCCAGCGGCGTGCCGGCGGTGTAGATGCCCATCGCCAAACCGCGTTCACGGGCGGGAAACCATTCCTGCGCCGCTTTGGGCGATGCCGTCCAGTTGCCAGCCTCGCCCAAACCAAGCATGAACCAGCAGGCTCCCAGCATGAAAACCGAGTTGGCCCAACCGGTCAAAAAGCTGGCCAGCGACCACCAGGCGACAAACAGCGCCAAGCTGAACCGCGCGCCCAGTTTATCCACCATGAAGCCCGAGGCCAGCAGCGCGACGGTATAGGCAATCTGAAACGCGTTCTGGATTCGGGCATACGCCTGATCGTCGAAGCCGAGCTGCTGTTGTATGGTCGGAGCGAGGAGCGACAGCGAATTTCGATCCACATAATTGAGTACCGACGCGCCAAAAAGCAGAGCGACGATCCACCACCGCAGACCGCGCAATTTCACCCAACCTCCCCGGAAGGCGTCGGCCTGTTGCTATTCATCTGTTTCTTTCGTTTGTCCATATCCTTTCATCTCGCCAATATACGCGATCCTCGCGCGGGCAGCCAGACCGGCTCAACAGAATCATGACCGCTCAGCCAAGCTGGAGGTTCCCCCATCCATGCGCCAGCCGATAAAAGACAGTCCAGCCATCGGCAGTAAAACCGGCTGTCACGCCCCCCCCCCAGATGCCCGTGACAGCCGGCCGCCCAAAACTGCTACAGCCTTATTGCTTCACCCGATAGAACACGCTGCGATTGTTTGGATTAATCGTGATGGTGACCGGGCTGGAGCCGGGATAGTCAAACCAGTTTGTCCCCAGACCGGCGCTAAAACTGTTGGTTTGCGCCTGAAGGTTTCCGCCACCGGTCCAGGAGAATTGGAAATGACCGCCGCCCAGATTGGCGACATTCAAGGTTGGTGGTGCGGCGGATACGACCTGCAAGCTGCCCGGGCCGGTAATGTAGGGCGCCCCAGTGGTGCTATCGTACACTCCGTTCGGTTGACGCACGCCGCCCAGGATCAGTCCACTCACCGTATTCGGGCCGCCGAAGTCCAATTCCAGAATAGCGCCTCTGGCCACCGTGACGGTGGACGAGGCGGCCAGATTGGCCTGTCCCAGCCTCAGCGTGCCACCACTGACCGTGGTGTTGCCGGAATAATTATTGTTCGCCAGGTTAAAAACGGAGGTGCTGTCACCCCCGGCGGAGACCGAAGCCGAACCGGACACCGCGCCATAAATTGTTACGATTTGGCCGTTGGTGGACGGTCCAGTGGTGCCATTGTTGCCCATCGCGACGCTGCCCAACGCGAGGCTGGAGCCGGCGGTGTTGGTAATGTCGCCATAGATGTCGAGCTCCGCATAGCCGCCGCTGGTCTGCGAGAAGATATTCAAGATGCCATTGTTGGTGATGGGCCCGGTCAAGGTATTGACCTGTGCCACCGTTGCAGACTGGTCGTAGTTACGAATATAGCTGTTGCCCAAGAATACCAGTGGCTCCGCGATGAACGTCACTCCATAAGCCTGATTATACGGGTCAATAAAGAGCGTGGCATTGCTGATGGTGGTGATGCCAGCCACATCGCCCAGCGAGTCCGGGTTGCGAATGTCCATCTGTCCGTCCGTCACCAGGATGTTTCCCGTGAAGGTATTTCCCAAAGTCCCGATGGAGTTCTTCCCGAAGCACAACGTCCCTGGACCGGTCTTAACCAAATTCCCCACCCCGGTCACCGCCCCAGCCCCGCGCAGCGTCTGTCCGTCGCCGCTGATGTCAATCGTGCTGGTGCCGTCCAGCAAGGCGAAGGTCAGCGTATCCGAAGCCAGCGTCCCGCCGGCATAACTGAACGTGCCGCCATTCAAGTTAATGCTGTTCGAACTCGCCGCGCTGCCACCAGCGCAACCAACGGCATGCATACTGGAGACGACCAGTGTGCCGCCATTGTTGGTGACGCCGCCAGTAAAGGTATTGGCCACCGAGCCTGGAAAGTACAGCGTTCCGTTATTGACCGTCAAGCCACTGGTGTAGCTGTTCACTCCGCCAAGTATGAGCGTTCCCGTCCCGTTCTTACTCAAGCCGGCCGTGCCCGTGAGGCCGGAGTTAATGGTCGCTGTCGCACCCGTGCCGAGCGGGTTCACGGTGATGGTCGGGGCCGTGCCTGCCAGCGTGATGGTGTTGTTGACCACCACCCAACTGGCGGCACTGCTGGGGTCGGTGTCGCCGAAAATGAGGTTGCCGATGGTTAGCGCGGTGTCGTTCGTTACCGTGGTGTCCGCCGTCAGATCCATCGAATTAAAATCCGCCGTCACGTTGGTACCGATGCCAACCGCGCTGTTCGCCCAATTTCCCGCCGTGGACCACGTTCCGCCGAACCGGTTGGTCCAGATTGCCGCCGCAAAGATGTTCGCCGTGAGCGCGGGCGGCGAAGCCAGACTGTAGCTCGAGGCTTTGGTGCCGCCCAAGACCACGGTGACACTGATTCCCGTTCCGGGGCCGGCATTGGCAAAGGTGACACCGTTGACGTTGATCTCGGTGGCGGTATCGCCCGCCACCGGGGTGACCACCGTGCCACCGGTGACGGTGGCCGTGGTGGTGCCGTCAAAAACCTTGTTCCGGGCGGAAGCTCCCGTGACCGTCACGGGCAAGGCCACCACCGTTTGCGACAGGGTGTTGTATCCGGCTGAATAGTTGCCACCCAAATAGACTGCATAAAGAATGTGTGCGCCAGCAGTGATGGCATTGCGAGCCGGAGCGATGGTCACCGTGCCGCCCGCGAGCAATCCGCTGCCCAAGAGCGTCCCGGTTGGGTTGCCATCGTGCAGTTCCACCGTGCCGGTGGGCGTGGGTCCGCTGCCGATGACAGTCACATCGAACTGCAACGCGGCGCCATAGGTGCTGTTATCCACCGTGCCGCTGTGGCGCGTAAAAACGGTATTCGTGCCGAGGGTTGGCGACGTTGAAATCACGCTCAGCACGCCGTCGGCAAAACTGAAGGAAAGACCCGCCCCCGGACTGCCTTGAATGCGGGCGAAATTACTCGGGTCGGTTGCGCCCGGGCCGCTGAACAAGGTGAAGGTCTGGTTGGTGGCGAAGGTTCCAATCGGAACAATGTTCAACACGCCGCCATAGGTCACTGCGCCGCTCAAAGCCACCGAATTGCTCGCCGTCGAAGTGCTGCCATTCACCACGAAGGTGTTCGTCGAGCCGACATTCAGCACCAGATTACCATTCATGGTCAGCGTGCCGACGCCGTTCGCGCCCGCGAACAACGTGCCGCCCGCATTATTGGTGACCAGACCAGCAATCGTTCCCGTGCCGCCCAAGGTGCCGTTCGCGTTGACGGTTACCGCACCCGTGCCGGTGCCGCTGCCCGATGTGTTGTTCACCAGCAACGTGCCGGCATTGATTGTGGTGTTGCCGGTGTTGGTGCTCGCGCCGGTTAAGATCAGCGTGTTTCCGCCCTGAACGGTGAGATTTCCCATGCCGGTGCCATCCTGGAATGCACCGTTCGCCGTGATGTTGCCGCCGGTCGTATCCACCACGGCGTTTGTGGAATTGATATTGATGGGGATTCTGCTGTCAATGGCGAAGGCGGCCGAGGATTTGAGCGTTCCACCACCGAAGTTAAATCCATACCCGCCGGCACCAGCCGCTCCATTGGCAGTGATTCCCGATGCGCCGACCGTCAGGGTTCCGGCATTCAGATTGACAATTTCGGCCTGTGAATGGCCACTCGCGTAACTAACTTGACTGGCCTTGACCTCGCCGGAGGTATTCAGCGTCAATGACACACCAGCACCACCAGAAAAGGCAAGGGAGATAGCCCCGCCGCCGGAGTTCCCACCTGCTCCTGTGTATTGGAGACCTCCCGAGTTGATTGTCGTTGTGCCGGTGTAAGTGTTCGCACCGGAGAGAGCCAGCGTGCCATTACCACCCTTGGTCAAAGCCACGCCACTGCCGGCCAGAATGGCCGAAATGGTGGCGGTGCCAGTCGTCAGACTGGTGGCATAGGAAGTTCCCGTCAGTGTTCCGTTTGTAATGGTGTTGCCGCTGCCAGCAGCCGCCGTGATGCTGACCGCACCGACTGTCGGGGTCAAAGCGCCCAAATCCAGCGTGCCGCCGGAGAGCGTGAGGGCACCGGAGGTGACGCACAGCGTGCCGGCGCTGACCGTGGTGCCGCCGGTGTAGCTGTTCGCACCGGAAAGAGCGAGCTTGCCGACACCTAATTTGGTCAGACCTTGCGTGCCAGCCACCACCGCCGAGATCGTGGCGCTGCCCGTGCCGAGATTGTTGACGGCGACCGTGGGCGTGGTGCCCGCCAGCGTCAGTGTGTTGGCCGGAGTCGAGTTATTGTCCAGCACCCAGTTCGCGCTGGGAGTTCCATTCAAATTGCCGAACATCAAACTGTTCATCTGGATTCCGGTCGTGTCCAAGTGAACCGTGGTGTCGCTGGTGAGGTTCACCTGGCTGAAATCATTGGTGGTGGTGCTGGTATTGGCGGTGAAGCTGTCATACCAATTGGTCGCCGTGCTCCAAGCGCCGCCGGCCGGATTCGCCCAAGTCGGCCAGGCAAGGATGTCCGCCGAAAATGTTTGGGGATTGTAGTTGCCCGCGGCGCTGCCACTCAGCGTCGGCGTGACGGTTTTTCCGATGCCCACCGCGGCGGTGTCAAACGTGGCCGACGTCCCCACCGTCACCAGCCCTGAATCGCCCGTCACCAAATCACTTGTATTCAGCGACGCACCGGAAATGGTGGCGGCGGTGGTGCCGTCGTAAACCTTGCTATTGGCGGTTGCGCCATTGATGCCCAAATACTTTTTCGGCACCGTTTGCGCCAGCGAGCTATTTCCGGATCCATAGAGGCCATCACCCAAATACGCCGCATAAAGCGTGTGCGCGCCTGCGGTAATGGCATTGAGCGCGCTGGGCGAGAGAGTCACCGCGCCACCTGAAAGCGTGCCACTGGCCAGGAGCGTCCCGGTCGGGCTGCCATCGCGCAGTTGCACCGTGCCGGTGGGGGTTGCTCCCGAACCGGAGACACTCACATCGAACTGCAGCGCGGTGCCATAGGTGCTGTTATCCACCGTGCCGGTATGGCGCGTCAAAACGACGGTAGGGGTCAGAGCGTCCTGCACCAGCAATTCAATGTTACCGGTGGTGCCATTGCGCTGAATCAAGGCGCTCTTGCCGGATGCGAGACCGCTGGATCCGCCCACAATGCCACTCAATGTCGGCGTGCCGGTGGTGCTGGCATTGGCGGCTTGGATCAGCACGTAGGTGCCGTCGCCCAACGGCGACGCGCCATTGTTGTTCACGGTAATGGGGCCGTTGATGTTCAAAACGCCGCTGAAAATATAGAGCGCCGGTTCGGTGGTGTCGCCCGTGAAACTGGTGGGGGTGAAATTCAACGTGACCGGTCGCGAGCCGAGATCAATCCCGATGGTGCCGGAACCCGCCACAATTTGCGCCGCCGTTCCGCCCGTGCCGATGCCGCTGGCGGTCAGGGATGCGCTGGAACCCAAGGTGAAAGTTGAACTGGCCGAGACATCCAAGGTGGCGCCGGCGGCGATACTGACGCCGGACGCCAGGCCGATACCGTTGTTCAATGCGAGCGTGCCCGCGCTGATGGTGGTCAGCCCATTGTAAGTCGGAGAAGTCGCCAGCGTCAGCTTGTTCGCGCCGACCTTGGTCAGGTTGCCGCCGGTGCCGCTGATGATGGCGCTGAAGGTGGTGTCCACTAAATTTGCTCCGACGCTAATGGTGTTCGCTCCGATGGCGAGGTTTTGCGATCCAGTTAGCGCG
>Ga0316217_10007581_pt1 | contig 10300 bp, 9 predicted proteins | sample 1anoAmetaG_FD_203633 | JGI IMG/M metagenome (GOLD analysis project Ga0316217, IMG submission 203633) | Freshwater microbial communities from Trout Bog Lake, Wisconsin, USA - 1anoA | ecosystem: Environmental > Aquatic > Freshwater > Lake > Hypolimnion/Profundal zone | place: USA: Wisconsin... | reverse complement strand
TACAATCCATTATTATAATCCAGAGCGCGTAAAGGAAGAGGAGGAAAAGAAAAAACGTAGAGATTAAAGAATGAAGCTGGAAAGGTAGCTCTACTTTTGATCAGAATGCAAATTTCACAGAGAATATCTATTTCTTTAAGTTTATATGTTAAAATTTGGTAGAGGGGCATTCGGAAAGCTATTTTAGATGCTCCGATTTAAATTCAATTAACACCAATGATTGTAATATCTAATAATTTGAATGGCTCATTCCGATTCTGAGTCAGAAAGGTCACGATCTAGATCTCCACACTCTGACAGAAAAAAAAGTGACCATCGTTCAAAAGACACCAGTATAAAAATGCTTATCTAGCCACTTGCCTCTATATTGGCAACATTGACAAAAAACTTTCCTAAGACAAACTCAGGGCAGCCTTTGCTGAGCATGGAGAACTTTAATACTGTTTTATTGTCTATGAGCCTTATTCTGGTGGCTCAGCCAATCCTAAAGGATAACCTAAACAATCCAGAGGTTATGGCTTCGCAAAATATAAAAATCCTTAGGATACTGTGAAGGCTCGCGACAAAATGCAAGGGGCTGATTTGAATGGCAGACGCATTACTGTTGATTTCAGCAAAAGAGAGAAACCTAGGTAGCCTACTCCTGGAAGATACTTGGGTATTGTAGATTATACAAAGGTAAAAAAAAGGCCTCACCTGTTCGCAGATCACGTCATGATAGGAAATCACGTTCCCGCTCATATTCTCAATCTTCAAGTCGTTCCCACAAGCGGCGTAGATACCATAATGAGAAGCGCCGCAGACACTAAAGGTCTCGTTCACGTTCAGATTCATACAAGAAGCGCAGATCAAGTTACTCAAAGTCCCCTCGCAGATGATATGTATACCAAGCCCAACCCCAACTTTATATCGACTTTCAACTGATCAAACTCAACACACACATTAACCAACTTTAATTCAACTATATTTTAAACAAAATCTTCAAATCTTTCTCAAAGCTTCACCAGTTCTTCGCAAGATAAAAAGACTTTTTGCTGTCCAAAATCAGTAATGGGCAGAGAACGGAGATTTATAACGACAAATGATAGTTAGAAACTATATATATATTTTGAAATGACGGAAATTCTCGAAAATATTAAGAATGAAGTTACTCAATCTAGAAAGTATTGTTATGCTGGGAAATATGCATAGGCCCTGTCTCATTTTTCACTGGCCATCTAGATATTAACTGGACATATTCCAACCATAAAAGATCCCGCTCTCATAAAATAATGGAACCGGCTGCTATAATAAATCAAATCTGAGAAAGAAATGGCTAATAGCATGAAACAAATCTTACAAGGAAATTTTGATGCTCCTGTGAACAAAAGAGAAAGGGTTTCATATAAGGATGATGCTCATTAAAGACAGGTTTAGTTGTTCAAACAAAAGAGTACAAACTAATACCCTGATTATAATCCTAGTCATGAACCATCTTTCAAGAAGAGAAGTGCTCATTAAGATGATGAACTTTATAACAAAAGAGAAAAATAATTGAATTTGAACCAAAGAGATAAAGAATCATAACGTGAGAGATAGCAAAGACAAAAGGAATTTTAATAAAGGGACGCTTAAATTTGGCCTAAGAAGAAGCCAGCTAACATGAAAAAGGCTCAATCCAAAAACAATACTTACAGCAACCCTACTCCTGTGGCAGACAATAAAAGTGGCGTAAAAGGAAGAGAATATTCTAAGCCTTGGTTAAATAATGTTAAGGGGAAATAATAATAGAAGAAAACATTCTTGAAGTCTTGCTATCCTGACGGACAAGGACCTGATGCAACTCTAATTGAGATGCTTGAAAAGTAGGTTGTTAACTTGAGCCCAAACACTAGTTTCGATGATATTGCTTAATTGTAAAAAGCAAAAGAACTACTTGAAGAAGCAGTTTTATTGCCTCTATTGATGCCTAACTTATTCACAGGCATCAGAAGAGCTTGGAAGGGAGTTCTTCTTTTTGGGCCTCCAGGAACTGGAAAAACATTACTTGCAAAAGCAATCGCTTCAGGAGGAAAAACCACATTCTTCAATGTCACATCTTCAACTTTAGCATCTAAGTGGAAAGGAGATTCATAAAAATTAGTAAGAATACTCTTCTAAATGGCTAAATTTTATGCCCCTACAACTATCTTTTTTGACGAAATCGATGCAATTGCCTCAAAAAGAGGAGACAAATAAGATTAGTCAAGTCGTAAAGTAAAGACTGAACTTATGGCCAGAATTGACGGTGTAAGCTCAGGCTAATAGGGTAAATCAATAGTTGTAATTGGAGCAACGAATAGGCCTTGGGACATAGACTAAGCTATCTTAAGGCGTTTGTAAAAAAGAATCTATATACCATTACCTACATAAATTGGGAGAAGAGAGATGTTTAAGATCAATTTGAAAAGTTAAAAGGTCGATGGTGTTGATTTTGAAGAACTAGTGAAAAGAAGTGACGGCTTTTCAGGAGCTGATATAAATAACTTGTGTAGGGATGCAGCATTCGTTCAGATGAGAAAAAAGATAAAAAAGTAAGGAGGAATAGGTAAGAAAGTCATTAACACTGAATGGGCTAAGTAATTTGAAAAGGAAGTTTCCGGGCCTTTAACAATGTAAGATTTCAACGAGGCTCTCAAAAACGTCAAATCCTCAGTCGGAAAGGAGCATTTGGCAAAATACTAGAAATGGATGGCATAGTTCGGTTAACAAGGAACTTAATGATTTGAAGTTAGATGGATTTAATTCAAAATTTTCTTATAAAAATTACTATAACCTGAAATTACCGTTTAAATGAGTGAAGAAGTCATCGATAGAGTGGATGAGCTTGTCAAAAAAAATAATATCAAATACAAAGGTACAATAATCCCTATCCTAGACTAGCAAAGCCAGAAAGCTTACTAATAGGCATTGAGGCAGTACGAAAAACAAGCGAAAAAGGATCTTCTTAAAGATTACGCAACTTATGTCAAATAAGGTAATAAGAAAGCAGTTTAAAAATCGAAGTAAATGAAAAAGATGAAACAAAAAAAGAAGAAAGCTCCAACGGTTTCTCATATTCCTCAGCCTGAAACAATCAAGGAGCGAAAGTTATAGTAGCCTGCAAAAGAAAAAATGACAGAGGCTTAGCTCTAATTATTTAACAAAACAGTTGAGGCAAGAGCTCAGCGCCTCATTCAATAGCTGCAGCTTTAAAAACTCAATAAACGCTTAGTTTAGTAAAAGAAAAAAACAAAGCTTTTCGAATTAAATGAGAAATGTAAGAAGATGTTATCCAAATCTCATTAGAGGATAGTGCCTGTGAAGCATGTTTCTGAGTAAAAAATGACATTTTTAAAAAACATTGAAGAGAAGGCCTTTTCCGACATAAATCAGCTAGATAATATCATCAATAACTTGATGAATAAAGCTGATTAGATAAAAACAGGGAAGCAGAAAAGACCACAGACTACAACTAATCCTAGAGAGGTTCCAAAGTAGATTAATTACCTGCAGGAAAATGAAGAGCTTATAGGAAATATAAATAAATCAGACTAGAGAGAACTCCAGAAACTAAATAACATCGAATAAAAGTACTTGAATGACTCCATGTAGAAAGACGAAGATTATGGTGAAGTTTATGAATAATTGGGCTTGAACACCTTAATCTTTTAAAAATCCACTGAGGAATTATTGAAGATGGATTATATACCTATTTGATTTGCGAATTTATTCTAACTTTAAGCATAGGTTCAATTATTAAATAGTTATAAGCGCCAATTTAGATGACATCCAGCATTCGCAACAAACTGCTCTTTCACTGCCTATCGCTATGTGCGATAGTAACTCTGCTAATAGCAAAAACTCTAAACTAATGGATTCTTGTACTTGCAATTGGACTCCTAGGCGCAAACATCTATAGCATTATCAACTTAACAATCAATAGCTAAGATGAAGAGCTGAATTATGATTCACGAGAACGTCCCTCAAAGGCAAAAAATGAAAGCAAGCCTAATTTCGATGTGGGTAGGTTTGAATAAAAGGTCAGATCTGCTTTTCAAAGAAATTTTAACAAAAATAGCAACTATATTGAGGAAGAGAACAAATATTGGAACAGTGGCTATTTTAGCCTATCTGAAAGAGCTTAAGAATTAAAAAATATCAAGATTTCCGATTTACGCAAAGATAGGAAAGTAAAATAGGACTATGATAGCTGCTTTAGACAGGAAAGTCTTACCATCAAAAAAGTAAGGAATTTTCTTTAAACTAAGGAGAAATAAGATGAGAGCAATATTAAGTATTTGTAAGAACTAATCATTTCAACTTTCGCAAAGCTTGGAGGCCATTACAGCAAATTAAAAGTCACGGATATAGACGTAAAGTAAGCCTTATAAACTATTTAAACTTACATAAATAACAGAATAAGTAACAATTATGACCAAATCTCTTTAGATTTTAATGAGGTGAACAAATTCCTTCAAAAATGTTTCTCAATTACACTCAGTTTATCTCAGTCAACTTCTTAGGCTAGTATCAACTACACACAACTGATATAAATAACTAATTTGATCTAAAAAAGATAGGTTATTCCACATGCTTTTTCTTCAAACTTGACTCCTCTTCAAATTAAAAAGGAACTGTCAGCTGTAAGAAAGAACTTAGACGATTTACTCAATTTTTGCTTGCCTGTAAACGTGCTAAAGTTAAAACTGTTTGTATAGTACCTAAAGTAAGAATTCAAAGAATAAAACATAATGTTCTCTAAAATGTAAACAGACGAGAGGATAAATGTTAGTAGCCATCTATTTAAATGCCAAGAAAACGGAAAAGTGTATTACCACAAACAATCAAAGATTAAGTCAAGATGTTCAGCAACTCCAATTTTAGCATTTCTTATCAGCAACTTCGATCAGTATTCAAAAACCAACAAAGCTTTGGTAAAGGAGCTAAAGTCGGTTTTTAATTTGTGATCAAAAATCTACTATTAGACTTCAATTATTTATATTAACTTTTGTAATCTTTTTGTTTAGTATTGATTATATTATAACGAATCATGCAACAAAACACAAAGCAAAAGAAGTTTACTCATAACAGAATGAAAGCCTGCCTCTAACGCAATTAAAATTAGGATAAGGAGAACAAAAATATACCCTAAGATTTCAGGAACAAGAAGTTTTCGGTCGAACTTCCATCTAAATGTACTGACCATGGCTAAACACACCAGAAAAGCATTTTTAACTAACAAATAAGTGTAACTCTTAATACTTCAAATATTCGAGTAATGGCTGAGAAAGATCTTCTGGGAACAGACATTAAAATTTTAACTCAGTCTCTCAGTAAGCAAAGATAGGAAAGACCGCCGTTGGCTGAAATCTTGGAAAATACTCAAATCAGGTCCATTTAAATGAAATTTTTTATATAACGTTTGTTGTCTCATTTAAAGGAAGAGAAAAAATATCAAAACTCTTCGATTTTTTCATAAAAAGAAGAAAATTGCTTCTAAAGTGTTCTAAGCGAGACTCAAATGATGCCCTATATTGAGCGAGAAATTGATGTGCTAGAAAAGAATTACGGGAGGCTCCTTGAATAGAAATAAAACTATGCTTCAATTACCAAGATTGGAAGCGACCAAAAGCAAAAGATGTTAAATTCTCTCAGACAGATTTACGACAGTCAAATATCTTAGCTGAACTAATCTTATTGAGGATTATGATATATGTTTCAAAAATATCACATTTTTATCCTTTCAATGCTATCAAAGAAACATAGCCCAAAGTCTTAAATGCATTTTGCGTTCTGACGGTCAATTTTGAATGATTTGTAGTACTAAGCATAAATATCCTCCTTCAAGAATCTTTGTAAAACTTCAGTATCCTACATTTTGAGTATTATTGGTTTCGTCACTTCAAGCATTCTGATGATAGTCGCATGAATGGCTTTTTCTCCAGTCAAGAAAAACAAGTCTAGCATCTGTTTGCAAAGCTACTCAGGAGGGTCATTATAGCTCATTACGGAGTAATACATTTGACTGAATGAGCTATAGCAATCAAGGCCGTGCTTGTAAATCAAGAATAGTAGTTAAGGCAGTGACTCTGCTATCTTTTATTAGAGCTCTTTCATGACATTGAAGATTTGATTGTTGCCAAAAACCTAATCCATTCTTATGATTGTTTCTCTGTAAATTACAAATATATCTCGTTCATAAGCACTCATTAATCCTTCAATATTGGCTTAAGTGATTCCAATCGACTCTAAGCAATAAATGAGAATGTTGAGCAAGATGTAGTTCATCCCTTGAATGTACTAAACTCCTGAATTGGAGGAAGCGTAAAGCATCTTTCTCAAGATAGGAAGAAGATACTTATATTTGACTTTTGATGGGGAAAAAGATCTCTTGAGATCTTTCTAAATTTGCTAGATTTATTTTTACTTTGGCTCGTTTGCGCACAGCCGTTAATACACATGGACTGTTATCTCTTAGATTTTAGAAAAAGACCCTCGCTTCTCCATATCTTTTTTCGATGAGTAGCTGAAATTTTTCGCATTATTAACACTGCACAACAGCAGCCATATTTTCATTCTCCTATATAAAAGGACAAATACAAGAAGTCAGGGATGCCTTTTAAGAAGGAGAAGTAGATTCTTTAGAATGCGAATCCACTGAGATCTTTTGATTAGAGGATATCGATCCACTCTTATTCTAAAATTTACAAGATAGGCCCTGACCCAGCCTCACTCTCTTCGATAACAGTCATTCCGAGGCTTTCGCTCTGCATGATTACAATCGTCGGCTCAGCTTTATAGATCAAATGGTACATTTATGGGGCTGGGTAGGCTGCTTTTTCCTGAATTTGTCCCAAAAATGCATCTGTTATTATAATTCTATATACGGCTAGGCTCAACAGAATAGTTAGCAGGTTAAGCTATTGTTGAAAATCTGTTTCAAAATATGACCACAGCTATTTCATTCTAAATCGGACCTAACTAACAGTCTGAAGTTGTGAGGGTGCGTTTGATTGATCAAATATAAGCCGATAGCGCCAGATGTTAGTTACACTCTCCGTAAAGATCGCTTTATTGTTTGATTAATAAGCCAGAGTGAATGCAAAACACAATCTAAGAAATTGCTTGGAGCATCATTATTTGAATTGATGGCTGTTTTCATTGCAATAAAAAATACCTTTTGATATTCTTTGATAAGTTTAATGCATTTGTAGTATTGATTTGAAGATATTTTATATATGGAGGAAATTGATCATCCCTACTATCCCAAGTCGACGCTTGAGGAAGCTGATGCCGTAGCTTGGATCTTGCCTAGCGCCTAGGCTACGCTCCATAAGTATCCTTTCAAGTTCTTGCCCCTTGAGCCCACTGAAGTCAGGCTAAAGGTTCTGCATACTTCTCTCTGTCAATCAGACGTTCTGCATGGCCGCGGTCATTGGGGTACTCCCTTTTTAACTCAGGACACCAACAATACCCATGCTGCCCTGGACACGAGGTCGTCGGCCAAATCACTCTGATCGGATAGGAAGTGACCAGCTTGAAGGTAGGAGAATACGTTGGAGTGAGTCCCATTCGCTACTCCGATAACACCTGCTTCTACTGCAAAGATAAGCATAGCAGCACAAATATGTGCGTGGAGAGGATATATCTCTACGGAGAACATTTTGGAGGCTATGCCACTCATCTACAAATTGACCATAATTGGGCTATCAAGATCCCTGAGGCTCTCCATAATAGGCTGCATTAGATTCCCCCTCTCCTGTGTGCAGGAGTTACTGTCTACGCTCCCATCAAGAGATACGCCAAAGCTGGAGCAACTTGCGCGATTATTGGGATCGGAGGTCTTGGACATCTGGCCATCCAATACGCAAATAAATTGGGAATGACTGTCACTGCCTTCACAACTAGGACCAATAATACTGAGGTTCTTCACTCGCTTGGCGCCAGTGATGCTCAGCACTCAGTCGATGAGAAAGAGCTCTAGAAAAATGAGGGCAAATACGATTTGGTTATTTCCACTGTCTACATCGAGAACAGTCTTCATCACAGACTGCATCAGAGGCTGACTAAGCCAGGCGGCGTGTTCGTGATGGTCGGTATGCCCAAAATCTCCGTGCCCTACTACCTGGACAACGAATACTTAGTGAACAACTAGATAACGGTGGCTGGGTCCAACGTGGGCAGCATCAGGGAGCTAACCGAGATGCTCTCCTTTTCCGCGCACTACGGCATATTCTGTATCAACTAGTACTACGGGTTCGAAGAGTTCAACAAGGCGTTCTACCGGCTGGAGCATGAGACTCCGAGGTACAGGGCGGTGGTGAATGTGACCGAGTGGGCCAAGCAGAACGGATTTGATAAATGATCGATCAACCATTCCTTCACATCATAAATATGTGAGCCATATCAATCTAATCTAGTTTATAACTAATAAGAGGCAAATAGCAGGTTGGGTGTTCCACTCCTAATTTAATTATCAACAGTTAGGTGTGGTTTATTGTGGAATGACTTATGCAGATGTAATGACAAGTTGAGTATCATGGGCTGAATAGACCGATCTAGATGTAAAACAACATATTTAGCTATGCCAAGCGGTAATAATTCTAACATTATGGATTATAATACTAACCCGTTGTTTTGTCACCCAAAATTAATAATGATCACATACAAAAGCACCCTACTCCTCCTGCTCTCCCTCTGCACCTTGCAGGGCCTATCTCTCGATTATCACGTGTCATCTCAAATCGCCCTCAACCTCACCAACGTTGTCAACATCAATGCGATTGGGACACGTGCCGTGGCTGTGCTATCCGAAACATCCAAACTCACCATCCTGTCCCAGCTCGACCTCAAAAATAAGCTATCCGAGTATACAACCCACGTTGATCCATCCCAGATCAAGGCTAATGACTTTGGAGTGGTTATTAACGAGGGTGGGTCTTTGTCCATAAGGAAAAGTGACTATAGATTGAGCCGTTTCGATTTGAGCTAGAGTGGACTCTGGAGCAACATGATACTGGTCGGTGACTCTGTATTGGTTGCAGCCATGTCCAATATTCCTACCCTAATCAAGCTCAACCTACCCTCCATGAAAATATCCCAACAGACCTACGAATATAGTTTGTAATTGCCTTTTGACTCCATCGTGCTTCACAACCCTGGCAATGGTCAGATATTGGTGGGTTTCGGTCCTCTTCTGATGATCCTGTAAAGTGAAACCCTGGCAGTGAAACAAACGCTTACCAAAGAGTCCGTAATTAACGCTATATCGTCTCATTACGATAAGGAGTAAAACAGCTGGACTATTTTTGTGGGCTGTAAGCTCCTTGAGAGCTATAGATGGTATTAATTGATCTATAGCCAATAAAGCTAGCAATATTAAGAGAAGGTTGCCTTCGTTAGCAGCGGGACGACACGGCTTCACTTTACTAGTAGATCCAGTGCAGTCACAGCTGACAAATATCGAGCCTACTATTACCTAAACTTACATAACATCGCCGACATCGGCTTCGAGGGCTACTAAAATCTGGAGGGCGGACTCAAAGTGCTATCAGTCTCGTACGACGAGACGACATTTCTGATCCGATGCGGCACCCCTCTGCAGTAGAACTATTACTACGTGTACCGAATCAGTCCGGACTACAGCATCGCCAAAAAGATACAGTTGGTGATTGAAAACTAGTCCACGGTGATTGATAAGGCGATGGCGACCAGTGACGACAACTATACGTTCATGCAGGTGCGGTATGGGAGCAAGGCCAGGATAGGTCTGCTGAACGTGGACTAGCCTTTGGACTTCGTGGGTGGGGATAACCAGTTGGATTTCCATCTGTTCGATGTGCAGCAGTTTCCGGCCGAGAGCATTGCTACCTTCGTGACCCTTTCTACGAATAGTTCCACCTCTAAATTCTACCTGTAGCTCAGGGACGGCAGGAAGACAGTCAAGCATACCCTATAGCTGCTCTCCAACAACCCTCTAACTTTGCTCGGCAATATCAAATGGGGCTAGTATTTTGTTGTCAACTAATTACTCCAGCCCGACCTATCCAACCTCCATTTATTCCAAATCGCCAACCAACAATTAGCCAACACAACCCTCAGCTTGACAGTGGCCAGCGCTAAGATTTACAGTTGCGGCAAGTATTTGGTTGTCTGGCTGCAACCATCCAACCGAATTCTATGCTACAACTACCTAGATTTCAGCTTGACCCGGTAGTTGAATTTCAAGGACTAGGTCGGACAGGTCTTGGTCTAGAAAAGTACCATGCTCGTCTACATGACCCAAATATACGTGCAGACT
>Ga0316217_10007580_pt1 | contig 10302 bp, 9 predicted proteins | sample 1anoAmetaG_FD_203633 | JGI IMG/M metagenome (GOLD analysis project Ga0316217, IMG submission 203633) | Freshwater microbial communities from Trout Bog Lake, Wisconsin, USA - 1anoA | ecosystem: Environmental > Aquatic > Freshwater > Lake > Hypolimnion/Profundal zone | place: USA: Wisconsin... | reverse complement strand
TGGAGCGCGGGCGATAAAAGCTCTTCACGCCGCAGGTCCGGCAAAACAGGTGCCGCGCGACCCCGCTGTTGAACTGATAAAGGGTCAGATGATCCCCGCCCTTCGTCTGCCGGAACCGCGACGCCGGCACGATCAGGTGCACGAAACCGACCTTTTCGCAGATCGAGCAGTTGCAGGCGTGCACCTCGGCGCCGGGGTCGACCTCAACCTCGAAGCGGACCGCTCCACAGTGACATCCCCCGGCCTTGCGGACTGTCGCCATGGGTCAACCTCTCGCCAGCACGGATTGAACGGCGGAGACGATCTTTTCGACCGTCGGCAGGCACAGGGCCTCGAGGTTCGCCGCATAGGGCATGGGCACGTCCTCGCCATGTACGCGCGTGGGCGGCGCGTCCAGCCAGTCAAAGGCGTGCTCGACGACCCGCTGGCAGATCTCGGCGCCGACGCCGCACGGCCCCCAGCCTTCTTCCACGGTGACCAGCCGGTTCGTCTTCTTGACGCTCTCGACAATGGTCTCGTGGTCGAGGGGGCGAAGGGTCCGCAGATCGATGACTTCTGCCGAGACGCCCAGCCCGGCCAGGTGATCGGCGGCCTTCAGCGCCAGATCCACCATCCGCGAATGCGCGGTTAGGGTCACATCGGTTCCGGCGCGCCGCACCTTGGCCTTGCCGATGGGCACGACCCAGTCCACGCCCTCGGGCACGTCGAACTCGACCCCGTAGAGCATTTCGTGCTCGAGGAAGACGACGGGATTCGGATCGCGGATCGCAGCCTTGAGAAGGCCCTTGGCGTCCGCAGCGTCATAGGGCGCGACGACCTTCAGACCCGGCACTGCGGCGTACCAGGCGCTGTAATCCTGGCTGTGCTGGGCCGCCACCCGCGCCGCCGCGCCGTTAGGACCGCGAAAGACGATCGAGCTTTTGATCTGGCCGCCGGACATGTAGAGCGTCTTGGCGGCCGAATTGATAATATGATCTATGGCTTGCATAGCAAAATTGAACGTCATGAACTCGACGACGGGTTTCAGGCCGGTGAAGGCCGCGCCGACCGCCAGACCGGCGAAGCCGTGCTCGGTGATCGGGGTGTCGACCACCCGCCGCTCTCCAAACTCCTGCAGGAGGTCGCGGCTGACCTTGTAGGCGCCCTGATACTGCGCCACCTCTTCCCCCATCAGGAAGACCGTCTCGTCCCGCCGCATTTCTTCGGCCATGGCGTCGCGCAAGGCGTCGCGCACCGTCTGGCGGATGGTCGGCGTTCCGACGGGAAGATCCGGCTCCGGCGCGGTTGCCGCGACCTTTGCGGGGGCCGACACGAGCTGGGCCGCCACAGGCGCGGCCGCGACCGGCGCCGGCGAAGGGGCCGCAGCGCTGGACTGTCCGCCGCTCAGACGCGCGATGGGCGAATTGACCTTCACCCCCTCCGCGCCCGCTTCGACCAGCAGGGCTTCCACCACGCCTTCGTCGACGGCTTCGACCTCCATCGTCGCCTTGTCGGTTTCGATCTCGGCGATCACATCGCCCGCCGACACCGTGTCGCCAACCTTGATGTTCCACTTGGCCAGGGTGCCTTCCTCCATGGTGGGAGACAGGGCCGGCATCAGAATGTCCACGCTCATGCGTCGCTCGCCTTACAGATAGACATCGGTGTAGAGTTCGGAACTGTCCGGCTCCGGAGCGGTTCTGGCGAACTCGGCGCTGTCCGCGACAATGCGCTTGACGTCCGCGTCGATCGCTTTCAGCGCGCCCTCATCGGCAAAGCCCAGCGCCTCGAGTCGTTCGCGCAGATGGTCGATGGGATCGCGGGTCTTTTTGACCTGATCGACCTCTTCGCGGGTCCGGTACTTGGCCGGGTCGGACATCGAATGCCCGCGATAGCGATAGGTCTTCATTTCGAGGATGTAGGGACCTGCGCCGGAACGGGCGTGCTCGGCGGCGCGGGCGCCGGCCTCGATCACCGCCTCGACATCCATGCCGTCGACTTCTTCACCCGGGATGTTGAAGGATGCGCCCCGCTTGTGCAGGTGCGTTTCAGCCGAGGCGCGCTCCACGCTCGTGCCCATCGCATACTGGTTGTTCTCGATGATGTAGACGACCGGCAACCGCCAGAGCTCGGCCATGTTGAAGCTCTCGTAGACCTGTCCCTGGTTGGCGGCGCCGTCGCCGAAATAGGTGAAGGACACGTTCGCCGCGTTCCGGTAGCGATTGGCGAAGGCAAGGCCCGTGCCCAGACTGACCTGTGCGCCGACAATGCCGTGTCCGCCAAAGAATCCGGCGTCCACGTCGAACATATGCATCGAGCCGCCCTTGCCCTTGGCGACGCCGGCGGACCTACCGGTCAGCTCGGCCATCACGGCCTTGGGGTCCATGCCGGCGGCGAGCATGTGCCCGTGATCGCGATAGCCGGTGATGATCTGGTCGCCGGGCCGCTTGATCGCCTGCATGCCCACGGCGATGGCTTCCTGCCCGATATAGAGGTGGCAGAAACCGCCGATCAGACCCATGCCATAGAGCTGGCCCGCCCGCTCCTCAAAGCGACGGATCAGCAGCATCAGACGATAGTGGTCCAGAAGTTCAGCCTTGCTGACAGGGGGGCGGCTGGTTTCCGCGGTGCCGGCCTTCGTCGCCTTTTGGCGCGCCATCGGAGTCTTCTCCTGCGATATCCGTCGTTGTCGAATAGCGCGCCACGACGCCGATGACAACGTTGTCAGAGACGCCACGGGGCAAATTGATTGTGGGCGAACGCCTTCGCCTCTCCCTCCCCTAATGGAGGCCGCGGAGGAAGACTAGTCGTTTTGGCGGATTACGTAGTCGTGCGGGTCGGCATAGCCCAGAACCGTCTGCGCCTGCTCTTCGATGAAGTCCCGGGACGGCGTCGTCGATGACAGAAGCCTCGCCTGCAAAGCCAGCCGCGCATGCTCCTGGCGAAGCGAGGCTAGGGTTCTTTGCTTCTGAGCCAGCTCCGCATCGCGCCTTGCGTGAGTCAAGAGTCCCCGGTCGCCGATCATCGCGTTCACGCCGAAATAGAAGAACAGCCCGGCGATCAGAGCCGCAGGGACGTAAGGGCGGATTCGCACCAACAAGACCAACTCCATCGCGCCGTTCTGGCTATCGCAAAGCCCCGTTTCGAGGCTCGATCACACATGCGCCATCAGGCTTAATGGACAGTAAATCCCGGTGCGACTGGAAAGACTTGACGCACGTCTTTGTGGATCAATTCCGTTCCAGATCCCCAAGTCCGGCGTATATCGCCTGATCGCCCAGTTCCTGCTCGATCCGCAGCAGCTGATTGTACTTGGCAAGCCGGTCCGATCGGGCGAGGGAGCCGGTCTTGATCTGACCGCAGTTGGTGGCGACGGCGAGATCGGCGATGGTGGCGTCTTCGGTCTCGCCCGACCGGTGCGACATGACGGCCGAATATCCTGCGCGCTGGGCCATGGAGACCGCATCCAGGGTCTCGGACAGGGTGCCGATCTGGTTGACCTTGACCAGGATCGAATTGGCGAGGCCCCGGCCGATGCCGTCCGCCAGCCGCTTGGGGTTCGTGACAAAGAGGTCGTCGCCGACAAGCTGGCAGCGATCCCCCAGCGCCTCGGTCAGGGCCGCCCAGCCGTCGAAATCGTCTTCTGCGCAGCCGTCCTCGATGGACAGGATCGGGTATTTGTTCGTCAGGTCCTTCAGATAGGCGACCATCCCGGCCGGATCGAGGGTCTTGCCCTCCCCTTCCAGTTGATACTGGCCATCCTTGAAGAACTCGGTGGAGGCGACGTCCAGGGCCAGCCAGAAATCCTTGCCAGGAACATAGCCCGCCTTCTCCCCCGCCATCATGATAAAGGCGAGGGCGGCGTCCGCCGAGGCGAGGTTGGGCGCAAATCCCCCCTCGTCCCCGACATTGGTGTTGTGCCCGGCGCGCTTCAGTTCCGACTTCAGGGCGTGGAAGATTTCCGCCCCCATGCGCAAGGCGTCGCTGAACGTCGGCGCACCGGCAGGAACCAGCATGAACTCCTGAATGTCGATCGGATTATCGGCGTGAGCGCCGCCATTGATGATGTTCATCAGGGGGGTGGGCAGGACGCGCGCCTGCACGCCGCCGATATAGCGATAGAGCTCCAGACCCGAACTCGCCGCCGCAGCCTTCGCCACCGCAAGGGACACGCCCAGAATGGCGTTGGCGCCCAGACGGCTCTTGTTCGGCGTGCCGTCGAGGGCGATCAGGGTGGTGTCGATCCGGCGCTGGTCCTCGGCGGTAAACCCCGACAGCGTGTCAAAGATCTCGCCATTGACCGCATCCACGGCGCCCAGAACGCCCTTGCCGAGATAGCGCTTCGCATCGCCGTCGCGACGCTCGACCGCTTCGTGTGCGCCTGTGGAGGCGCCGGACGGCACGGCGGCGCGGCCGAACGCGCCGTCTTCCAAAATCACATCGACCTCGACCGTGGGATTGCCGCGGCTGTCCAGAATCTCGCGGGCGAGGATGTCGACGATCTCGGTCATGGGACGGTCCTTAGGGCTCTGAAGCGGTGGCGCTGGCTTAGCCGTCCCCTGCCCGTCTGGTCAACCGCGCTTGACCTCCGCGTCCAGAGCGCAATGGTATGGCGCACGCGCGCAGGAGAGACCGCCCATGATTACCATCGACATCGAAGACAGCGTCGCCGTCCTGACCATGAACCGCCCCGAAGCGATGAACGCCCTCTCCAAGGCCCTTCGGCTGGCGCTGCATGATGGCCTGAAGGCCCTTGAAGCGGATCCGAAGGTGCGCGTCATCATTCTGACCGGCGCGGGAGATCGGGCCTTCACCGCAGGTCTTGATCTGAAGGAGCTGGGATCCGATCCGGGCGGCATGTCGGCGGCCAACGCCCCCTCTGCGGACGCCAATCCCGTCAAGGCGATCGAGACCTGCGCAAAGCCGGTGATCGGGGCGATCAACGGCGTGGCCATCACCGGCGGCTTCGAAGTGGCGCTGGCCTGCGATATTCTGATTGCTTCCGAGCGCGCCAGATTCGCCGACACGCACGCCCGTGTCGGGATCCTGCCGGGCTGGGGACTGTCGCAGAAGCTGTCGCGCCTCATCGGCGTCTATCGCGCCAAGGAACTCTCGTTGAGCGGCAACTTCATTGATGCGAGGACCGCGGAGGCCTGGGGTCTGGTCAACCGCGTGGTGGCCCCAGAAGACCTCCTGCCGCAGGCTAAGCGTCTGGCGCTGGATATCGCCTCCGTCCCGGCGGACGCGGTGCGACAGTACAAGGCGCTCATCGATGAGGGGTTCGCCATGACCTTCGGCGACAGCCTGGGCCATGAGACGGCGACCACCTCAAGGCTCAACGCCGCGGTCACGCCAGAAGCGGTCGAGGCCAGACGCGCTGAGGTGCAGGCGCGCGGACGCACCCAAGCGTAAAAACTCCCGCCCGGCCGACGCCGAGCGGGAGTTCAATGTCTTGGCAGATCGGCTCAACGCTTAGAGTTTGTCAGGGAAAAGCGAACTTCCGGCTTTCCCAAAAAGACAAACGATCATTGAAAAACAAGAGCCTGTCTGGTTCCGATTGAACCAACCAGACTCAAAGGGCGCGATCAGTCTTCCTTCGGCGTCAGAACCTGACGGCCCTTGTACATGCCAGTCTTGAGGTCGATGTGGTGCGGACGACGCAGCTCGCCCGTGTCCTTGTCTTCCACATACGAATTGGCGGCGAGCGCGTGGTGCGAACGACGCATGTTCCGGCGCGAAGGCGAGGTTTTCCGCTTGGGGACGGCCATGGCGAGATGTCTCGTAATCTTTAAGGACGAGGCGGGCCCCGTCGAGGGAACGGTGAGCGGGCGGCGAGGCTTCGCCTCCGCGTGAGCGCGGGGTTATGACGGAGTTGGGCCGGGAATGCAAGTCCTGCAGATGTCGTCAGACGAGACGGCTCTGCTCCACCGCAGCGGCGATGAAACTTGCAAACAACGGGTGCGGCGCAAAGGGACGGCTCTTCAATTCCGGATGGTATTGGACGCCGATGAACCAGGGATGGTCGTCCCGCTCCACCGTCTCGGGCAAGACGCCGTCGGGAGACATGCCGCGGAATTTCAGCCCGGCGGCCTCCATCCGCTCCCGGTAGGCGACATTGACTTCCCAACGGTGGCGGTGGCGCTCAGAGACGACAGTCGACTGATAGATGCCGGCGATCTTCGAGCCCGGCTCGAAATGGGCGGTGTAGGCGCCAAGGCGCATCGTGCCGCCAAGATCATCCCCCGCCTGGCGCACCTCCCGATCATTTCCACGGGTCCATTCGGTCATCAGGCCCACCACCGGCTCGCTCGCCTCGCCAAATTCGGTAGAGGAGGCGCCCGGCAGACCGCACAGGTTCCGCGCCGTCTCGATGACCGCCATCTGCATGCCAAAGCAGATGCCGAAATAGGGCACGCCGCGCTCCCGCGCGAACTGGGCCGCGCGGATCTTGCCTTCGGCGCCCCGCTCCCCAAAGCCGCCCGGCACCAGAATGCCGTGGACGCCCTCGAGGCGCGCCGCCGCCGCGCCGGGCTCCCCCTCGAAGGTTTCGCTTTCGACCCAGTCGAGATTGACCTTCACATTGTTGGCGACCCCGCCGTGGACAAGCGCCTCGATCAGCGACTTGTAGGCGTCCTTGAGCACGGTGTACTTGCCGACAACGGCGATGGTGACGTCGCCGTCGGGCTTGGACAGGCGCGCGGCGATCTCTTCCCAGCGCGACAGATCCGGTTCCTTCGCATCGGTGATGCCAAAGGCGGCCAGCACCTCGGCGTCGAGGCCTTCGCGGTGATAGTCCAGAGGTACCGTATAGATCGAGGCGCTGTCCATCGCCTGGATGACGGCGCTTTCGCGCACATTGCAGAACTGGCCGATCTTGCGCTTTTCATCCGCAGGAATCGGCAGCTCGCAGCGGCAGAGCAGGATGTCCGGCTGAATGCCGATCGCCCGCAGCTCGCGCACGGAGTGCTGGGTGGGCTTGGTTTTCATTTCCCCCGCCGTCTTGATGAACGGCAAAAGGGTCAGGTGGATGTAGATCGCATGGCCGCGGGGCAGCTCCTGCCCCAGCTGACGGATCGCTTCGAAGAACGGAAGCCCCTCGATATCGCCGACCGTGCCGCCGATTTCCACGAGAACGAAGTCCGCCTCCACCCCGTCCTCGGCGAAGGCGTCGGCGCGGATGAAGCGTTTGATCTCGTCCGTGACATGGGGAATGACCTGAACGGTGGCGCCGAGATAGTCGCCGCGCCGCTCCTTTTCGAGGATCTTCTTGTAGATCTGACCCGTCGTGACGTTGTCGCCCCGCGTCGCCGACACGCCGGTGAAGCGTTCATAGTGACCAAGATCAAGGTCGGTTTCCGCCCCGTCGTCGGTCACAAACACTTCCCCGTGCTGATACGGGCTCATCGTGCCGGGATCGACATTCAGATAGGGATCGAGTTTGCGCAGCCGGACACGGTACCCGCGCGCCTGCAACAGAGCGCCGAGCGCTGCTGAAGCCAGACCTTTGCCGAGGGAGGACACCACGCCGCCGGTGATGAAAATGTAGCGGGCCATGGGACTCCAGTTTACGAGTGATTCGCCAGATAGGCAGCGGAAATCACCAGACTCCGGCCCGGAGTTTGACGTTCAGCTGTTGATACCTTGGTCAGTGCGTCTTCTTGGTCGCAGCGCCCGCGCCGTCTGGCGATGAGTTCAACGACTTGGCCCCGGTCAGATTGCCGAAGGGGTCCGCCGCGGGGGCCGGCTGCACTTGCGGCTTGGGCGCGTCGAAACCGCCCGGTGCCTTGGGCGGCGGCGGGGGAACGGCGGCCGGCGCGCTCTTCAGCCGGTCAACCACAGAACCGGTCGACTTCAGCTGACCGGAGCAGACCGTCAGGGTCAGGCACATGAAGAAGAACAGGCCCGCGAGGATCCACGTCGTCCGGGTCAGAAGGTCGCCGGCCCCGCGCGTGCTCATGAACCCGCCGCCGCCGCCGCCCATGCCGAGCGCGCCGCCTTCAGACTGCTGAAGAAGGATGACGCCGATCAGCGCGATGCAGATCACGATCAAAATGGCGAGGAGGATGCCGAGCAACATGGTTGGGGTGCAGCCGATGTGTGAGAAAGGAAAAGTGTCGAGCGGGCGTCGCCGACCGTCAACGTCAAGACGGCGCCTATATCATCGGTCGGGGGCCGTGGCCATAGGCGCCGCAGATCCCGTGCGTGGTCACTCCGCAGCGCGAATGATCGGCAGAAAGTCCTTTGCGAGCAGCGAGGCCCCGCCCACCAGGGCGCCGTCGACGTCCTTTGTATGCAGAATATCCCGCGCATTGGACGGCTTGACCGACCCGCCATAGAGGATCGGCCGGGCGGCGCCGTTGGAGAATCGCTCGACCAACAGGGCGCGGATCGCAGCGTGCATGTCTGCGATTTCTTCCAGCGTCGGCGTCAGGCCGGTGCCGATCGCCCAGACCGGCTCATAGGCGATGACGAAGGCTCTGCCGTCCAGGGCCAGAGGCAGCGAATGCGTCAGCTGGTGGGAAACGACCTCCAGCGCCCGCCCCTCTTCGCGGTGTTCCAACCGCTCGCCGACGCAGATGATCGGCTCAAGGCCCGCCCGCAGCGCCGCATTGACCTTTGCGCTGACAACGGCGTCGTCCTCGTGGTGCAGGCTCCGGCGTTCGGAGTGCCCGATAATCACCACTCTGGCCCCCGCATCGTGCAACATTTCGCCCGAGGTGTCGCCGGTGAAGGCGCCTGCGGCCTCGCCGTGCAGGTCCTGGGCGCCCACCTCCACGATGGTGCGGGACAGCCGCTCGGCGATGCGATGCACAAGGATCGTCGGCGGGCAGATGGCCACCCGAACCTTCGGCGGCTGGCGCGCCAGATCTTCAGCGACAGCCACAGCCTCGACGATCTGGTTTGAAAGACCGTTCATCTTCCAGTTACCGGCGATAAGCTTGCGAACCTGCGCCATCCCGCCTCCCCTCGTCGTCACGCGCGCCTCCCGATTGGCCGTCGCACGGCGCTGCAACGCCTATGCCAAAGCGGCTGCGAAGTCGACTGCCGGACCCTGTCCTCTTGAAGCCGCCTTGATGTGGCCCTCCGGCGTCCTCTATAGGAGCAGGCAACATTTGACGCGACGCGGACGGCGTGGCGTCTTCACGGGCGCCCGTCGGCGTTCCTTCAACAAGGTTTCCTGCGCCCATGCTCGCCCAGATCCGCGCCTTCTCGAACACGATCTACGCCAAGGCGATCATGTTCCTGCTGCTTGTCGCCATGGCGGCGTTCGGCGTCCAGGGCGTGTCCCACATGGGGGGCATCAAGGACACGGTGGTCGAGGCGGGCGGACGGTCCATCAGTTCCCAGAAGTTCCGTCACTTCTTTGACACCTACAAAAAGCAGATCGAGGACCAACAGGGCGGGCCCATCCCGCTGGATGAGCTGCTCAAGGCCAATATTGACGGCCGTCTGGCTGCGGAGCTGGCGTCAGAAGAATCGGTCGCCGAACTCATCACGCGGGACGGCGTTCGCCCCTCCGACAAGCTCGTGCTGGACAAGATCGCCCGCAATCCAAGGCTGATTGATCCCATCACCGGCAAGTTCGACGAAAAGAGCTACAAGGCCCTTCTGGCTCAGAACGGCTTGACCGCGCAGGATTACGAGGACAGCCTTCGCGACCAGATGGCGCAGTCGCACTTCGGGTCCGGACTTGGCGCGGGCGCCGTGGCCCCGGCCATCTACGCCGCCCTTGGCGCCGCCTACGAACAGGAAAACCGGAGCGTGAGGTTCCTGCTCCTGCCGCCTCAGGCGATCGGCGGGCCGGTCCAGCCCACCGATGCGCAGCTCATCGCCTATATGAAGGCCCACGCCGACCAGCTCGTGAAGCCTGAATCTCGAGTCATCACCCTTGTCCGCTTTTCCGCGGCCCAGATCGCCCCGACGCTCAACCCGAGCGATGCGGATTTGAAGAAGCGGTATGAGTTCGAAAAGGACTCCCTGTCCAAGCCGGAACTTCGCACCGTCATCCAGCTCGCCTTGCAGAACGCCACGCAGGCGAACGAGGCGTCCATGCGTCTTCGCAGCGGCCAATCCCCCGCGGATGTGGCCAAAGCCCTGAACGTCCCGCCGCCTCAGGATCTGAAGGAGACGCCAAAGTCACGGATCGCAGATCCCAAGGTCGCGGACGCCGCCTTCAGCCTGAAGCCCGGCGAGGTCTCCGGGCCGATCCAGGGCGCCCTCGCCTGGGCGGTGGTGAAAGTGGTCGGCGTCACGCCCGGTCACGAGGCTTCGTTCCAAGAGGTTCGCGATCGTCTGGTGCAGGAGGCCCGCAAGGCGCAGTCG